>Ga0209487_1000628_pt1 | contig 31515 bp, 25 predicted proteins | sample Poulit2012_FD_187524 | JGI IMG/M metagenome (GOLD analysis project Ga0209487, IMG submission 187524) | Agricultural soil microbial communities from Georgia to study Nitrogen management - Poultry litter 2012 (SPAdes) (version 2) | ecosystem: Environmental > Terrestrial > Soil > Agricultural land...
GCGAGCCAGTACGGCAACCGTGTCACGATAGGTCGGAAACAACCAGTCGGTGGGGGATAGACATAACGCAGCGGCAACCTCGGAGGCCTCTTGACCGTGGGATGACGGGTAGACGGCCATCCGCCCCTGCCGTACCAGTGCATAGTTTTGGTCGTTGACGCGGCGTCCGATGACCAGTTGACGGTAACCGTCCAACAGTTGCTGTTGGGTGGGCATAGGGTATTCGTGGCCAGCGGTAGAACCTTGTTCTTCGACCGACAGAAGGTCGCCGGTTTTTGAAATCATCTGGATACGGCCGTGAGTGGGCAACAGATAATCTTCTAGGCTGATCCCTAGTTTTTTCGCTTTCTCTCCGGAGTGGCTGGAGGTCGCATTCTGGGGCACCATGGCTAGATCTACCTCACTTCGGTGTGAATAATGTAACCACCAGTATGGTCATTGCCAACGAAAAATGAATGACAATCTCAAAACTGCGGACAGTATTTCGGAAAATACCTATAATTAGATACACCTTGAAATTGTGACGTGGGTTACTCTGACGATTTGGAGCCGGAATGTCTCATGACCGGAACGTGTTGGACGCGATTCCATTGGAACCGGTAGACCGAAAGATTATTGCTGCCTTGGCCGAAGACGGACGGATATCGATCACTGCGCTCGCAGACAAGGTGCATGTCTCTCGCGCACACTGTCATGCCCGCCTACAATATTTGCAGAAAACCGGTGTTATAACGGGTTTCACGGTCACAGTGGATCCAGCCAGGTTGGGGTTGGGCGCCTCGGCGCATGTCATTTTGAAATTGCGCCAACACAATTGGCGTGCATTGCGACAACAGTTGCTAGACATTCCGGAGGTTTGGCATGTGACACTTACGGGTGGGCCGATGGATGTGATTTTGTTGGTTCGCGCTCGTGATACCGCTGATCTGCGTCGTGTGGTGTTCGATGAAATTCAACCGTTAGAAGGCGTAATGGATACCCAGACCTTCATGATTTTTGACGATCAAGTCTCCAGTAGTGCACTGCACTGATGCGGTAGCGTTAGTCGGCTTCCTCGTAGGCGATCTTGGGTGGCGAGATAAAACTTCAACGCATAGTACTATGCCACACTGATGTACATGAAGGACCTGCAGATACCAGCTGGGCCAGGAGCGCCTCATGGGCTCACTGTGCCAGCAGCCGAGTTGGTCGAACGGTTTACGCATTCTTCTGGGCCCGGCGGCCAAAACGTAAACACCACTGACTCACAGGTGCAGCTAAGCCTCGATCTGGGCACAACAACAGCCCTGGATGAGAGACAGCGACAACGCGCGCTACGTCAGCTCGACCACCGCCTAGCCGGGACCATACTTATGATCAGTGCCTCAGAACATCGCTCGCAATGGCGCAACCGGACTGCTGCGCGCCAACGCCTCAGCACACTAATCCGCGAGGCTATCGTCCCACAACGCGTCCGACGTGCAACGAAACCAACGCGAGGCTCCAAACGTCGTCGTCTCACAGCAAAACGTCACCGCGCTGAAATAAAGCGGAACAGGAAGCGCCCACCGATTGAATGATGACGTGTTGTAGTTCACGTTGACTTGCGTACGATAAGTAACGAACGTGCAGCATCAGCAATCGAACCGGGAGACCAATATGGACGCGGACGTTATCATCATCGGTGGAGGCCTCGCCGGTCTCGTCGCCAGCAATGAACTCACTCAAGCAGGTAAGAAGGTGTTGCTGCTTGAACAGGAGAACGCGGCAAATCTGGGTGGTCAGGCGTTCTGGTCTTTTGGTGGCATGTTCATGGTTGACACTCCGATGCAACGTCGTCTTGGAGTTCGCGATTCATTCGAGCTGGCATGGCAAGACTGGCAGGGTTCTGCCGATTGGGACCGCCTCGGCGGAGACCATCCCGAGGACGAATGGGCCCAGAAATGGGGTCGTGCATACGTAGAGTTCGCAGCCGATGACAAGTATCCGTGGCTCAGGGAACAAGGCATCAAGTTCACTCCTCTTGTCGGATGGGCAGAACGCGGCGACCTCACTTCACGCGGGCATGGCAACTCTGTACCACGCTTCCACGTGCCATGGGGTACGGGAACGGGCATCTCCGAAGCGTTCGCCAATAAAGCACGAACAGCGGCAATCGATGGCCTCCTCACCTTCCATTTTCGCCATCAAGTTGACGGGCTTATCTTCACCGGTGACCAAGTCACCGGTGTACACGGCACCATCCTGGCAGCTGACACCGCAAAACGTGGTGCCTCGTCTAACCGAAAAGTAGCTGGCTCATTCGAATTCCACGCCCAGGCTGTAGTGATCGCTACCGGTGGGATAGGCGGCAATCACGACCAGGTGCGCAGATGGTGGCCGAAGCACCTCGGCACGGCACCGAAAAAGATGATCACCGGCGTTCCTGCACACGTGGACGGGAGAATGCTAGACATCGCAAATGACCAGGGTGTTCGTCTCGTTAACCGGGACCGGATGTGGCACTACACTGAAGGACTGCAGAACTGGGCACCGATTTGGCCAGACCATGCAATTCGTATTCTTCCCGGACCCTCTTCGATTTGGTTGGACGCTCTTGGCCGGCAACTACCTGCTCCTGGACTGCCCGGCTACGACACCTTGGGTACACTGGAAATTCTCCGCACCACGCCGGAGATTGCCGATTACGACTACTCGTGGTTTATCTTGAACCAGTCAATTATCAAAAAAGAATTTGCGCTATCAGGATCGGAACAGAACCCGGATATCACCAACCGTGATCTCAAGCTGCTACTTCGTAGCCGCCTCGGCAAGTCAGCCACCGGCCCGGTCGAGAACTTCAAAGAACACGGCGCCGATTTCGTCGTTGCTGACACACTGTCCGAACTCGTGTCAGGCATGAATAAGTTGAGCGGTGACGATCTCCTGGATCTTGAGGATATCGAAAAGATTATCCGCGCTCGCGATAACGAGATGGCCAATCCGTATTCCAAGGATGCCCAGACCATGGGGATACGCAATAGTCGGCGTTTTCTGGGAGATAGGCTTTTCCGTGCAGCCAAACCGCATCGGCTTCTGGACCCGAAACATGGTCCACTCATTGCTGTCCGATTGTGGGTGGTCACCAGAAAAACGCTTGGGGGTATTCAAACCGATCTGGAAGGCCGCGCTCTGGGTATGAATGGGAAACCGATACACGGTCTGTTTGCCGCTGGTGAGGCCGCCGGTTTCGGTGGTGGCGGTGCGCATGGATACAACGCACTGGAGGGGACCTTCCTAGGCGGGTGTATTTTTACTGGCCGTACAGTTGGGCGGACATTAGCCGCAACATTATGACCTGATCAGTCAGATTCGGCCGATTTTGCTCCGGCCAGAACACTGAGCTCTTGAGTTCTTGGTCGCCACAGTGCCGCCCGGACAGCGGTGAGCTCTCTGAGGTATATAGAAATCTCCTCATCCAGGGCTCGCATGTAATCGGGCACAATTTTACGGGGTAGCCGCAGCCCCATGGTCAAATGTGGGGTCCATCGAGGCCCGCGTCCATCGGGATTGAGGGCACTGATGGCACGGGCGGCGCTTTCCAGTTCATCAGAGGTTTCGAGTAACCACGCGACAGTCTGTTTACGTTTCGTCCCAAAAACGACCATTCCTACTCGTCTAAAGCGGGCAGGAATAACTGGAGGAAGTAACTGGGCGGCACGTTGGACGACGTTGTCTGCCATAGCCGGTGAAAACGTGATGGTGATGTGTGGTCTCTGATGTTGTTTGGGCAAGCCTCGTTCTTCAAGGCGGGTGAACACTTCGCGCACCCGTTGTTCTTCATCTTCTGCCAGGTGCAACAGAATGTTATCGGGTGATGTCATATTTGTGTGTCCCTGTGGGAAGATACGATGTTGGTTGTCGGATGGTCAAGTCATTAATGGGCAATCAATCCTGGCGGTGGGGGTGATTATTGCAGCGGTTGCCGGCGCCTCGGTACTTTATCAGATCGAGCAATGGACGCTGTTGCGACCCTGCAACTTAGACACGAACAACAGCTCCCTGAAATTCCGACCTTGTCGATGGGTTGGATTCAGGGAGCTGTTGGTATATCTAGTTATGCGACGCTATAGTTCGTTACTTTTTGACGGTCATCAAGCGTTTGTTGACGAACTCATCCATACCGACCGGGCCGAGCTCACGGCCGTAACCCGAGCGTTTCACGCCGCCGAAGGGCACTTCGGCTGATTCTTCTGGTGAAACATTGGATCCGACCATGCCGGCGTCGAGTTGTTCGGCAAAGGCACGTGCCCGTTCAGCATCGGTAGCAAACACGGCTGAGCCCAGACCATATTGGGTGTCGTTGGCAACCTGAAGTGCTTCGTCGTCGGAGTTGACTTTGAAAATACTTACCACTGGGCCAAAGAATTCTTCGTAGTAGACATCGGAGCCTTGAGGAATATCAGTAATAACAGTCGGCTGCACGTAGTATCCGGGCAGATCCTCGCGCTGTCCGCCGGTGTGGATGGTCGCTCCGGCAGCCTTGGCCTGGTCCAGTTGGGTCAGGATGTTATCGACGGCCTTTGCCGAGGACAACGGTGAATAGGTGCCGTCTTCTTCATCGGCTGGGTCACCGGGCTTCAGCGATGAGGCCAGGCGGGTCATTTCAGCAACGAATTCATCGTAGATATCATCCATGACGATGATGCGCTTATTGGAGTTACATGCCTGGCCGGTGTTTTCCATGCGCACCTCAAATGCCTGCTGTGCAGCGGCCTTAACGTCATCGGTAGACAAAACCACGTACGGATCCGAACCACCGAGTTCCAGAACTGCTTTCTTCAGGTGCTTACCTGCTTGCTCGGCAATGGCAGCACCGGCGCGTTCAGAACCGGTCAGCGAGACACCTTGAATCTTCGGGTGGGCAATGAATTTGGAAATTTGCTGGTGGTTAGCAAAGACGTTTTGGTACACGCCTTCTGGGATACCCGCCTCGTCCATCATCCGTTGCATTGCTAGCGCTGATTCCGGGCAAGACTCAGCGTGTTTGAGAATGATGGTGTTGCCCAGCATCAGGTTCGGTGAAGCGAACCGCGCGATTTGGTAGTACGGGAAGTTCCACGGCATGATGCCCAATAGGGGACCCACTGGGCGACGTTGAATGAACGAGATGGTTTCGTCGTCTTCGTTTACTTGCTGATCGCCGGCCAACCGTGGACCGTTGGTAGCATAGTAGCGGAAGATCTCGGCCGAAAATTCGGTTTCCTCACGAGCTTCGGCCAGCGGTTTACCCATTTCTTTGGTCATGATAGCGGCAAGTTCTTCAACGTTTTCTTCAAATAAGTCTGCCAGGCGCTCTACTTTGGCCGCCCGCTGTTCAATGGTCAGCTTGCCCCATTCGTTGAATGCCTGCACGGATTTGTCCACGATGGCGTCAACGTCACTGTCGGAGATGCTGGGATATTCCTTGAGTACTTTGCCGGTTGCAGGGTTAATGGTCTGGTAGATGGGAGAATTCGTCAATGTTCCTCCTTGAGGTAGGTGTTAAACGGTTGGAATTGTTGTTGTATCGTCCGTTATTGAAGTTGTTTTTGGCAGCGTTTTGCCGGTGAAGAACTCCGGGTGTGCAATGCGGGTCCATATCATCAGTACTACGCCCAATAATAGGACGCCCATCCCTAATACGAACACCATTCCGACGCCGCCGATTGAGGTACCGGAACCATAGGATGGGTCGATCGAATCGATGGCGGTTTGAAAGAACATCACCAGTAACACGATGCCACCAATCAAAGGGAACAGCCCGCGGAACAGGAAATTGCGCACCGAACCGGTGAGCTCTTTGCGGAAGAACCAGACGCAGGCCATTGCGGTGACACCATAGTAGAAACAGATCATCAAGCCCAGGGCAGTGATGGTGTCCCACAGTGCGTTTTCACTGATCAGTCGGGTCACCGTGTAGAAGGCCCCGGTGCCGATGGCCGAGGCCAAGGTGGCAACCGACGGGGTACGGTATTTCGGGGAGATATTCGAAAACTGTGGTGGTAGGGCTTTGTAATAGCCCATCGCCAGAATGGTTCTAGACGGCGAGATCATGGTGGTTTGCAGTGATGCAAACGAGGAGGCCAGGATGGCGATCGACATAAAGATGGCTATCGGGCCGAGCACCGGGCCGGATAGTGCAGCAAAAATTGATTCCTGATTGGCTGGGTTTCCGGCACCAAGTCCGGTGTCTCCAATTCCTGCCCAGGCGACGACACCCACGGTGACCAAAATGTAGAGGGTGATAATGATCAGAATCGTCAGAGTGGCACCACGGCCAGGGGTTTTCTCCGGGTTTTTGGTTTCCTCGTTCATGGTCAGCACGGCGTCCCAACCCCAGAACATGAAGATCGACAGTGAAATACCGGCGGCAAAGATCGAGAAGTCACCAATTTCTAGCGGGTTGAACCAATCTAGACGGACCGGGGTGGGATCAAATCCGCTGCCATTATTTGCCTGCACCAATGCCGCGATCGCAAAACCAACGAGTACCAACACCTGGAAGGTGACTAAAAAGTATTGCACCTTTTGGGTGGTATCCAGACCCCGATAGGCCACCCAGGCCGCAATTGCGGTAAAGATCAGCGTGGTGGGAATATTGATCCACAGGTTATCCGTCCAGGTTGCAATATTGGGGTTACTAAAAATTTGCGAAAGCAGGATATAAAAGAAATCAACCGCAACCGCAGCCAGGTTGGATAACACGATTACCGTTGCAGAAATCAGTCCCCAGCCGCCCATCCAGCCGATCCACGGGTTGAAAGCCTTGGAGCTCCAGGTAAAGGAAGTCCCAGAATCAGGCACTCGGTTGTTGAGTTCCCGGTAGCCAAAGGCCACCAGCAGCATGGGAATAAAACCCAACAGCAAGATGGCTGGAACCTGGGTGCCGACCGTAGAAATGGTCGGTCCAAGTCCAGAGGTCAAGGTGTATGCCGGGGCAATACAAGAGACGCCGATAACGGTTGCGCCAATGAGGCCGATCTGTCCGCGGGCTAAGCCTTTGGACGAATGTCCGGATGAACCGGCATTGGGCGCAGACTCTGTGGTTGCTGCGCTAGTGGGGCGTAAGGTGCTCACAACAAGACCTCTTTTCCAGTTCTATAAACTATCGAACTCAGCACGTAGCCGGCTAGGTGGATGTGGCGGGAATAATCATCATGGGCGCTGAGATGGAGCGCAGCATGCGGGAGGCAGTGGATCCCAAGAAAATGCGACTCGGGGAAGCCAGCCGGGAAGAACCGAGAATGACCAGTTCGCCGCTAAGCCACGACAGCTGATCGACGGCATCTTCTACGGTCCGGCCGGTCGCAACAACGGTTGATGCTTGATCGGCGGCAACCAGGTCGGTGGCTTGAGCTGCCAATTGTTCATTGCCAAACTTTTCGACCTGATCAATCAGTGCTTGAGTGCGAGACTCTTGGGTAGCAACCGAGGCTGACTCTTCGTCCAGATCTAAAAAGACCAGCGACACCAAACGCAATGGCAAACTATAGGTGTTGACCATGGCCAATGACCGGGTAATAACTTCCTCGGCTCCGGGGCGTTGACCGAACATTGTGGTAACCCGAGTCAGGGCCTGCTGATTGTCGTAGCCTGCAGGTGCCAAGATCACCGGCACTGGACTGGAGTGAAGCAGCGTGTTGGCCGTGGTACCCAATCGGAACCGTTTGAGTAAGCCGCCGCGGCGTCCACCAACAATAATTGCCGAGCAGTTGAGCTGATCTGCTGCTGCCAGCAGACCGGAGGCATCGGAAGAATCATTGACCGTATGGATCGTGCTGGTGACGTCTTTAGGCAATGAGCTCTGGGCATCTTCCAACCAGCCGCGCAGTTGTTTGCGAATAATTGGCACATGACCGCGATCGGACGGATAAACGCCGGCATAGGCGTTATCTTCGGGAATCACGGTGACAATGTGCAGGTGTGCGCCGGTGGTGCGGGCCAACGCCAACCCGAGGTTCAGCGCATCCTTGCCGGTGGCGGTTGCCGTGTAAGCCACCAGCAGGTTTTGTAATTGCGGTGTGCTCATTACTGGCTCCGGATAATATTTTGGGCTGCGATTTCGCCTTGACGTACGGCCCCGTCAACGTGCTGGTAGCCTTCTGCCGCAATATCCGAGCAGGCGTAATAGATCGGCCCGGTTGGTCGGTTTTGTAGATGCCCCCAACGGCTCAGCCCGCCCAGGTCATAGCTGGTGGCATAGGCTCCGCGGGTCCATTCTTCAGCGGCCATATCGGAGAGATAGAAAGCCATGGGGTGCATGGTTTCTTCGCCGAGGTAGGCTGCCAGTTCTTCCAGAATGCGTTGCTTGCGTTCTTCTTCAGGTAGTGCCCACATAGTTTCGGCATGAACATCAGAGATGAAGCTGACCAAAATGCCGTTGGGGTTCTCACCGTTATTATCTTCGACGCCGTTTGGTCCGTAGTTGGTGTTGTCATAGACCTCTTGGACGACGCGACCGCCACCGAATCCGGTACCGGAGAGGCCTTTTTCGCGCCAGAATGGGGTTTCGTAAACGGCATGGACCTTGATGACAAGCCCCATCGAAATATGTTGGTGGGCCACCATCTGTTCACGCGGTAGAGCAGGTACATATTGGATGCGGTTGTAGAGGTTTGGTGGCACCGCCAGAACGGCGTTTTTCGCTTTGACAACGACCTTGTCTGCGTAGGCGGTAACCTCACCGGCAGCGCCGTCATTGGCAACGCCATTGCGCACATCAGCGGCAATATTGTTAAGCTCATCGGCGGTTGTTGGATCCGCAGTCGCCCAGTTGAGCTGACGAACCGGGGAGTCGAGGAATACATCGTCGCCAAGGTATTCGGCTAGCTTCAGTGAGACAGACTGCATGCCACCCACGACGCGTTTATCCAAAATAAAGTCTTCGTCGACAAGATTGGAAAACGATCCGGCTGAGGCAGCCATCAAAATGGCTTGCAGTGCCGAGAATGTGTGTGCTGGTTTCGTTAACATGCCCGAGGCAATGTAAATGGACACATTATCAATGGCTTCTTGGTTATCCGAGTACTGCTTGAGCCAGTCCTTAAACGAAATGCTGTCCAGCTGGGCAGCATTTGGCATGTTCCAAGGGTGCTCAACATCCATTTGAGCTACTTTGTCATTGAGTAACTCAATGAGCTTATCCATTTCCGCATTGGTTTCATCTGAGACCGGCATGATATCGCCTGAGTAGGTGCTGCGGGTGCCATCTGGTGCAATGTAAACGCTTTCGCCTTCGCGGTAGCGCTTGAACGTGTCTAAGCCCAGCTCATCTACCAGGCTAATCAACCGTGTTTGGTCTGGTGAGATCCACTGGCCACCAATTTCGATGAAGTGCTCATTGCCGCTAGTATCTGCTACTCGTCCATTCCACGTGCGTCCACCGACCCGGTTGCGGGCTTCGACAACGGCCACGGATTTGCCGGCCTTTTTCAATGTGTAGGCGGCCATCATTCCGGCTGGTCCTGCACCGATGACGACGACGTCGCGTTCGATGACGGGACGGTTTTGTTGGACTTCGAACGAAGTAGACATAGATAACTCCCTATAATGAATGTCATTCATTTAGTGGTATGGTACACACTTTTTGCCGGTATGTATAGGGGCTTGGCAAGAATCGAAATGCAGTGGGCGCTCTGACCTGTCTGTATGCTGGCAAGAGCACAACGTCTGAGGGCTTAAGGGAGAAAGTGGGTAGTTCAAAACGAAGCGCGGGTCGGCCATCTAAGCCGGTGTTGAATCGTGAAATGATTGCTCAGCAAGCACTGGAGCTGGTTATTGATCGTGGTCTGGACAGCTTGACCATGACGCAACTGTCTAAAAAACTCGGTGTGGCAGCCTCTGCGCTATATAACCACGTCGATAATAAGGCTGATCTTGTCTTATTGATCCAGGATGCGTTGGTTTCTCAAGTCTCGCTAAAAGGCATGCTGGGCCTGATTGATGGCGAAGTAACATTGACCGATGCGCTGGAAGATTGGGCGCGTTCTTACCGTGCTGTGTTTGCCAATTATCCGTCGTTAATCCCCATGATTGCCATCACGCCGGTTTCTGATGCTCCGCAGACCCTGCGGATGTATAACGTGGTTGCCCAGGCCATCATGAGCGCCGGTATACCCGATGATGCGGTCATCCGGGTTATTGTCTCTTTCGAATCCTTCCTCTTTGGCTCCGCCTTGGATGTTAACGCTCCCTCAGATGTGCTGGATGCCGGTGAGCAATCCACTGATAGTGCCTGGCTGAAGCAAGCCATAGGTGCCGCACAAGCACCATCTGAGCAACAACAATCCACAAGACCGCACGCCGAAGCGCTGGGAGAGGTGCGTAACGCGTATGCCGAACCACCATTTCAATACGGGCTAGCTGCGCTGATTCGGCAAACGCTGGAACTTGTTGAAGAGCGCGTCTAATTCTGATCGGCGTGATCTAGGTGGGTTGGGTGCCACATGGCTAAGGTGGTATCGAGCACGACAACGTTAGGTCCATCGGCGGTCCAGGACTCGCCGAGCGCAGCTTCGAGACCATCCGCATCGGTGGACATCGCTGCAATACCGAATGACTCAACCAGCGCAATAAAATCCGGGCGGGCAAGCTCGGTGGCAGTTGCCTCCCCAAAATTTGCTTCCATATATTCGCGTAGGATGCCGTAGCCGCCGTCATCGATGATGAGCCAGGTGACCGGTACGTTGTGCTGTTTAGCAGCGGCAAGCTCGGCGATGGAATACATGGCAGACCCATCACCAGAAACTGCTAGTACCCGTTGTTCGCAACCGATTGAACCGCCTAAGGCTGCCGGGAAGGCATAGCCGATACCACCGGCGCCCTGGGCCGAGTGCATTGCTCCGGATCGGGCATCCCAGGTATTCCACGCCCAGTAGCCGGCAATGGTCATATCCCAGAAAGTTACTGCATCATCCGAAACAGCGTTACGAATCGCCGTCATAACGTGTTGTTCGTGTTCAAGGTCCTGCTCCGCTAGCCGCCCGGCGATTTGATGTTTTAGGTGCTGCACTATCTGCTCAGCGGTTTTGCCGTGCCAATCCGTGTCGGTAACTGGTTCGAGACTGCGAATATCATCGCTAATTTGTTGCAGGGCAACCCCGGCGTCTGAGCGAATGCCGAGTCCAGAAAAATTCGATTCCAGCACTCGTACGTGGGCATCAATCTGAATGATTTCGCCACGGGGCGCCATGGTGTAGTAATTCGAGGTCACCTCGCCAAGCGAGGTTCCCACCGCAAGCAGTACATCAGCATCTTCAAGCAGTTCGGTGACATAGCGGTCCTCAATCCAACCACCCAGGGACAACGGATGATCGTAAGGAAATGCTGAGTTACCGCCCGGGGTGCAGATCACGGGTGCTTGGAGCATTTCAGCAAGGTTCTGTAAATATTCTTGAGCCGCTTTGCCTGAGCGACGCACCCCGCCCCCGGCAATAATTGCCGGACGTGTCGCTTTGCTTAATAAACGGGCAGCGTACTCGACGGAACCGGTGCGTGGCTGCGGTTGGTGCAGCTGTACTTCGGTAACGCCCGGTTGCGGTAAAGACGTCTCTGCGAGCAGCACATCCTCAGGAATTTCTAGCCATACGGGACCCTGGGGAAAGGTTAACGCAGTGCGCCAGGCGTCTTCGATTGCATACGCAATCGCGGAGGCCTTATGTACTGTTTGCTGGGCCTTGGTGACGTTGCGTGCCGATTCTTTCTGATCATCCAGTTCATGCAGCATGCCCTTGCGGCGGCCACCCAATCCGGCCTCTGGGATCTGGGAGGAGATCACGACCATCGGTACCCCGGAAGCATATGCTTCTTGGAGTCCAGCCAAGGCTGTCAGCGCGCCGGGCCCGGTCGATACAAATAACACTCCGGGCTTGTCGGTGGCTCGGGCATACCCATCGGCAGTAAACGCAGCATTATTTTCTACCCGTGAGGAAATGAATTCCAGTTTGCTACGAGTCAGGGCATCAAAAAGGCCCAGGGCATGTTGCCCAGGAATGCCAAAAACCGTTGTAGCGCCGAGGGCAGACAGCATCTCAACAACGAGATCGCCACCGTTTCTCATGATTCTCTCCTGCCTTAGTACTTGCTGTGCCTGATTATGCGTTTGCTCGAAGGTCGGCCATCAAAGTGAGCAGATCGTAGCATACGTGAGCTGCTGCAATACCAGTCAGTTCTGCATGATCATACCCCGGTAGTACTTCAACGACGTCGGCGCCAACAAGATTCAAACCACGTAGGCCGCGCAAGATTTCTAGCATCTCGCGGCTGGTTACCCCGCCTGCTTCTGGCGTGCCGGTGCCAGGGGCATGTGCCGGATCCAGCACGTCGATATCCAGTGAAATATATAGCGGGCGATTGCCGATGCGTTCACGCAGCATGGCAATGACTTCCTTGACGCCTTTGTGGAAAATATCGGCGCTGCTGACGATACCAAAACCGAAAGCTTCATCATCATCAAGATCTTTTTTGCCATATAGCGGACCCCGTGTGCCCACATGGCACAAAGCGGAAGAGTCAATGATGCCTTCCTCAGCGGCCCGGCGGAAAGGTGTGCCATGGGTGTAGTCAGCGCCGAAATATGTGTCCCAGGTGTCAAGGTGAGCATCAAAGTGGAGCAGCGCCACCGGCTCACCTGCCCGTTTCGAGGCCGCACGTAACAGCGGCAGTGCAATAGTGTGATCCCCACCAACGGTCAGAATCGAAGCACCATCTTCGGTCAGCGCTAACGCGTCTTGTTCGATTGTGGAGATCGCTTCGTCAATGTTGAACGGGTTGATGGCCATATCGCCGGCGTCGGCAACTTGAACTTGCGCGAAAGGTGAGGTTCCTGTGGCCGGATTGTATGGACGTAACAGGCGTGAAGATTGGCGTACATGAGCGGGACCAAAACGTGCACCGGGACGGTAGGAGACGCCGGTGTCAAACGGTGCGCCAATGATTTTTAGATCAGCGGAACGACCTTCGGCCTGAAGATCACGCAAGCGGGGTAGTAGGGCAAAGGTTGACTCGCCACTATAACGGGGCACGAGAGCTGAGTTAACCGGTCCAATATTTCCGTTATCTACAACACGAGGTGTCTCAAGCATGATGGATGTCCTTTTCTGTATTGTTTATGTTGCCGTTTGGGCACTTCCGGTGAGAATCCAAAGCACTTTGGCTGTCTGGTCACCGGGGTTATACCAGCTGTGGGGCTCTGATCCGGGAAAAGTTGTGGTGTCTCCCTGGTGCATGTGAAAATCTCCGGCCGAAGTTCGTAGTACGAATTCGCCTTGAAGGATATGCAGAGATTCGCTAATGCAATCCATGGTGTACAGCTCTTCTTCGCCACGACCGCCAGCCTCTACGACGGTATGAATGATCTGTACATTGCGTTGCCCCGGAGGGGTCAATAGTTTTTCCGTCATTCCTTCGCCACCCAAGTTCACTGAAGGCGCCTCATCAATTGCAATGAGTTGCGTTTCCGGAGCTTCCAGCATTTGGCCAGGGGGTACTCCAAGTACCTGGCAAATCGTAACTAAGCTGGATACTGACGGACTGGTGAGGTCACGTTCAACACGGGAAAGGAATCCTTTGGACAGCCTCGTATAGCTAGCTACCTGATCGATTGTTAGCCGACGCTGTTCCCTGACAGCACGTAACCGGCGGCCTAGTGCCCTTGGGGTTTGCATCGGTTCGATAGGTAGGGACTTCACGGTAACCTTTCGCATTGACTTGGTGGCTTTGAACTTTATCGTGGCATCTTTTTGCCCCCTCGGTTCACGTATTTGCTTGTAAGTCATAGCCGGAGTCTTATTGTCCAGCACACAACAAATCATAAATTGCTGTTGCCTCATGGACAACTTAAGTTTATCGTAGGTGTACTCGCTGTGATCTGCAATACCGTCTCAGGTGATGTGTGGCAGACATGGAAAAGCATTGTCAGCTAACAAAAGGAAGCCGATATGGAATGGCTCAACCCAGCAGTCATCGTTGTCTATCTTGTAGCCATGGTGATGTTCGGTTTTTGGGGAAAGCGTAGAACCAAAAACGTTTCGGATTATCTTGTGGCAGGGCGACGGTTAGGGCCAATATTTTATACAGCCACCCTCGTCACTGTCGTTTTGGGCGGTGCATCAGCCATTGGTGGTGTCGGGCTGGGCTATGAGCACGGTATCTCCGGAATGTGGATGGTTGCCGCAATTGGCATCGGCATTATCATTTTGAGCCTGGCCTTCGCGCCCCTATTGCAAAGACTGAAAATTTACACCGTAGTCCAGATGCTTACACTGCGTTATGGCCACGAAGCGACCCAGGGTGCCTCATTTGTCATGTTGGCCTATACCCTGATGATTTGCGCGACTTCAACCGGGGCGTACGCCTCAATTTTCGTTGTCCTCTTTGACTGGGAACGCTGGGTATCGGTACTCGTCGGAGGGTCTGTTGTACTGATCTACTCAGTTATCGGTGGGATGTTCTCCATCACCTTGGCCGATGTGGTGCAGTTCGTTGTGATGACCATCGGACTATTCTTCCTGATGGTGCCCTATGGCTTGTCCGAAGCCGGTGGCTGGGCTGGAATGCAGGAACGCCTTGATGCTGAGTTCTTCACTATTGATGGCATCGGGCTGCAGTCAATTATTACCTACTTCGTCGTGTATACGTTGGGCATTTTAATTGGGCAGGATATTTGGCAGCGGGTGTTCACCGGACGCACTCCCGGCATTACTCGCTGGGGCGGTTTCACAGCTGGTATTTACATTCTGGCATTCGGGGTAGCGGGCGCCATTGTTGGCATGACCGTTGCATCGTTGCAACCTGGCATCGAAAACCGCGACGACGTCTTTTCCATTGTGGCAACTGAGATGTTGCCCTACGGCTTAGGCGGAATAGCGATGGCCGGTGGTATTGCCGCTATGATGTCTACAGCTTCCGGGGGACTTATTGCTGCTGCTACTGTGGCACGAACCGACGTAGTGCCACTGGTTAAAAACGTCTTGGCTGGGAAGCGCCCCGGACAATTAAGCGCCCAACAAGCAGCTCAGATGGCTCATGACAATGTGGAACGTGCTGATGATTACGAAGCAGACGTAGCCTCTAACCGTCGTTGGGTTCTGGGGCTGGGTATTGCGGTAATGGCATTGGCGTTAATAGTTCCAGATGTCGTCGCAGCGCTAACTATTGCTTACGCGATACTTGTAGGTGGGCTGCTCGTACCGATTATCGGGGCCATGGTCTGGCGTCGAAGTACCGGTGTCGGTGCTGCATCATCCATGCTGGCAGGCACGGTTGCCACGTTGGGAACGATGATCTACTTGGAGATTACCGCCGAAAACGCCCTCGATGGAGTTTTTGCCAATGAACCGATTTATTTTGGTCTCTTAGCTTCCGCCATCGTGTTTATTGTGGTGTCGTTGTCGAGCAAGCCGACTCCTGATGATGTGTGGCGTGCTTGGCAACAACGGTCCAAACATGGTGTGGATGACACACCGCATCAGGCAGATACTGCAGCGCAGCGTATCATATAGTTTGCGCGCTCTGAGCGCCATTCAAGCTTGCGTCGGGGTTGTCAATGTATATCAGCCGAATATTTGTCGTTGAGACGAAGTTTGCGTATTGCTACCCTCGTCAGTTCTCCGAGTGGCGCTCTCCGGTGAGCATGGTTAATAATAAAATATTGGTATCTTCGGCATCATGTGGGCAGGAAACCTCATGTACCACCATGGAGCGCAGATGTACTACCGTTCCGGGTGTCAAACTGATGTCGCCGTCGTCAGTGGTCAATATCAAGCTTCCGCTAAGAGTCTGCACGGTGATTGGATGGGCAGCAGTATGAGAGCGCAAGACTTGTCCGGGCGTAAATGTCATAACGATAAGATTTGCTCCGTCGCCTTCCAGCTTGCGCCGTATGGCTGGTGGTGTGCCGGTACGAGGTTCGGGCGCATCACCAGGTCGCATAATTGTAATGTCGGCGTTGGGATCGGTTTCTGCTGGTCCGAAAGCCTTAGGTGAAAAATTGAATGGTTTTCTCGTCATACGTTTGGCCTCCGATGATGCGTTACCCGCTGGTGGTATGGTACTTAGCTTATCGGAGGGTAAACGTTTTAGGCGCTAGTCTCAGCGCCAAAACCGGTTGCGACGTGGCCGCTGGTCTGGATCAAGATAGGGTGCCGGAGTAAACCAGGCAACGCCGTCAGTAAGTTGTATTGTCCACATACCGGCGTGGACGGTGTGGTGATGGTGCGAACATAACAGCACGGCATTGGCCACCGATGTGGAGCCACCGGCTTTCCACGGTATGACATGGTGGGCATCGCACCAGGGTGCTGGGATAGTACAGCTGGGAGCCGCGCACCCGCGATCCCGTGCAATGAGAGCTCTGCGTTGGTCGGGGGTAAAGAGCCGCACTTTGCGACCCATATTTAATATGACACTTTCCGATCCCAGTACCGCCGGGATGAGTTCGGCCTCGCAGGATAACGGTCGAATAGTGGATGGAGAAATTGGGCCCGTAAATAGTGCTTGGGAAATAAAGTTTGTGGCAGCTGGACGCAGTGGAGCGCTAATCGTACAGCCGTAGGTCAGTTGATCATAGAGGGTCTCGTAGTCCATGATGACGCTCAACTGCGCAGGTAGTCCGCCGATCATCGGAAGTGTCGTGGATGCTAATGACATGCCGGTATCGAGTACTGCGGTGATACCATCTAAGAGTTTTTGCTCTCGACTCCGCTCATCCGACGTATTAACGGGCTCGCCGATCTCATCTTCGCTAAAGAGAGCCTGTTGTTCATGGTGAGACTGCTTCTTAGCTGGTACTGGGCTCGTGAAGTTGGGCAATGTGGTGCCAAATAGTTTTTCTAATAATTGTTTTAGTGGTTCAAATGATGGGTCGGGGCTATTGACCACTGATGCAAGAACCCGCAAACGTTCATGAAAAAGACTGTCTACACGTAGGGTCCAGCTGTGTAAGCCTTGCACTTGGCCTCGATAGAACGCGCCCCGTTTTCTAGCTAGTACCTCATCATCGGGTTGTGATGCTTGCTCAAAAGAATGCAACGAGTATTCAGACCATCGTTTAGCTACCTGGCGTAAACCACTACCTGGCGTAAACCATCCGGGTCTAGGGAGGTGGCCTGTTCAACTAAGTCTGCCTGACCGATCTCGAGTTGTCGTGTTATGTCAGGCGTCAGTGCTTTGGCCTGTGCTGCGGCACGTTGTACCTGTTGGATTGTATTGACGATAATTTCAGCCGATATCGGGTTGATAGTTGCATCAAAGAAGCCTTGGGCAACATCTGGATACTGTGGGTCTGGTAGATGACCGCCATCCAAGCTTGGCAGTGGGGCCAGTCCTTGGGAGAGCTTTAGTCGAGTTTTGGCTTGCCGTATCGGGACTTTTAGGGCGTCTCGCAGATATTCGGCGATGTTGCGAAATGCCGTTTTGCCGGTGGGCATACCAAACAACTCGGCGCGCTCTATTTCTGAGTTATAAGCGGTAGAAGCAAAGCCGGCCACAAGTACCTGTAGAGCCGTTACCTTATGGGATAGCGCTTCTATACTCCGCAGCAGTACAGGAAATGGGGTTTCCGGGGCTTGGTGCGGATCGGTTGGATATGAGCCTTGTGTTCCCCATACTGTTCCCCAATCTATGGAAGCTTGATCAACACTGAACCGGCCAAGTTTTGAATACGCATCCGATCGACGGTAGGCCGTGACTGCGTCACCAATTAATTGGTGTGCTTTTTCAATCAGTAGTGCTGGGTTCACCCCGGTTTCGACTTGTGCCATATCAAAATCTCAGCACTTTGCGGTTTTGCCTGACACCGAGCCAACCATAAATGTGGATAACACGCGACCAAGTTGCCAGTTGGGGATCTCGAATGGTGCGAGAGTACTTTGGTAGACCAGATATGAAAGCAGTAGAATGCCTACGTTTGCGCGCCTCTTCGGTAGCGCCAGTATGAAACTCGATTCCACTTTCTGTCAGAGGTGTCCTATGCCCGCGGCGACTGTTACTCCCGCCCAGCGTCAATCCGTTCGCCAAGCTTTTAGACGTCCGGCTTGGTTGCGTACGGAAATTCTCGCCGGGCTTGTTGTCGCCTTAGCACTTATCCCAGAGGCGATTGCCTTTGCTCTGATCGCAGATGTCGATCCGAAAGTTGGACTCTATGCCGCAGCAGTGATGGCGATGTCCATTGCTTTTGTTGGTGGACGTCCCGCGATGATCTCGGCAGCAACCGCAGCCACTGCACTAGTTATAGCCCCTATTGTTGCTTCGCACGGACTCCCGTATTTATTTGCAACCGTCATTCTGGCTGGGGTCTTACAAATTGTGCTTGGGTTTATCGGTGTCGCCAAGCTCATGCGTTTTATTCCGCAATCCGTTATGACAGGATTCGTCAATTCGCTGGCTATCCTTATCTTTATTGCTCAGCTGCCTGATCTTATCGACGTCCCGTGGGCTGTGTACCCACTGTTTGTCCTGGGTCTGGTAATTATCTTTTTGTGGCCTAAAGTTACAGCCACGATTCCTGCCCCATTGGTTGCAATTGTAGTTGTCACGTTGCTGGTGATGATCTTTACAATCAATGTTCCTACGGTGGCAGATAAGGGTGAACTACCCAACGAGCTGCCAATCTTCGCGCTTCCCGATGTGCCGTTAACAATTGATACTTTGCGGATCATTTTGCCGGCTGCGCTAGCTATGGCAGTCGTCGGGCTGTTGGAATCGTTGATGACTGCCCAACTGGTCGACAATATTACCGATACAACGTCTTCGAAAACTCGCGAAGCTATTGGACAGGGCACCTCCAACGTCCTGGCAGCACTATTTGGCGGGATGGGTGGTTGTGCCATGATCGGCCAAACTATGATCAATGTGCGTGCGTCTGGCGCGCGCACCAGAATTTCGACTTTTGTCGCTGGTTTATTTCTGATGTTTCTTGCCGTTGGCCTGGGCGACGTCGTAGGTATGATGCCCATGGCGGTGCTGGTGGCAGTTATGGTCTATGTCGCCTATTCAACCTTCGAATGGCACTCCATTGCTCCACGCACACTCAAAAACATGCCGGTATCCGAAACAGTCATCATGCTGATCACTGTCATCCCCACCGTGATTAGCGGCAACCTTGCCATTGGAGTTGGGCTAGGAGTATTAGCCGCTATGATCGCTTTTGTGCGTCGAGTTTCACATTTCGCGTGGGTCTCGCGCAGCATTGATGACGAGGAAACACAGGCGACATATTTGGTGACCGGCCAGCTATTCTTCGCCTCATCGCACGATCTTGCCAACCAATTTGAATACGCGCTTGATCCCGATACCGTGGTGATTGATCTACGCCAGGCCAATATTTGGGACCAGTCTACTGCGGCCGCTCTGGATGCGATTCACGAGCGTTACACCGAACGCGGTAAGACGGTGGAGTTTTTGGGACTACGGGCACCCTTCCCACTGGGCCGAAAAACTAGCCAGCCTGCTGGATAGCTTTCACCATCGCGGCCAGTGTCTCCTCGGTGACAAAGCCGTCATCTTTATCAACGGTAATGTCTAAGTGGTAGCTGATACCGTCACCGGCTAATAATGCAAGCTTAGCCAGCGTCGGATCGCCAAGCGCCTCGAGCATCACTTCATACCAAGAGTCTCGGGCCCAACGCAGCGTTTCGGTAGCTTCGCTATTTCCAGACTGGCCTAACCGGTTTACCGCAACCACCAACTGTTCGAGTTCAGAACCATAATCCATGGATGAGGTGAAGTAATAGGACACCGCTGATGACAGATCGGCTGACATCAGCTCAAGGTCTTGGCGTATGAGTTCTCGCAAACGTTGGATCAGTGCAGCATCGAGTGCAGCCCGTGAACGGAAATGATGTAGTAAACCCGCCTTGGATAGCCCCACCAGTTGTGCCAACGCATCCAGACTAGAGCCTTTCAGGCCGTGTTGGTTTAGCAGACCCGTGTAGGCCGTGAGGATCTGGTGTTTTTTATCTGTGGTCATCTGTGATTCTGCATTAGGGCTCGGGGACGAGCACGGGGGTATCTTCATTTAGTGATTCGCCGGCAAAATACTCTTTTGCGCCCGGGAATTTGGACCAAATATACATGACCACAACACCCAGTGCCAGGGCTCCTACACCCATAACAAACGTGCCGCTGACGCCCCAGATTGTGGTTTCACCGTAGTCGGGGTCCAGCATGAAGACGCAGGACAAAACGAACACGATGGTCATCATAATGCCGCCGATTAGTGGCAACAGAAAACGCATGATGAAGTTGCGTCCGGTATCGAACAGGTTCTTTCGGAAGTACCAGATACAGGCAAAGGAGGTAATCGCATAGTACATCGCCACAGCCAGGGACGTAGATTCGATAGTGTCCTGCAGAATGTTATACGAAATGATGGTCATCCCGACGTAGAAGATTAGCGACGCTGTCCCGGTGAAAATTGTGGAATATGTCGGAGTCTGGAACCGCTCATTAACCACTGCGAACCGTTTCGGTAGGGCTTTATAAACGCCCATTGAAAGTGTGCCACGTGCCGTCGGTAAAATTGTGGTTTGGCACGTCGACAAGGCTGAAACAGCCACGGCAAGGATAAGAATCCAGCCCCATTCGCCTAACGCGTCGACCCGCAAATCATAAAACACATCTTCGGCAATATCCGGATTGCCTAATCCCTGGCCCTTGTCGCCGATACCCGCGTACATCATGGTCAAAACACTGATGCCAATGTAGGTGATCAGCAAGATGGTGGTAGAAAGTAGCGCAGCTAATCCGGGAGTGCGCCGGGGGTTTTTCGTCTCCTCAGCCAGTGCCAGGCAGGTGTCCCAGCCCCAGTAAATAAAAATTCCTAACAAGATCGCCTGAATAAAACCGGCCGGGTTATCTGCTGCGAAAGGATTGAACCATTGCCAGGAAAATTCCAGACCCAGGGCAGGGGCTTCCTTGATGGCAAAGAATAAGCCAATGCAAAACAAGATGATCGCGAGATATTGAATCGCCATCAAGACATACTGGGTCCAAGCCCCGGATTCCACGTTTCGGTAGGAAATCCAGGTCATCACGATGATGATAATCGCGCCAAAAGCTGTGACGAGCACCTTATTTTCATGCAGATCAGAGCCCAGCAACATCAGGAGATATTTCGAAGCGATTTCCGTCTGTGAGGCCATGATAATGATCCCAGCAGCCAGTACGCCCCAACCAGCCATCCATCCGGTTTTTGGGCCGAAAGCCTTGGCACCCCAAGCAAATGCGGTGCCGGAGTCCGGGACCGCCGTGTTGAGCTCCTTATAGGCGAAAGCCGTCAGACACATGGGAACAAAGGCACAAATGAGGGCGGCTGGGGCTTGAGCGCCGGTAGCCATCACGATGAATCCCAAGGTTGCGGCCAGGGAAAATAATGGCGCCGTTGATGCTAAGCCGATAATCGTCGAAGGCAATAACCCGAGTTTTCCAGCCGCCAACCCTTTATCGGCTGGTGCCGCAGGTGCTTTGAGCGTGTCTAACACAATCCACAACCTCCCAAACAGACGAACCAACCAGTTGGTTGGCTGTAGACAATCATGACTGCCTTCAGGCTGTGAGTCAAGTAACAGTTTTTAGAGTCCGACGACGAACATGCGATAAATGATGCAGGCTACGGCCGCTATTCCGGCAATGGTGACGAATATATTAGATGCTTTGCCTCGGTATTGTTTGAGTGCATCGAAACGGTGGATCGCATACATCGGCATGAGGTAGAGCACCATGGCGATGACCGGACCCACTAGCGTTTCAATCATGTCTAGGATGCCAACATCAAGGATGGCTACACCCCAGGTGGAGAGGAAAATGAAGACCGCTACACCAGTGCGGATACCTTTTTCGGGAAGAGTTTTGCCGGCGGCTGTCGCGACCGATCGAATTATGCCTGCCGCTCCCTCGGCGGCTCCGAGGTAGTGGCCGAAAAACGATGAGCCGATAGCGGCGATAGCAATAGCTGGACCTACGTAGGCAACGATTGGGTTATTCAGCGTTTGGGCAAGATATGACAGGACGGGAAGGTTTGACTCACGGGCTTCATCCAAGCCGCTTCCGCCAAGGGCAAGTATGCAGGACCATACGAAGCCCATGGTGAAAATTACCAGCAAAATTGTGGCTCGGCGTAGCACCACATTGCGTCGCTCATCAGCCTGTGAGCCATAGCGTCGCTGCATAGCCAGCGTAAATTGTGACACGGCGGGAGAGAAATTAAAGGCAAAGATTAACACCGGAATAACTAGTAGCAATGCCTGGGCCATATCCCCGAATGATTGGGTGGTTTCCGTTGCGAAACTCAGATCCCAGTACGGAATAAGGAATAATGTCATGCCCAAAAGTGCGGCAATCAGTGGATAAACCAGCCATTGCATTGCCACTAGCATGATGCGTTGCCCAAGCACCATTATTAGCATCATCAAAGCGATGAGCAATCCGGATAGCAACCAGCGTGGCGGGGAAGTGATGTTGAGTTGCTGAGTTAGTAGTTCATCGACGGTGTTAGTAATGGCGATGCCATAAATCAAAACGATTGGAAAGATCGCCAAGAAATACAGAACAGTGACTACTTGGCCGGCAAATTCACCGAAGAGCCCGCGAGCGACAATGGTAATATCGGCGCCCGGATTTTGTGATGCCGAGACAAAACGTGACAGGCCGCGGTGGGCAAAAAACGTCATCGGCCCGATGAGTAGTGTGGCGATAATTAGGGGCCACATCCCGCCGGCGCCGGCATTCATGGGCAGAAAGAGGATGCCGGCACCCACGGCTGTGCCAAATAATGAAAGTGTCCAGCTGGATTCAAAAAGGCCGCGGCTCTGGTGGGAAGTGTCCGCACCAGCCGGGTTCTGGCTGGTAGATTCGTTTGGGCCCGTCATTTCCTGTGGCATGTGAACACTCCACTTCTTCGCGGCTACTGAGCATAATGTGACGTTCGTGGCCCACACTATATGACTCCTCGCGGTGGAGTGCTGTGCCACCTAGCGTTGCGCCACAACTGCTGTTGGACGGCGATGTGATCTAGGAACACTGCGACCAACCAGTTGGTTGGTTTTTGGGCTATACTGGTAATAGAGTCGTGAGCCAAATAACAGTTTTAGGGCAAATGCCGTGCGGAATGGGGTCCTCATTTATGAAACAGCCACTGACCTTCGATGTTCACGAGAAGAACGTTCCCAAACAGGTCATTGACCAAGCGCTGGCAGAGACCAAATATACGCCGTATTGGTTAGATACGGCTCAGCGCCCCGCAGCGACGTCGGGTTTGCACGGCCACATCGAAACCGACCTGCTTGTGGTCGGTGGTGGTTACACTGGACTTTGGACTGCGTTGCAGGCCAAAGAGTGTGACCCGCAACGGGATGTGGTGTTGATTGAAGGTCAACGCATCGGTTGGGCGGCTTCAGGGCGAAATGGTGGGTTTTGCGAATATTCACTTGTTCATGGCGAATCCAATGGAGAAAACCACTTACCTGAGGAAAACGTACGGTTAACCGAGTTGGGAATGCAGAATCTTGCGGAATTTCGTGAGACCGTATCGCGCTACACCATGGATGTTGATTTGGAAACTGCCGGTGCATTAGTTGTGGCAACAGAGCCACATCAGGTGGCCTGGTTAGGCGATGATGAGGGGTTTTTGGATGCTGAAGCTACCCGCCGATTAATCAACTCATCAGATTTTTTGGCTGGTGTACGTGACTATGATGGAACAATGCTGGTTAATCCAGCAAAACTTGCCTGGGAATTAGCTCGCGTTTGCCGCGAGCTCGGTGTCCATATTTATGAATATACCCAAGCTAAAGAGCTGGTTGATGAAAGTGGACAACTGAAGGTGTTGACCGCCGACGGTCAAATTGTTGCCGGTCAGATTGCTTTGGCTACCAACGTGTTTCCCTCCTTACTTAAACGCCACCGGCTTTTTACCCTGCCAATTTATGACTACGCGTTGATGACAGAACCGTTGACCGCTAGGCAACGTGAAGCCATCGGTTGGGATGAAATGATTGGTTTGTCGGATCTGAATAATCGGTTCCATTATGCCCGTCCGACCATCGATGAAAATGGCGGCTTTCGTATTTTATGGGGCGGCTATGATGCGATTTATCATTACGGAGGCGATATCCGCTCCGACTATGACTACCGGCAGGAAACCTTTGACAAGCTTGTTGCCCACTTCTACGGGACCTTCCCGCAGTTAGAAGGCATCAAATTCTCCCATGCTTGGGGTGGAGCCATCGATACCTGTTCACGGTTCTTTTCCTTCTTTGACGTATCGCATCAAGGCCGGGTTGCGTATTCGGCTGGCTATACGGGGTTGGGGGTGGGTGCCACTCGTTTCGGGGCCAAGGTGCTATTGGATCTGTTATCCGATGAAGAGACGGAGCTTACCCAACTGGAACTTGTGAAAAAGAAGCCCATTCCATTTCCCCCTGAACCGGCTGCCTGGGCCGGGGTGCAAGTGATGATGCGTCACATGATTCGCGCTGATCATAATGAAGGGAAACGCTCGTTATTGCTGCGAACTATGGACAAAATCGGAATGGGCTTTGATTCATAATGGAAACCAATATGGCAATCAGGCTGTAACAACTGGTTTCGCCTCGTAGACACAAAGATATCTGCCAGCGTCGTGGTGCGTTTACATATCGGCACTTCACGGCACGTCGATCTCTGCAGTAGTCTGCCTACAACAATTCTTCTTCTAAGGATAATTAAGGGACGTCCATGAGCCTCCACGTTGCCGTCGTCCAGTACGCGCCGACCACCGATAAAGCCGAAAACATCGCCACGATCCAAAAGTTAGTCTCTTCAGCAGCAGACCAGGGCGCCCAACTGGCTGTCTTACCTGAATACGCTACATTTACGAATCGGGTATTTGATCGAACATTCGTGGATAACGCTGAAGAACTCGATGGTGAATCAGTCACTGCTTTGCGCAAGCTCAGTGCTGCCAAAAACATAGCACTCATCGCCGGGGTTAATGAACCAGCCGGTGCCGGAAAGATCTTTAATACCCTGGTCGGTATTCACAGCGGTGAAATTGTTGCAACCTATCGAAAAGTGCATCTCTATGACGCCTTTGGCAACCAAGAATCCCAATGGGTCACACCCGGTGAAATTGAACCTCCAGAGCTCTTGGAACTCAACGGACTGAAGATTGGCATGCAAACCTGCTACGATCTGCGCTTCCCAGAGGTTTCTCGGGTATTGATCGATGCGGGTGCAGATGTATTGGCATTGCCAGCTGAATGGGTGCCCGGGCCGCTTAAGGAGTTTCACTGGACGGCCTTGCTGCAGGCACGAGCCATTGAAAATACCGCTTATGTTGTTGCAGCCGGACAAAATGCACCAACGGGTGTGGGCCGCAGCGCCATAATCGACCCGATGGGTATTGCCGTGGCAACTATCGGTGAAGAAACTGGTATTGCTCAAGCACAGCTACATCCAGAACGTATCGATAGCGTGCGTTCCACAAACCCGGCACTGGCCATGCGACGGTTTAGCGTTTCACCACATCAATAACTGCTGGTCAGCGAGTGGAGATGAGTGCCTTGTTGAAAATACGCCAGTTCCTCAATACAGGATGGGCCTAGAAACCTACATTTGTGCAACGTAGGGTGAAAACATAATTCGGCGACACGATGCTCCAGGAGGACCGATGAAAGCCGTACGTTTGCACCGCTATCACCAAGATCCAGTAATCGAAGACGTGCCCGAACCACAAATCAATGGACCATGGGATGTCATTGTTGATGTTGGGGCCGCTGGACTTTGCCGCACTGATTTACACGTTATTGAAGGACAGTGGGAGCCACTGCAAAAACCAGAGTTGCCATACATTCTGGGCCATGAAAATTCCGGCTGGGTACGTGAGGTGGGCAGCGCGGTCACCAACGTGAGCCCTGGCGACACCGTCATCATGCACCCGTTGACCAGCTGCGGGCTCTGCCCGGCATGCCGCATTGGCGAAGACTCACACTGTGAAAATGCCACCTTTCCAGGACTCAACGTAGATGGCGGGATGGCCGAACAGCTGCTCACCAATGCCCGCGCAGTAGTCAAACTAGAACGCGGCACCGATCCTAAAGCTGTTGCGGCACTGGCTGATGCCGGGCTGACGGCTTATCACGCGGTGCGCAAAGCTGCTGGGATGCTGTTTCCAGGCACCCACGCTGTAGTTATCGGAGCCGGCGGGCTGGGGCATATTGGCATCCAGACACTCAGGGCACTTACGGCCGCAGAAATCACCGTCATCGACCTCAACGAAGAAGCCCTGGATGTTGCAAAGAAAATTGGTGCCCATCATACAGTCCAGGCAGGTCAATCTGCCGACCACGCAGACGTCACCAAACAAATCTTGGACATAACAAGCGGTGGAGCGCACATTGTCTTCGACTTTGTCGGTGAACAAGGAATGGAAAATCTGTCCCCAGACCTACTGCGACCACGAGGATCACATTATGTGATTGGCTATGGGGGAGCCATCCAACGCGATACGATCGATATTATTTCTCGCGAGATCAACGTTATCGGCAACCTAGTGGGTACCTATAACGACCTGGTAGAACTAATGGACCTGAACGCTGCAGGACAAGTCGAGCTGCGGACCAAAGAATACCCGCTAGATGCCACCATTGAAGCGATGCACGATTTGGACAATGGCAGGCTAGCCGGCACCAGGGGCATCCTAGTGCCCTAGCAACCTTGTTGGCGCCGGGGCCGAGTGCTAGCGTCAATACATGACCGCTGAAACCAATATGCAGGCAGCTTTTATCCGCGCCACCGGCGGCCCTAAACAGATTGAAGTCGGCGACCTCCCCGTTCCTCAACCCGGTCCCACCGATGTACTGGTGCAAATGGAAGCCACCACGGTCAACCACGTCGATCTTTTCGTACGCTCCGGCGCATACCCGACTCACCTGCCGTTTCCGTTTATCCTAGGACGCGATCTGGTCGGCACCGTTGTCGAAACCGGCTCCGGAGTGGCTGGATTCACCAACGGCGACCGAGTTTGGACCAACAGTTTAGGTTATGACGGACGCCAGGGGGCATTTGCGCAATACGCGCTAGTCAGTGTCGAGCGGTTGTATCATCTTCCAGCTACGGTGCACCCCCTGGAGGCGGCTCCGGTATTACATACCGCAGCAACCGCCTACTTCGGGCTGTACCGTGAAACACAATTGCGTCCCGGTGAAACGCTATTTGTGGCCGGTGGTGCCGGGGGAGTGGGCAGTTGTGTTATTCAACTGGCCGCAGCAATGGGTGCGCGCGTGATCGCTTCTGCCTCGGTGCGCGATCACGACTGGTGTCGTAGCCTCGGTGCAGACGTCGTCTTAGATTATCGCGAAGACAAGATGCATCAGAAACTTGCGGCTGCAGCACCTGAGGGCATTGATATCTGGTGGGATACATCCGGTCACCATGATTTCCAAACCACCCTGCCGTTACTGAACAAGCGAGCAAAGGTAGTGGTGATGGCTGGAATGAGCGCCACCCCGGTGCTTCCGGTAGGCCAGCTTTATACTCAAGACGTCAGGTTGCACGGCTTTGCCATGAGCAATGCCAGTGTTGCCGATCTGGCCGAAGCCGCTGTAACTATCAATGCGTTGTTGCAACGCTCGCAGCTACAAGCTCGCCTGGGAGCAACTTACCGGTTGGCCCAGGCTGTTCAAGCGCATACAGCAATGGAAGAGCACGCGGTGCACGGCCGCATTGTGGTGATCCCATAATTAGGAGAATTTCGACACCGGACGATACTATGACGTAAGTCATACCTATAGTGCAACTCAGGAGAATACCGGCGTCTATGAAATTTCCTATTTTTAATATCGACAATCCGGAAACCCTCAAGGGCTTCGAGCTCGATCACGCGTTGGCTCGTAGGACATCAGTCGGCGATATTCCTACCCGGGCGGCACGTGCCTATGGCGATCGGCGGGCTCTGGTTGATGAACGAGGGGAGCTTACCTATAGGCAGCTTGAAACGCAGGCAAATCGTTTTGCCCATGCAGTGGTTGGGCTCGGTGTTGAAGCCCGTGAAGCAATTGCTGTGTTAGCGCCCAACTGCAAGGAATATATGGTGGCTTATTTTGGTATTACCAAAATGGGCGCAGCAGCCACCCTGGTGAATATGCTAGGAGGCCAACACCACCTGGTTTATGCACTTGAACAAACCAGACCGAAAGTCGCCGTGATTCATGCCGATGTGCTGCCAATACTAAAAACGGCCGCGGACCGTATTTCGTTTATTGAACATATCATTGTGATAGGCGCCGATAATGATGCACTGTCTGCCGGGTTCCCAACTGCGCAACTCCATGATTTCGAAAGGTTCATAGCAGACGCAGCGGGTTTCGCACCAGCTGGTGTCGAAATTGAAGCTCCACTGGAGATTGCCATCGCGGACCGGCAGATTGCCCAATGTCTGTTTTCATCAGGTTCAACTTCGGAGCCTAAAGGCATCATGACTTCTCATCTGACAGTGGTCATATCGGGATTATCCAGTGCCACAATGCTGAACATCCAACGTCGGCAACACCAGCCCGTGACCACTATCGCGTTACCTGTTTTTCACACTGCAGCCTTGAATATGATTGTCATTCCATTTCTCATGATGGGTGGGCGGGTACACCTGCTGGCTGGGTTCGATCCGGAAGAGTTTGGGCGTACGGTGCAGCAGTCGAAGTCAACGCATGGTCTCGGTTTGCCACTTATGTTGGAAGCGATTCATGACTATTCGGTAAATACCGGAGATAAAATGCCTCATCTGCAACTGCTTGGTTATGGGATGGCACCGGTTCCCGAAAGTTTATACCGCGCATTAACCCAACGCTTTCCGCATGCAGACCTGATTATGGCATCTGGAATGACCGAAGCAACGCCTGGCACAATCTGCCAGTGGCCCGGCTACGACCCCGATAAGCGATTCACTTGGGGAACAGTCACCGCGCATACAGACGCCGCTATTTTCGATCCTGCAACTAATGAACGGCTATCCGCAGGAGTGGATGGTGAACTGGTTTTACGTGGGCCGGCGGTTATGGAAGGTTATCTCAAGCCGATCAATGAAGTGTTTTCTGGAGGGTGGTTGCACTCTGGGGATATAGGAAATCTGGATTCAGATAACACTTTTGTCTTTACGGATCGGCTAAAAGACATCGTCAAATCAGGCGGCGAAAACGTCTCGTCAGTCGTAGTGGAGCAAGTCGTACTGGAACATCCGGAGGTCGTTGAGGCAGCCGTAGTTGGGATTCCAGATGAAGACTGGGGAGAACGAGTTACAGCCGTTGTTGTTCCTGAAAGAAATGTTTTGGAAGACCCTATCCGGCAGGCAGAGGTGCGTGAGTCTATTTTGCAATTTGCTCGCGAACACCTCAATTCATCGCACCGTCCGCGGGAGGTTTGGTTTGTGGCTAGTCTTCCGCGTACGGGTTCAGGAAAGATACAAAAGAATAGGCTTCGAGATAGCTAAGAGCACTATTTCCGGCGTGCTTAGACACTTTGAAAGATGGTTAACAATACCGGCAGTGTCACCATGGCAATCAGAGTTTGCACGCCGGTGATTGATGCCATTAATTTACTGTCCCCGCCCATTCGCTCGGCCAACACGTACGATGACGGCGCAGGCGGAATCGCTGTAATCAAAATGACCATGAGCAAGGGCATGGCAGTCAAGCCAACACTGATTGCTATCCAGGCTGCCCCAAGGGGCAAAAGGATCAATTTCAGACTGGAGACTACCGCTATCACACCGGATTGATGTTGACCGACGTCCCAGCGCAACGCTGCACCAACAGATAACGTACCGGTTACTAATGCGGCGTTACCAAGTAGTTCTAGCGTTGCGGCGGCAAAACTGGGTAACTCAAATGGGGCAAGTGACAACCCCAATCCAATCAGGCAGCCCAGCACCATGGGGTTCCTAAGGATTTGCAGCAGCATTCTGGCGGGTCGTAGTTGTCCTTGGTTGTGCCCATAAAGAGTAAATCCGACGACGCTAATAATATTTACCAAAGGCACAACGATTGCCGCAGCAATCGAGAATAACCCCATGCCCTGGGTGCCACCAAGAGAGTTAGCCACGATCAGGCCAACATACGTATTAATCCGAATCGTGCCTTGTATGCTGCTGCCCATTTCTGGTCCGGTGGCTCGCAGTGGTTTTCGCAGTAGCACGATGATCCCGGAGGCCACAATAATAGGTACGGCAACACTGAGTGTCAGCCCACCAAGCGGTACAGAATTTAGCGGTGTTTGGGAAATAGTGGACACAAATAATGCTGGGGTAAAAATAAAGTACACCAGGTGGTCAAGGCCGGCCCAAAAGGTTGCTGACTGCAGCGACCTGCGACGAAGAAACCATCCCAGCCCCATGATAAGGAGCACCGGAATGATAGCCGTCAACACGATTTGCATATAAACAGCCTAAATAGCCGGCAATAGCATGTCATGACCCTGCCCGCCGGGGTTTCCCTAAAGGACTGCAACGTATGTGCAACGTTGCTGCAACAACCATGCAACGGGTGTGTGATTAGAGTCATAGTTGTCAAGAATTTCTATGGTACGGCAACTTAGGGAGGGTCATCCTATGGCTATGAAAGCTGGCATCGTCAAACAGTTCGGCGACACAATAGATATTGAGAACACAGAAAAACCAAAACCCGGCAAACACCAAGCCTTAGTAAAACTCGTTTCGACGGGGGTCTGTCACACCGACTTACACGCAATGGAAGGTGACTGGCCTGTCCAACCCACGCCACCGTTTATCCCCGGGCACGAAGGGGTGGGCGTAGTTGAAGAACTGGGTGAAGACACCGTGAATTTCGAAGTCGGTGACATGGCCGGTAATGCCTGGTTGTGGAGTGCATGCGGCAACTGCGAATACTGTCGCAAAGGCTGGGAGACACTCTGCCACGACCAGATCAACGGCGGCTATTCCACTGACGGTTCATTCGGTGAGTATATGCTCATTGATACCCGTTATGCACCACGAATTCCCGAAGGTTCCGATCCCTATGAAGTGGGCCCGGTGCTGTGTGCCGGTGTAACCGTATATAAGGGCCTAAAAATGACCGAAACCCAAGCCGGCGACTGGGTAGCTATCTCAGGCATCGGCGGCCTTGGTCACTTGGCTGTGCAATACGCGGTGGCTATGGGCCTGCGTGTCATTGCCGTCGATATTGCTAACGACAAACTCGAGTTAGCCAAGAAACACGGTGCCGAGATTGTTATCAATGCCGCAGACACTGATCCTGCAGCCGAAGTCCAAGACCAGGTCGGAGGCGCACACGGTGTGCTGGTGACGGCGGTACACGAACAAGCGTTTAGCCAGGCCATCGGGATGTCACGTCGCGGCGGCACGATCGTCTTCAACGGTCTACCACCCGGAAAATTCGATGTTTCGGTCTTCGACGTTGTGCTCAACGGTCTGACTATCCGCGGTTCCATCGTAGGTACGCGACAAGACATGATAGAAGCACTGGAATTTTATGCAGCAGGCAAGATCAAGCCCACCTATCAGCGTCGGCC
>Ga0209487_1000629_pt1 | contig 31428 bp, 29 predicted proteins | sample Poulit2012_FD_187524 | JGI IMG/M metagenome (GOLD analysis project Ga0209487, IMG submission 187524) | Agricultural soil microbial communities from Georgia to study Nitrogen management - Poultry litter 2012 (SPAdes) (version 2) | ecosystem: Environmental > Terrestrial > Soil > Agricultural land...
ACCGGCTGCCATGTGCACTTCGAGGTCTGGCGCAACGGGTCCTCGATCAATCCGATGGGCCTGTCCGGATTCTGATCCCCGGCCGCCCATCCACCCACCCGCGCATCCACCGGCCCTCCATTCGCCCACCCGCCCTCGTTGAAACGAATCAAGCGATACTCGGCCCGCCCGGTCGTGCTCCCGGAGCACGACCGGGCGCAGGAAGTGCCGATCCTGTCGGGCGGAAGATGGGCCCGTCTGCGCGGGCAGCGAAATCCACTGGGTCAGTGAGCAGTGGGACCGTATCCTGGAGCCGCCGACCGGCGGTGAGCACGAGGAGACGAGAAGGGCAATGAGCAAGACGGCCAAGGGCGCAAAGAAGAAGAAGCAGCAGCGCGCTGCCGTCGACCCCCGTGCGGTCAAGTCCGTGGTGGCACGCAACAAGAAGGCGCGCCACGACTACCATCTGGACACCACCTACGAGGCGGGCATCGCGCTCACCGGGACCGAGGTGAAGTCACTGCGCGCCGGCCGTGCCTCGCTGGTGGACGGCTGGGTGAACATCGACCGCGGTGAGGCCTGGCTGGAGAACGTGCACATCCCCGAGTACACCGAGGGCACCTGGACCAACCACGCGCCGCGGCGCAAGCGCAAGCTGCTGCTGCACCGCGACCAGATCCTCAAGCTCGCCTCGCGCAGCAGCGACAAGGGCTACACCGTGGTGCCGCTGGAGCTGTACTTCCGCGGCGGCCGGGCCAAGGTGGAGATCGCGCTGGCCCGAGGAAAGCAGGAGTGGGACAAGCGCCAGGCGCTCCGGGAGAAGCAGGACCTGCGGGAGGCGCAGCGGGCGATGAGCCTGCGTCAGCACCGCTGACGAGCCCGGGTGCAGGGCGGTGCACTCGCCCGCCCACGGCGGCACTCCCCTGTGGCGGCACTCGCCCTGTGGCGGCACTCGCCCTGTGGCGGGCGCTTCGCCTTTGCTCGCCCGCGCGGCGGAGGTCTCTTCTCGCCCGCGCGGGGGAGGTGCCACGCCGCCGCCGCTCTCTAGCATGAGGGGTATGTTGCGTCTCCGAGGCCTGTCCCGCACCCTGCTCGCCCTCGGTCTGCTCACCGCCGTCGCCCTCGGGGTGCAGATGGCCGGCGCGCCACCTGCACACGCCGACTCCGACGACTGGGCGATCACCCGCTACGACGTGCAGGCCCAGGCACGTGCCGATGGCACAGTGGATGTCCAGCTGGACTTCGACTTCGACTTCGGTGACGACGAGGGGCACGGGCCGTACCTCACCTTCATCACCCGACAGGAGATCGAGGACGACCCGGACCACTACCGGCTGCTGGAGTACTCCGACATCACCGCGACCTCACCCAGTGGGGCACCGGCCGATGTGCGCCAGGAGGACGACGGCACGGTGCTTGCCGTCTACATCGGCGACGAGGACGTCGAGGTCGAGGGTGTGCAGCAGTACCAGGTCAGCTACACCGTGACCGGCATCCCCACCCCGGGGGCGGGAGACGACGGCAGCGACGAGATCTACTGGAACGTGATCGGCTCCGGTTGGGAGCTGCCGCTGCAGGACGTGTCGGTCTCGCTCGCCGGCCCTGCAGACGTGCTCGAGGTCGCCTGCTACACCGGCCGGGTGGGCTCTGACCGTAGCTGCGAGCAGCACGCCGCCACCGGTGCCGTCGCCACCTTCGGACAGCAGCAGCTGGACGAGGGGGAGGGGATGAGCATCGTCGTCGCCTACCCGCCGGACACGTTCGACGGCGCAGCTCCGGTCCTCGTGGACCGGGTCACCTGGCGCTCTTTCATGGGGTGGGCGGGCCCGGTGGGCGTCGTGGCCGCCCTGATCGCCCTGCTCGGTGGGGCCGGGGCGATCTGGCGCGCCCGCACCCGCGGGCGAGACCGCGCCTATCTCGATCTCACGCCCGGGTTGTTCCCCACCTCGCCGGCGTCCGGGAAGGTGGGCCCGGCCCGACGGCGTCCCGTAGCCGTCCAGTTCACCCCACCTGAGGGGGTGCGCCCCGGGGTGGCGGGCACCTTGTTGGACGAGGTGGCCAACATCCACGACGTCCATGCCACCATCATCGACCTGGCTGTGCGTGGCTATCTGAAGATCGTGGAGAAGGACGGGCAGGAGAAGGACGCCAAGGAGTGGGAGGTGCACCGGGTCACCGATGCCGACCATGCCGACTGGGCGGGTCTGGCACCGTTCGAGGAGACGGTGCTGCGCGCGCTGTTCCCTGGCAGCGGCACCGTCGTCGACATGAAGGATGCCGGTCCGGAGCTGGCCGCTTCGATGTCGCAGGCCCAGTCCGAGCTGTATGACCGGGTGGTGGAACGGAAGTGGTTCGCCGCCTCCCCGCAGCGGGTCCGCCACCGGTGGGTCGGCTGGGGAGCGTTCATTGTGACCGTGGGCGTGGGGCTGACGATCCTGCTGGGGCTCACCATCGGTGCCGGGGCGATCGGTCTCGGCGTGGTGCTTGTGGGCATCGTGGTGCTCGCTTCTGCGATGGCCGCTCCGGCCCGCACAGCTGCTGGTACGGCGGTCCTTGCACAGACCCTCGGCTTCAAGAAGTACCTGGAGACCGCCGAGGCCGACCAGCTGCAGTTCGAGGAGACGAACGACATCTTCTCCCGGTACCTGCCGTACGCGATCGCCTTCGGGGTGGCCGAGCACTGGACGAACGTGTTCGCCGAGGCGGCTGCCGCAGGCCAGCCGGTCGCCACACCGACCTGGTACGTGGGCACCGCGTACTTCTGGACCGCCGGATCGATCGAGAACTTCACCCAGTTCACCTCCACCGGCGGGATGGCGGCGGTGCCGACCTCGTCGGGCTCCGGATTCTCCGGCGGATCGGTCGGTGCTGGTGTGGGCGGCGGTGGTGGCGGCGGCTGGTGAAGTGGCGCATCACAGCTGCTCGGCACGCGCGGCCAGAGCCCGGAAGGGCGTGTGTGCTGATGGCTCGGTGCGCGGGCGCGGGGCTGATGTAGGTAGATTGGCACCCGAACCACCAGGTACCCGATCACAAGGAGAACGCGATGGCCTTCGCCCTGCACCGACTTCCGCTCCGGCTCGCGTCGGGAGCCTTCATCCTGAACTCCGGCTACACCAAGCTCAGCCTGGACAGTGACGGCGCCAAGGGGCTGCAGGAGATGGCGGTCAACGCTTTCCCGCAGCTGGCGAGCCTGGAGGCGGAGGACTTCGGCAAGTACCTGGCCGCCGGTGAGCTCACGCTCGGTGCCGCCCTCCTCACGCCATTCCTGCCCAGCCGGCTGGTTGGTCTGGCACTCACCGTCTTCTCCGGCTCCCTGGTGTGGATGTACCTGCGCACCCCAGGGCTGACCGAGTCGGACGGCGTCCGCCCCAGCCAGCAGGGCACAGCCTTCGCCAAGGACATCTGGCTCGCCGCCATCGGCCTGGCCCTCCTGCTGGACCGGAAGAAGCGGTGAGCTGACCGGCCCGGGCGGGCTCCGCCGTCGTGCCGGAAATAAAAGGACGACCGTTGGGGTTGCACCCTCTAGAATGACAACTGCCGGGTCCGCCCGGAGATTGACAACTCAACAGGGGGGTGATCGGTTTCGACGACGATCGTCGTTCCAGGAGAAGCGGGTCGAGGATGCAAGGTCATCTCGTCAACGCTCCTTGCAAACCAATAGGTGCCGATTCCAAGCGCACCGACTTCGCCCTCGCCGCCTGAGCGAGCGCTGAAGTCCGTCAGCCCGGGGTTGCTCTCGACCCGGTTCCTGGCGTCATCCAGAGAGCCACTGCACGTAGCCCGGGTCACTTGGGCCGCGTGAACTTCTAAGGTGACTGAGCCCGTCAGCGACTTGTCCGCGTGATCGCTGGGGCCGAGAAAATCTGCTAGCGGACTGCACCCGGAGAAGCCCTGGTTCTTCATCGTCGGACGCGGGTTCGATTCCCGCCACCTCCACTCGGTGATGTCTGCGGACATCGTGAACGGCTGGACCCTCACTCGGTGGGGGTCCAGCCGTTTTTTCATCGGCTGCGTAGCATGAGCGGATGGAGCCGTTATCCGAGGAGCAGACCGCCAAGATCGTGGCGATGGCGATGGACCTCGCGCGGGAGGGGCGAACTGTTGAGCTGCTGGAGTTCGTCGACCACGGACTGCCGGTCGACACCCAGGACGAGGCGGGCAACACTGCTCTGATGCTGGCGGCCTATCGCGGCCACCCTGAGACCGTGCGTGCTCTCGTCGAGCGTGGCGCCGACGCTGATCTGTGCAACAACCGCGGCCAAGCACCGATCGCCGGCGCGTTGTTCAAGGGCGAGGACGAGGTGGTGACGGTGCTGCGGGCTGCCGGGGCGGACCTCGATGCCGGCACCCCGACCGCCCGGGAGGTCGCGGAGATGTTCGGGCGGGCGCACCTGCTCGAGTAGCCCGCACGTGGCTGCGGTCTTGGTGCAGGCCGAGCACGCTGTACACAGACGACGGAGCCCGGACGACCACAGTCGTCCGGGCTCCGCTGCTGCTCGGTGCTAACGCCTCATGGCTTCAGGCGTGGACGGGTTCGTTGTCCGGGTTGGGCTCGGTCTCGTCGAGCGTCCCGGCCGCGAGAGCCTCGATCGCGCGACGCACACCCGCACCGTAGGCCGGGTCAGCCTGCGTGGCATTGTGGATGTGCCGCTCGACCGTTGCCTCGGAAGCCCCTTGGATCGCGCGAGCAGTGTTGGCGAAAAGGCGGCGCTGCTCCTCCGGGCTCATGAGCCGGAACAGGTCCCCGGGCTGCTCGAAGTAGTTGTCGTCGTCCTCACGGAAGTTGAACCGGTCCGCGTGGTCGCCGACTGCGATCCCCGGCTCCCGGTAGGAGGGGTCAGCCTCGAAGCGGCCGTAGTTGTTGGGCGTGTAGCCGGGCGTGGAGCCCTGGTTGCCGTCCATCCGGCCCTGACCATCACGGTGGTAGGTGTTGACCACCTTGGCGCCACGCGGGTAGTTCACCGGGATCTGGTGGTGGTTGATGCCCAGGCGGTAGCGTGCGGCGTCACCGTAGGAGAACAGGCGACCCTGCAGCATCTTGTCCGGAGAGAAGCCGATACCGGGCACGATGTTCGCCGGAGTGAAGGCCACTTGCTCGACGTCCTGGAAGTAGTTCTCCGGGTTGCGGTTGAGCTCGAACTCGCCGACCTCGATGAGCGGGAACTCCTGCTGCGACCAGATCTTGGTGAGGTCGAAGGGGTTGACCCGGTGATTGTCGGCCTGTTCCTGAGTCATCACCTGGATGTACATCGTCCACTTGGGGAAGTCGCCGCGCTCGATGGACTCGTACAGGTCGCGCTGGGCGGACTCACGGTCTTCGGCGACGACGGCTGCGGCCTCGGCGTCGGTGAGGTTCTTGATGCCCTGCTGCGTCTTGAAGTGCATCATCACGTAGACGCGCTCGCCCTCAGCGTTGATCATCGAGTACGCGTGGGAGCTGAAGCCGTGCATGTGCCGGTAGCTGGCCGGGATCCCGCGGTCACCCATGACGTAGGTGACCTGGTGCAGGGCCTCGGGCAGTTTGGTCCAGAAGTCCCAGTTGTTCTCCGCAGAGCGCAGGTTGGTGCGCGGGTCGCGCTTCACGGCGCGGTTGAGGTCTGGGAAGTGGTGGGGGTCCCGGAGGAAGAAGATCGGGGTGTTGTTCCCGACCATGTCCCAGTTGCCCTCTTCGGTGAAGAAGCGAAGAGCGAAGCCACGGATGTCGCGTTCGGCGTCGGCCGCGCCGCGCTCACCGGCAACGGTGGAGAAGCGAGCGAACATCTCGGTCTGTTTGCCGACCTCGGAGAAGACTGCTGCGCGGGAGTACTTGGTGATGTCCTGGGTGACGGTGAAGGTGCCCCAGGCGCCCGACCCCTTGGCGTGCATGCGGCGCTCGGGGATGACCTCGCGGTCGAAGTGCGCCAACTTCTCCAGGAACCAGACGTCCTGCAGCAGCATCGGCCCACGGGGCCCGGCCGTCACTGCGTTGTCGTTGTCCCAGACCGGTGCGCCGGCGGCGGTGGTCAGGGGCTGGGTGTTATCGGTTGTCATATGGGCTCCTCCGTATGTCAGGAAAGTGGTTGTGTCTGAGTGGCTTGTGTGGTGCACGATCGGCACGTCCCCCAGAAGATGACCTCGGCGGCGTCGATGACGTAACCGTGGTCGTCGCTGGCAGTCAGGCAAGGGGCATGGCCCACAGTGCAGGCGATGTCGTTGACCTCACCGCAGGTTCGGCACACGACGTGGTGGTGGTTGTCGTCTCGGAGCAGCTCGAAGCGGCCGGGCGAGCCGTCCGGCTCGATCCGTCGGAGGATACGAGCATCGGTGAGCGCGTTCAGGATGTGGTAGACCGACTGGATCGTCACGGTCCCTAGCTGTCCACGGACCGCTTCAAGGATCGCCTCAGCCGTCGAGTGAGGGCGAGCCTCGACCTCGGCGAGGACTGCCAGGCGCGGCGCCGTGACCCGGAGGTTGGCATCGCGCAATAGGTCGGCGGGTGCGAAGGGCATAGGGACAACATAGCCTATTTATGAGTGACTCACTACTATGACTGTGTCCACAGAAGTGGTCGACAGGTGCCGCGAGCGGAGTCCCAGCGGGGACTCAGATCCGGATCGGCTCGGGCACGCGGCAGCGTCGTGCCGGCCGCCACCGCCGCAAGGTCAACCGTTCCGCACGCAGCTCCAGGCTCGCGTCGCCGGTCAGCTGCGCCATCTGGGCGAGCGCGTTGGCCAGGTGCGCTGCACCGGCCTGACGGGCGGCGGCGTCGTCGGCGACCAGCTCCACCAGCCGCAACGTCGCCTGCCGCAGTCTCGGGCCTGCGGCCAGGTGCCGCGGCAGGCAGCGGGCATTGATCTCCGCGATGCGCACCGCCCAGCTGTGCCGATAGCGCAGGTGGGCGTACTCGTGGGCGAGCACTGCCTGCAGCTGAGCGGGGGAGAGCACCCCCTCCAGCGCAGTGGACACCATGATCTGTGCGGAGCGACCAGGGGTGGCGCACGCGCACGGGGCGCTCGAGCGCAGCCGGACCAGGGTGAACCCGCGCCGCGGCTCGCGGGAGATCGCCGCCGGGTCGAGGGAGCGCACCGCACGCCGATGGGACTCCACCACCGGCGGTGCCGCCACGAGGAGCAGCCCGAGGAGCACACCGAGCAGCCCTAGGCTCAGCCACGCCAACAGGGTCAGGGCGATGCCACCGGCAGCCGTGCTGACTCCGGAGGCCGAGACTGCCGCGAGAAGAAGAAGCACGACCCCACTGAGCGCGAGGGCGCAGCCGCCGAAGAACGCTCCGAACCACAACGACAACGCCGTCCGTGGATAGTGCACGTGCCAGGTGCCCACGGTCAGCACGTGCGGAGCCGTCAGCACGAGCAGAGCGGCTGCGGCAAAGAGCGCACCGACAGCAGGAAGCATCGCTACCGCTTTCTCCCGGTGAGCGCGCGCTGCAGCACCTCGACATCGTCAGCCGACAGGTTCCCGGCGAACTGCAGCAGTGCTGCCTGACGATCCCGGGCCTCATCGAGAGCACCGATCATCGTCGAGCTGGTGTGCTCGTCCCCGGACCGGGCTGCCCGGAAGCGCACCTTGCGCGGCGACTCCCCGGAGCGGACCACCTGCCCCTTCTTCTGCAGTCGGTCCAGCACGGTCAGCACTGTGGTGTACGCCGGTGACGGGCCGGGCAGCTGCTCCTGGATCAGTCCGGCGCTGACCGGTTCGGACTGCTCCCACAGCACGCGCAGCACCTGCGCCTCCAGCTCACCGCGCGCTCGCCGCCCCATGTCGCCACCTCCTTGACCTGCCGCAACTCTACAAGGCGTGGAACTGTGCGCCTGCTGCCCGGTCTCAGTCGGAGGCGCGCACGTTCTGCAGCCGCAGGCTGTTGTAGACCACGAACACCGAGGACAGCGACATCGCCGCGGCAGAGATGAGCGGGTTGAGCAGTCCTGCCGCAGCCAGCGGCAGCGCGGCGAGGTTGTAGCCGAACGCCCACACCAGGTTCGTCCGGATGGTTCGCAGCGTGCGCCGGGCCAGCATGATCGCATCCGGCACCACCATCAAGGAGTCCCGGACGAGGATGATGTCGGCGGCCTTCAGGGCCACATCGGTGCCGGAGACCATGGCCAGGCCGAGGTCTGCGGTAGCCAGTGCCACCGAGTCGTTGATGCCGTCGCCGACCATCGCGACCGTCTGTCCCTCGCGCTGGAGACCAGAGATCACGTCGGCCTTCTGCGCGGGCAGGACACCGGCACGGATGGTGGTGATGCCGAGCTCGTCAGCGACTCGGCGGGCGGCCTGCGGGCTGTCACCGGTGAGCAGCACGGTGCGCAGCCCGTGGGCGTGCAGGGCGGCCACCGCGCGGCGGGCACCCGGGCGCAACCGGTCGGCCAGGTGCAGCACGCCGATGATCTGCCCGGCCCGGGCGAGGAGCACGACGGTGCGACCCTCGGCGCGGGCTCGGTCCACCCCGGCCCGCAGCGACGGGTCGATCGCCACGCCATGCTCGTCCATCAGCTCCGGGCTGCCGATCACGACAGTCTCGCCCTGCACCTGTGCTTCGGCGCCGAGCCCGGGCTTGGTGGTGAAGCAGGTGGCGTCCGGGATGCTCAGGCCGTGCCGGGTGGCTGCCCGGACGACGGCTCGGGCGACCGGGTGCTCGCTGCCGCGTTCGACTGCTGCGGCCAGTGCCAGCACCTGCGGGCGGGGTGCGCCGTGGCCGCGCACGGTGACCACCGTCATCTCGCCGGTGGTCAGCGTGCCGGTCTTGTCCAGGACCACTGTGGTAGCCGCGCCGCTGGCTTCCAGGGCGTCATGACCCTTGATGATCATGCCCATGCTCGCGCCGCGGCCGATGCCGACCATCAACGCGGTCGGGGTGGCCAGGCCGAGTGCGCACGGGCAGGCGATGATCAGCACGCTGATGCCGATGCCCAGCGCCAGGCTGGCAGGTGTCCCGGTGATCAGATGGATGATCGCGACCAGCACGGCCAGGACGATCACCCCGGGCACGAAGTAGGTGATGATGCGGTCCACCAGCGCCTGCACGCGTGCCTTGCGCGCCTGGGCCTGCTCGGCCAGCGCCGCCATCTGGGCGAGCTGGGTGTGCGCACCGACCGCTTCGGCACGCACCTCCAGGCGCCCGTCGGTGCTGATCGTCCCGCCGGTCACCTGCGTGCCGGGTCCGACATCGGCCGGCAACGGCTCACCGGTGAGCATCGAGGCGTCGACGGCGGCCCGTCCGTGTCGTACCGTCCCGTCAGCGGCGATCGTCTCACCGGGGAGCACCACGAACACCTCACCAGTGCGCAGCTCGGCCACGGGTTCGATGCGTTCGACGCCGTCCCGCAGGATCCGCACCGACGTCGCCGCGAGTGCGTTCAGGGCGCCGAGCACGTCTCCGGCGCTGCGCCGAGACCGGGTCTCGAAGTAGCGGCCGGCGAGCTGGAAGGTGGTCATCCCGGCGGCCACGTCGAGATAGATGGAGTCCGCTCCTGCGGGGGTGCTGCCGAAGCCGAGCCAGTAGCCACCGGTCTCGGTGCTGGCGCCACCGAGCCCGGTGGCCATGGTGAGCACGGCCCAGCCGAAGGAGACGGTGATGCCTAGGGAGACCAAGGTGTCCATGCCGAGGGCGCCGTGGCGCAGGTTGCGCCAGGTGGCGCGGTGGAACGGCCAGGCGGCCCAGGTCACGATCGGCAGTGCGAGCAGCACCGAGGCAGCCTCCCACCCAGGGAACCGCCAGGTCGGGACGAGCGCGAGCACGATGGTGATGTCCATCAGTGGCACGGTGAGCAACGCCGCCAGGACCAGGCGTCGCCGCAGCGAGGTGATCCGGTTCTCCGTGGCACGCTGGGACCAGGCATCATCGGCGCCGTCGTGGTGGTGCGCGCCGTATCCGGCGGACTCCACCTGCTGGACCAGGCGGTCGATGTCTGCGGCGCCCGGCCCGGTGACGATCGCCCGCTGGGTGGCGTAGTTCACGCTCGCGCGCACGCCGTCGAGCTTGCCCAGCGCCCGCTCCACCCGGTTCGCACAGGCGGCGCAGGTCATTCCCGCCACGTCCAGCTCCACTGTCTGGGTATCGGTGCTGGCGTCGGTGCCGGTCGCGGTCATGGCGAGTCCTCTCCTCGGGTACCGGCCGCGCTCGGGGCGGAGCGCTCCGCGAGCCGGCGCATCATCTGGTTGTAGGCTGCGAGCTCCTCGTCCCGGCCCGAGTCCAGCCGCCGGTCCTTGCGCCGGCCCTCGCGGGAGTCCTGGCGGGCCCACTGCACTGCGAGCACCACGATGATGATCATCAGCGGGATCTCCCCGCCCGCCCAGGCCACGCCGCCAGCCACGTACTGGGACCTGGTGAGATCCGCCCAGGGCATGTCCAGGTGGCTGTAGAACTCCTCGGCGACGATCTGCTTGCTGCTCATCAGGATCACCCCGAAGAACGCGTGGAACGGCATCGCGGCCAGGACGTAGCCCAGCTTGGCGATGTGCGGCAACGGTCGGGGCGTGCGGTCCACCCCCACGACCAGGCCGTAGTAGAGGTACCCGATGAGCAGGAAGTGCAGGTTCATCAGCTGGTGTGCCCAGTGGTACTTCATGTAGTCGTTGAACAGCGGGGTGAAGTACAGGCCGTAGTAGGAGGAGATGAAGCCGATGAACACCAGCAGCGGGTGGTACAGCACCCGCAGCCCACGCCAGTGCAGCAGCCAGGTCAACCACTGGTGCAGCCCCGCGCCGCCGCGGCCGGAGCTGGTGCGCAACGCCAGGGTGAGCGGGCCGCCGAGCACGAGCAGCCCTGGGGCGAGCATGTTCAGCGCCATGTGCCCGACCATGTGCACCCCGAAGTCCGGTCCGGAGTAGCGGCCGAAGCCCGAGCTGGTTGCCAGCACGACGGTGAGCCAACCCAGCACCCAGGCCAGGGTGCGCCCCACCGGCCAGCGGTCGCCCCGCCGGTGCAGCCGCCAGGTCCCGCAGAGGTACAGCCCGACCGCGAGCGCGGCCATCGCACCGAAGAGCACGTTCGGTCGCCACTGGGTGAACAGCACCTGGGCGGTGGGCGGTAGCGGGGTCTCGAAGCCGAGATAGACCTCCGCGATGCTGGCATGGACGAAGTACTGCGGAGGCGGCACCCGGGTCATCGCCACGCTGACCGCCGACCATGCCGTGGCCAGCACCAGTCCGGCGGCCAGCAGCACGGCCAGCACTCGTGCGCGGAGCAGCCCACCCTGGCCGAGCCACCACCCGGTGGCCACCACTGCTACCAGGGATACGAGCAGTATCGTCCGCACGATGAGGAACCAGCCCGTCACCGAGGCGGTCGGCGGGCTGCCGGCGAGCGTGAAGAGGACGAAGGGCACCTCGGTGGTCACCATCACCACCAGTCCGGCCACGCTCAGCCGCAGCAGGCGGGACAGCATCGCCGGCGCCAGCAACCGCCCGCTGCCCACGCGGAGCGCGGCGACGGCAATCGCGCCGAGGGTGGGGTAGGCGGCCACGGTCTGGATCGTTGCCGCATCGCTGCCGACGTCGTGGCCCGGGCCGACCAGGACGTGCCCGGACACCACCGGAGCGAGCACAGCCACCAGTGCGGCGGCCAGTGGCAGCAGCAGACCGGTCCACCGGCGCGCGTACCACGCCCCGGCTGCGACGACCAGCGCCGCTGCGACATTGATCAGCCAGGGGGCCGAGGCGCTGGCCGCCTCGAACAGGTAGATCGCCGCCTGTGGGTTGGACAGGTCAGCGAAGGTCAGTCCGTTGCTGTCCAGCCCGCGCAGCAGCACCAGCAACGTGGCGCAGCACAACCAGAGCAACGAGGTCACCTGGAGCACCCGCAGCTCGAACCGTTCGGGCAGCCAGGCCAGCTCTCTCGCGGGTTCCACCCGCAGGAACAGCATGTGTACCAACGCGCCGATGCTGCCCACGGCCCCCACCTCGGCACCCACCTGCGCTGCTGTGGTGCTCAGGGCCACCCGGGCACCGGGGTACTCCAGCTGGATCGTCCGGTAGGACCAGTCCCCGAGCCACGCGGTGGTCAGCAGCGGCAGCGCCAGTACCAGCACGGCGCAACCCGCGGCGAGTCCGACTGCGACCGGACCACGAGGCCGGCGCGCCGGATCGGGATCGGCCCCCACCCGCCGGTCCGCGGCCACCGCCACTGCACCGCCCTCCCTTCACCGCAGCCACCAACAGCTCTACATTCTGTAGTAGAGACGCGCACGATTTACTCTACATATTGTAGAGTAGGTGGGGTGATCACTGGTCCCGTCCTGCCGTGGGTGTTCACGGCGCTGTTCCTTGCTGTGGCCGCGCACTGCGTGGTCGGTCTGGGTGTTGCCCTCCGCCCGGTGATGCCCGGCGGTGTGGGTGACCGTTCCGGTGGGGGCGTCGACGGCCGGACAGCGATCGCCCACCTGTGCCACCTGCTGATGAGTCTGAGCATGGTTGCGATGGCCTGGCCCTGGTGGTCGCACCTGCCGGCCACACCGCAGGTAGTGGTGTTCGCGCTGGCCGCTGCCTGGTTCGCGGTCCAGACCCGCTCCGCCACGACCGGCCGGCTGCGCCACGTCATCGACGCTGCGATGATGCTGGCCATGGTGTGGATGGTCGCTGTGATGGGGTACGGGCCGCATGCGACGGACGCTGGTATGGCCGGCACGATGGCTGACCACCAGCACGGCACGCTCGCCCCGGTCCAGGTGGCGGTCGGCCTGGGGCTGACCGTGGTGATGCTCGCGGCCGCAGTGGGGTGCGCGACCGGTCTGACCGGTGCGCAGGCCTCCTCCCGACAGGGTGCGGGTCAGCCGGGCACTGCGGTGCATCGGCACGCTGACACAGCTGCTCGGACGGCGATGAGTGCCGGCATGGCGGCGATGTGCGCTCTGATGGTCGCCTCCTGAACCCCGCCGAGGTGGACCCCTCTCGGCCAGGCTCCGGAAGCCGCTCAGCGGTACCGGTAGAGGCGGATGCGTTGGACGGTGAACCGCCCAGGTTCGAGGCGGAGGTGGCGGCCCTGGTGGGTCTGGTCGCCGTTCAGCCAGCGGATGTGCTGCCACGCACCGTCGACGAAGTGGCCCTCCTCGCAGCTGAGGATCCCGATGGAGTCCTCGCTGGCCGGCGACGGGCTGAACGTGACGATGAGGCCGATACCGCCAAAGACGAGCTCGTCCGCGCTGGTGCGGATCACGATCCCGCCAGCGGGCAGTCGCGTCTCGTCCCGGGGCCGGTCACCAGACTCGTTGATCACCCCGTCCGCCAGCGCGGGGGCGGCGATGCGCTCGTAGGTCACGTTCAGGACCAGGTCGCCGAGGGTGATCTGGTGCGGGAAGCGCTGGTCCTCAGTGGGTTTGACCAGACCGGCCATCGTGGTCTGCCCGGTGTGCTCGACGATCAGCGGGGAGAGCTGCGCCACGATGTCGTAGGCGCCGGCGAGCATGGTCGCCGGCAGCTCCTCGATCGTCTCGATACCGAACGGTGAGAAGCCGATCGCTGAACACGCGCCGTAGGCGTAGAACGCGTTCTCGGCCGCTTCGACGCTGCGCAGCGCCTCGGGGACGAACAACGGGTTGTCCGGCCGGGTGTAGCGATCGGCCCACTGGACGAAGTCAGGGAAGTAGATGTCCGGCGAGATGAAGCTCAACGAGGGGGCCGCCGCCTGCCAGATGTCGATCAGGTGCGGCAACGGCCCCGCGCCGGGGTACTGCCCGGGCAGCGTGGCTGTCCGGGGCAGGGCGGCATTGGTGTACATCGGCAGGTCGAGCTCCGCCTTGCCGGCCGCAGCCACGTGCTGCACGTACCGGGCGAAGTGCCAGGCCATGAACAGCTCATCGGTCCAGACGCCGGGACCGAAGACCTCCGGCCAGCTCCCCGCCACGCGCCCACCGGCGTCCTGCCACCGGGCTCGCAGCTCGGGGGTGAGTGTGGCCTGGTTCGCCTGGAGGTAGGTGATCAGCTCCGGCGGCACCGGCTCACCGTAGGCGCGTTCGGCGGCCGCGCAGCGATCACGGGCCTCGGGGATCATCCCGATCTCGTTCTCCACCTGCACCAGGATGACGGTGTGGTCCACGTCCACCTCGGCCAGGTGGCGCAGCAGTGCGGCGAACGCCCGCGCGTCCGCATCCCGGTTCTTCGCGCTGAACGGGGTGAGGATCTCCAGCGCCCGTCCGCGGGAGTCACGGCTGCGGGGGAAGCGCTCGGTATCGGTCTTCACCCAGGCGGGTGCGTAGCAGGACATGCTGTTCTTCCAGCTGCCGAACCACAGCAGCACCAGTCGCATCCCACGCCCGCGCGCCGCACCGATGAGCCCGTCCACGGTCGAGAAGGTGAAGCTGCCCTCGACCGGCTCCACCTGGTCCCAGTACACCGGAGCAACCACAGTGTTCATCCGCAGCGCCTCGAACGTGTCCCAGTGCTGAGCCAGGTACTCAGGCTCGCCGCTGGAGTTGCCGATCTCCCCGCCGCGGACGAGGAACGGCCGCCCGTCCACCAGCAACTGGCTCGCCGAGCCGTGACGTTCGAGCCGGGGGAGCGACGGTGCAGGGCTGGCTGTCATGGACTGGTCTGTGGTGGCCATGGCCAGCGATTCTTGCACAGCCGGGGAAGGAGGAGCGGCGGGCTCGATGGGACCAGATCGCCGGTTCACACCACGTTTACCTGCCCGGGCGTAACCTCGCGGGGGACAGGAGAGGGCGATGGGCGCAGTACTGGTGATCGACGACGACCCGCACATCCGGGAGCTGGTGGTAGCGCTCCTGGCAGGTGCCGGGCTGCAGACGCTGTGCGCCGGCGACGGACGCGAGGCGCTGCGACAACTCGGGGAGCACCCGGTCGACCTGTGCGTGGTGGACGCGATGATGCCGCACCTGGACGGAGTGAGCTTCTCCCGGTCCGCCCGCCGGTACTACCCGGACCTGCCGCTGCTGATGCTCACCGCCAAGGGCCAGCTGGGGGACAAGGTCGAAGGGTTCACCGCCGGGGTGGACGACTACCTGGTGAAACCGTTCGAGGGACCTGAGCTGGTGATGCGGGTCAAAGCGCTCCTGCGGCGCTACCACAAGGTCACCGAACAGGTGGCCCGTGCCGGGCGGCTCACTCTGGATGCGGGCAGCCACGTGGCCACCGTCGGCAGCCACCGTGTGGACCTGCCGCTGAAGGAGTTCGACCTGCTCTTCCTGCTCGCCTCCCACAAGGACCGCACCCTCAGCCGGCGGCAGATCGTCGACGAGGTCTGGGGTCTGGACTTCGAGGGCAACGAACGTACCCTCGACGTGCACATCAACCGCCTCCGGGACCGGTTCGACGCGGCCGGATTCGCGATCGTCACCGTGCGTGGCCTGGGCTACCGGCTCGAGGACCTGTGACTCCCAGCTCGCGGTGGCGTGCCGCCGGTGGCATCGTGTTCGCCATCCTCGCCGCGCTCGGTGTGCTCGCCGTCGGCTGGCTCCTGGCGCAGCTGCTGTTCCGCCTCACCGGGCGCCCGCCGGCACTCCTGGCCTTCCTGGTCGCCGCCGCCCTGGCGCTCGTCGTCGGTGGCATCGCCTCGACCCTCTTCGCCCGCCTCACCGGCCGAGGCGACCGGAACCTTCTCGTCGACCTACGGGTCGCCCTGGAGCGCATCGCCCACGGAGACTTCGACGTCCAACTCGACACCGCCCGGCCGGGACCGTTCACCGAGGTGGTCACCACCGTCAACCAGATGGCCCACAGCCTCGGCACGCTCGAGCAGCAGCGTCAGGACTTCGTCTCCAACGTCTCCCACGAGATCCAGTCACCGCTGACCTCCATCAGCGGGTTCACCGACCTGCTCCGCGACCCGGACCTGGACGAGGCGACCAAGCAGCGCTACCTGGACATCGTCACCTCCGAGTGCCGGCGCCTGTCCGGTCTGAGCGACAACCTGCTGCGGCTGTCCTCCCTGGACGACGCACGCCTGGAACGCAGACCGTTCCTGCTGGACGAGCACGTGCGCAGCGCGGTCCTCGCGCTGGAGCCGGTGTGGTCGGCCAAGGACGTGCGTGTCGAGCTCGAGGCAGCACCGGTGCGCGTCGAGGCTGATGCCGACCTGCTCGCGCAGGTGTGGACGAACCTGGTCCAGAACGCCGTGAAGTTCACCCCCTCTGGGGGCAGGGTCCAGGTCCGCGTGACGGCGGAGCTCGCCGGGGCAGCGTGGGTCCAGGTGATCGACACGGGCATCGGCATCTCCGCCGACGACCTGCCGCACGTCTTCGAACGCTTCTACCGCGCGGACAAGGCCCGCCGCGCCGGCGGCAACGGGCTCGGGCTCGCGCTGGCCCGCCGCATCATCGATCTGCACCACGGCCGGATCACGGTCACCAGCCAGCCGGGCCGCGGCACCATGTTCACTGTGGAGCTGCCGGCGTTTACCTCAGGTTGATGCTGCGGTGATGTGTCGTTGATGCCACCTGCCTAACGTCCTGGACGAACGGCGCGGACCTGACCGCGCGGGAGAGCCAGCAAGGAGCAGAACATGGCAGCAGTCATCGAGGTGGACAGCCTCGTCAAGCAGTACAAGAAGGCCACCCGACCGGCCGTCGCAGGGGTGAGCTTCCAGGTCGAGGACGGGGAGCTGTTCGCCTTCCTCGGCCCGAACGGCGCCGGCAAGACCACCACGATCTCGATCCTCACCACCACCCTGACCAAGACCTCGGGCACAGTGCGCATCGCCGGCTACGACGTGACGAGGCAGGACCGGCAGGTACGCGAGCACATCGGCGTCATCGCCCAGAAGCCCAGCCTGGACACCTCGCTGACAGCAGAGCAGAACATCCGAATCCACGCGTGCCTCTACGGCCTGTACGGCTACCGGCCCACCTTCACCCTGATGCCGCGCGACTACCAGGAGCGGGTGCAGCAGCTGGCCGACGTGGTGGGCATCGGCGACTGGCTGTTCACCAAGGTGGGCAAGCTCTCCGGCGGGATGGCGCGCAAGCTGGAGATCGTCCGCTCCCTGGTGCACACCCCGCACGTCCTCTTCCTGGACGAACCTACCCAGGGCCTGGACGCCGTCGCCCGGCACGACCTGTGGCACTACATCGGCCGGGTGCGGCGGGAGTGGGGGACCACCGTGTTCCTGACCACCCACTACATCGACGAGGCAGAGGACGCCGACCGCGTCTGCCTGATCAACCACGGCAGGATCGCCCTGTGCTGCCCTCCAGAGGAGATGAAGCACCGCCTCGGCGCGGACAGCCTGGAGGACGCCTACGTCGACTTTCTACGCCAGGACGAGGCCGCCCGCACGGACACCGGCGATGCGAAGCAGGAGGCAACAGCATGAGCGCAACTATGACAGCCGGAGCGCTGCAGCCCACGATGTCCCGGTTCGCACGCGAGGTGAACACCGTGGTGGCCGTCGCCGCCCGGGACATCACCGTGACGTTGAAGAGCCCGGGTGCGTTGGTGATGAGCCTGGTGATGCCGCTGATGATGATGGGCATGATCGGCGGGAACCTGCTGGACAACATGGCCGGGGGTCTCGGGTTCGAGCTGGGCGAGTTCATGCTCGTCGGCATGCTCGTGATGATGCTGTTCATGATGACGACGATGGGGATGGTCTCCCTCGTCGACGACAGCGACGACAACTACTCCGCCGAGCTGCTCGTCTCCCCGGTGTCCCGGTACGCGATCGTCATCGGCAAGATCCTCGGTTCCTCGTTCACCGCGATCCTCTGCTGCGTGGGTGTGCTCGTGGTCGGGCTGGCCATGGGGATCACGCTCTCGCCGTGGAGCCTGCTCCTGCTGCTGGCTCTCGCGCCACTGATGTGTCTGTCCGGCGGGGCACTGGCGATGATCGTGATGGGAGTGATCAAGAACAACAAGGCCGCCAACCTCGCGGTCATGCTGATCACCATGCCGCAGATGTTCCTGTCCGGAGTGATCATCCCGATCGCGCACTCCACGGGCATTCTCTTCCTGCTGAGCAGGATGCTGCCGATGACCTACTGCGTGGACCTCGGCCGTGCGGTCGTGTACGCCGGCAGCCCGGAGTACGACTCCGTGGTGCTGTTCAACCCGGTGGTCAGCCTCCTGGCCATCGCCGGCCTGACCGCTGTGTGCCTGGTGGTCGGCACCGTGCTGTACGCCCGCTCGGAGAAGAACCGCTGACACCGGCCCTGCCCGCGCCACGTGTTGTTGCGGGACCCGGGCACCGGGTGCACGGTGGAAGGAGTGCTCGCGATCGCTCAAGCCAAGGGCAGCGGAAGCCACCAGCGCACGGAGTGAAGCATGAAGGCCCTGAGGCTGCACGAGTACCACCGGTCGCCGTCGTACGAGGACGTGGCCGACCCCCAGATCACCGGCCCGTGGGACGTGATCGTCGACATCGGCGCTGCGGGCGTGTGCCGCACCGACCTGCACGTCATCGAAGGCCAGTGGGAAGAGATCCAGCACCCGGAGCTGCCCTACATCCTCGGTCACGAGAACGCCGGCTGGGTGCGCGAGGTCGGGTCCGCGGTGACCAACGTAGCCCCCGGGGATGCGGTGATCATGCACCCGCTGACCAGCTGCGGGCTGTGCGGACCGTGCCGCATCGGGGATGATTCGCACTGCGAGAACGCCACCTTCCCCGGCCTGAACGTCGACGGTGGGATGGCCGAGCAGCTGCGCACCAACGCCCGCGCCGTGGTCAAGCTGGACGAGTCGCTGGAGCCGGCCGACGTCGCAGCGCTCGCGGATGCCGGACTGACCGCCTACCACGCTGTACGCAAGGCGAGAGCACACCTGATGCCCGGGACGCACGCCGTCGTGATCGGCGCCGGCGGGCTGGGACACATCGGCATCCAGGTGCTCAAGGCGCTGACCGCCAGCACGGTGACCGTGCTGGAGAAGAGCGAGCAGGCGATGGAGCTCGCCCGCGACCTGGGCGCCGACCACACCGTGCAGATGACCGACGACGAGACGGTCACCGGCACGGTCGACGACCTCACCGCAGGCGGTGCGCAGGTGGTGTTCGACTTCGTCGGTGAGCAGGGTGCGGAGAAGCTCGCGCCACAGCTGCTGCGCGACGGCGGCTTCCACCACGTGATCGGGTACGGCGGCGCCATCGAGCTGCCCACGATCGAGATCATCTCCCGGGAGATCAGCGTCATCGGCGACCTGGTCGGCACCTACAACGACCTCGTCGAGCTGATGGCGCTGACGGCGGACGGGCGCGTGTCCATGACGACCACCGCCTACCCGCTCAGCAACGGCACCCAGGCCCTGGCAGACCTCGACGCCGGCACCATCACCGGGCGCGCCATCCTCGTGCCCGACCGCCTCATGTCCTGACACCCGCTCCGCGAGGAGGTGACCGGCATGTCCGGCAACGCAGCGTCCACAGCTGCGGACTATCAGGTGACCTTCGACGAGGCAGACAAGAGCCTGCTCGTCCGCATCCTGCGGGTGGCGTTCCCGCACGACTCGTTCCCCGACGGCCCCTACGAACGCACCGCCGCCACCATGCTCGAGCAGGCAGGAGAGTCGCTGTGGTACTCGCTGGTGCTGAAGAAGGGGCTGGTGACCCTCCGGGACGTCGACGGCACCTCGTTCGCCGATCTCGATGTGCTGGACGCGACCCGGGTCTTGCACCGGGTGCAGACCACCGAGTTCTTCGGCTTCATCCGGCGGACCGCAGTCCTCACCCTGTACGACCACGAGGACGTCTGGGAGCTGCTCGGCTACGAAGGCCCCTCGTTCGACCAGGGCGGCTACCTCCAGCGCGGCTTCGACGACCTGGACTGGTTGCCCGAACCGCAGGTCGAGATGCCCCCAGCGGGGCAGGAGTGGCGGGACGTGTGCGAACCGTTCGCTGGTCAGCGCACTCCGCCGCCGCACTTCTCCGAACGCGACACGGTGACCCAGCCGGGTCGCACCGCAGCACGCAGCGGGGAGGTGCGGAAGTGACCATCGATCGTGACGACGAGGCCATCGTGATCATCGGGTCGGGTGCCGGTGGTGGCACCCTGGCGCACCAGCTCACCACCCGCGGGCTCCCGGTCGTGCTGCTGGAGGCGGGCCCCTACCTCACTCCCGACGACTACGTGAACAACGAGTGGGAAGCGTTCAACCAGATGGCTTGGCTCGACTCCCGGACCACCTCCGGCAGCTGGCGGCTGGCCCGCGACTTCCCGAACCTACCCGCCTGGACGGTCAAGGCCGTCGGCGGCACCAGCACGCACTGGGCGGGAGCCACGCCCCGGTTCAAGGCCCACGAGCTCCAGGCACGCAGCACCTACGGCCGGCTCGACGAGGCCAACCTGCTCGACTGGCCCCTGACCCTGCCCGAGCTGGAGCCCTACTACGACCAGGCCGAACAGGCGATGGGCATCAGCCACCGGCACGGCCGGCCACCGCTGCCGGCCAACAACAACTACAAGGTGCTCGCCGCCGGTGCCGAGCGGATCGGGTACTCCTTCTACGCCACCGGACCGTACGCGACGAACGTCGAGGAGTACGACCACCGCCCCGGAACCCTCCAGGACGGGTTCAACTTCCAGGGCGACAAGCGCACAGCGAAGTGGTCCACCCGCGCTCGAGAGATCCCTCGAGCCCAGCAGACCGGTCTGCTCGACCTGCGCACGCGCAGCCAGGCGGTGCAGGTCGTGCACGACTCCCGGGGCCGGGTGGAGTCCGTGCTCTACCTCGACGAGCACGACCACCTGCACCAGCAGCGAGCCACGCTCGTCTGCCTCGCCGGGAACAGCATCGAGACCCCGCGGCTGTTGCTGATGTCCGCCTCGCCGATGTTCCCCGACGGCCTGGCGAACTCCTCCGGGGCGGTAGGCCGCAACTACATGCGGCACACCACCGGTTCGGTGTTCGCGCGCTTCGAGAAGGAGGTGCGGATGTACCGCGGGGAGACGATGGCCGGCAACATCGCCGACGAGTCCAAGCACGACCCCAGCCGCGGGTTCGTGGGCGGCTACAACCTGCAGACCATCTCCCTCGGACCGGCGTTCCTTGCCGCCTTCGCAGACCCGGGCGCCTGGGGAGCGGAGTTCACCGAGATCCTGGACGCCTACACCCGCACCGCCGGGCTGTGGATCGTCGGTGAGGACATGCCGCGGCAGAACAACCGGGTCACGCTGAACTCCGATGTGACCGACCAGCACGGCCTGCCCGTCCCGGACATCCACTTCGATGACCACGACAACGACGTGGCGATGCGCGAGCACGCCTACCGGCAGTCGGAGCGACTCTACGAGGCAGTCGGCGCGCTGGGCACCCATCGCACCCCGCCCTATCCCTCGACGCACAACCTGGGCACCTGCCGGATGAGCGCGGACCCGCAGCGCGGCGTCGTCGACCGGTGGGGCCGTGCGCACGACGTGCCCAACCTGTTCATCAGCGACGGATCGGTGTTCACCACCTCCGCGGCCGCCAACCCCACCCTGACGATCGTCGCCCTGGCGATGCGGCAGGCGGAGTACATCACCGACCGCCTCAGTCACGGAGCCCTGTGATCTGCTGCGAGAACGACATCGATCACCAACTCTGAGAGAGGAGCGACATGGCTACCCCGTACGACACGATCGCCCAGGTACCGGCGTTCAGGCTCACCAGCGAGGACATCCAGGACCAGCAGGAGCTGGGCATGGCACAGGTGAGCGGGATCATGGGTGCCGGCGGCCAGGACGTCAGCCCCCAGCTGACCTGGTCCGCCTTCCCGGAGGAGACCCGCAGCTTCGTGGTGACCGTCTACGACCCGGACGCGCCCACCGCCAGCGGTTTCTGGCACTGGACCGTTGCCGACATCCCAGCCAGTGCCACCTCGCTGCCGACCGGTGCGGGCGACGCGGACGGCAGCGGCCTGCCGGCTGGGGCCTGGCAGCTGCGGAACGATGCCAGTCTGCGCCACTACCTCGGCGCAGCACCCCCACCAGGGCACGGACGGCACACCTACTTCACCGCAGTGCACGCCCTCGATGTGGACTCCCTCGAGGTGGACCGGGACGCCACACCCGCGTTCCTGGCGTTCAACATGGCTGGCCACACTGTGGCCCGTGCAGTGCTCGCACCCTGGTGGGAGGCGCCGTCCGGCTGACGTTCTGGACCCGGCCGGTCCGGCTGACGCACCTGGGTCTGCTCAGCGCAGCGGGTCGAACGGGGCCAGCACCGGGTCGTGCCGTCCGGTGACGATCTGCTCGGCGAGCAGCTTCCCGGTCGCCGGCCCCAGCACGATGCCCCACATCCCGTGCCCGCCGGCCACGTAGACCCCTGGTGCGCGGGTGGCGCCCACGAGCGGCAGCCCGTCCGGGGTGACCGGACGGGCGCCGACCCACTCGTCCTGCCGCTGCTCCAGGTCCACGCCGGTGAGCAGCGCCCGTGCCTGGTTCACCATCGCCTGGATCCGTCGCGGCTGCAGCGCTTCATCAGCACGGCGGAACTCCATCGTCCCGGCGATGCGCAGCCGGTCCTGGTACGGGGTGCAGGCGATCCGCTGGGTGGGCAGATAGATCGGGTGCTGCGGCGGCGTCCTGGCGGCCACAGTGAAGGAGTAGCCGCGACCGGCGTGCACCGGAACCCGCACGCCCAGCGATCGCACCAGCTCCGGCAGCCACGCACCGGTCGCGACCACCACCGAGTCGGCGGCCAGTCGCTCACCGGAGTCCAGCAGAACCGCTGGACCGGCCTGTGTGTCCACGTCGACGGCGCGTACCCCCGTGCGTAGGTCTCCTCCCCGTGCCCGCACTTCCTCGCCGAGGGACTCGACGAACGGTCCCGGTTCGATGAATCGTTGCCCGTCCAGCCGGTAGGCCACCTGTACGGCACCGGAGAGCTGCGGTGCCAGCTCCTGCGGGTCCGCCAGCCGCTCCAGCGGGATGTCCTGACCGTGGCCGGCAACCCGGGACATCTCGGCGACGAAGCCTTCCGCCTGCCGCTCCGCGGTGAAGGCCACCACGAACGGACCGCTCCGGGTCGGGCTGTGCACCCCGCCGTCGGACAGCTGGTCGAACGCCCCGAGGGCCAGCTGGTTGATCGGCGTGAGCGCAGCCATGGTGCGGTGCCAGGCCCGCATCGTGCCGTGGCCGGCGAACCGTGCCAGGAACGACCACAGGCCCAGGTCGAACCGGAACGGCACGTGCAGCGCAGCATCCGGGTCCACCAGCGCCCGCGGCCCGTAGGTCCACAGGCTCGGATCTGCCAGGGGAGTGGTCTTCGCCGGTGTGAGGTAGCCCGCATTGCCCCAGGAGGACCCCGCCGCCACACCGGTACGGTCCACGACTGTGACCTGCACACCGTGCTCCTGCAGGTGCCAGGCCGTGGCCAGGCCGACCATCCCCGCACCGATGACGATCGACCGTGCCATCCCGCACTCCTCTCTGACCGCCCCGAGAACTCAGCCTCAGTATGCGCAAAGCAGATCGTGTCGCGGGCGCAGAAGACAAGAAGCAACGCAGAAGGAAGAAGATCGTGAAGATTCTTCAGCCCGGAGTAGGGTGCGGGCATGTCGGAGCAAGTATCCCCTGCACTGGACCAGGTGGATCTGGCGATCCTTGCCGAGCTGGAGCGCAACGGCCGGATGCCGAACAGCGCTCTGGCTGCGCGAGTCGGCGTGGCGGAGTCCACCTGCCACAAACGGATGCGAGCACTGACCGCCTCCGGAGCGATCCGGGGCTTCCACGCCGACGTCGACCCCACAGTGCTCGGCCTGCACCTCGAGGCGCTGATCACCATCCGGTTGCACGCCCACGCCCGCAGCAACCTGCGCCGGTTCCAGGCCTATCTGGAGCAGCTGCCGGCCACCCGGCACGTGTACTTCGTAGCCGGTGACCGCGACTTCCTGGTGCACGTGGCCGTGGCGGGCACCAGCGGGTTGCGTGAGCTCGTCTCCGACACGCTCAGCGTCCGGGAGGAGGTGGCGGCCACCAGCACGAGCCTGATCTTCGACCACGCCCCGGGCCAGCGGCCGGCCGCGGTCAGCTCGGCCGGCGCCCGCGCAGGAAGATGAACTGGTAGAAGCACGACCGGAGGTGCGGGGCGCGGCAGATCTCCTGGTAGCCGACCATCGACTCGACGCTCGTCCACAGGGGAGCCGTGGGAGCCACGTTCAGCCGGCCACGGTCGCTACCGCGGAGAGGCCGCATACGGCGTCGAGTTCAGTTCCGGGTCCGCCCCGGCACGAAGGAGCCGGTGCGCCGCATCAGCGTGTTCCCACAACAGCGCCTGGTCGCGGGGCCGGTCGCCGACCCAGCTCACGGCGTTCACGTCCGCGCCCGCCTCGAGGAGCGCATCGATCGAGGCGAGGTCCCCGGCCGCGGCGGCGTAGTGCAGCGCGGTGAAACCCAGAGAGTCGGCCTGGTGCACGTCGGCATGCCGCTCGATCAGGTCGCGCACGAGATCCGGCCGGTCGTCGAGGATCGCCGCCATGATCGGGCTCGCCGCCTCGACCCACCCGTCGGGTGCCGCGCTCGCCCCGAATGCTTGCAGCATGATGCCGGGCCGGCCCAGGGCCCGGAGCGTGTCGATCGCGAGCGGGGCGTCGTCGCCTGCCACCCAGACACCACCGCCGGCCGCATCGGTCGTCTCGATCGTCGCCCAGGCTTCACGCAGAGTGATGGAGCCGTCCACGGTGCCATCCGGACGCACGCGGGTGATCGCACCCGATCCGTGGGCGTACAGGTACACATCAGCCGGCGCCATCGGCGGCCGTGACGAGGCGCCGCTCGAAACACCGGGAGTCATCGTTTCAGCCTCATCCTGAACCACGTCCTTCTGTAGAAGGAGACACGGCACTCGCCGTCCCGGCACGTGTCGTAGTACGACTCCTCCAGCCGCACGCCCGCCGCCCGCAGACGCCGGCCGAGCTGCACGGTCGCAGCGAGGCCCCGGCGGTTCTGCATCGTGGCCGCCACCATGCGCAGGCCCCGGGCGCGCCACTCCTCGCCCACGATCGTTGGCAGCGGGCGCCAGTCTTGCCGATCCGAGGGGATCTCGTAGCCGTCCGGGTGAGCCACGACCACCCGCCAGGACCAGAAGCTCCCAGTTTTGTCCGACGTGAAGACCGGCGGCGTCGCGGCCGCCGCCTGGACCCGGGCCACATCGAGCCGTCGAGGTGGCAGCAACGGGCGGCTCAACAGCAGGTGGGAGGAGGTGATCGACGTGAGCGTCCCACGGAAGATGCCCCGCCAGCTGGGGCGGATGAATGGGAGGAGAAGGCCAATCACCGCAATGATCACTGCTCCGACGAGAGATTCGTCATCCACGACCAAGAGCACCGCGCCGGCCAGCATGGTGAGCGCGAGCGGCCCCTTGAGGAACACAGCCAGGTAGAGCAGGCCGAGGTCGCCGAGCGGGAACCTGATGCGACCGGAGGCGCCCGTGGGCACGGCCTGTGGGTCGAGCTGCTCGGCGGCGGTGCGACGATCGCTCGAGGTGTGCACCGTGTGTGGTGAGACGAGGTTCGCCCTCTTGGCCCCGGCGGCGAGCAGACGGCGAGTGGTCGCCTCGTCCTGCGCGGCGGAGGTGTAGTGGACGGGCGTCAGGCCGAACGAGTCGGGAGTGTTGACGTCGGCTCCTCGCGCGAGCAGGTCGTCGATCAGCTCCGTGGACCCGTCCCGGCAGGCCGCGGCCAGGGGAGCCAACGTATCGGGGTCGCCGGGCCGCGTGTCGGGGGAGAAGTTCTCGAAATGGATCCGCGGGCCGGCGAGTGCCTGTGCGCTCTCTATCGCCGCCGGGGCGTACTCGGCGCCGAGCCAGACCGTATTGCCCGCCCGGTTCACGTCGACCACGGTGCGACGAGCGTCCCCCAGCGTCACCTGCTCATGGCGACCGGCGTCGTCCACGATCGACACGGCGTGGGTGCCGTGCGTGAACACGCAGATGTCGCCCGCGGCGATCGGCGGCGACGACGACTCCGGCGGGTGCGACATGCCAGATGATGATAGCCCGAGCGCCCTGGACCGCTGTGGACGAACTCGGTCGCGCAGTGCATCCGGGAGCCTAGCGACGGTGCGGGCTCTCCGGGACCACGTCGACTGGCCCGGCGGACGGGCGTCGCTTCCCGCGCGCGCCCGGGCCTCCGCGTCGATCTGCTTCTTCGTGGCGGCGAACGAGCCGGGGCCGGCTCAGCTGGGTCTGCGGCCGCGCAGGAAGACCACCTGATAGAACCACGAACGGAACTGTGGATCGCGACACAGCTCCTGGTAGCGGGTCATCTCCTCTCGCGTGGCACCGGCGGCCACCAGCGGCTCGTGGGCCTGCTCGTTCAGCAGCGCGTGCAGCAGCATCCCTGGGGTGCCGCCGGTCACCGTCTGGGAGGTCTCGGTGCCGTGGATGTCGGTCAGCCCCGCGGCGACCATCGCAGCGTGGATCCGCGGCGCCCAGTCCACATCGAGCCCGCCGAGCGGCCCGACCACGCGGTGGGACAGGTGCTGGATCTTCTCCCACACCGCCACGTCCTGCTCGCTCCTGGCGCAGAGCACGGTGCACGGCCGGTCGCTCACATCTCCCACCACCAGCCAGCCGCCCGGTGCCAGCTGGCTGACCAGCATCGCGAAGATCTCCTCCCGGCGCGGCAGGTGCATCAGGGTCAGTCGGGCGTGCACCAGGTCGTACGGGCCGGCCAGGTGCCCGGTGAGGCCGTCGTTGATGTCATGCTGCACCACCGTGATGCTCGGGTGCTCCGGCAGCTGGGCGGTGTCCAGGTCGAGGGCCACCACCTCGCCGGTGGGGCCCACCCGGTCGGCCAGCCACCGGGACACCGACCCGCCTCCGGCGCCCAGGTCCAGGCAGCGCCAGCCAGAGCGCACCCCGGTCGGGCCGAGCAGGGCGAACGTCGATGGGTCCAGCAGGTGCGCGAGGTGGTCCATGTGGTCCCGGCCCAGCTCGGTGCCGGTGTCGAACAGGTAGCTCGTGGTGTCGGTCATCGCATCAGCGTGCGTGGTCGACGGCGGAGCCCACCATCCGTAATCACACGGATTCTCCCGAGATCACCCAGGCGATCACCGCCTGCCGGCTGGGCAGGTCGAGCTTGGCGCGGATGTGCTCCTGGTGGGTCTCCACGGTCCGCCGGGAGATGACCAGCTGTTCAGCGATCTCCGCATTGGTCCGTCCGGCACCGGTGAGCATCGCGACCTCGTGCTCGCGCGGGGACAGCGGCGAGTCCGTGGACGGTGGTCCGAGCGCCTGGGTGACCAGCTCTTCGGCGCTCATGCCCGCCCCTTCAGCGCGAGCTCGGCAGCCGCCTCGGGTCCGAGAGCCTCGTCGGCAGCCACGATTGCCGCGCGCACGATCCCTTCCACCAACGGCGGCAGCGCCGTGCCGCGGTGGGCGCGCACGGTACCGGCCCCGGCCAGGCGCAGCACTGCCCGGGGCCGGTGCTCGCTGCTGGCCAGGGACGCTGCCGACCAGAGCCATTCCGACTCCCCGTCCAGCCCGTCGAGCAGACGCAGGTCGGCGATGGTCGCGGCCAGGTGCCGACGGTGCGCCGCCAGGTCCCCACGCCTGGCGGCCACATAGGACAGACCCACATGCGTCCGCCGGGTGAGCGCCGGTGCCGGCGCCGCGGACTCCACCAGCTGGAGTGCCGCCGTCTGGGCCGCAGCGCCGGCCTCGATGTCGCCGCCGCAGAGGTGCGCATAGGCCAGCACGGTCAGGGACCAGGCCTGCGCGTGCCGGTCGCCACGCTCGGCGAAGATCGCCACGCTCTCCTCGGCGCAGCTCGCGGCGCGTGGCACGTCCCCGGACGCCGCAACAGCCTGGCTGAGCGCGCGCAGCACGCGAGCGACACCGTCCTGGTCGGCCAGCCCGTGCATCAGCCCCAGCGCCTCCTGCGCCTCGGCGACCGCCTGCACGTACCGACCCTGGCGATAACCCAGCCGGCAGAGGGCGAGCAGCGCCTCCGCCCGGGCCCGTGGCGCAGGCATGCCCACCTCCAGCAGTGCCTCGACCCGGCCCCGGGCAGCATTCATCTGGCCCTCGTGCTCCCAGTAGCCGACCAGGCAGGTCACCAGCCGGAGCCCCAGGTCGGAGCAGGTGCTCCGAGCCCAGCCGGCGGCCGCCAGCACGTTCGCCTCGATGTGCTGCAGCCGGGCACAGCACTCCTGCCCGCCAGGCCCCATCAGGCCACGAGCATCGGCGGCAGCAGCATCGAGAAAGTGGTGGGCGTGGGCGGAGCGGACCTTCTCGCTGCCACCGAACTGCGCCAGCCGGGCAGCGGCATGCTGCCGGATCGGCTCCAGCAGCCGGTAGTACAGCTCACCTGCGGCTGCCGGCTCGGCGAGCAGCAACGAGTGGTCCAGCAGTGCCGCCAGGTCCTCCAGGAGTCCGTCCCGCTCACCCGCCACCGCGGAGATGGCCGGTAGGTCGAACGAACCGGCGAACACCGACAGGTCCGCCAACAACCTCTGCTGTGCAGTGGACAGCCGCTGGCAGCTCCAGTCGATGGTGGCCGCGAGCGTGCTGTGCCCCGGACCGGCCGGTGCTGGCACCGGGCGGTGTCGCAACGCCGTCCCCAGCCGGTCGAGCAGCGCTGGCAGCGCAAGCACACGGGCCTGCCGGGCAGCGATCTCGATCGCCAGCGGGAGGCCGTCCACGATGTCGCAGACCTGGTCGATGCGTCTGCGCGTGCGCTCATCGAGCACCAGGTCGGTCACCAGCGAGGCGCGGTCCAGGAACAGCTCGGCTGCAGCGTCCGGCTCGAGCGGCCGCACCCGGTGCAGTCGCTCGCCCGGGGCTGCGAACGCGATCCGGCTGGTGGCCAGCACCCGCAGCTGTGGAGCGGACGCCAGCAGCCTGCGTACCAGCGGGTCGAGATGGTCGAGCACGTGCTCGCAGCCATCGAGCAGGAGCAGCCGATGCTCACCGCGGGTCGCTGCCACCAGTGCGTCCGCCAGCCCGGTGCCGGGACCCTGCCGCACCCGCAGCGCGGCCGCGATCGCTGCGGCCACGTCCTCGCCGGCGGTGACCGTAGCCAGCGACACCGAGACCACCCCAGCGGCGAACTGGCCGGCCACCCGGCCGGCGACCTCCGCGGCGAGCCGGGTCTTGCCGACCCCGGGCGGGCCGACCATCGTGACCAGGGGAGTGGTAGCGAGCAGCTGAGCAACGCCGTCGACCTCATCGTCCCGACCGATGAACCGGGTCAGACCGACCTGCGGGTCGGGCCCGCTCAGCTGCCTCACCCGGTGCACCTGCGCCCCTCAGCGGCGGTGTGCGCCCTCAGGGACCACGTCGACGGGCCCGGCCGGCGCAGGCCGTCTGCCTCGCCGCGCCTTGGCCTCGACCGCGATCTGCTTCTTCGTGGCGGCGAACGAGCAGATCGGGCAGGCAGCCAGGTCGTGCCGCTGCGCCGGGCAGAACTCCCGGCCGAAGTAGATGATCTGCAGGTGCCGGCGGTTCCAGGTCTCCCTCGGGAAGGCCCGCTTCAGGTCCGCCTCCACCTTCTCGACCGTGGTCCCCGAGGACAGGCCCCAGCGCCGAGCCAGCCGGAAGATGTGCGTGTCCACCGGGAACGCCGGGATGTCGAAGCCCTGGGCCATCACCACGCTCGCGGTCTTGTGCCCTACGCCGGCCAGCCCTTCGAGGAAGTCCCAGTCCGGGAGCACCTCGCCGCCGGCATCCAGGATCTGCCCGGCCGCGGTCCACACGTTCCGTGCCTTGGTCGGTGCCAGGCCGATCTGCCGGATCAGCTCCAGGATCCGCTCGGCGCCCAGGTCATACATCTGTTGCGGGGTGGAGGCCTCGGCGAACAGGGCCGGGGTGACCTGGTTCACCTTCTTGTCGGTGGTCTGGGCGGACAGTGCCACCGCCACCAGCAGCGTGTACACGTTCACATGGTCCAGGGCGATCGGCGGGTCCGGGTACAGCTCGTCCAGGATCTGCCCGATCCGCTCCACCTTCTCCGCTCGTCGCACCCGGCCAGCCTATCCGGGCAGGGGCAGCACGACGGCGGGCTGTCGCGACCTGGCTGGTAAGGCTATCCTTGCTTAGGTTGTCCTAAGTCGCTGTGGTGCCGGCTGCTGCGACCGCGGCGTGCACCCAGCACGGCCAGCAGGACCCGTCCGTCAAGGAGGAACGATGGCCCGTCGAGGGTTCTCTGGCGCAGTGATGCGCGGTGTCGGTGCTCGCGACCACATCCTCACCGTCACCGGCACCGAGCAGCTTGCCCCGCACTTCCTGCGGGTGCACCTGGTCTGCGACACGCTGCTGGAGGACATGCAGGCAGGTCCGACCGCATGGATCCGGATCTGGTTCCCCGACCCGGACCGGGCCGGTGTAGAGCACCAGCGCGGCTACACCCTCAGCTCGGCAGACCCCGCGACCGGCACGTTCACCGTGGACTTCGTGCTGCACGAACCGGCCGGACCGGCTTCCACCTGGGCCGTCCAGGCGGAGCCCGGCCAGCAGGTTCCAGCGATGACGATGGGCTCCACCCCGTTCGAGGTGCCCACCGAGCTGCCCGTCGGCTACCTGCTCATCGGCGACTCCGCCTCCACTCCCGCGCTGAACGCGATCGTGGCGACCGTGCCGGACGAGGTGCCGATCGAGCTCTACCTGGAGCAGCACGAGGAAGCCGACCGGCTCATCCCGCTCACCGGCCACCCGCGCCTGGTGGTGCACCGGGTGCCGCGCACCGGCCCGGAGGCGCTCGCGGCCGCGATCGAGCGGCGGGACTGGTCGAACTGGTACGCGTGGGTCGCCCCGGAGTCCGCGTCGCTGAAGCAGCTGCGCACGCTGCTCCGGGACGAGTTCGGCTTCCCGAAGACGGAGATCCACCAGCAGGCCTACTGGGTGGAAGGGCGGGCGATGGGCAAACGTCGCGGCGGGGACGCCAGCGCGCCCGCGGTCCGGCCCGCGACCGGGCCCGCGGCGGAGCGAACATCTGCCCAGGGCGAGACTGCGCCCGCGGCGGAGCCGGCATCTGCCCAGGGCGAGACTGCGCCCGCGGCGGAGCCGGCACCCGCCCAGCCGATGGCCTGGCGGGCGAACGCCTCCGGCCGGCTGCTCGCCCCGCTCCGCTCGGCGCTCCTCGCCGCCGGGATCTTGCAAGCCCTGGTCACTGTGCTGCAGCTCGCGCCGTTCGTGGTCCTGGTCGAGCTCGCCCGGCGTCTCCTCGGCGGCGCTGGTCGCGACGGGCTGTGGACCTTGGGCCTGTGGGCTGTGGCCCTGCTCGCCGCCGGTGCTCTGCTGGAGACCGGGCTGCTCGGCTGGCTGCACGCGAAGGACGCCCGGTTCTCGACGGACCTGCGCCACCGGCTGCTGGGCCACCTGGCCCGGCTGCCGCTGGGCTGGTTCACCGCCCGCGACTCCGGCCGGGTGAAGAAGCTGGTCCAGGACGATACCCTCTCCCTGCACTACCTGATCACCCATGCGGTCCCGGACGCCGTCGCCGCTGTCGTGGCCCCGGTCACCGTGCTGGTGTACCTGTTCGTGGTCGACTGGCGGCTCGGACTGGTGCTGCTGGCCCCGGTGCTGGTCTACATCGTGACCATGTGGGCGATGATGCTCACCTCCGGCGCCAAGATCGCCGAGGCCCAGCGCTGG
>Ga0209487_1000630_pt1 | contig 31427 bp, 27 predicted proteins | sample Poulit2012_FD_187524 | JGI IMG/M metagenome (GOLD analysis project Ga0209487, IMG submission 187524) | Agricultural soil microbial communities from Georgia to study Nitrogen management - Poultry litter 2012 (SPAdes) (version 2) | ecosystem: Environmental > Terrestrial > Soil > Agricultural land...
GCGATATGCCTGGGCGTAACGATGTGAAATACAACCGTTGGGGGGTTGCGCCATCGCTGGCCTTTGGGTTGGGTACGCCAACACGCGTGACGCTGAGTTATTCCCATATTGAGAACAAAGATACCCCTGATATGGGGATGCCCTTTAAAAATGAACAAGTTCCAGATAGGGTAGAGCCTTTAAAACCGGATAGAAAGAATTTTTATGGGCGCAAAAATGTAGATTTTCGCCAAAATAAATTTGATACTGCTACCGCTACCATTGAGCATGATTTAGCAGATGCGTTGACGGTGCGTAATATTACTCGTTATGGAAAGTCTTTAAACCATTATTTATTTACCCGTCCAAGCTTTGACAATTGCACGGTGAGCGAAACCAATCCAACGCCAGCTGCCTCTTGCTATAGTGAAAATAGCCAATTGCAGTTTGAGCGTAATGACCGGGCGCGTTGGCGAGAAGGTAAATCGTTGATTAATCAGACTGATCTTTTTGGCGAGTTTGATGTGGGTTCAACACGGCATTATTTTGTTGCGGGGCTTGAGTTTGGTCGTGAGCGTTTGTATTCAAAGTCCATGTCAGGATTGCCAGGCAAAGATACCGATTCGTTTTGGAACCCTAATCCAAATAAACACTACAACTACAGCATTAGCTATGGCCCTAAAAAGCGTGATGGATATATCGATACCAAAGCCATTTATGTGATGGATACTATTGAGCTCAATGAGCAATGGTATTTGAGCGGGGGTTTGCGCTATGACCGTTTTAAGGTGCATGCAGATCCAACAACTGATAAAGACGGCAATGTGGTGGCAGCCAAACAGCGCACCGACGGTATTTGGAGCTACCAAGCTGGGGTGGTTTATAAGCCTGTCTATTATGGCAGTGTTTACCTCTCTTATGGCACCTCGGCAAATCCTGCAGGAGAAAACCTAGGACAAGCTGGTGGGGCAGATGGTCCTGCTGGAGGGGCGACTATTCATGATCTAAAGCCGGAAAAAAGCCGTTCCTGGGAGCTGGGTACCAAATGGGATCTCTTTGACGAGCAGATGTCTTTTACCGCGGCCTTATTTGAAACCAAAAAAACCAATGCCCGTATGACTGACCCTTTGGATGCAGATAATGTCATTCTTGGGGGTAAGAGCCGTGTGCGCGGAATCGAGTTAGGCGCTGAGGGCGCCATTACCTCAAAGTGGAGTGTATGGGCGGGTTATACCTATTTAGATGCAAAGGTTTTGAAATACTACAGCGGCACAAACGACTACTCAGGCAAACGCATGAAGTTTATCCCCAAGCATTCGGCAACCCTTTGGACTACCTATCAGGTGGCACCCAAGTGGACGGTTGGGGGTGGGGTGACCTACACAGGCATGCGTTATGTCGATGATGTGAATAAATACAAGTTGCCCGCAAATAAGGTGGTTGATGCCATGGTGAAATATCAGGTCAATAAAGATTTTGATCTGCAGCTAAATGTCAATAACCTAACCAATACCCGTATTTATGATGCCTCGCATATGGGGTTATTTGCTAATGTGGGGCCAGGGCGCTCGATTATGTTAAATGCCAGTTATCATTTCGAGTAGTCTAGTATAAAAAGATAGGCGTGTTTTTTTCTGTTTAACAAATAATCGCGCAATACTCCCCACCTGAACGAGCCACAGGCTATTTAGGTGTTGGGAGGATGTCAAAACAGACAACTACACGCTTTTCATAAACTGGGCGAGATTTATATGCTGGCAAAGTAGGTTTTTGATTTTCGGAGAGGCTTTATGTTGATTGTTATCCCCGAGGTGTTAACCGCTGATGAGGTCAAGCAGTGCCGCATGGCTTTGTTGGGTGCAGAGTGGGAAGATGGGCGCAAAACGGCTGGCTATATTGCTGCTGATGTGAAAAAAAACCGTCAGCTACCTTTAGATAGCCACGTGGGCAAAGAGTTGGGTGCCAAGCTGATGCAGGTATTGGCCAGTCACCCGCAGTTTATTGCTGCGGCTTTGCCGGCCAAGATGTTGCCCCCGCGTTTTAATCGCTACGAGGGGGGGCAGACCTATGGCAACCATATTGATAATGCCATTTTTAATATTCCGCATACTCATGAGCGCATTCGTAGCGATGTGTCATCGACCTTGTTTCTAAGTGACCCCGATGATTACGAGGGCGGTGAGCTGGTCATTGAGGACACCTATGGTTCTCAAGAGATTAAGCTGCCCGCGGGGCATTTGGTGGTGTATCCGGGTACCAGTTTGCATCGGGTAAACCCCGTTACTCAGGGTATGCGCTTGGGTTCGTTTTTTTGGACCCAAAGCATGGTGCGCCAAGCGCATCGACGGGCGATGCTCTGGGAGCTAGACCAGGCCATTCAAAGCCTTGCCCAACAAGGTGGGGATACCGCCGAGCTCGCACGCCTAAGTGGTGTCTACCATAATCTGATTCGTGAGTGGGCTGAGATTTAGCCTCTGTGCCGCTGCCTAGGCCTGTTTGGTCAGAGTTGGTCCATTTATAACTTGTCTACCTATAACTTGCCCACGCTTAATATGTCTGCCCAAAAACCATCTACCCAAAGTCCATCAGCACAGAACACCTCAGCCCAGCGCTTATCTGCGCAAAGCTCATCAGCCCAAAGCTCACCTACCCAGAGCTCGTCAGCCCAAAGCAGATCTGCCCACAGTTCGTCGGCTGACAGTGCATCTACCCAAAGCTCGTCTGCACAAACTGTGTCTGCCCACGATAGGGTGCCTAATGATGTGGTGTCCGTAACTGATTATTGGACTCATGCCCAGCAACGGCTCGACCCTAAAGCATGGGCGTATTTTAGTGGGGGGGCCGGTGATGGCCAAGGTTTAAAGAAAAATGAGGCTGCATTTGAGCACTACCAAATCATGCCGCGGGTGTTACAGCCTATGCAAAAGGCTTCGACAAAGGTACAAATAGCGGGACAATCTTTTGCCTACCCCATTATGTTGGCCCCGGTGGCCTGGCAGGGGTGGGCGCACCCGCAGGGCGAGCGGGCGAGTGCCGCGGCGGCCGCAGCCATGGGGGCACTTTATACCATCAGCATGCAGTCTAACACCGCTTTAGAGGATATCGTTGCCGCGGCCCCTCAAGGCCGATATTGGTTTCAGTGGTATTGGCAACCCGAGGCCTTAGATGGGGCGGCGACCCAAGATTTGTGGCAGCGCTGTGTGGCCGCAGGGGTAGAGGCCATTGTGTTGACTGTTGATGCCCCCGTACAAGGTTTGCGCGATCAAGAGCGTCGCGCAGGGCAGCAACGGCCTAGCGAGCTAAATACCCCGCACCTAGAGGCATTTTCCTCGACAATGGTTCAGGGTGCTTTTGCGCAGCCTGGGCACAGCCCGCTTTTTGGTAGTGGTTTGCTTGGGCAGGCCCCTACTTGGTCACAGGTACAGGATTTTATCGCCGCCTGTCCTTTGCCTGTTTGGCTAAAAGGTGTGCTGCACCCAGACGATGCGCGTTTAGCCGTCGAGGTGGGGGCGCAAGGGGTGATAGTGTCTAATCACGGGGGGCGTCAGCTGGCAGCTTTGCCCCCCGCCATAGATTGCTTGGCTGCTGTGGTTGAAGCGGTCGGGGGGCAGATGCCCGTGCTCTTTGATGGGGGGGTGCGTCGGGGCAGCGATGCCCTGATTGCCTTGGGGCTTGGGGCACAGATGGTGGGCATTGGTCGGCCTTATGTGATGGCCTTAGCGGTGGCGGGTGCGGCAGGGGTAGCACACGTTTTGCACCTGCTGCGCACCGAACTCGAGGTGGCAATGGCCTTGGCTGGCTGTGCACGTATCGAGCAAATAGGTGAGCGCTTAATCATGCCGCCTGCTGGGTATATTGACTAGGCAACAGGGCAGTAGACGGGCAGTAAGGCGTGGAAGTAGACGGCCAGTAAGGTGGGGCTGTAGACAGGCAGTAAATTGGGTGGGCGCTATTTTTGAGCAGCCAGCAGTGCTATAAGCAAGCAAAACAACAATTAGCTTTGTGGTGCTTTTAAAGCCTATAAGCGGGCCCCAAGTTTGGCGTGCTCGGGGCTGCACCAGGTATGGCGATTGCTCATCAAAGCCTCAGAGCGGGGCAGATAAATACCACAATGCGCACAGCGCACCATGGGCTCTTTGCCTCGGCTTAGGCTGAGGTTGCGTTGTTCTTGCATTTGTTGGCGGCTTTTGCTGTAGGACAATATGCGCAAAAACACCATGACGACGACGATGACCCCGATCCAGAAAAATAACTTACCCAATTTAACCTCGCTGTAAAAGAACATCTAGGACAAAATGACTGCCCGAGTAGGCCAAAAGCAAAAGCACAAAGCCAGACAACGTAGCACGCACAGCAGCGCGCCCACGCCAGCCATACAGACGCCGACCCAGTAGCAGGGCCCCAAAGGTGAGCCACGACAAGACGGTGAATACGGTTTTGTGGTCTAATGGTAACCAGCGGTCAGTTAACATGGCTGATACCATCGAGCCGCTGATTATGGCTAGGGTTAGGGCTGCAAACCCAAAGCGTATAAAGCGAAATAGCAGCCTTTCTTGGGCCAGTAGTGGGGGCATACCCTCTAGGGCCAGATACCAAATCGGCCGTTGTTGCTGTGCCGTTGCAGGCTGTTGTAAATAGCGCTCAAAAAACAGCACAAGCAGGGCATAAACTGCGGCAACCGCCATAAGGCCATAGGCGATTAGGGCCACCACAAGGTGTGCCTGCACCCAGTCATTGTGGGCGGCAACCACAAAACTGCCCTGCGGGAATAGCCAACTAAATAGGCACGCAAGGGCCGATATAGGCAGCAGCACTAGCAGATAGCTGTTTAGCTCAAGGAAAAAGCTCTCTAACCAAAAGACTACCATAGCAAGCCATATTGCTGCCGAGAGCCCGACGGCCCAGCCTAGATACAGGCCTTGTGGCAGCAAGATGCTTTGGCTCAGCCCTAGCCCATGCAAGACTAGGGCAACCAAGAGCACAGCCCTAAAGCTACCCGATAACTGCTGTGCGGGTGCCTTTTGCCTAAGCAGGGGGCGCCACATCAAGGCTGCTAGGCCAATATAGGTTGCTGCAGCCAATAGATAAAATAAAATATATGCTGACATCAATATTTGGTAGTCAAAAGGATAATCATAGTGCATAAGCTGCCCAAAGGTTAAGCCAGCACGCCTTTTTAAATACTATTTTAAGCGAAACACATTATATGTTCGAAAATCTTACACAACGCATGTCGCGTATTGTAAAAACGATGCGCGGACAAGCACGTCTTACAGAGGCCAACACGCAAGATATGTTGCGTGAGGTACGTATGGCTTTGCTCGAGGCCGATGTGGCCTTGCCCGTAGTGCGCGATTTTATCACCGAGGTACGCGAGCAAGCCTTAGGCACCGAGGTGGCCGACTCTTTAAACCCGGGGCAGGCCCTCGTTGGGGTGGTGCACGAGCAACTAACCAAGCTAATGGGCGGCGATCTCGAGCCCGATAGCTTAGAGCTCTCTTTGGCCACCCAGCCCCCAGCGGTTATTTTAATGGCCGGCTTACAAGGGGCGGGTAAAACCACCACAGTGGGCAAGCTCTCCCGTTGGCTACAAGCTGGCGAGCACACAAACAAAGGGCAAAAAACTGGGCGCAAAAAGGTACTGGTTGTTAGTGCTGACGTTTACCGACCCGCGGCTATCGATCAGCTCGAGACCGTGGCCAAGCAGGTGGGGGTTGATTTCTTACCCACCGAGACCACTGAAAAGCCAGTCGACATTGCTCAACGCGCCTTAGACCACGCACGCCGTTATCACTACGATGTATTGATTGTGGATACTGCAGGTCGGTTGGGTATAGATGCCGAGATGATGCAAGAGATCAAAGGCTTGCATCAGGCCCTCGACCCTATAGAGACCCTATTTGTGGTCGATGCCATGCAAGGTCAAGACGCGGTCAACGTCGCGCAGGCCTTTGGCGAGGCGTTGCCTCTAACTGGGGTGGTGCTCACCAAGCTCGATGGTGATGCACGCGGGGGGGCTGCCTTGTCGGTACGCCACGTTACGGGCAAGCCGCTAAAGTTTATCGGTATATCCGAAAAGATGGATGGTTTCGAGGCCTTTCACCCCGAGCGTATGGCCCAACGCGTATTGGGTATGGGCGATATTGTTAGCTTGGTCGAGCAGGCACAGCGCAATATCGATATGGCCGAGGCCGAAAAGATGGCCGAGCGCATCAAGTCTGGCAAAGACTTTGATCTCAATGACTTTCTCGAGCAGTTGCAGCAGGTCAAAAAAATGGGCGATATGGGCTCGTTATTAAAAAAGTTACCCGGTGAGCTCTCGCAGATGGCGGGGCAGTTACAAGGTGGCGAGGCAGAAAAACAGCTGCGCCGTACCGAGGGTATTATTCACTCTATGACCCCACGCGAGCGCAGCCGCCCGCAAATTTTACGTGCCTCGCGTAAGCGCCGCATCGCCGCGGGTGCAGGGGTGCAGGTGCAAGAGGTCAACCGCATGCTCAAACAATTCGAGCAGATGCAGGGCATGATGAAAAAGATGAAAGGCGGTGGGATGGCCCGCATGATGCGTGCCCTAGGCGGTGGTTTGGGGGGTGGTTTAGGTGGGCTATTAGGCGGCGGTGGGGGCGGGATGCCCGGCATGCCTGGTATGCCCGGTGGCATGCCCTCAGTAGGCCGCAAAAACACCCGTCGCTCGCGCCGACGTCGGCGCCGTTAGGTGTGGCTGGGGCTACTTGTGCTTAGCCCCCACCTACGGCTACCACAATTTCGATGCGGTCTTGGGCCTGCAATGGGGTTTTGGCATGCAGGCCCTTGGGGATGATTTCGCCATTGACTTCAACGGCTATGCGCTTATCCGCAAAGTCTAGCTCTGTTAGCAAAGCAGCTAGGGTTTGTGCTTGGGTGCGCTGGGTTTTGCCATTGATGGTGAGTTCTATAGCTGTCATCGAGTGTTTCCTTAAGGTCAATTATCTAGATACTGCCTAAGGCCTATTAGTGTGCCTAGGGGCTATTCGTGTCTGTTAATGCGTTGCCTAAGCTGTTTTATCAAATATAAGATCCCACACGCCATGGCCTAGGCGTAGCCCGCGCCGCTCAAATTTGGTTAAGGGGCGTGTGGCCGGCCGTGGGGCGTATTTTAAATAACGATTTTTGAGTGTGGGGCACTGACTCAGTACCTCGAGCATTTGCTCGGCGTAGGGGCCCCAGTCGGTGGCGCAGTGTATATAGCCATTGGGGGCCAGTCGCTGCGCAACTAGGTCAACAAAGGGTGCCTGTATGAGCCGTCTTTTGTGGTGTCGTTTTTTGGGCCATGGGTCTGGAAAGTACACATGCACCCCAGCCAATGTACTGTCTGCAATCATATCACGAAGCACGGCTACGGCATCGTATTGTATGACCCGTAAATTGGGGCATTGGTGTTCATCAATGCGTCGCAACAAAGCACCTACGCCAGCATCAAAGACTTCGATGGCGATAAAGTTTGTCTGTGGTTGCTGTTGGGCAATCTCAAAGGTGGCCTCGCCCATGCCCGAGCCAATTTCTATTACAGTGGGCGCTGCTCGGCCAAAGACCTGCTCTATATCGAGCAATTGCTCTTGGTAGGGGATGGCCCAACGCGGTTTAAGTAGCTCTAGCGCCCGTTGTTGTCCGGGGGTAATATGGGCGCGCTGCGATACATAGCTCGGTATGGCTTTTGTATAGGCCTTAGCCGATGCGGCAGCTATGTTTTTATTTGTTGGGTTGCTGCCTTGAGGCGTGGCAGTATTTGAAGGGGTTGCTGCGGTTTCAGGTGTTGCGGTAGTCATAGAATCAAGATTGTTTTTTTCACGGCATGATTCTAACACTGACAGGCGGCTTGGGCTTTGGTCTGGGCCAATCTTGCGCATAAGATCGGGCGGCAAGTTTTTTTATTGGCTTTTTTGTTGGTTTTTTGTTATATTTTATTGCTATCACTTTGGTTGGCACGGGCTTATTTAAGCCTTTGGTTAGCTAGCCCAAGCACTATGCGGGTGTAGTTCAATGGTAGAATGCAAGCCTCCCATGCTTGAGACGAGGGTTCGATTCCCTTCACCCGCTCCATAGCTTTTATCTAGGCTATTTTTTTCTTTGGCCGCATCGGCCACTACCTACCTTAAACAACTACAGCAAAGACCACAGTGCCCAACGGCCGCCATGATTAGAGGCCACGGTACACAGTAGTTGTTATGACTAGAGGCCACCGTGCACGGCAGCCACTTGATTGTGTCGTGCGTCTACCTAAAAGTTTTCTAAGCTTTCGCGTTCCATTACTAGGTATTGGCCATAAGAATTAATACGGTTGGCTGACTCAAAGGCCGGCTCGTTTTCAAAACGGCTCCAGTCAATATTCTCGTAAGCAGTCTCAAAATCGATCATCTCCTCTACTGCCTGCCCAAACTGCTCGCGCAAAAACAAGAGGTAATCGCGGGTCAGGGCAATGTCCTTGTCGGGCTCGACCGAGTCGGGGCCGTGACCGGGCACAACCCGTTGTGCGTTGATTTCTAGCAGGCGATCGAGGGCGGCGAGCCAGGCTTTGCTATCGGCATCGCCTACAAAGGGAATGCGACCAGTAAAAAACACATCACCAGCAAAAAGCAGGTCGTCTGCAGGCACATAGAGCATGATGTCGTCAGGCGCGTGCGCACCGCCCACATCATACAGAACAAAGTCTAGACCACCCATCGAAAAATCGATGGTGCCACTTTCGGGAAACTCGAGCCATTTGTCTACAGCGAGCAATTGGGTGTTCTCATCTACCCATGGGGCGAGGTCGGCCTGTCGTTGCTCGAGGCGCTCTTGGGCCAGCTCAGAGTTAAGATACTGCAGGCCATTTTGATGGCCCCAAGACTCGACACCAAGGGCCTCAAAGGCCTGAAGACCGTAAAAATGATCAGCATGATAGTGGCTAATAATAACGAGCTTGATGGGCTGCTCGGTGACCTCGGCTATGGCGGCAATCATCGCCTCGCCCAAGGCCGGGGTGCCTAGGGCGTCAAAGACCACCACGCCGTCATCAGTAACGACAAAGCCTGCATTAGACATGTAGCCCGCATTTTCCGCTGTGGCCATGCCTGACTCGCCCTGAAAATAATAGCTATGTTCACCCACCTGTTTAGGGGTAAGCGTTAAGGTATTGGCCTGTACATTTGCCGCAAAGAAAAAAGCCATTAAAAAAAACATGGTCAATACGGTTGACCAAAAAAACTGTTTTTGTCGGTTTGGTTGCTGCTCAGAATGTAATTTGAACTGTGCGGTGCTGCTTGAAAAGTTGTGCTGCGCGAAATACTGTTTGTGCCGCTGCTTGTCCTGCAGTTTGTGGTCTATTTTTGTGTCAATATATGGTGCGTAGTTTTTGTTGATTGTGGTTAGCATGATTGTCTCACCCTTATCTTTATGGAAATGCTTGTTTTTTTGCTATGGTTAACCCGTATAAATTTAAGGCAGATAGCGGCAAAACCCTAAGTGCATACTATGCATGTGCATATTACAATAGTTTATATAAAACCAAATTAAATTAAAAGGAGCATTTAATGCGACGACTAGTTTTGGGGGCGCTTTGTGGTTTGGGGCTGGTGGCTGGGCCTGTGCAGGCTCAAGAGGTCACCTTTACCACCCAAACACTAACACCCGAGTCCGCTCTTATGGCTGCGCAGCACGCACTCGAGTCTTGCCGCGACAGTGGTTATCAGGTCGCGGTGGCGGTTACCGACCGTGCGGGGGTGCCATTGGCTGTATTGCGTGATCGCTATGCAGGGGCACATACGCCCGAGACTGCTACGCGCAAGGCCTTTACTGCCGCAAGCTTTAATATGGATACCACTACCTTGGCCCGCGAAACTCAGGCCGATCAGGCCGCTTCGGGCATTCGCCATGTTAACCAGGTCTTGGCCTTGGGTGGCGGTTTGCCCATTAGTGCTGCAGGGTCTTTGGTAGGCGCCATTGGGGTGTCTGGTGCCCCCGGGGCCGAGGCCGATGATGGCTGCGCTCAGGCGGGTATCGATAGCATTCAAGACGAACTCGATTTCGGTTAGTTCGGTTAGTTTTATTTACTTCATTCCGTTGTTAAATTTATCGGAGGGTTTTTATGGGTAAAGCATCTATCCACAACCAAGGGCGGCCGACGCATTGGCGTGGGCCGCTACGTTGGCTTGCCTGTGCATTGATGGCTGGCTTTGCTTGGTCTGCTCAGGCCAGCGACGGCGATGAGGCCATTGATTTTCGTGCCATGGGCTGGGCCTCTTCTTGCATTACTTGTCATGGGGCAGGGCCCGATCCTGTGCCGGGGCAAACTATTAGCAATATTGCGGGCATGGATGTCGACGATTTCATCGAGAAAATGGAAAACATGCACTATGTCGAGCGTCCTGGCATCTTGATGGTTCAAATTGCCAAGGGCTATGACGAGGAGATCATCCGTGGCATTGCCGAGTGGTATGCAAAGCAAGGGGGGCAGGGAAATGATTAGTAGACGTCAATTTATCGGTACGATGGGCGCTTTGGCTGCCCTAGGCACACCCGCGATCAGTGTGGCGGCCAATCGTTCGGCTGGGCATGTGGTCGTGGTGGGTGGGGGCTTTTCTGGTGCAACCGCCGCCAAATACCTGCGTTTATTTAGTCAAGGGCAGGTCGAGGTCACCTTGATCGAGCCGCAACCGCAGTTTATCTCTTGCCCACTATCTAATATGGTGCTCGAGGGGCATTACACCATCGAGGATGTCACCCGTGATTATCAGCTCGAGAAGAACCACGGCGTCAAAATGATTCAAGATACCGTCACTAAAATTGACCCTGATAAAAAAGAGGTCATATTGTCTAACGGTGACGTTATCGCTTGGGATCGCCTAATCGTCTCGCCTGGTATTGATTTTATGTGGGAGCAAATCCCCGGTATGAACAATGCCGATGCCCAGTCCAAGATCATGCACGCTTGGAAGGCAGGCCCACAGACTGTGCAGCTACGACAGCAGCTCGAGGCCATGCCCGATGGGGGGCGCTTTATTATTAGTATTCCCGAGACACCCTATCGCTGTCCGCCCGCACCTTACGAGCGTTCGTGTGCTGTGGCGTCTTATTTTAAAAAGCACAAGCCCAAGTCCAAGGTCATCATCTTTGATGCCAATGCCGATGTGGCCTCTAAGCCCGGTCTATTTAAGGCCGCCTGGGAGGAGCTCTACCCCGACATCGTCGAGTATGTCCCGATGTTCAAGGCGGTTGATGTAGAGGCCGCAGCAAACAAGGTAATTTTCGAGCTCGGCGAGGAAGAGACCGCTGATGTACTCAACTTTGTGCCCCCTATGCGGGCAGGCGATATCGCCTTTGAGACCGGTCTAACCACTGCCAACGATCGCTGGTGCGAGGTCGACTTTTTGACTTTCGAGTCGGTGGTGATGCCCAATGTGCACGTTATTGGCGATGCCATTCAGGTTGCGCCGGGCATGCCCAAATCAGGCCATATGGCCAACCAGCATGGCAAGACCTGTGGTGCTGCAGTGGCGGCATTGATGCTTGGTCGTCCGGTTAACGATATGCCCATTTACTCTAATACCTGCTTTAGCCTAGTCAATGATGTCGAGGCGATGCATGTGGCCAGTGTGCATCGTTATAGCCCCGAAGAAAAGACCATGCTACCCGTTGAGGGGGCTGGTGGGGTTTCGACCAAGGCCTCTGAGCGCGAGGGCAAGCAAACCTACAGCTGGGCCCATACTATTTGGGCCGATGTGCTGACCTAATCAGCCTCAGGTTAGGGCCCACACAATGGGCCCTAACTAAATATTCAAAAAAAAACCAGACAGGTGTTTGGTGTGTAACCCACAACCTAGTGCCGATACAAAAAATTACAAGGCTCTGACCAAGCTGCCTCAGTTAGTGGCGCATTATGCACAACCCTATACAGGGCGGCTGACAGGGCCTTTTTGTATCGGCTTTATTTGTTATTTTTTGAGCGCATTTCAGTAGCGGAAAAAGTATAACGTAGGGGTTTTTGCCCATAGAAAAAAGCCCCCTACATTACTATCTTGTTATATGCATATATCAAATACTGATATACAAAAATTTGAAACTTTACCTGTTGCAGCTTAAAGGGTTAGGGCTTAAATAGTTTAGGCGTGAGCTTTTTGCAAATAATTTCAATAAAAGAATTTGGTTGATCAGCTTAGGCAGGCAGGTTTAGGTAAATAGTATTAAGCCCACATAATTCAAACTTAACGGTTTATAAGGAAGGCCAGTGAAATTGCGTAAAAATGTACCGGCAGGGCGACTGAAAAAGGCGCCCGAGAACTTTGTTACGCCGGATCTAATTAGCGATATAAGCAAGCATGGGCTCAACGAAAAGCGCCGTGGGTTTCTACGGAACAGCTTTGCCGCAGTTGCGGCAACAACAGCAGGGGGGGTGTCTGCGCTGGCAATGGCCAATGAGACTGAAAACGACCCCTACATTATGGAAAAGCAGCCTTGGGTTACCTTAGGTCGCCCCGTGGTGTCACGCCCATATGGGCTGCCCTCTATGTACGAGGCCAATGTACAGCGGCGGCAGTCGCCGGGGCTGACACGTACCGACCAATCATCGGTGTCGTTTGCACCCATGCAAAGTATGTTTGGCATTATTACCCCTAGTGGGTTGCATTTTGAGCGCCATCATCAGGGGTGGGTCGATATTGACCCCGACAAGCACCGTTTTATGATTAACGGCATGGTCAAAGAGCCCAAGGTCTATACCATGGACGACCTTATGCGCTTTCCTTCGGTATCGCGCATTCATTTTATTGAGTGCGGGGCCAATACGGGCATGGAGTGGGGTAATGTCGCTGTGCCAACTGTGCAGTACACACATGGTATGTTGTCCTGCTCTGAGTTTACCGGCATTCCGCTCAAGATACTGCTCGAGGATTGTGGGGCTGATTTTGAAAATGCCCAATATGTACTTGCCGAGGGGGCCGATGGTTCGGGGATGACCCGCACTATCAATATGCAAAACGTTTTAGATGATGTGTTGGTCGTCTATGGCCAAAATGGCGAGATGTTACGCCCCGAAAATGGCTACCCCCTACGTCTGGTCGTGCCGGGTGTACAAGGGGTGTCATCGGTCAAATGGCTGCGTCGTATCAAGGTGGGCGATATGCCCTGGAATGCCAAAGACGAGGCCGTGCACTATATGGATCTCATGCCCGAGGGCTGGCTACGCCAATACACCTCTATTCAAGAGTGCAAATCAGTAGTGACCTCACCTTCGGGTGGGCAGGTGTTATTAGAAAAGGGCTTTTACAACGTGACTGGGCTCGCCTGGTCCGGGCGCGGCAAAATCGAGCGTGTTGATGTGTCATTTGATGGGGGCAAAAACTGGCGTACTGCCCGACTAGAAACCCCTGTGCTCGATAAATGCTTGACGCGCTTTAATATCGACTGGGTTTGGGATGGCTCACCCGCAATTATTCAAAGCCGTGCCATTGATAGCACGGGTTATGTACAGCCCAACTATCGTCTATTGCGCGAGGTACGGGGCACACGCTCGGTCTATCACAATAACGCCATACAGTCTTGGAAGGTAGACGAAAGTGGGGAGGTTTTCAATGTTCAAGTGGGCTAAGCAATTATCATTAACAACGGTGGGCTTTAGCGCTTTGCTATGTGCGAGCGTGGTGGGGGCGCAAGATGCGCCTCAGGGCATTGGCCGCACCGCCACCGAGGCCGAAATACAAGCCTGGAACATCGATGTGCGCCCTGACTTTCAGGGTTTGCCCAAGGGGCAGGGCACCGTTGACGAGGGCGAAGAGCTTTGGGAAAACACCTGTGCCGTGTGTCATGGCACCTTTGCCGAGAGCAACCTGTTTTTTACCCCACTCATTGGGGGCACCACTTACGAAGACATCGAAACTGGTAAGGTGGCCTCTTTGATCAGCCCTACCCAAGACTCGCGCACAGCCATTATGGTTGTGCCCACGGTGTCAACCTTGTGGGATTACATCTACCGCGCCATGCCTTGGGATAACCCCCGCACACTCGAGCCCGACGAGGTATACAGCGCTTTGGCTTATTTGCTCAATCTTGCCGATATTATCGATTACGACTTTGTGTTGTCTGACGAGACCATCGCCGAGGTTCAAGAGCGGATGCCCAACCGCAATAACGTAGTATTTTGGGAGGGGCTTTGGAGTGTCGATGGCAAGCCTGATGTCGAGAACGTAGCCTGCATGAGTGACTGTGTCGACGAGGTGGTCATCACCTCTGAGCTGCCCGAGCGGGCGCGTGATGCCCATGGTGATTTGGCGGCCCAAAACCGTGTGGTTGGGCCGGTACGTGGGGCCAATACGCTCGAGCCGCCCCTAACTGGTCCGGTTAGCGAGCACAGTGCGCAAGTACGTGAGTATGCTTATGAACTATTGCAGGTTGCCATTGCTGACGAGTCAGCTGGTGATACCTTCGAAGGGCAGGTCATGGCGGCCATTCGTGATAATAGTTGCCTAGCATGTCACGACTTTAACAAGCGTTTAGTCGGTCCTGGTTTTGTACAGATCGCCAACAAATACGAGGGTGAGGCTGTAGAAAGCTATTTAGCCAACAAAATTAAAAAGGGTGGCGGTGGTGTATGGGGAGCAATACCCATGCCGCCTAACGCAAGTATTACCGAAAAGGAAACCCAGCTGATAGTCGAGTGGCTAATGGCTGGTGCGCCTAACTAAATGACCCTGTGTCAGTATTTATTTAACTCATAAGGAAAGAGCGATGAATGTAAAACGTAGAGAGGTATTAAAGCTAAGCAGCGTAGTGGCTTTGGCATTATCGGCCGGAGCACTGGCGCCAAGGCAGGTATTTGCTGCCCCATCAGCTTGGAACGAGAGCGCTTTTGATGCCAGCACCCTCGATGAGGCCATCAAGGCCTTGGGTGGTAATGGTATAGAGGAAAGCGACAAAATTATCCTGCAGGCCCCCGACATCGCCGAAAATGGCGCGGTGGTACCTATTGCAGTCAGTAGCGAGATCGAGGGCACGACCGAGGTGGCCATTTTGGTACCTGATAACCCCAGCGCTTTGACAGCGTACTTTGATATTCCTGAGGGCACTTTGGCTGATGTGGCCACGCGCATCAAGATGGGCGAGACCTCTGATGTTTATGGGGTGGTCAAGGCTGGCGACAAGTTTTACATGACCCACAAAGAGGTCAAAGTCACCCTAGGTGGCTGTGGCGGCTAAGCATCGACTTGGCATGGCAATTAAAGCAATATTTGATTTTTTAGGAGTGTAAAAATGGCAAGGCCAATGCGTATTCGCGCCACACACGAGGATGGCGTAACTGATGTCAAAGTATTAATGAGTCATATTATGGAAACTGGGCAGCGCAAAGACGGTGATGGGAATCCCATCCCTGCGCATTTTATCCAAGAGGTTGTCGCTACCTACGACGGCAAGGAAGTACTCCGTGCCGAGTGGGGCCCAGCGGTTTCGCGTGATCCTTTTTTGGCATTTAAGTTCAAAGGGGGCGAGCCGGGTGGCGAGGTGCAGTTGACTTGGCATGACAACAAAGGCGATACCCGCACCGATACCGCCGAAATCCGCTAAGTCATGATGATGTTCTCTTGGGGTTCCCATCTGCCGCAGTTCGGTGCAGATGGGCACCATAACTTTCTCTAAGGAGGGGGCAGTTAATGAAAAAGAATCTCTTAAGTGTCTGCCTAATGGCTTGTGGGTTTGTTTTTGCTACCCCAGCTGTTTTAGCAGACGATGCTGATGATGGTTTTGCCGCCTATCGCGAAATGCTTGATTTTGGCGGTAACCCCGCTGAGTTAACCGAGATGGCCGGTGAGGAGCTCTGGTTTGAAAAGCGTGGGCCCAAAAATGCTTCTTTGGAAACCTGTGATCTCGGGCAGGGGCCTGGGGTTGTCGAAAAGGCTTATGCGCAAATGCCACGCTATTTTGCCGATACCGATAAGGTGATGGATCTCGAATCACGTTTGCTGTACTGCATGGATACCATCCAAGGGCTTGACCCCGAGGAAGAGGCCAAAAAGGCCATTTCACGCGGGACAGACTACGCCAGTGATATGGAGTCTATTGTGGCTTATGTGGTCGCCGCTTCACGTGGTGAGACCATTCAGGTGCCGCAATCACACGAAAAAGAAATCGAGGCCTATAAGCGAGGCGAGCAGATATTTTTCCACCGTGCAGGCCCCTATGACTTTTCTTGCTCTTCTTGTCACGCCGTGACCGGGCAGCGTATTCGCCTACAAGATTTGCCCAATCTAAGTGAGTCTGGCCCCGCACAGCAGGCCTACTCGAGCTGGCCCGCCTACCGTGTCTCGCAAGGTGCATTACGTACTATGCAGTGGCGCTTGCAGGACTGCTTCCGACAGCAGCGTTTGCCGGTACTCAAATACGGCTCGCAAGCCTCTATCGATTTAGCCACCTATTTGGCGGTTAATGCCAATGAAGGCACGATGGATGCACCTGCACTCAAACGTTAACAAGGGGAGTTCAATGAAACAACTTAAGGTTTTACCAATTGCCGTGGGGTTGTTTTTTGCGGCCCCCGCATTCGCAGATAATCAATGGGTCGATGGTACTGACGAAGAGGCGGTGATGACAGTGTTGCGTGCTTCTTTTACTGAGCGCAACGATGTTAAGCTTGATCGCCTCGAGCAAAGCGAGATGCAAAAGGCTTGCTCAATTGCCGAGCGTACTGGTGAGCCCATGCCCGCAGAAATCGTCCAAAAGATTGCCCAAGAGGCCCGTGATAGTGTGGTTTACCCGGCCGATGGCGAGTTTTTGGGCGACTGGCGTCAGGGCGAGAAAATCGCCCAAAGCGGTCGCGGTTTGCAGTGGTCTGACAAGCCCGGCGCGGTGCGTGGGGGCAACTGCTATGCCTGTCACGAGCTGAGCAAGGCCGAGCTATCTTTTGGTAATATTGGCGTATCTTTGCATCATTATGGCAAAGACCGCAACTATTCCGAAGATGCAATGAAATATGCATGGTCGCAAATCTACAACCCACATGGTTTTAACGCCTGTTCGGTGATGCCGCGTTTTGGTGACGAGGGCATTCTTACCGAAGAGCAGATGAAAGACGTGATGGCGTTGTTATTTGATCCTGGTTCTCCGGTAAATGATGATTCAGTGGATCCAAAAGCTGACTAAGCAGTCAAACAGTCCAGTGCATTATGCACTGGGCTTATTGTTCCTAGCGGGGCTGTTCTGCTTTGCGCCACTTAGCAGTGCAGATGACCTTGATGACCTCGATGACCTTTTTGCCGATGAGTTTTCTTTTACCTCAGCGCAAGACGAGGCACCCAAGGTTGGCGATACGGTGCAGCTGCCGGCAATGGACTTGATCACGGGCGAGGCTTATGCGGCCGATCATTTTCAGGGGCAGCCCCTTATTATTAGCTACTGGGCCTCTTGGTGCCCACATTGTCAGCGTCAAAACGCACATTTGCAGACCTTTTACCCTTTAGCCCAAGAAAAAAACCTGGCTTTACTTACCATTAGCATCGATGAAGATCAGCAGGCGGCCCAACGCTATTTAGAACGTATGGGGTACGACTTCCCTGCAGTCTTTGATAGTTCGGCCTTACAAGATACGCTTGGCCGTGTACGGATGATACCCAGATTATTAGCCATTGATGCCCAAGGGGTGATCCAAGAAATCATCCCCGGTGAGATGAGCGAGAAAGATGTGATGCAACTGCTTCACTACGCCCCTAATTGAAATAATAATTTTTTCCAGAAGTGAGCACTATGATTAATCGTCGCGATTTTATGCAAGTAATGGCCATTGCCGCTGCGGGGGAGATGCTTTTCCCGCACCGAGCTTTTGCTGCCGAAAAGGCCGCGCAGGACTTTTATGATGTCCCGCGTTTTGGTAATGTGCATTTCCTGCATATTACTGATTGCCATGCCCAATTGTTGCCTATTTATTTTCGCGAGCCTAGCATCAACATAGGTGTGGGTTCGGCCCGCAATCGGCCGCCGCATATAGTGGGCGATTATTTCCTTGATTTTTATGGTATCGAGCCCAATACCCCCGCTGCCCATGCCTTTACCTATTTGGCCTTTAGTGAGGCGGCCAAACAATATGGCAAGGTGGGGGGCTTTGCCCATTTGTCGACCCTAGTCAAGCAAATGCGCGACAGCCGCCCAGGTGCCCTACTACTTGATGGGGGCGATACCTGGCAAGGCTCGGCCACCTCATTGTGGACCAACGCCCAAGATATGGTCGATGCTTGCAAACTGCTTGGGGTAGACATCATGACTGGGCACTGGGAGTTTACCTATGGTGCCGATAGGGTGATGGAGATCATCCAAGAGGACTTTGAGGGTAATATTGATTTTGTTGCCCAAAATGTCGAGGACAATGATTTTGGTGACCCGGTGTTCCCGGCCTTTACCCTACGCGAGATGAATGGCATACCCGTTGCCGTCATTGGGCAAGCCTTCCCCTATACCCCTATTGCTAACCCCAGTTATTTTACCCCTGATTGGTCTTTTGGTATTCAAGAGCGGCGTTTGCAGGAAAACATTGACAAGGCCCGTGCCCAAGGCGCCCAAGTAGTGGTGCTATTGTCACATAATGGTATGGATGTCGATATTAAGCTGGCCTCACAGGTTAGTGGCCTTGATGCCATCATGGGGGGGCATACCCACGACGGGGTGCCCGCACCGGTCGAGGTTACAAATAGTGGGGGTACCACTTTGGTGACCAACGCGGGCAGCAATGGCAAATATTTAGGTGTGCTCGATTTTGAGGTCAAAGACGGCAAGGTCAGCGATTACCATTACAAGCTGCTGCCTGTATTCTCTGAGTTTTTAGATGCTGACCCCGAGATGAGCGCACTGATCGAAAATGTACGCGCCCCATATCTTGATCAGCTCAACGAGCCTTTGGCCGTGACCGAGTCTTTGCTTTATAGACGAGGCAATTTTAATGGTAGCTTTGACCAGGTTTTGATCGACGCCCTGATGGCCGAAAAAGATGCCGAGATTGCCTTTTCACCAGGCTTTAGATGGGGGCCGAGCCTACTGCCTGGCGATACCATCACCTACGAAGACCTAATGGCCCAAACGGCTATCACCTACCCACAAAGTACCTTGACCGAGATGCCTGGCCACCAAATTAAAACCATACTTGAGGATGTGGCCGATAACCTCTTTAACCTTGACCCCTACTACCAACAAGGGGGCGATATGGTGCGTGTGGGGGGCCTGCAATACGAGATTGACCCCAATGCCGCTGCGGGCGAGCGGGTCACCGCTATGGAGCTAGCAGGCAAGCCCATTGATGCCGATAAGGTTTATAAGGTGGCAGGCTGGGCGCCTGTTGCAGAAGGGGTCGAGGGCGAGCCTGTCTGGGATGTGGTTGCCCGTCATTTGCGTGCAGTTAAAACCATTGGCGAGGTTAAGGTCAATCAGCCCAAAATAAAAGGTCTCAAGGGTAACGAGGGCATTGCCTAGCGCTCGCTAAGGCAGGCCTGTATGCAATAGTTTCACCCAATGAGGAGTATTATGTTTAAACGTTTAAAACGCTTTAGTGGCGCTGTTTTGCTAGCTGGTCTGCCTTTGGTTTTGGCCGGCCTAGGCACAACAGCTGTTATGCACGAGCAGGCCCATGCGGCCCAAAGTGATGCCCAAGAGGCTATCAAGGTCATCTACCATATTAATGATAGCGAGGGGCAGGCCTTGTCGGCTTTGCGTAGTATGCGTAATCACAAGGCGCATGCACCGGATACCACCATTACCGTGGTGGCGCATGCCGATGGTATCGATTTCCTAACCAATGATTATGCCGATGCTGATACGGTTGGGCCCTTGATTGCTGGTCTGGCTGCTCAGGGGGTCAATTTTGAGGTTTGCGAGATTACTATGGATAGGCTCGGCTTAGACTATGATGACTTTTTGCTCGAGGCTGATTTTACTCCCTCGGGGGTGGCCCGCATTGCCGAGCTGCAAGCCAAAGAAAATTACGCCTATATCAAGCCCTGATACTCAGGCTGGGTCAAAACTTAAGCTTTAGTTTTTCTAGTTAGATTTATCAGCAGTAAAAAGCCGTCAGTGGCAACCACTTTGTGTGGGTTGGCTGACGGCTTTGTTTTATTCTGGTGGTGGCGCATTGGCCTATTGGCTCTGGCTTGGGCCTATTAGCTTTGGCTCTGGCCCATTAGCTCTTCTGGTCCATTAGCTCTTCTGTCTCATTGGGTCATAAAGACATGCCACTCTCGTGCTGCAAGCTCATTGGGTCATAAAGGCGTGCCCCTCTTCATGCTGCAAGCGGACAATCTCGGCATCGCCCATGGGTACCATGCGGATAAAGCCATGTACATTGTCGGGGGTGATGCCTCGGTTGGCGGCAGCGCGCTCACACATGCGAAACTCAATCACATCACCAACAGTTAGGCTTTGGGCGCGGCGCACCAGCTCTTCGTACTGAGAAAAGTTATCAAGAGTAAAAAAATGCATCTCGGGGCCGTGTAAGACAGCAATTATCGAGGCATCAAAGGGGTCTGCACCGTATTCGACACTCAACCCGCTCATACGATCGAGCAAGGTATCAAAAGCCTCGGGGCTGTCTAAGGCCACATCAAAAACCACCTTTTGTGGGTTGTACTCGGTGGCGGGCGCGGGCTGTGCCACCCCCCATGGGTTGTTGTGCTCGTGAGCCGCTGCCTCGTCCGATGAGGCAGCATTGCCATTGCTTGAGGGGGTTGCGCTGCCACTGCTGTGCGCAGCTGAGTTGGGCTCAGCATGATGGCCTTGGGCCCAGGCGGGCGATGCGCCCCAGCCGAGCACGAGACCTAGGCTCAAGATTGCGCTTAGGCTAAGTCTTTGGGCGCGAGTCTGAATGCGGGGTGTCATGCTTATCCTCCTTGTCCTGTTGGGTGATGACTGCTATAGAGTCTTTAAAGCGCTGAAACTCTTGCTCAAAATCTATATTGCGGCGCCGCGCGGTCATGGCTGCCATCAAGTGGCTGCCTGTGTCGGTAGGCTGCCCTTGGTTGTCGCTAGCAGATTGTTCTTGTATCCACACCCAAATTTGGCGATTGCGTATATAAAACATCGTAAATACACCGATGATGAGTAGGGCGCTACCCAAGTAGACTACCGCTTGGCCGGGGCTACGCGTAATTTGAAAAACACTAGCCGGGATGTATTCAAACTGATCTAAAGTAATTAAAAAGGGTGCGGGGTAGGCCGATAAATTGCCCAAGGCTACAAAGGCGTGGTGCATCCATTGCTCGGCATGATCAAGCTGCTCAATACCGATGGGGGGCAGGCCTTTGGCCTCGCGGCTCATATCATGTAGTTCGGTGAGCATCATTTGCACCAGTGGCACGGCAAAGGCCAGCACCTGCTCGTGTTTTTCTGCAGGAGCATTTTTTACGATTGCGTCAAAGCCGCCCTGATAATACGAGCGCAATGCCCCTTGGGCGGCACGGGCAATTACAGACATTTGGTCAACGCTTTGGGCATTCATCTGGGCGATACGTATGCTGGCCTGCTCGACCATTGAGGGGGTCTCTATGGCTGCGCGCAGGTCGACAAAGTCTTGCATTGAACGGTTTTCATCGGCGGGGATACGTAAATAACGAAATACCCCACTGCTGGGGTCGCGCACACCGGCCAAAAATACCAAGCCGTCTTCGAAGGCCACGGGCTGCATATAGTTGACGAACTCGGTCTCTTGTCCTTGCTCGTCAACTAGACGGTAATGAATGCTGGGGCCAATATTGGTGAGGTGGTCATTATTTTTGCCCCCAGCACTACCTGATACGGCGGCTACCTGGGAAAATAGAGCTTGGGCCTCGGGCTGTGGGCTAGCGGGCACGCTAAGGTCTTCGACATTCATAACCCGTAGCTCAGTCACATCAAGCCTGTAATTGCGCTCTTGTTTGTGGCTAAGCTGCAGGCGCACACTTTGGCCGACCACCCCATCGACGTCAAAGGGCTCAGTGCGGGCACCCGTAAGGGGGAAACCCTTGAGCTGCACCTTTGAGTTACCATCATCGATGCTCGACTGATAAATGGTAACCCCACGATGATGTAAGGGGGTGTTGACCCCGATGGTTGCCTCAAAAGAGTCACCACTGTCTTTGTCTATGACCCGCACCTCACTTTGAAAATCGCTGGGCATGCCGGTGGAGTAGTAGCTGATGTTGAATTTTTTGAGCTCAATATCAAAGGGCAGAGGCTGCACCAGAATACCTTGGCCATTGTCTATTAGCCCATGACCGCCGCGCCCGCCCTCGGGTATGAGTAAATGGGCTTTGTAACTGAGGTTGCCCTCGGCTAGGCGGCCACTATCGGGGACATCGGCAATGCGCATGTTTTCGGTGATGGGCTGCTTGTTTTGTAGCCAAACCTGTAGCCGTATGGGCAGCTGACTATCGAGCAGCCCACCTAAACAAATCACCACAATGGCGGCGTGGCCAAAGATATAGCCCAGACGGTTGCTGCTGCCCTTTTTGGCCGCAATGAGGCTGCCTTGCTCATCAGTACGCAGACGGTATTGATAGCCCATGCGCCGCAGTAATTGCTCGACCTGAGCTTGTAGTTGGGGGGCAGGTTGAGGGCTGTCTTGATCAATGCGATGGGGGAAGGCACGCAAACTCGAGGCCCGTATGTGCTCTTTGAATGAGCGGGCATCACGAATGTATTTGGGGCTATTACGTATTAAACAAACAGTGGTAGAAAGCACCAAAAAGCCCATAATCAATAAAAACCACGGGCTGTTATAGACGTCCCAAAGGGCAAATACCTCGAATAACTGAAACCAAAAGGGCCCAAATTGATCGAGGTAGCTGGGCATGCCGGCATTTTGGGGTAGGACAGTACCAATAATGCTGGCAACACAAATAATGCTAAGTAAACTAACAGCAAAACGCATCGAGCCGAGTAGCTCGAGCAGATCGGCCCCCAAATGACGGTAAGATCGTTTTATTGACATCAAGACACAACAAAAGGTAAATGCAAAACAAGCCAAACATAGCGGCTGTTGTGCGACGAAGAATAAGCGCTATATTCTTTAAACTTATAACATTATAACTGTAAGTCGATAAATGAGCGTTTACCCTTTGTGGTCGATATTTACATCAATAAAAGTCACTAAAAGCCAATAAAATAGCACCGTAGCCGCTGCGCAAATTGTTGGTAGACTTAGGTTTTGGCGGGCGTTTATCTATGCTGATAATAGCTTTATTAGCACTACTGGCTCTAGTAGCCGTACTGATTACTCGTCGAGTAGCTCTTTGGTTTTGGTATCGACCGGGTCAAAGTGGGTCATCACATCGAGTACGGGCAAGGCCTTCATGACCCGTTTGCGCGCCTCTACAGCGATGTCATGGCCCTCTTTGATGGTGAGCGAGGCGTCCATCTCTATATCAACCTCGACCCAGATCATATCGCCAAGCTTGCGGGTTTTTAAATCGTGCAGGCCCAAGACCCCAGGGGTCGAGGCGATGAGCTCGGTTATTTCTTTTTCTGTATCAGTATCAACCGCCCTATCGGTGAGGTCATGAAAGGCCTCGATAGAAAAGCCCCAGCCCATGCGTAAAATCATGACCCCAACAAGCATGGCGGCCAAAATATCTGCCATGGGCACCCCAAAGAGGTTGGCCAAAATACCAATAGAGACCACTAGGGACGAGGCAGCGTCAGAGCGTGCATGCCAAGCGTTGGCGACCAACATGGTCGACGATACGCGGCGGGCAACACGCAACATATAACGAAAAAGGCTTTCTTTGACAATGATGGCGACAATGGCCACGGGTAGGGCAATGATGCCCACTTTGGCCAGGGCAGCTGGCTGTTGAAGCTTGTTGATGCCATTCCAGACCATCCCGGCCCCGACAATAACCAAAATAGCGCCTACCGCAAAGGTGGCTGCGGTCTCGAAACGTCGGTGGCCGTAGGGGTGATCGTCATCGGGTGCCTTGGCACTATATTTATTGGCCCACAGGACAATGCCATCGGCAATTAAGTCAGAAAATGAGTGCACCGCGTCGGCAATCAGTGCCTGAGACTTGGCGGTAATGCCAACTACTAACTGTAGGGTAGAAAGTAAAAGATTGACCCAAACACTCACCATAGTTGAACGGTGGGCGGCTTGGGTACGTACCTCTTCGGAGACCTTATTCTGAGTCATTGCAGCAATAAAAATTGCATAACTGTGTAGGGGGCAGCGCTAACGGTGCTGTGTGTACCCCCCGCAAGCTATGAGCATTGTTTGCCAAGTTGTGCTGGGGCCTATGCAACTGTGGCCCAAGCAAAGCACGATAATAACACTGGCAAAAATAGTGGTGGGTTAGGTATAGGCGCCAAGCTTAACAGATATGGCCTTTAAATGTGCCTATACCTGCCATTAGTTTAGGCCATATCTTGAAAAGTTTTTAGCTGATACGTAACCCAGGGGTGGCGCCTGAGTGGGGCTGCAAGAGGTAAAGGCCGGGTTGCTCTTTTGCATCGGCGTGGCTTGCGGCAAGTACCATCCCCTCAGAGACCCCAAAGCGCATTTTGCGGGGGGCAAGGTTGGCCACCATAACCGTATATTGGCCGACTAAATCTTCGGGCTCGTAGGCGCCCTTGATGCCAGCAAAAACTTGGCGGGGTTCATCTTCGCCGATATCGAGTAACAGTTTAAGCAAGCGATCAGATTTGGGCACATGCTCGCAGGCAACGATTTTGGCGATGCGCAGATCAACTTTGGCAAAGTCTTTGATATCGATGGTCTCAGCGATGGCCTCGCCACCGGGCAGGGCGACGGGTTCGGGCTCTGGTTCGAGTAGGGCATCGAGCTGTTTTTCGTCAATACGTTGCAGCAGGTGCTTGAACGGTTGCACATGGGTGGGCAGCTTGGCCGCATCAGCCCAACTAAAGGGGTAGTCAATCTCGAAAAGCTCAGTGGCGATTTTTTGGCTAAGAGCAGGCAAAATGGGGCTAAGCATGACGGTCAAAGCCTTAAAGCCAGCTAGGGCGCGCGAGCAGATGTCTTGGAGTTGGGCCTTTTGGGCCTCGTCAGCGTCTTTGATGCCGCGGGCGAGCACCCAGGGCTTGGCCGTATCAAAGGCCTGGTTGAGCTGATCAGCCAAGGCCATGATCTGGCGCACGGCACGGCCGTATTCACCAGACTCGTACAGGTCAGCCACCTCGTTGGCAAGCTTTTGGTACTGCTCGACCAAGGGCTGAGTGTCGCCTTGGTAAGCTAATTGGCCATCAAAAAAACGCTGAATAAAGGGGGCCGCACGACTAGCAATATTGACATATTTGCCTACGAGGTCGCTATTGACGCGGACGATAAAGTCTTCAGTATTAAAGTCTATATCCTCGACACGGGAATTGAGTTTGGCGGCAATATAATAGCGTAGCCACTCGGGGTTCATGCCTAGCTCGAGGTATTTAAGCGGGTCGATGCCGGTGCCGCGGCTTTTTGACATTTTCTCGCCACTTAGGGTAATAAACCCGTGCACGCGCAATGAGTCGGGGGTTTTGCGGCCCGAAAACTTAAGCATTGCCGGCCAAAATAAGGCGTGAAAATAGACAATATCTTTGCCAATAAAATGTACCTGCTCGGTATCGCCTTGGGGGTCGACGATGGCATCGAAATCGAGCCCCTCTTGGGCGCAATATGACTTGAGCGCAGCCAAATAACCCACCGGTGCATCGAGCCAGACATAGAAATATTTACCTGGCGCATCGGGTATAGGTATGCCAAAATAAGGTTCATCGCGCGAGATATCCCAGTCAGAGAGTTTGGCCTTGCCCGCCTCATCAATCTCGAGCCACTCTTGGGTTTTAGCCCGCACCTCAGATTGTAGGCGGGGCTTGCCATGGCGGTCGGTACCGGTCGTCCATTGCTGTAAAAACTCAACACAACGGGGGTCAGACAGTTTAAAAAAGAAATGCTCTGACTCGCGTAGCTCGGGCTTGCTACCACTTAGGATCGAGTACGGGTTGATTAGCTCGGTAGGGCGATAGACAGCGCTACATACCTCGCAGCTATCGCCGTACTGCTCTTCGGCCTGGCACGAGGGGCACTGCCCCTTTATATAGCGGTCAGGCAAAAACATACCCTTGACTGGGTCATAAAACTGCTCGATAACTCGGGTGTCTATAAAGCCAGCTGCCTTGAGATCGCGATAGATACTTTGCGAGAGCTCGATGTTCTCGGGTGAGTTGGTGCGGTACCAGTGATCAAAGGCAATATTAAAGCCCTCGAGGTACTTGGGTCGCTCGGCGGCGATGCGCTCGACTAGCTCGAGTGGGGTGATGCCCTCGCTCTCTGCTTTGAGCATAATTGGGGCGCCATGGGCGTCATCAGCCCCCATAAAATGCACGGTATGGCCGCTCATGCGCAGGGCGCGCACCCAGATATCGGCTTGTATGTATTCCATAATATGGCCAATGTGAAATGAGCCATTAGCATAGGGTAAAGCAGTGGTGACAAAGAAAGTACGCGACATGTGTTGTTTAATTGTTAAAAGTAAAAAAGCCCTACCGCGCAGCGCTAACTAGCTTGCTGCGGTTTGCGCGAGCATAAAAGAAATATAAATACCAATGGCCGCCTATTATGGCCCGATGAAAGGCCGCATACAATGGCGGTTAATCATTGCCGAGCGGCCCAAAGCCTGCCATGATGGCAGGCAATATGAGCATAGCAGAATCGTAGCCTAAGCGTCAGCCTTGGTTAGGGGATTTCGCGCATTTCGATATCTGTGACATCATTGTCGGTGGGCTTGTTGGCCGATTTTTGCCGTGAGTAGTTGGGCTTGAACCCTTGGTAGGCGCGGTGCCTACGGCGCTCTGACCAATAGCTACGCACAGAAAATGGCCGCCCACCCAAGCGTGCCACAACATACAAAATGCCCATGGCCAACAATGTGGTAAACATAAACACCACGGCCATGACCATACCGAGCAGCGTCAAGGCGGCAAATAATAGAGTACGAAGAATCTGTGTGAAAGTTTGCATAGACAAGATTCGTTTCAGTTTGGGCGGTCGATTTTCGTTATTCTTAGGACCACTAATTAAAATGTAGGCTACTTTTATAAGAGTGTATCAACGATGTTATCAGTTAATCAGATTTTAAGCGCGCTTAATGGGGTAATTGACCCGAATACTCATAAAAAACTAGAGGTGACAGCAGATAACAGTCAAATAAAATTAGATGGCAATAAGCTCGACCTGACCTTGCCTTTGGGCTACCCTTTTGATGATCGCGAAGGGGTGTTTAAAGAGCGTATACAAGAGGCTTTGACGCCCTTGCAGGTACAGCTAAATAACTTGCAATGGGATATCAAAATTAAAACCCATGCGGTACAAGGCGAGCTACGCCCCTTCGAGAATGTCAAGAACATTATAGCCGTTGCCTCAGGTAAAGGGGGGGTGGGCAAAAGTACAACTTCTGTAAATATAGCCTTGGCCTTACAGCAGCAGGGCGCTAAAGTAGGGTTGCTCGATGCTGATATCTATGGGCCCAGCGTGCCTACAATGTTGGGGCTTGACGATAGGCCACGCTCTTTAGATGGCAAAATGATGGAGCCTTTAAAGGGGCACAATATCGAGGCGAACTCATTGGGCTTTTTACTCGAGGATGACGGGCCCGCCATTTGGCGTGGGCCGATGGCCACCCAAGCCCTGACCTCGCTAGCACAACAGACGGCGTGGTCTGATCTAGACTATTTGGTGGTCGATATGCCCCCTGGTACGGGTGATATTGCCCTCACGGTGTCACAGCGGGTGCCTCTGGTTGGGGCCATTGTGGTCTCTACCCCCCAAGACTTAGCGCTGATCGATGCACGCAAGGGTTTAAACATGTTCCAAAAGGTCGATGTACCTGTTTTGGGCATTGTAGAAAACATGTCTATGCACGTCTGTAGCGAGTGCGGTCATGCCGAAGCCATTTTTGGTCAAGGTGGGGGGCGTCAGATGGCTGAGCAATATGGTGTACCATGGTTGGGTGCTTTGCCATTAACAATGTCTATTCGTGAGCAAACTGATTCGGGCTTCCCCACAGTGATCGCTGCACCAGATAGCAAAGAGGCACAGCTTTACCGTGATATTGCTACCAAGCTTGCTGCGCGGGTGTCCTTACTGCCCGAGGATACCTCTTGGCAGCGTCCAAAGGTGGTACCACGGCCACTGTAATTAACTATAATTTTATGATGCTAAGGGTCAATGATGCGGTTGCGCGTACTCGCTCTGGTGGTTGCTTTGGTTTCCACAACAGTCTATGCCAAACAAGATTCACCAGCAGATGATATCGAACGCCAAAAGCCCGAGGTAGTCATTGACCCGGGCGGGGTGGGGCCGGATTCTATTAAGGCTATTTATGGTGCAGTTGACGCCATTACCCGCTTGGCCGAAGATCAAGACCTCCAAGAGGTCTCCCGCTTACGTCGGCGCGCCTACGATGCAACCTTGTCTGCTCTCGAGACCGAGGGCTATTTCGACCCGGTTGTGACCCTTCAGGTGGGCAAAGACTTTCAAGGCGGCGAGACTTGGGATATCACCATCCAGCCCGGCGAGCGCGCACGCGTGCAGTCGGTTGATTTTAAGTTTAGCGGTCAAATTACGCAGCCCGAGTTTGCCGAGCGCTTAGAGCACATTAAATCCGAGTGGCCCCTCAAAGAGGGTGATTTATTCCTCAATGCGCAGTGGTCCGAGGCCAAGGCCGATTTGATTGGCGAGGTCAAAAACAAAGATTTTTATTTTGCCCGTTACCAGCGTACGCGGGCCACGGTCTATGCTGATGAGGCCAAGGCCGATTTGGCTTTATCAGTGCGCAGTGGGCCGCGGGTGCGTATGGGCAATTTATATATAGACGGCCTCAAGCGGGTGCCGCGCTCGCTTATTGAGCGTTATGTGGTTTACACCCCTGGCGAGCCCTACGATCAAGAAAAACTCGATGATTGGCAACAGGCCTTGCAATCTACTACCTTTTTCCGTGGGGCCTTTGTCACCCTTGATGATGAGTCAGCCGATCAGCGTGTAGATAGCGATGGCGAGATGGAGATCCCCGTCTTGGTGCGGGTCACCGAGGCCCCTGCGCGGCGTTTTACTGGCTCTTTGGGGGTAGACAGTGATTATGGTTTACGTGTCGAGGGTTTGTATCGGCATAATGTGATTTTTGGCCTCCCGCTGTGGTCTGAGACCGGCCTAGGGGTCGATAAAAAACGACAGCGCTTTTTCCACGATATACATTTTCCCCCCACAGCTAGCGGTTTTAAAAATAGTTTAGGTACTATTTACGAGCGTCACAATATAGAGGGGGTGCGCCAAACGCGTGCGGCTGCAGGGGTAAAAACCCGCTATGATTTTGATGGGGCGGGGCGGGTCGAGTACGAAACCCAAGGCAGTCTGATGGCGGTCTGGAACAAGACCCATATCAAAGGTATTAGCAAGCGCCAAGAGGGCACGGCTTTAGAGTTGCTGGGGCAAATTTTACGACGCGATGTCAATGATAAATACGACCCGCGACAGGGCAACCTAATCGATTTAGACGTCGGCGTACACTACCCCTTTAAAAACCGCTACAAGACCCTCTACCGTAGTGGGCTGCGCGTGCAGCAGTGGTTTGCCGTGGGTAAGCGCGATGTGCTGACCGTGCGTGGCGAGGTGGGCCGTGTGTGGCCGCGTTCAGACTATATACCCTTAGGTTTTGGTTTTCGTACTGGTGGGGCGCGTTCGATACGGGGCTATAAATACCAAAGCATCGGCCTGCATCGTGGGCGGGCAGTTGTTGGGGCACCCGCAATGGCTGTCGCCAGCATTGAGTACATTCGTTATTTTACCGAGATGTTAGGGATGAGTTTTTTCATCGATGCCGGTGATGCCGCCGAGCGCTTTAAAGATTTTAAAACCCATTTGGGTTATGGGGTAGGCGCAGCGGTGCGCACGCCTGCGGGGCCTTTTTATGTTGATTTAGCCTATGGGCAACGTGATAAGAGCATTCGTTTACACTTCTCATTGGGGATCGCATTTTGAGTAAAGGCTCGTCTTGGTTGCGCCGTGGGCTGATTTGGTTAGGCCCGGCGTTTATCATTTTGCTCGCCCTATTATGTGGTTTTTTGTACTGGGTGGTTGCAACGCAGGCAGGTACGCGCTGGGCGTTGCATTCTGCTGTGCATCTACAAAAGGGCAGTCTTAAAGGGGTACAGGGTAGTCTGTGGCATGGGCTGCAGTTTGAGCAGTTGCATTTACCCTTGCCCGACGAGTTAGCAGTAGATGTCGAGGGCTTTGAGCTGCAAGTCGACTGGATGCAGTTATGGCAAATACGAGATGTGGACATTCGCCACCTGAAGGCCAAACACATAGAGGTGTTTTTGCCCCCTGCGGTTGAGGACGACGAGCCCTTTGAGTTTGCCCTGCCCGAGTTACCTGCCTTACCCGAGTTGCCGATTACTGTCAGTTTGCATACGCTTGAGCTCGGGCAGTTTGGGCTGCATCAGGGGGGCGAACGGTTGCCCCTTGATGTCAGCGCTCTTTCTGCGCAGGCTTTTTGGACCGAGCAGTTGCAGCTGCAAATCAAGCAGCTACAGGTTGATTATGACGGGGCCCAGGTGGCCCTCGAGGCCCATGCTGATTACGATGGCAAAAAGGCACAGGTTGAGCTGCAGTTATCGCATTTGGTCTACGATGATTTACAAGCCGATGCGCACCTACAGCTCGCCTACGATGGGCAGCAGGCCGATGCGCAACTAGAGTTATTACACGCTGCCTATGAGCAGTACCAAGCTGATGCCCAATTGAGTCTGCAACTAACGGGTCAACAGGCTAGCCTGCAGCTGCATGCCTTGCATGTTAATGATGGGCAGCTGGCAGCCACCTTGCAGGCTGATGCCGAGCTTGACGAGATTGCCGCACCCTGGCCGGCACGGCTGCACGCACAGCTGGCAGTTAATAGCGCAAGTGACGATGCCCTAATTTGCGCTCAACAGTATTTGCCCCAAGCTTTACACCAGCAAGCCGATGCCGACGAGGGCGCTGCGCAGGATAAAGGTGCTGCATTAGTCAAGCCTGTTGATATCGCTCAGGGCGAGGTGTTTATTACAGACGGTGCCGCTGCGGCGACCCAGGCCAATCATAATCAGCCAAATCAGGCTGCTACAGATTTTGCCCACTGCGCTGCCAATGTTGATTTGCACTGGCAGGGCTCACTCGAGCAGGCGCAGCTTAGCCTCAAGGGTAATGGTCAGGGCTTTGAATTAGATGGGCAAGCACTATTAGAGCTCGAGGCGCCTTTGCCAGTTAAGCGTGCACAGCTGCATGCCCAATTACCCGATCAGTCACGGGTTGATGTTGATTTTGACTGGTCACCCAATACCTTAGCCCCTGAGCGGGCCAATGTCTTTGCCACGGTACATACCCAAGACTTTAATCTTGGGGCGTGGCTGGCCGAGTTTGACCTCGATGTGCCCTCTGTATTAAGCCTAGACTTTGATGTGCAGGCGCAGCT
>Ga0209487_1000631_pt1 | contig 31384 bp, 30 predicted proteins | sample Poulit2012_FD_187524 | JGI IMG/M metagenome (GOLD analysis project Ga0209487, IMG submission 187524) | Agricultural soil microbial communities from Georgia to study Nitrogen management - Poultry litter 2012 (SPAdes) (version 2) | ecosystem: Environmental > Terrestrial > Soil > Agricultural land...
CACTCGAAGTGACAGGCTTTACCTCGTTTGAAGGGCTGTCTGGTCGAGTGTTTTTTATGAGGTCCAGAAGACCGAATAAAAAATGTATCGAGACCTCTTTCAGAGAATTATTTTAATTATAGAAGTCTAACTCTACTTAATTCTCTTAAATCTCCTTAATTTCTTAATGGTGAAAAATCCTATATCTTTCTTAACTGTAATACTTTCTTATTTTCTATTAAGGTCCTTTCAGAGTAAATCACTTCTCGATACATTTTTTCCTGCGTCATTTTTTGAAGAAAATCATTTCTTTTATAAAGCTTATTTTGGATAAGAAAGTTTTTCTTTTGGCAGGAAAAAACACTCGAAGTGACAGGCTTGCTTCGTTTGAAGGGTTGTCTGGTCGAGTGTTTTTTATGAGGTCCAGAAGACCGAATAAAAAATGTATCGAGACCTCTTTCAGAGAATTATTTTAATTATAGAAGTCTAACTCTACTTAATTCTCTTAAATCTCCTTAATTTCTTAATGGTGAAAAATCCTATATCTTTCATAGCTGTAATACTTTCTTATTTTCTATTAAGGTCCTTTCAGAGTAAATCACTTCTCGATACATTTTTTCCTTTTTAATTATAGAAGAACAATCAGAACGCAAGATCCTGAACAAATTTCGCTGAGGAAATTTGGTCATCAAAAAGAGATCAAGTTTGGCGAAATTTTTCAGGATGACAGAAAGTGGGTGGAAAATCACTCGAAGTGACAGGCTTAATTCTTTTTAGCAACTGTATGGTCGAGACCCCCTTTCAAAGCAAACCACTTCAATACGAAATAGCTCTTCATCTTAAGGATTTAAATAGAGATGCAATATTTTGAGCTCATCAGGAATTTTCCTTAGCTAAAACATCCTGAATGTTATCATCTTTTTCAAATTTTCGCTGAACATAAGAACAAGCAGGAACGATTTTATATTTATTTTCTCTTGCATATTTCACCATTTCGTCCATGAGTTTTCCGGCCAATCCTCTTCCGCTGAATTCTTCATCAACATTGGTGTGTGCAACTAAAAGCTGATTTTCATTTTGTTTTTCGTAGGTCATTCTTCCCGCTCTTTGTCCATTTTCATAAATGACAAATTCTCCTTGCCGCTCATCACCTTCTCTTTTTATTTCTGACATAATAATAGGTTTTAAATTTTCTACAAATTAGGAATTTGTTGCCTGTATAACAAACTGAATTCTTTAATTTTTGAATCCATATTTTCGTTTAAATTCCTTTTTCTTTTAATCAAACAGAATTCTAATCTAAACAATCCATTTTTTTGGTGATGAAACAAATTAGAACTGAAAAATCATTTATTCTTTAGGAGCAATTTTATAAAGTTTTCCTTCATCAGTCACAGCATATAAATTTCCATCCTTTCCTTGAGTTAAATCTCTAAATCTCTGTTTTTCCTTTTCGAGCAAACGCTCCTCAGCCACTACTCTATTATTTTCAAGTTTTAACCTTGAAATATGATTTCCATTGAGACCCCCAAGAAAAACATTATTTTCCCATTCAGGAATATTATTTCCACTATAGAAAGTGATTCCGCTGGGCGATAAAACAGGATCCCAATAATAAACAGGTTGCTCCATTCCTTCCTTTTCAGTGATTCCTTCTCCTATAATTTCACCTGAATATTCCACTCCGTATCCTATCACAGGCCAGCCGTAATTTTTACCGGATTTTATCAGATTTAGCTCATCTCCTCCTTTTGGGCCAAATTCAGATTCCCATAATTCTCCTGTTTCAGGATGAAAATCCAGGCCTTGAACATTTCGATGACCATAAGACCAAATTTCAGGTAAAGCGTTTTGCTGATTTTCAAAAGGATTTCCGCTTACAGCTTTTCCATCGGTAGAAATTCTCAGGATTTTTCCTAAAGCCGAATTTAATTCCTGAGCCTGAGGACGGGTTTCTTTATCAGATCGCTCTCCTGTGCTGACAAAGAGATTTCTGTCTTTATCCATCACTACCCGCCCACCGTAATGTAAATTTCCTTTATAAGCAGGAATGGCTCTGTAAATCACTTCTACTTCTTCAAACTTATTTTCTTTTTCGTTTAATTTTCCTTTTGCCACAGCTGTCAAAGTTCCTTTATCCGTATTTTCTGAAAAACACCAATAAACCATCTTATTTTTCTCAAAATCATTATCCAATGTTAATCCCAGCAATCCGCCCTGACCGGATGAATTAACTTTAGGAATTCCGGTTATAGGTTTACTGATTTCTCCATCAGAAGAAACAATCACCATATTTCCTTTATTTTGAGTGATCAACAAACGATTTTCATCTAAAGCCACCACCCCCCAGGGAGATTTTAAAGAAGATGTGAGCACTTTAACCTCATAAGCTGTTTTTGTTTTCATTCCGGGTGCCCGGGTTTGATTTTTAAAGGCAGGTTTAAAATCTGTAACAGACTCCCGGGTTTCTACCGGCGGAAGAGTATCCTGTTGAGTTCGGGAAATTTGCTCTTCTCCCGAAGGATTTACAAGTACAGTTTCATTGTCTTTATTAGCTTTTTCTTTACAGGAGAAAAACAAGAAAATCAGCAGACAGAAGAAGTAAATATTTTTCATGTTATTTATTTTAAAAATTTCATAAACTACTTTATAAAACTATGAAATTAATAAATAAAATATAAAAAAGAGGAGATTTTTTTAATAACAAGAAGAAATCCAATAATTAAGTATAAAGAAATATATTATTGATAAGAACTAAATCATATAAGGAAAACTTCTAAATTTTGTTAAACTTACTTCCTTTGAATTTAATATAATTCTTTTATTTTTGAAAAAATTTGAAAGATTATGAGTAAGTTTTTGACCGGAAAAGAATTGGAAGATACTATTTATGATATTATATGGGATGCTCAAGAAATTCTTTTAATTGTCTCTCCTTATATTAAATTAGATGATTATTTCAAAAAACTATTTGATAGACATTTAAATAATCCAAAACTTCATTTATTACTTGTGTTTGGAAAAAATGAAGATGATGTAAAACGGAGCTTAAACAAAAGTGATTTTGATTATTTTAAAAACTTCCCCAACATTAGTATTATATATGTTCCTAATTTACATGCAAAATATTATGGAAATGAAAGAAAAGGAATAATAACTTCAATAAATTTATATGATTATTCTTTTAAGAATAATATAGAATTTGGTGTTTTCTCTCAACAAAATCTTGTAAATCGTTTCACCCAATCGGCTGATAATGATGCTTGGGATGAATGTATGAATATTGCCGAAAACAATGAGGTTGTATTTATTAAAAGACCTGTTTATGAAAATAAAAGAGTATTAATAAATATTAGCAAGAATTATATCCGGTCAGAGATTCTTTTTGACTCAACTGATAAATTCTATGGTAGAAGATTTAAAAAAGCGAAGAAATCACCTAAAAAACTACTTGATTTTCCTTGGGAATTAAATTTAGATTCTTTAAATCTTACCAGACCAGAAAGAGAACAAGAAAAAATAGAAAAAACTAATACGGTTGGTTTTTGTATTAGATCGGGAGAAGAAATAAAATTCAACCCTAAACAACCTATGTCCCGAGAATCCTGGGAAATTTGGAATAAATTTAAAAATATGGATTTTCCCGAAAAATACTGTCATAAAACAGGACAATTATCTCATGGTAAAACTTCTATGAGAAATCCTATTCTAAAAAATTAATTTATTATTTAAAATCGCTTTTTTAATTTTCACCAAAAGGAGAATAAAGTTTTACCTTGATAAAACCTCCTCAACATTCTTCTGAATACGTTTTTCTATATGATCAATATTGGCTTTTAGGAATTTTTCTCCGGTGATTCTTTCATACAATTCAATATATCTCTCAGATACCGTTTCAATATATTCATCAGTCATTAAAGGAAGTTCCTGACCTTCTTTTCCTTGAAAACCTTTTGAAATTAGCCATTGTCTGACAAATTCTTTGGAAAGTTGCTTTTGAGTTTCTCCTTTCTTTTGTCTTTCTTCATATCCATCAGCGTAAAAATATCTGGAAGAATCGGGAGTATGAATTTCATCTATCAAAACAATTTCACCTTCTGCAGTTTTTCCGAATTCGTATTTTGTATCGACCAAAATCAATCCTCTCTCAGCTGCAATTTCAGTTCCTCTTTGAAAAAGTTTATAAGTATAATCTTCTAAAATCTCATAATCTTCAGCTGAAACAATTTGTTTGGCAATAATTTCTTCTTTTGAAATATCTTCGTCGTGCGCTCCCTGATCAGCTTTAGTTGAAGGAGTAATTATAGGTTTTTCAAACTTATCATTTTCCTTTAAATTTTCAGGAAGTCTCACTCCGCACAGCTCTCTTTTTCCGGCTGCATATTCACGGGCGGCATGACCGGCCAAATATCCTCTGATGACCATTTCAACTTTAAAAGGAGTACATTTTTTACCATAAGCCACATTGGGATCCGGTACAGCTTCCAGCCAATTGGGAACCAGATCTTCAGTAGCTCTCAGCATTTTAGCAGCAATCTGATTGAGGATCTGACCTTTATAAGGAATTCCTTTGGGTAAAACCACATCGAAAGCACTCAATCGATCGGTAGAAATAATCAAGATTTTATCATTATCAAGATGATAAACATCCCTGACTTTTCCGTGATAAATTTTTTTTAATCCTGTAAAATCGAAATTTGTTTTTATTAAAGTTTTCATCTGAGATTATTGTTTTTCAGTGGCTGATTCTTTGGAAGATTTTTCTTCTCTTTCTTCTTTTCTTCTTTGATCAAGTTCTTTATAGCTGTCAATAATTTTTTTCACCAGTTTATGACGAATGACATCTTTATCATCCAAAAAGACAAAACCGATTCCTTTCACGTTTTTGAGCAGGTCGATTACTTCTTTTAAACCTGAAGTTTTTCGGGCAGGCAAATCGATTTGACCCGGATCTCCGGTAATAATAAATTTAGCATTTTTTCCCATTCGGGTAAGAAACATCTTCATTTGAGCCGGAGTGGTATTCTGAGCTTCATCCAGAATAACAAAAGCATGATCCAGGGTTCTTCCTCTCATAAAAGCCAATGGAGCTATTTGAATCACTCCTCTTTCAATTAAGGTTTCCAATCTTTCTGCCGGAATCATATCAAATAAAGCATCATATAAAGGCTGCATATACGGATCTAACTTTTCACGCATATCTCCCGGAAGAAAACCTAAATTTTCTCCTGCTTCCACAGCCGGACGAGTCAAAATAATTCTTTTTACTTGTTTTTCTTTTAATGCTCTGACCGCTAAAGCCACACTGGTATAAGTTTTTCCTGTCCCGGCAGGACCAATGGCAAAAACCATATCATTCTTTCTGGATAAATCAACCAGCTTTCTTTGATTGACTGTCTGCGCCTTTATTAACCGGCCGCCTACACCATGAAGCAATACTTCTCCACTGTGTTCTGAAGTTTGATAATCTTTTTTGTCTTCACTGCTTAAAATATGTTCAATACTGTTTTCATCCAGTTTATTGAATTTTTCATAATGCTGTATCAACTGATAATAACGCTCTTCAAAATCATTTAAAAGATCTTCTTCACCAAAAGCCTTTATTGTATTTCCACGGGCTACTATTTTTAATTTGGGAAAGTATTTTTTGAGCAGTTTTATATTTCTATTTTGAAGGCCAAAAAACTCACGTGGATTGATATCAGAAAGTTCAAGTATAATTTCGTTCAAAAGGGAAGTATTTTTTTACATTTTATTGGTTAAATTCGCAGGTTTCAAATGATTTTCCTCTTAACAACAAAAGATGGATTATCTAAATTTTGAAAAATTCACAAATCACTCTGCGGATTAATTATTTTAATAAAAAGTTATTTATAAATTACAAATTTAAACAAAATTCATATTGAACGACCAAAAATTAGTATGAATAAACAAATGACGCCTATTATTACCTTAACCACTGATTTCGGCTTGAAAGATCCTTCGGTAGCTGCAGTCAAAGGTTCTATTTATACTGAATTAGGTCCTGCTACCATTATTGATATTACACATCAGATCCCGCCCTTTGATATTGCAGCCGCGGCTTACATCATTAAAAATGCTTATCATGCTTTTCCTAAAGGAAGCATTCACATCTTAGGAGTAGATTCAGAGCTGACTCCTGAAAATAAACATATTGCGGTTTTACTGGACGATCATTTTTTTATTGGAGCCAACAATGGAATGATTTCTTTAATTTCAAATGAAATTGTTCCGGAGATTTGTGTTGAAATTAATATTCATGAAAAAATAGTCAGCAATTTTCCGGTTTTGGATATTTTCGTTCAGGTGGCGGCTCATATTGCCAGAGGTGGAAAACTTGATGTGATCGGAAAAAGAACAAAAGAAATAAAACAACTTACCAGCATTGTTCCCATTGTTCAGAAAACTGAAAAAGGTCATCAGATCAGAGGAGATGTAATTTATGTCGATAATTACGGAAACGCCATTTCCAATATTTCAAGAAAGTTTTTTAATCAGATTAGAAAAGGTAGAGATTTTACCATTTCTGCAAGAGGTTTTAAATTCAGTAAAATTTATAACAATTATAGTGATGCCATCGATTTTGACATTCCAAAATCGACCCGTGTAGAGGAAGGAAAAAAAATTGCTCTTTTTAATACTTCTGATTATCTTGAAATCGCAATTTATAAAAGTAATCCCCAAACTGTGGGAAGTGCTTCCACTTTATTAGGTTTAAAGGTTACGGATTCAATTACGGTGAATTTTGAATAAAATTGTAAGTTTGCCCAAACCCAGGAAGATTTTATGAAAGCTGTTTTTTTAAAAGAAATACACTCTTTTTTTTCAAGTATTGTTGGATATCTTGCTATTGCTGTATTTTTAGTAGTTAATGGATTATTCCTCTGGGTTTTTGAAGGAGAATTTAATATTCTCGATATGGGTTTTGCCAGTATGAATCCGTTTTTTAAAATTGCTCCATGGATTTTTATTTTTCTGATTCCTGCAATTTGTATGCCAAGTTTTTCTGAGGAAAAAAAACAAGGAACCTTTGAAGTTTTATTAACCAAACCTTTGACAGAATGGAAATTAATTCTCGGAAAATATTTTGGAAATCTTTTTGTCGTTATGCTGGCTTTACTGCCTACCCTGCTGTATGTTTTTACTTTAAAAAAACTGGAAAAACCTCTTCAACAATTGGATTCAGGTGAAATTTTAGGTTCTTATTTAGGATTAGTGTTTTTAGCCGGAGTTTTTACAGCCATAGGAATTTTCTCTTCCTCACTGACTAAAAATCAGATTGTTGCTTTTATTACAGGTATGCTGCTTTGTTTTTTATTCTTCTTTGCTTTTAGCGGATTATCTGCCTTAAATCTGTTTGGTTCTGATATATACGCTCTCGAGTATCTGGGAATAAGTTTTCACTATGAAAGCATCAGCCGTGGCGTTTTAGATACCAGAAATATAATTTACTTTTTTAGTTTGATAGTGTTGTTTTTACATCTAACGAAATTTTCATTTAAAAGAAATTTACAATGAAAACTTCTTCTCGTTTTCCATCATGGATTAAAGTGCTGATCATTATTTTGATCATCAATTTTCTGGCCACTCAGGTTTTTAAAAGAATAGATCTGACTGATTATAAACGTTATACTCTATCTGAACCCACCAAAGAATTAATAACTCCTATTGAAAAACCAATTTTGATCAGTGTTTTTCTTAAAGGTGATTTCCCTTCAAATTTTAAAAGACTGGAAAATGAAACCCGTTATATTTTAGAAGAGTTTAGTGCTTACAACAGAAGAATTAAATTTGAATTTTTTGATCCTTTAGAAGAAAACAAAGAAGATCCCGAACAAATAGGACAACGTTTTTTCCAGGCCGGCATGCCTCCTCAAAGATTGAATGTCAAAAAAAGCGGAAAAACCAGTCAGCGTTTAATTTTCCCCTGGGCCATCGCAACTTTTGGAGAAAAAAGTGTTCAGATTCCTCTGCTAAAGATGAATCCTGAAGATTCGGAAGAAGATTTAATCAATAATTCTGTTCAGCATCTGGAGTATGCTTTTGCCAATGCTTTTAAACAACTCACCATAGAAAAATCCAAGAAAGTTGCCATAATTCGCGGAAATGGGGAATTAAAAGATATAGAAATAGCAGATTTTTTAAGAGGAGTAGGAACTTATTATCATACTGCTCCTTTTACTTTAGATTCAGTTGAAAGAAATCCTCAGCAAACTTTAAGGCAATTACAGGAATATGATTTAATTGTCGAAGCAAAACCCACTCAGGCTTTTTCTGAAAAAAGAAAATTTGTGCTGGACCAATATTTAATGAATGGCGGAAAAGCCTTATGGTTAGTAGAAAGTGTAAACGCTGAGAAAGACAGTTTATTTAACAATCCTCATCAAAGCACACTGGCTTTTCCTATAGATTTAAATTTAACTGATTTCTTTTTTAAATATGGGGTTCGCATTAATCCTTCAGTAATCAACGATTTACATGCCGATCAAATTCTACTGGCTACAGGAGAAGGAAGACAAACTCAGTTTGAACGTTTCCCATGGTTTTATTCGCCTTTGGTTGTTTCAGAAAGTGAACATCCTATAGCACATAATATTTCACCGGTTCGTTTTGATTTTACCAATCCCATAGATACCTTAAAAAACAATCTCAAAAAAACCATTCTTTTAAAAAGTTCTATAGCTACAAAAGTAGAAGGAACTCCTAAAGAAATCAGACTCAATTCTGTCATAGGGAAAAAACCTGATTTTGAATCTTATAAACATGGGCCACAAAATTTAGCTGTTTTGATTGAAGGAGAATTTAATTCTGTTTATCAGGGAAGAGTAAAACCTTTTTCTTTAAAAGAAGCTAAAGATCAAAGTCCGCAAACAAAAATGATTGTAATTTCAGATGGTGATGTCATTAAAAATGAAATTGAAAAAGGTGAACCTGCCAGTTTGGAATACAATCCAAAAACCGGTACCGGTTATGGAAACAAAGAGTTTTTGATGAATGCGGTCAATTATTTATTAGATGATTCAGGCCTGGTAAATATCCGGTCGAAAAAAATAAAACTTGCTTTTCTGGATTCTGATAAAATAGAAAGTGAAAGAACTTTCTGGCAAATATTTAACTTAGGTTTACCTCTGCTTATTTTAAGTGTTTTTGGAATTTCTTTTAAATTTTACAGACAGAAAAAATATCAGAGAAAATGGTAGATTAAGGAAGAAACTTTGATGTTGTTTTCTAAAAACAGCCATCTTCAAGAATGTAAAAAAGCAGTCTTTTTCTGACTGCTTTTTTAATGATTTTATTTTTTGTTTTAGGTCAGCATTCCTCCATCTACGTTGATCACCTGACCGGTAATATAATCGCTAAGATCACTTCCAAAGAAAACACAAACATTAGCAACATCTTCAGGCTGTCCTCCTCTTTTCAGCGGAATAGCATTTCTCCAGCCTTCAACTGTCTTTTCATCCAGTTGTCCTGTCATTTCAGTTTCTATAAATCCGGGTGCGATGACATTGGTTCGGATATTTCTGGATCCTAACTCCAAAGCCATAGATTTTGAAAATCCGATAATTCCTGCTTTGGAAGCAGCATAATTACTTTGTCCGGCATTTCCTTTTACACCTACCACTGATGCCATATTAATTATACTTCCTTTTCTCTGCTTCAACATGGTTCGCTGAACAGCTTTGGTCATATTAAAAACAGATTTAAGGTTTACTTGCACCACCCGGTCAAAATCTTCTTCACTCATTCGCATTAATAAATTATCCTTTGTTATTCCGGCATTATTGACCAAAATATCAATACTTGAGAAATCTTCTAAAACCTGATTGACAAAATCCTGAGCAGCTTCAAAATCAGCAGCATTACTTTGATAAGCTTTTACCTGAACACCAGAATCGGCCAGTTCTTTGACTATTTCTTCTGCCTCAGCAGCAGATGAATGATAAGTAAAAGCAACATTCGCCCCTTGATTGGCAAAAACTTTTACAATACTTTTTCCTATTCCGCGACTTCCGCCGGTTATGATTGCATTTTTTCCTTCTAAAAGTTTCATATTTTATTTTTTAACGAATTGCTCAAAGATAAACATATTGTCAAATTAAGCAGATTTCTAATTTTAATTTTATTTTCGCGGCCAACAAGTAAAAACTGCAGCTGTTGTCAAATTAAAAATGCCATAATGACACTTTTACAAAATTGGCAATGAAATTGACAGATATAAATTCGATAAAAGATAAGGTTATGAAAAAAGACAATAAAAAGGAAAACATCAATCAGGAGAATCCTGAACTCAATCAGGAAAAAGTTGAGCAAGAAAACACCTTAGAAAACGAAACCACAGAAACAGAAGAAACGGTTTCTGAAACAGAATCTTTAAGAGAAGAACTTTCCAAAGAACAAGACCGATATGTTCGGTTATTTGCGGAGTTTGAAAATTATAAAAGACGTACCGGCAGAGAAAGAGTAGAATTATTTGCCACTGCAGGTCGTGAAGTGATGGAATCTTTACTTCCGGTTTTAGATGATTTTGAAAGAGCACTGGCAGAAATTAAAAAATCTGATGACAGTGATCATTTAAAAGGAGTAGAGCTGATTTACAACAAAATGAAAGAAGCCTTAAAAAAACAAGGTCTGGAAAGTATGAATGTTAAAGCAGGAGATGCTTTTGATGCAGACTTACACGAAGCCGTCACACAAATCCCTGCACCTTCTAAAAAACTTAAAGGAAAAATTGTCGATGTGATTCAGAGAGGCTATACTTTGGGAGATAAAATAATTCGTTATCCTAAAGTCGTAACCGGCGCATAGAAAAGGATTGTATTTAAATCCTGAATGAATTTTGAAGTATAAATAAAACAATGAGAGAAGATTTTTATAGCATATTAGGAATTGACCGAGGAGCAAGTGCCAATGACATAAAACGAGCTTATCGAAGAAAAGCCATTAAATATCACCCCGATAAAAACCCGGGTGACGATCAGGCTGAAGCCAAATTTAAAGAAGCAGCAGAAGCTTATGAAGTTTTGAGCGATCCTGAAAAAAAGGCGAGATACGATCAGCTGGGACACGAAGCTTATAAGAGTTCACAAGGCTTTGGTGGCGGAGGAGCGCATATGGATATGGAAGATATTTTCAGTCAGTTTGGAGATATTTTCGGAGGCGCCTTCGGTGGAGGTTTCTCAGGTTTTGGCGGATTTGGAGGCGGAGGACGTCGTCCGCGTGTCAAAGGAAGCAATTTGAGAGTCCGGCTGAATCTTACCCTCGAAGAAATTGCTCAGGGGGCAGAGAAAAAAATTAAGATCAAGAGAAAAGTCAAGGCTAAAGGAACTACTTATAAAACCTGTGAAAATTGTAAGGGAACCGGACAAGTAACCCGGATCAGCAACACAATTTTAGGAAGAATGCAAACAGCCTCTCCCTGCCCTGCCTGTCATGGAAGCGGAGAAGTGCTTGATCATCGTCCTAAAGGAGCTGATGCAGAAGGAATGGTCAGAAAACAACAAACTGTTACTATTCAAATTCCTGCCGGAGTGGTTGATGGTATGCAATTAAAAGTTTCTGGAAAAGGAAATGAAGCCCCCGGAGACGGAATTCCCGGAGATTTACTGGTAGCTATTTCTGAAGAAAAACATGAGAGCTTACAACGTGAAGGAGATAATTTGCATTATGATTTATATATCAGTCTTCCGGATGCTGTTTTAGGTGCTTCTAAAGAAATTCCAACCGTGGAAGGAAAGGTGCGAATTAAAATTGACGCCGGTATTCAGAGCGGAAAAACCCTGAGGTTACGCAACAAAGGAATTCCGAGTATTAATGGCTACGGAAAAGGTGATTTGCTTGTTCATGTCAATGTGTGGACACCTCAAACATTAGATAAAGAACAAAAAAAGTTTTTCGAAGCTATGCAGGAAAATGAAAACTTTATTCCTCATCCCGAGCAAAATGAAAAATCTTTTTTTGAAAAAGTAAAAGATATGTTTTCATAATCAACAACTGAAAATCTTATAATTAATTTCACCCTTACTTATTAAAGCTAAGGGTGATTTTTTATGTAGAAATCAGAGATTTAAACTTTTTCTTTAAGGAAGAAAAATTAAAATCCTAAATTCATCGTTTTTATTAACCTTCAAGTTAGTATTTTTGACAACTATTATTTAAAATCGCTTCACTACTTATGCAAAACCTATTGGTTACAAAGAATGTTTCAAAAATCTATGGCGATTTTACCGCTTTAAATGATTTTTCTATTGAGATACCTAAACAAAGTATTTTTGGATTATTAGGTCCTAATGGCGCAGGGAAAACTACTTTTTTAAGAATTCTCAATCAAATCACTTTACCCGATTCAGGTGAAATCTTTTTGGATGGAGAAAAATTACAGCCCAAACATATTGCTCAAATCGGATATTTACCCGAAGAAAGAGGTTTGTATAAATCTATGAAAGTAGGTGAACAAGCAACTTATTTAGCCAGATTAAAAGGTCTTTCAAAATTTGAAGCACAAACCCGTTTAGAATCATGGTTTAATAAGTTCGGAATTGAAGATTGGTGGGACAAAAAAATTCAGGAACTTTCTAAAGGAATGGCTCAGAAAATTCAGTTTATAGTAACTGTTCTTCACGAACCCAAACTCCTGATTTTTGATGAACCTTTTAGCGGATTCGACCCGGTAAATGCACGACTTATTGCTGCTGAAATTCTGAAATTAAGAGAGCGCGGAGCTACTATTTTAGTTTCTACCCACAGGATGGAAAGTGTCGAAGAAATGTGTGATCATATTGCGCTGATTAACAAATCGAACAAACTTCTGGATGGAGAGATTTCAGCCATAAAAAGAAAATTTAAATCCAATACTTTTGAAGTTGGTTTTCAGACTCAGCAGCCGGAAGAAGCTCTACAAAAAATCAAACAACACTTTGAAGCTGAACCGGCCACTTTTAAAAGTATTTATGAAAATGAAATAAAATTAAATATAAAAATCTCTGATCATTCTTCAGCCAATGAATTGCTGGCTTTCTTAATTGATTTAGGAAAAGTCAATCATTTTGTTGAAGTCATTCCTTCTATCAACGATATTTTTATCAAAACTGTTAGCGAAAATGTATAATCTAAAATTGATAACCATTCGCGAATATCTCGCTAAGGTTAGAAACAAATCTTTTATCACTATGACTTTTTTAAGTCCGGTGATTATGGTAGCGATGTTTATATTGATTGTTTATCTGGCCAATCTAAATGTCAGCAAAATTTCTACAGTCAGTATTCTTGATGAAAGTGGAGTTTTTATTGAGGAATTTGAATCAACACACAAAGTAAAATTTAAAGATTATTCTCATTTATCGAAAGCAGAAGCAATTGATTCAAGCAAGGCGAATGAATTTTCAGGAATGTTATTTATTCCTGATTTTACAGAAAAGAATTATCCTGACAAAAAGATAGAATTTTTCACCAATCGTTCTCCCAACACTGATTTAATTACTTCGATTGAACATAAACTTTCTGCTCTTCTGACAGAAAAAAAACTGAGCGATGATCAAATTGATCTGGCAAAAATTCAGGCTGCTCAAACCAATATTTCTTTAAGACTTGAAAATTTTGAAGGACAGCAGACCTCAAAACTCAGCAATTATGTGAAAATGGCTTTTGGTGGCGGAGCCGGATATCTTTTATTTATGTTTATCATCATCTATGGAAATATGGTGATGCGAAGCGTGATTGAAGAAAAAACCAGCAGAATTGTAGAAATCATTATTAGTTCTGTCAAACCCATTCAACTTATGTGGGGGAAAATCTTAGGAACTACTTTTGCCGGTTTAACTCAATTTTTAATCTGGATAACTTTAGGAGGAATTTTATTATTGATAGCCGGAAGTTTCTTAAATATAGATTTTACCGCTTTGCCTAATTCACCTGCTCAGCTGGCTGATACAGATGCTTCTCTTCAAATGGTTCAGGAAATCATTTTAGACATAGCCAAACTTCCACTTTTTACTTTGATTATTTGTTTTATCATTTATTTTATTGGAGGATATTTTCTTTACAGTGCCATTTATGCTGCAATTGGAGCTGCAGTAGATAATGAAACAGATACGCAGCAATTTATTTTTCCTATCACCATTCCGCTGATGCTTGGAATTTATGTAGGATTTTTCTCCGTTATCGGTGATCCGCACGGAACGGTGGCAACGGTTTTTTCACATATTCCTTTTACTTCACCGGTAGTGATGCTGATGCGAATTCCTTTTGGAGTAGCCTGGTGGGAAGTTAGTTTGTCCATTATCATTCTCTTTTTGTCCATTTTCTTGTTTGCCTGGATAGGTTCAAAAATATACAGAGTAGGAATTTTAATGTATGGTAAAAAACCAACTTATAAAGAAATACTCAGATGGTTAAAGTATTGATGGTTTTATCGTAATACCTGAAAATATGAGTATATTTTAATCAAAATTTTGATATGCAATTAAAACAACTTGGAAATTCAGACTTACAAACGCCTCTCATTATGTTTGGAGGAAATGTTTTTGGGTGGACTTTAGATGAAAAAGAATCTTTTCGCATGCTGGACATGCTTTTAGACAGAGGTTTCACCTTCATTGATACAGCTGATTCTTACGGAAAAGAAACAGGTTTATCTGAGAAAATCATCGGAAAATGGATGAAAGACAGAAAAGCCAGACATCAAATCACTTTGGCCACCAAAGCCGGAAATGTTCACACTATTAAAGCAGATGGAAGCCTGGAGCGCAGCAGAGACAACTCTCCTTCTTATTTAAAAAAATGTATTGAAAACAGTCTGCAAAGACTTCAGACCGATCATATAGATTTATTTTATACTCATTTTGATGATGAAAAAACTCCTAATGAAGATGTTTTAAATACTTATAAAGAAGCTATTCAAGAAGGAAAAATCAGAATTATCGGTGCTTCCAATTTTTCAGAAACACGTTTGGAAGAAGCTTTAAAACTTGCTCAACAACAAGATTTACCTAAATATCAGGTTTTTCAAACGGAATATAACCTGATGGAAAGAAAAGAATTTGAATCCGGTTTAGGTGCTTTATGTGAAAAATATCAGGTAAGCACAGCTACTTATTTTTCTCTGGCAAGTGGTTTTCTTACCGGAAAATACAGAAAACAGGAAGATTTCCGTGGAACTTCCAGACAAATGCTCACAGAACAGTACTTTAATGAAAGAGGAAAAAAAGTTTTACAAGCCATGGATGAAATTTCCGGAGAAAATCAAGTTTCTCATGCAGCCATAGCTTTAAACTGGCTTTTAAACCGACCTTATGTCACAACCACTATCGCCAGTGCAACCAAAGAAGAGCATTTAAATGCTTTTGAAGAAGCTTTGGATTTACAGTTGACAGATGAAGAAATGGAAATGCTCAACCGGGCCAGTCAGTGGTAAACTATAAACCAAGGTTGACTTCTTCTCCATTGACATACACTGTATAAGTGATATTCATATTTTCACCTATGGTAATGGAGACAGAACAATATTTCTGAAAACTGAGATTTACTGCCCGCAGTGCTTTTTTAGGATCTATATTTCCTTCCAGGAAAATATTTAGATGAGCCGATTCAAAAGGCATTGCGGCTTCTACTTTTTTTCGATTCCCTTCTACTTCTATCTTATAAGAAGAAATTTCCTGTTTTTGTTTATTGAGAATATTTACCACATCGATGGCATTACATCCGGCAATCCCCATCAGCAGCAATTCCATAGGACTGGCTCCTTTTGATGGTCCGTCTAAAGTGGTATCTATATGAATCGGTACTCTGGAGGCACCTTTGGCTTCGAAATGAAAATCTTTTTCGATCCGGTTTAAGCTTACTTTCATGTGTAAATTTTTACCGAAATATAAAATAAAACTTCCGCTAAAAAAATTATGAGTTCGAAAATTAAAAAATAAAAAAACAGATATTCCTCAGGATTTTCAATTATTATATTTAGATTTGCGACTTTAATTAGGGAAAAATTTGACTGATTGCAACCCGTAAAAAAAATGCTAAACCAGTATAACTTCTTGGTGCTTGCCTTTTTCAGCCGTTTTTCCCGCTAATTTTTTATTATGTCCTATCTTTTTACTTCAGAAAGTGTTTCTGAGGGTCATCCCGATAAAATAGCCGATCAAATCAGTGATGCCATTGTTGATCATTTTTTAGCTTACGATAAGGATTCTAAAGTAGCTTGTGAAACTTTAGTAACCAGTGGTCAGGTGGTTTTAGCCGGAGAAGTTCGCTCTAAAGCCAATCCTGATTATAGAAAAATTACCAGAGAAGTGATCAATCAAATTGGTTATACTAAAGATTCTTATCAATTTAATGGTAATTCCTGCGGAATTTTATCAGCTATTCACGGGCAATCTCCTGATATCAATCAAGGTGTGGACCGTCAGGCAAAAGATGATAGTTTTGAAGCCAAGGCTGCTGTTCAGGGAGCCGGAGATCAGGGCATGATGTTTGGTTATGCCACCAATGAAACAGCTAATTATATGCCTTTGGCTTTAGACTTAGCTCATATCATTGTAAAAGAATTATCGCTGATCAGAAAAGAAGGAAAAGAAATGACTTATCTGGGGCCGGATGCAAAAAGTCAGGTTACCATTAAATATTCTGATGACCATAAACCTACTGAAATTAAATCTGTTGTTATTTCTACTCAACATGATGAATTTGCCGATGAAGATAAAATGCTAAAAACCATCAGAGAAGATATTCAGCAAATATTAATTCCAAGAGTAAAAGCAAAATGCAGTGATCACATCAAAGAATTATTTACGGATAAAATAGAATATTTGATTAATCCTACCGGAAAATTTGTAATAGGCGGACCGCATGGAGATGCAGGATTAACGGGAAGAAAGATCATAGTGGACACTTATGGAGGAAAAGGAGCCCACGGCGGAGGAGCTTTTTCCGGAAAAGACCCCAGTAAAGTAGATCGTTCAGCTGCTTATGCAACAAGGCATATAGCAAAAAACTTAGTGGCTGCCGGGGTGGCTGATAAAATTCTGGTTCAGGTTTCTTATGCTATTGGAGTTTCAAAACCTATCGGACTTTATATTAACTCCTACTCTACTGCTAAAGTTAATATGACCGATGGAGAAATTGCAGAAAAAGTACTGGAACTTTTTGATTTAAGACCCTATGCAATCGAACAAAGTCTCAAACTGAGAAATCCGATTTATCAGGAAACTGCTTCTTACGGACATATGGGCAGGGAACCTTTCACCGGAAGTAAAACTTTTAATAAAGGTTTGGCCAATGAAAAAACCATAGAGAATTTAGAGTTTTTCACCTGGGAAAAATTAGATCAGGTTGATAGAATAAAAGAAGCTTTTAATATTTAATCTGATAAAATCAATTCTTCATAAATTCCTAATTCTAAAAAATGACCGAAGAACACAAAAAATTCATGCGCAGAGCCATAGAAATTTCTCAACATGGAATGGACAACAATTCCGGCGGACCTTTTGGGGCGGTAATTGTCAAAGATGGCAAAATCATTGCAGAAAGTTTTAATCAGGTAACCTCTACCAATGATCCCACAGCCCATGCAGAAATAGCTGCCATCAGAAAAGCCTGTGAAAAATTAAATTCTTTCCAGTTAACAGATTGTATAATTTATACTTCCTGTGAACCTTGTCCGATGTGTCTCGGAGCGATTTACTGGGCAAGACCAAAAGCTGTGTTTTTCGGATGCACCAAAGAAGATGCGGCTGCCATTGATTTTGATGATGATTTTATTTATCAGGAACTTGAAAAACCAGTCTCTCAACGAAATATACCATTCAAAAATATTTTAAGAGAAGAAGCTAAACAAGTTTTTGATCAATGGAAAGAAAAAACCGATAAAATAAAATATTAAAACAGCTCTACTTTCTTAAGGCTTTCTGAACTGTATAAAATTCGACATTAAAAATATCTATCTTTGCAAAATTAAAGAAAAGAGGATTCTCATGAGTAGTTTGAAAAGTTTAAGATGGAGATATGCCACTCAGAAATTTGATGAAAACAAAAAAATTCCTGAAGAGAAAATTGATATTATTAAACAAGCTTTTAATCTGACCCCCACCTCTTATGGAATGCAGCCGGTGAGATTAATTGTGATTAACAATAAAATCATTCAGAAGAAATTATTCGAATTTTCTTATTGGCAGGAACAAGTAAGAACAGCCTCCCATCTGCTTGTTTTTTGTACAGAAACTTTAATTGATGATCAGTTTATAAAAGATTCTTTTGAATTAGAGAAAAAAATCAGAAACACTCCTGATGAAATTATTGAAAAATCCATGAATTTTAGACTGGATCTTTTCAATAACTGGACAGAAGAAGAAAAAGAACAATGGGCTGTCAATCAGCTTTATCTGACTTTAGGAAATGTACTGAATGTTTGTGCAGCAGAGTGTATTGATGCTTGTCCGATGGAAGGTTTTGAAGCAGATAAATTTGATGAATATTTAAAATTGACTCCTCAAAATTTAAAATCTCAACTTATTTTACCTATCGGATACAGAGCTAAAGATGATTTTTTCGCAGATTTTGAAAAAGTCAGACGTCCATTAGAAGAAATGGTGATAGATATTAAATAATTTTTTGAAATTTAAAATCCGGCTGCACTGTCATCTCCTCTTTTATCTGCTGCTGAATGAATTTTTCCATCCTTCACCAAAATCATTTCTGTACGACCAATAGGAGCTCGTTCTTTTAATTCATAGCCCATATCTGTTAATTCTCTTACAACTTCCTGATCAAAATCCTGCTCGACATAAATCACATCAGGTTGCCACTGATGATGAAATTTTGGTTTATTTACAGCCTCTTCAGCTGATAAATCAAATTCCATCACATTTAAAATACTTTGCAAAACAGAAGTAATGATCGTACTTCCTCCGGGTGTACCAACAACCATAAAAGGTTTATTTTCTTTCAAAACAATGGTTGGCATCATAGAGCTAACCGGTCTTTTACCAGCTTCTATTTTATTGGCTTCTGTTCCCAATAATCCATATTCATTCGGAACCCCCACTTTAATACTAAAATCATCCATTTCATTATTCAGCAAAAATCCGGCCCCTCCTACCACTACTCCACTTCCATAATGAGTATTTAAAGTTGTGGTAACTGAAACTGCATTTCCAAATTGATCTAAAACTGAAAGATGAGTAGTTTGCTCAGATTCCTGTAAAACAGGTAAAACTTCTTCACTTTTCCCGGCTTTCCCCGGAATAAAATCTTTCATTTTCTCATTTAAATAAGCTTCATCTAAAAGCATATCAACAGGAACATCGACAAAATCGGGATCGCCCATATAAGTTGTTCGATCGGCATAAGCACGACGTTCCACTTCCACAATATGATGAATGGTTTCCGGATTCTGAAAACCCATGTCTTTTAAATCAAAAGGTTCCAGCATTTTCAACATCATTTCTAACATTAACCCTCCGCTTGAAGGCAAATCCATGGTGTGAATTTGAAAACCTTTATAAGAAAAACTTCTTGTTGCTCTTTCTTTGGGCTTGTAATTTTGAAGATCCTCTAAACTTATCATCCCTTGACCTCTTTGCATTTCCTGAACAATTAATTCAGCTGTTTTTCCTTCATAAAATTCTTTTTCTCCATTCTTAGAAATTCTTTTTAAAGTTTCAGCCAAGTCTTTTTGAATAAGCGTATCTCCTTTTTTCCATTCTTTATCTCTTACAAAAGCTGTGGAATGTGTGTTTACTTTTTTAAATAAGGCTGCAGATTTATTTAAAGTTTTTGCTTCAGCTTCAGTTAAAACAAAACCCTTTTCAGCCAATTCAATAGCAGGTTTAATTAATTCTTCCATACTGATTTTTCCATATTTTCTATGGGCCAAAAAAGTTCCTGCCACTGTTCCCGGAATTCCGGCTGCTAAATGCCCCTCCAGACTCCGGCGCGGAATCACCTCACCATTTTCATCCAGATACATATTTTCATCTGCTTTTCCGGCTGCGGTTTCTCTAAAATCTATACTGTTGTTTTTTCCGTCTGAAGTGTGAATCAGCATAAATCCGCCACCTCCTATATTTCCTGCTCCGGGATAAACCACAGCTAAAGCATACTGAATGGCGATGGAAGCATCAATAGCATTTCCTCCTTGTTTTAAAATATATTTTCCCACTTCGCTGGCTAAGGGATGAGCTGTTACTACAGCAGCAGAATCTGAAACAAGATTTTTTTTGGATTGATAATCAAAGGCCAATTCAGAAGGAAAATTTTCTGACTTGGAAACCGAATGATCGGAGGTGTTTTTACAAGAAATAAATAGATTAAATCCTATAAAAATTAAAATGAGAAGCTTCTTATTCATATTCTTAATCTTAAATCTGCAAAATCCTAAATTTTGAAATCAATCTTTCTATTTTTTCGAATTTTTTATTGCAGATCTTTTAAAAAGTTTTTTTCAACATAACTTCTTCTCATAAAAACAGCGGATTTAGTTAATTTTGATTATTTTAAAATCCAAAATCCTCGTACATGCAATCAACTATAGAAGAGAATATAAAAATTATCCGAAATAGAATTCAACAAGCCTGTGAAAAATATAATCGGAACCCGGAAGAAATAAAATTATTATTAGCCACAAAAACTGTTGAACCTGAACGAATTATTCAAGCTTTTAAAGCCGGAGAAAATCTGATAGCAGAAAATCGAATTCAGGAAGTGATAGAAAAATTCGATGCTCTTTCACCTTATCCTCATGAAAATCATTTTATAGGTCATTTGCAATCAAATAAAGTGAAATTTCTTATTCAAAATAATATCAAATGTTTACATTCTTTAGACAGAAAACGACTGGCAGATCGTTTACAGAACCGTCTGGAATTTGAAGACAGCCATTTGGATGTGATGATTCAGGTTAATACTTCAAATGAAAAAAGTAAATTCGGTATAGCACCGGAGAAAGCTTTAGAATTCACTAAATATGTTGCTCAAAAAGACAGAATTCATATTAAAGGTTTAATGACTATCGGCTTATTTAGTGCTGAAAAAGAAAAGGTGGTTCCTTGTTTTCGTCTCCTGAGAGATTTAAAAGAAAAAATTGAGAAAGAAAATATTGAAGGAGTTGAAATGAAAGAACTTTCTATGGGCATGAGTCATGACTTTGAATGGGCGATAGCAGAAGGAGCAACTATTATCAGAGTGGGAACAGCTGTTTTTGGAGAAAGACCCTTTCCTGATAGTTATTACTGGAATGAAGGATAAAAAATATGACAAAAAAAATTTCTATAGCCATTCATGGAGGAGCAGGAACTTTAATCAAAGGTCAGATGACTCCGGAAAAAGAAAAAGCTTATACACACGCTTTGGAAATTGCTTTGGATGCAGGATATAAAGTTTTATCTAAAAAAGGAACGGCCGTAGATGCTGTTGAAACGGCAGTCAAACATTTAGAGGATTCTCCCTTATTTAATGCAGGAAAGGGAAGCGTTTTTAATCATAAAGGTTTTCATGAGATGGATGCTTCCATAATGAATGGTAAGAATTTAGAAGCCGGGGCAGTTGCTTTAATTTCAGGAATTAAAAATCCTGTTTCTCTTGCCAGGGATGTAATGGAAAAAAGTCAACATGTTTTTTTAGCCGGATACGGAGCTATGGAATTTGCCAAAAAATTAAATTATTCTTTAAAAAAACCGGAATATTTTTTTGATCAACTCAGATATGATCAATGGCAAAAAATAAAAGATACTGCTGAATTTCAATTAGATCACGTTCAAGATAAAAAATTGGGAACTGTGGGCGCAGTGGCATGTGATTCTTTTGGAAATCTGGCAGCTGCAACTTCTACAGGTGGCATGACCAATAAAGCTTTGGGAAGAATAGGTGATAGTCCTGTTATTGGAGCCGGAACTTATGCCAACAATAAAACATGTGCTGTCAGCTGTACAGGAAGCGGAGAGTTTTTTATAAGAGGAGTAGCTGCTTATGATGTTTCTTGTTTGATAGAACTTAAGAACATGGAACTTTCCAAAGCCGCTGAACAAGTGATTCATCAGCGTATTTTGGAAATTGGCGGAGAAGGCGGTTTGATAGCAGTTGATGCTAAAGGTAATATTGCTATGCCTTTTAATACGGATGGAATGTACAGAGCAATGAGAACTTCAGGTTGTTCTGAACATCCTCAGGGAATAAAAAAGATTTTAATTTATAAAGAATAAAATATTAAAAAGCCTTCTGCTTAAAAAAGGAGAAGGCTTAAAACTTAAATTATGAAAAACTACTTTCTTACTTTTTATTCTTTTGAAATTTGGCGTATTTGCTTTTAAATTTATCAATACGACCGGCAGAATCCACAAGTTTGTGTTTTCCGGTATAAAAAGGATGCGAAGTGCGAGAAATTTCCAATTTTACCAAAGGGTACTCTACTCCATCCACTTCAATGGTTTCATTTGTTTCAGCGGTTGATTTGGTTACAAAAACATCACCATTAGACATATCTCTAAAAGCAACCAATCTATAGTTTTCCGGGTGAATTCCTTTTTTCATCTTCTTAGTCTTATTTATTAGTCTCGTTTAACGAGCTGCAAATTTAAAAATAAAAAATGAATTGCCAACAACTTATTCTGATTATTTTTTGGCTCGTCTTTGCAAAGGTAAATTTATTTTCTTTAAAAGATTAGGAAGTGAACCGGATGTTTTTTGAAAATTCATTCTATTCAGAATTAGAAGATTTCATATTTAAAAATTATAATTCTTATTTATAAGTTCCTTCTAAAGCTATGCCTGGGATTTAATATATTTGCCTTTTCAAAAATTGAAATTTCTACATGTCCCAAACAAAAGAAAATATTAAAAAAATCAGTTCCAGACAAGGTTTGTATTTGGGCGCGATTTTATCATTACTTACTATTATCACTTATTTCATCAACTGGGATGTTTTTTTAAGTCCCTGGTTTCAGTTTTCAAAGTTTTTAATTGTAGTGAGTCTGGCCATATATGCCACTTTATTATCAAGAAAAGCTTATTTTCATGACTTTAGTTTCAGAGATGGATTTTCTGCTTTTTTTATTACCATAGCTGTAGGATTGGGAATTTTCACTTTAGTCAACTGGCTTTTATTTGATTTTCTTGTAATAGAAGCTGGTCATTATATCAACAACAGTGCAATTGAAATTCGCCGTGAACAACTTGAATCTTTAGATCAGGATTCGAAAAAAATTGAAGAAGAAATCAATTTTTTGAAAGAAACCTATCAGTTTTCTTTTAAAAGTCAGTTTAAAGGTTATTTAATCAATTTAGTTTTATATTGTTTAATTGCTCCTTTGGCTGCTTTAATTTTTAAAACTAAAAAACCCATAATTCGCTGATGCAATTATCTATAATCATACCCTTATTAGATGAAGAAGAATCTTTGCCCGAGCTTTATGCCTGGATAACAAAAGTTATGAAAGATCATCAATTCACCTATGAAATTATTTTTATAGATGATGGGAGTGATGATAATTCATGGGAAAAAATAAAAAGTTTTTCCGAAGCCGATTCTTTTGTAAAAGGAATTCGATTCAAAAGAAATTACGGAAAATCTCAGGCTCTTCATGCCGGTTTTGAAATGGCTCAGGGTGATGTTGTGATTACTATGGATGCTGATTTACAAGATAATCCAGAAGAAATTCCGGAATTATACAGATTGATAGCAGAAGAAAATTTTGATTTGATTTCAGGCTGGAAAAAGAAAAGATACGATTCTTATCTCAGTAAAAATTTACCTTCCAAACTTTTTAATGCCGCTGCAAGAATGACTTCCGGTCTTAAACTTCACGATTTTAATTGCGGATTAAAAGCTTTTAAAAAAGAAGTAGTCAAATCAATAGATGTATATGGGGAAATGCACAGATATATTCCTGTTTTGGCAAAAAATGCGGGATATACAAAAATTGATGAGAAAGTCGTTCAGCATCAGGCCAGAAAATATGGAAAGACCAAATTTGGTATGGAAAGATTTATCCACGGATTTTTAGATTTGATTACTATTTGGTTTTTATCGCGCTTTGGACGTCGTCCTATGCATTTATTCGGAGCCTGGGGCGTAGTGATGTTTTTAATAGGGTTTGTCAGTGCTGCCTGGATTGGGATTTCTAAACTTTATAAAATGGCTAATAATCAACCCAGTATTCTGATAGCCTTAAATCCCTGGTTTTATATCTCTCTAACTGTGATGATTTTAGGAACCCTGCTCTTTTTATCAGGTTTTTTAGGAGAATTGATTTTAAGAAGTCAAAGAACATCTGTAAGATATAGGATTTCAGAAAAATTATAAAAACAGTTCCGAAAAAATCCTACAGATGTTCCTCAGTTTCAATTTATTGAACAATTAAATGTTTGGTTATTTTTTTCCCTTCATTTTCAAAATGAATCAAATACACTCCGCTTTGTAAATCTCCTACAAAAATCTGAGTATGATTTTGATTGACTTTATCTTCTTTAACTTTTTGTCCTTGTAGATTGTAAATTATATATTCAAATTTTTCAGTTTGAGGAATCTGAACATAAACCTTGTTATTTTTCACAGGATTAGGATAAACATAAGCTTGCATCACTTCTTTCTTAGGAATGTTCATTTCTGAAATTCCGGTTATTTTCACATCATCTACAATCCATCGGGTGGCTTGCTGTCCGTTTGAGTTGTCATATCTGAAAGCCAGATAAAATGACTGCTGGGCAGGTAAAGAAATATCAATATCAGCAAAATAATGTCTCATTTCCTGATCTTCAATTCCTGTATGTTTGGGGATGGAAACTCCCGGAAAAGTATGCCAGTCAAAATCAGAAGGATTTCCCGACCCGTCAAAATTGGTAGAATACAAAACTTGTAAAGGGGTATTTCCAAAAGTTGAAGCAGCATAAAAACTTAATTTTTCTTCTGAATAATTATCAAAACTAAGAGGTTCTGCTGTTATCAACCAGTCGATGCTGGGTTGATTTTGTCCATCTGCCATGGCATACATTTGCATGGCTCCTGAATCAAACTGACCGGAATCACCTAAACATTCCCAATCCGCATCACTCATTTCACTGACAGCCATAAATGTTCCTGCACCTAATGGACAATCATTAAAATCTTCTTCAAAAACTTCATCAAAAATTACTGTTTCCTCAGGATTCCAGATCATATTGGCAAATTCAGGATGATCTATAAAAGGATTTCTATTTCCCTGATAAACATAAGCTGCATCATTTCTTTCAATTTCACGCTGAGAAACAGGATCTTCGTTATGCCATTTTAGCAGCATGCTCAGCGTCCAGTCATTAAAAACCTGATCTGAGGTTCCATTAAAAGTGTTTTGACTTCCACTGTTGGAACTGACCCATCCGGCTACTTGATTTTCATATCTCATAGCCATATAAAGATAAGTTCTGGCAATATCTCCTTTAAACTCATCAATGGGTTCGAAAACTTCACCTGTATAAGCTGTTGGATGATCATAAGCATTAGGCCCTCTTTTACTTCCGTTCAGAGTGACATAATTTGGATTGTCAACTTCTCCAAAAGGCATATGTCCGTGAATTGCATTAACATATCCATCGACAGGAAAAATATGATGAACATCGGTTCGCATAGGATTTGCTTTTCCAAACCAGCTTTGAGGCATTAAATGTTCCCGGTTATAACAATCTCCTTCAGCACTATAACCTGCACTTCCGCATTGATCGGTTCCCGGCTGAAAAGTGTAAGAGTCTTCTGCCTCCGGATTTTCTGAATAAACATCTAAAATGGTATTGTCATTTTCATAATATGTATCCATATCATTTTGGATGAAAAAACTCCATAAAGAACCATACGTTCTTTGATTATAACCTTCTCCGGTAATTTCACTGAGTTTGGTTTTGAGTTCATATCCGGTTAAACCATAAGCTTCTTCATAATAATTTTCGGGTGGCTGAGCAGAAACAAATTGAAAAAGAAGAAATAAAAAAAAGAAAAAAGAGTATTTATGTTTCATCATTATTTTTTTTAGTTGAAACGCTGAAAGTTATTTAATTAAAGACTTCAAAGTTAAAAAATTATTTAAACAATAAAGCTGAAGCCCGACCCTCTGTTTTTGAGGAGTATTTTATTTTTAGTTTACAACCAACTCCTGACCGATGGAAATAGTATTTTCAGAAAGCCCGTTTTGTTTTTTCAAATTATCTACAGAAACGCCAAATCGTTTTGAAATGCTGTAAAGCGTATCTCCTTTTTGAACCACATATATTTTATTAGCCATGGTTGAAGTCTGTGTTTCTACAGGTTCTTCTTTAGCAAATTCAGGCTGATTTTGGTTGAGTTGACGCAGCACCTGCTGATCGTACTGATAAAGTTCATATCGCTCAATAATTCCTATTAATTTTTTGGGATAAGCCGGATCGGTAGCATAACCTGCAGCTTTTAAACCATAAGACCAACCTTTATAATCATCTATTGGAAGTTCAAATAATTTACTGTATCTCGGTCTGTTTTTTAGGAAAAGAGAATGATCCCTAAAAGAATAATTCGGGTTTTTATATTTTCTAAAACATTCCTGTAAAAGATCATCATCATGATAAACCCTGTCCCCTTTCCAGTCATGGCATTTAATTCCAAAATGATTGTTCGATTTTCGGGTGAGTTCTGATTTTCCTGAACCGGATTCTAAAATTCCCTGAGCTAAAGTAATACTTGCCGGGATTCCATAAGTTCCCATTTCTTCCATAGCAATAGCCTTATACATATAAATATAGCGGGAAACATCACTTTCAAAATGCGGAATTTTTTGCTCCAAAGGATTGGGTAAATCTTCTATACTGGGCACATTCACTCCCAGCTTAGGATGTCTTTTATCCATTTGAGTGTCGGGTTTCTTCTTAATATTTTTTGCATATCTCTTTCCTCCCCCACAAGAAGTTAATAGCAACAACATTCCAAATAACAGAAATAAAACTCTTATTTTCATTTCAGATATAATTTATAACAGGTAATTTTTTTTTAATTAATTTTTGATTCATTCCTTCTATGCCTTGCAAACCTCCGGTATGAACCGCTAAAATACGAGAGTTTTCTTTAAAAAAACCATTTTCAATATCTTTGAAAATCCCAAACATCATTTTGCCTGTGTAAATAGGATCTAAAACAACTTGATTTTCATCTGTAAAGGTATTTATAAAACTCACTAATTCCTTATTTATTTTTGCAAACCCGCCAAAATGATAATCTTTGATAAGTTTCCAGTTATTGGAATTCACATATCTCTCTATTTCCGCACTTAAATCTGCTTTTAAAGCAAGATAACCCAAAACTTTTTGTTGTGGTGAGGCAGCTCTGATAATTCCGCTAACTGTCCCGCCTGTACCCACGGGACAACAGATATAATCAAAATTTTTATCGCTTTCGGAAATAATCTCTTCACAGCCTTTTACTGCCCATTCATTAGAACCTCCTTCCGGTAAAATATAAACCGGTCCCCATTGTTCTAATAACTTATTTTTAAATTCCTGAGTGTTTTTTTGTCGATAAGAAGCCCGGGAAATAAAGATAAGTTCCATTCCGTTTTGAGCAGCCAGGGCTAAGGTCGGATTCTGTTGGAGAGTCTGATCAAGATTTTCACCAAGTTCTTCTCCGCGGATGATTCCTATGGCTTTTATTCCTTCTGTTTTGGCAGTTTTTGCCAAGGCAGCAATATGATTGGAATAAGCACCTCCAAAACTAACCATCGTCTTAAAACCCATTTTTTTGGCTTGAAGAAGATTGTATTTAAGTTTATAAATTTTATTTCCAAAACCTTTTGGTGGTATCTGATCCAGACGTTTTAAAAAAACCTGAATATTTTTCTCCTGGTTTTTATAAACAAGTTGGTTTTTAACTGAGTTCATTTTTAAGGAAAACTATTTTCGGTTTTCTTCATCTTTAAATAAAATCTGATACATCAGATAAAACCCGATTAGAGCAGCAAAAACAAAAAGAATAACTGCAAATCCGGGATATCCCCAAAGCGTCCATGCAGTAGGAATTCTCATAATTAAAGCAGCTCCTAAAATTAAAGAAGCTATTATTAATCCGCTGGTAATGCGATTAGCAACTTTTTGAAAGGCTAAGATAAATCGATGTTCATCAAAAACATCCATTTTAATTCTGAATTTATTTTCAGATAAATCTTCTGTCAACTTATTTAAACGATGAGGAAGATTTTCCAGAAGCTCTTTACTCTCCAGAATATTTCTCAAAACATTTCCGGTTTTTAATTCCTGAAGCATATTTTTTCGCATTAAATTTTGAACATAATTCCGAATGGTTTTTTGAAAATTATATTCCGGCGCCAAAAATGCAATAATAAGATCTAAATTCAACAAAATTTTCCCAAGCGATACAAACTCAATAGGAAGTTTTATCTGCATCTGAGCTGCTATTTTATTTATTTCCATGATGGTTTTTCCATTTTGCAGTTCTTCAGCTTTTTTATCCCGATTTTCCTGAACTTTTCTTAATACATTTCTTCTGAAATTTTCCACATCTGCTTCCCGTTCATCATAATGACTCATCTCTAACAAAACTTTTGTCACTTCTTCTCCGTCATTTTCTCCTAAACCAATCATTAGTTTGAGAATATTTTCTTTAATAGAATCATCAAAACGAGCGACCATTCCCAAATCCATTAATGCAAGTTTTCCGGATTTCATCACATGAATATTTCCCGGATGCGGATCGGCATGAGCAAAACCATCAACTATAATTTGTTTTAAATATCCCTTGACAAAATCATCAACCATTTTTTCTCTTGGCAGTTCCTGTAGTTGAAAAGGCGATAAACTGGTAACTTTTTGTCCTTCTACAAATTCCATAGTGAGCACTCTTGAAGAACAGTAATCTTCAACAATCCCCGGAACAAATAAAAGAGTAAACTCTTCCATATTTTCTTTTAGACGAACCAGATTTTCTGCTTCTTTGGTATAATTTAATTCCTGCAACAAGATATATCTGAGTTCTTCAACCGTTTCATGAATAGAGTATTTTCGTGGTTCTTTAAAATAAGCTTCAGCTTTTTCAGATAAATTCATCAATGTATCCAGATCTTCCAGAAACTTCTTTCTTATTCCCGGGCGTTGAATTTTCACAGCTACCTGCTTGCCCGAGTGTAGAACAGCTTTATGAACCTGTCCGATGGAAGCTGCTGCAATGGGTTCAGGATCAAAAGAAGCAAAAGCCTTGGAAATTCTGTCTCCTATTTCTTCCTGAAAAACCTCTTGAACTTCTTCATAAGAAATTCTTTCCACATCATCCTGTAAAGCAGAGAGAGCTTCTAAAAAAGGCTCCGGCAATAAATCACTTCTGGTTGATAATAGCTGACCTAACTTGATATAAGTAGGTCCCATCTTTTTAAGGTCCTCTACTAATTCTTCCGGATCATGCTCCCATTCCCGTTTTTCTGCAGAATAAAATTCCGAATCGCTTAATTCTTGATCTGCAAAAATATCCATGTTTCTATATTTCAGAATAAATTTAAAAAACTGAAGATATTTTTCATATTTATCAGGTAAAACTCCCATAGGTATCGCTTTATTGAATTTAAAGTTCCATACAAGATGCATATTTTTTAAATAAACTCTTAATTTTTTCAATTATATTTTCATTGTCTTGAAATTTTAATCTTTTTGAGAAGAAGTTTTACACCCATATCCGCTAATCTTTGATTTTTCTTTATTTTTGTCAGTTACAAATTTTGCTGTTATCAGATTCTGACTAAACTTATTTTCATGCAAATACAACACACTCCCATAGCCGGATGTTTTATTTTAATTCCTAAAGTGATAAAAGACGAACGCGGCTATTTTTTCGAAAGATTTAACCAGAGGGTTTTTGAAAATCTAACGGGAAAATCTGTCAATTTTGTGCAGGATAATGAGTCTCTTTCGGTTTATGGCGTCATCAGAGGTTTGCACGGACAAAAAGGGGAAGCTGCTCAGGCTAAATTAGTCAGTGTTTCTCAAGGAAGAATTCTGGATGTAGTTGTTGATATTCGTCCGGATTCTCCAACTTTTGGAAAAACCTTCAGCATCGAACTCAGCGAAGAAAATAAGAAACAACTTTTTGTTCCTAAAGGTTTGCTTCATGGTTTTTCCGTATTGAGTGAAAAAGCAAAATTTCTTTATAAATGTGATGCTTTTTATGATCAGGAAGCTGAAATCGGCCTGCGATATAATGATCCGAAATTAAATATCGACTGGAAAATTCCGGTGGAAGATCAAATTATTTCTGAAAAAGATCAGCATCTTCCATTTTTTGAAGATCTGGAGTTATGAATAAAATCAAAATAGCCGTAACCGGAGCTAATGGACAATTAGGTCAGAACCTAAAAAGATGGTATCAATCTCAAAAGTCTCAGCAAGAATGGCATTTTTTTTCTTCTGCTGAATTGGATATTACTAAAAAAGACCAACTTAAAAAAAATTTTAATGTTCACTCCAAATTCGATTACATCATCAATTGCGCAGCTTATACCAAAGTAGATCAGGCAGAATCTGAAATTGAATCAGCTGAAAAAATAAATGGTTTGGCCGTAAAAGAATTAGCCCGTGTCTGTGAGCAATCTGACATTATTTTAATTCATATTTCTACTGATTTTGTTTTTGAAGGAAATATCGCACGTCCCTTAACAGAAACTGATTGTACAAATCCGATTAATGTTTATGGTCGATCAAAATTACTGGGCGAAAAAGAATTGAAAACTCAGCTGGAAAAACATTTTATTTTAAGAACCGGATGGCTTTATTCTGATTTGGGAAAAAATTTTTTTACCACTATTCAAAAGCTTGCCAGGGAAAAGGAAGAATTAAAAGTAGTTTTTGATCAAGCAGGCACGCCTACTCATGTTTCTGTTTTAATTCAAGCTATTTTAAAGATTATAGAAACTCGTTCTACAGCCTTTGGCACTTATCATATAGCCAATGAAGGTTTAGCTTCCTGGTATGATTTTGCTTATGAAATTTTACAGTTTTCAAAAATTTCTACTCCATTAATTCCTGTCTTATCTTCTGAGTTTTTAACTCCTGCTAAAAGACCCCATTTTTCTGTTTTAGATAAAAGTAAATTTAAAAAAGAGTTTAAAGTGGAAATTCCTCATTGGAAGGAAAGCCTAAAAACTTGTTTTTAAGAAATTGGTGAATTGAAAAACATCAATAATCTCATTCATGATATTTTCCCCTTCTTATTTTTAACCATAAAAAAACCCGGCTTAAAAGCGCGGGTTTTTTGATTCTGGATTTACTGTTTGAGATTATCTCTTCAACGTAAAATGTCCTTTAAAAGTTGCTGGATACTGGCTGAAACTTCCGTCGGAAGACAGGGTGGTTTCAACATATTCTACGCGGAACCAGTAATCGTTGGAAGGCAATGCTTTTCCGTTGT
>Ga0209487_1000632_pt1 | contig 31333 bp, 24 predicted proteins | sample Poulit2012_FD_187524 | JGI IMG/M metagenome (GOLD analysis project Ga0209487, IMG submission 187524) | Agricultural soil microbial communities from Georgia to study Nitrogen management - Poultry litter 2012 (SPAdes) (version 2) | ecosystem: Environmental > Terrestrial > Soil > Agricultural land...
GTTTATATAATAAAATGAAAGAATATGAGATTCCATTATAGTAGAAAAAGTCAGCCAAAAATCCAGTTAAAGTAGATTGGCATGTTAATTGCATATTAATTAAGGCGTATACGAAATCTATAAAATTATTCAGGAGGTTTTTTTTCATGGTAGTACCATACAAACACGAACCATTTACAGACTTTACTGTAGAAGAAAATAAAAACGAAATGTTGGAAGCGCTTAAACAAGTGGAGGCAGATCTTGGCAAAGAATACCCGCTCATTATTGGTGGCGAACGGGTTACAACTGAAGAAAGAATTGTATCTGTTAACCCTGCAAATAAAGAAGAAGTGATTGGCTATGTGTCCAAAGCAGATCAAGAGTTAGCGGAAAGAGCGATGCAAGTAGCGGATGAAACCTTTAAAACGTGGAGAAAGTCAGACCCGAAATTCCGCGCAGATATCTTATTCCGTGCTTCTGCGATTGTTCGTCGCCGTAAATCCGAGTTTACTGCACATTTAGTTAAAGAAGGCGGAAAACCATGGAAAGAAGCAGATGCTGATGTCGCAGAAGGCATTGACTTCTTGGAATATTATGGTCGTCAAATGCTGGAATTAAAGGATGGTGTTCCGATAAACAGCCGTCCGATTGAATATAATCAGTTCCATTACATTCCATTAGGTGTTGGTCTTGTTATTTCCCCGTGGAACTTCCTGTTTGCAATTATGGCAGGTACAACGGTAGCGGCAATGGTGACAGGTAATACTGTATTATTGAAACCGGCAAGTACAACGCCAGTGATCGCATATAAATTGATGGAAGTGCTTGAAGAAGCGGGTATGCCTGCCGGGGTTATTAACTATATTCCTGGACCTGGAAGCGAAGTTGGTGACTATTTAGTCGACCATCCGAGAACGCGTTTCGTCAGCTTCACTGGTTCACGTGAAGTAGGTACACGTATTTTCGAACGTGCGGGTGTTGTTCACGAAGGACAAAAATGGCTCAAACGTACGATCATTGAAATGGGCGGGAAAGACACGATCGTTGTGGACAGTGAAGCAGACTTAGAATTAGCTGCCCAGTCAATTGTGCAATCCGCATTCGGGTTCTCCGGTCAGAAGTGTTCTGCCTGCTCCCGTGCCGTCATTCACGAAGATGTGTATGATCAGGTGAAAGATCGCGTTGCAACATTAACAAAGGAATTGTCTGCAGGCGATCCGCATGATAATTCTCACTTCATGGGACCTGTTATTGATCAGGCTGCATACGATAAAATTTCGGGTTACATTGAAATCGGAAAAGAAGAAGGCGAGCTGCTTGCCGGCGGTAACGGGGATGATAGCAAAGGCTGGTTTATTAATCCGACGGTATTTGCGGATGTTGATCCTAAAGCACGCATCATGCAGGAAGAAATCTTCGGCCCTGTTGTTGCATTAACAAAAGCAAAAGACTTTGACGAAGCAATTGAAATCGCTAATAATACAGATTACGGTTTAACCGGTGCTGTGATTACAAATAACCGCACACACCAGGAAAAAGCACGGGAAGACTTCCATGTTGGAAACCTTTATTTCAACCGCGGCTGCACAGCAGCAATTGTCGGCTATCAGCCATTTGGCGGATTTAATATGTCAGGTACTGACTCGAAAGCAGGTGGACCGGGTTATCTGGTTCATCATATGCAAGGGAAGACGACTTCGGAAATGTTTTAATAAAGACGATGAGGATCCTATAGTACTTCATTTGATAGGTGAATCTACTTTTTATTATGCTTCTCTCAGGCAATAACTGGGAGGAGCATTTTTATTTTCAAAGATCGCATAATTCTGACACTGTGATATAATAATAGCTGGTAATCTAATATGTTCGGGGTGGGAGATTGCTCGCCTTTTTCTCTATGTCAGGGAAGAAGGGGGTGATCGAAATGGAGTTTTTAATGGATATAATACTAATCTTGTTGGCGGCGATCGTTAACCAAATGGTCGCTTTGCTATTCACAAGACGACGCAGTAAAAGATCCAAAAAGAAGACCACCCTACAACGCTCGTCGAAAAGCAAGGGTGGTTCTTCTTGTAAGAATGATTAAGAGCAACCTCCCGCTTCGAGCGAATGGTTACCACAAGGCGACGTGTTAATAGCACGTCGTCTTTATTTCTACCCTTATTGTAGCATATTCATTCATTTACTTAAATAGGATAAATTTTATTAATTTAGGCAGGGACAGTTCTTTACCACACTAGTGCCAAACGGCTTAAATATATCCGCCGTCCTGAAGCCAAAATATGCGCTTCGACGATCGCAACTGGAATACACTCGCTTTCCGGGGGCGGCTGATGAGCCTCCTCGTGCTGACGCACTCCGGGGTCTCACCTAGGCCTCATCTCCCCCAGGAGTCTCGCGTATTCCAGTTGCTTGGTTGGAGTGTATAACCTTAAGTAGTTTCATCCGATGAATAGCACATCTAAATGTTATACAAAGCGCTATCCCGTTGATTGGAACGGAAGGCGGCGACTCCTGCGGGAATAGCATGAGCCTTGAGACCCCGTAGTGCGAAGCACACGGAGGCTCAAGCCATGCCCGCGGAAAGCGTCCGCCTGCAGTGGAAATCAACAGTTCTAGCACACATCCTAATCACATCCTAATAAACTGGATTTTTTGAATACCCGGATGGGGGAGGACTAAATTCAGCCGTTCTGCACTAGTTGGAAGTCACAGGCAATGAATCAGTTGGGGGGCCTGTCCGAAAACGCTCGATAAGTTCAACTAACCTTCAGTGGGGAAAATCAGCCTGCCGAATGAATTTTCACTTTATACTGGCAATATTTTTTGCCCATCGCTATTCTGATTAGTTGCCTACACAAGGCTAATTCTGCTATTATCAATAGTGTTGCAGTTGTTATGTACTTTTCAAAAAAAGTATGATAAACGCGACCTAAGGGAATAAATGAGCTATTTGAGATGCATGATTTAAAAGCATATATATTTCAATATTCGGAGGTGGACAAAATGACTAAGGTTACAAAAGAAAAAATGGAGCGTACAGCGGATTTGGTAAGAATTACGCTCTCCGAGGAAGAAACAGAGCTTTTTACAAATCAGCTGAATGCGTTTATCAATTTTGCAGATCAATTAAATGAACTTGATACAGAAAATGTGAAGCCAACAACACACGGTTCAGTTATAGAAGCTTCAGATGTAAAAAACGTCATGCGTAAAGACGAGCCGAAGAAATGGATTACGCGTGAAGAGGCACTCAAAAACGCACCGGATGCGGATGAAGGACAAATTCGCGTACCATCGATATTGTAAGGAGGGAAAATCATGTCATTATTTGATCACAGTATTAAAGAGTTAGAAGAAAAGATACATAATAAGGAAATTACTGTTCAGGACTTAGTTGACACTTCTTTTAATCGAATTAAAGAAACCGACGAGCAAGTGCAGGCATTTTTAACATTAAATGAAGAAATGTCCTTGGAAAAAGCACACGAACTAGACAACGACACAGATAAGTCACAGCGTCTATTCGGGATCCCGGCTGGACTGAAAGATAATCTGATGACAAAAGGTTTAAGAACAACAGCGGGAAGTCAAATGTTAAAGAACTTTAATGATCCATTATTTAACGCAACGGCGGTTGAAAAACTCAACGGGGCTGGCGCGGTAACTATTGGAAAGTTGAACATGGACGAGTTCGCCATGGGTTCTTCCAATGAAAAATCAAGCTTTCAATCAACCCGTAACCCTTGGAATACTGACTATGTACCAGGTGGATCAAGTGGCGGACCGGCAGCAGCGGTCGCATCAGGGCAAGTGAAGTTTGCGCTTGGTTCTGATACAGGCGGTTCGATTCGTCAGCCGGCAGCATTTTGTGGTGTCGTTGGTATGAAACCGACATATGGGCTTGTATCACGCTTTGGTCTCATTGCATTCGCATCTTCCATGGATCAAATTGGGCCAATCACACATACCGTAGAAGATAATGCACGCGTACTCGAAGTGATTGCAGGTCAGGATAAAATGGATATGACAAGCGCAGCTAAAGACGTGCCTGCATATACAGAGCAACTGACAGGTGACGTGAAAGGCCTGAAAATTGCTGTCCCGAAAGAATACCTTGCTGAAGGTGTTGCACCTGAAGTGAAAGAAGCTGTCATGAACGCTCTAAAAGTGTATGAATCACTCGGTGCAACATGGGAAGAAGTATCTCTCCCGCATACAAAATATGCAGTAGCAACGTATTACCTATTATCTTCTGCTGAAGGGTCAACAGCAATGGGGCGTTTTGATGGTGTCCGTTTTGGTGAACGCTCAGAAAATGCGGATAACATGATCGACATGTATAAGATGTCCCGTGCGGAAGGCTTTGGTGAAGAAGTGAAACGCCGTATTTTATTCGGATCGTTTACATTAAGTGCCGGGCATCACGATGCTTATTTTAGAAAAGCACAAAAAGTACGTACATTAATCAAACAGGATTTCGAGAAAGTATTTGAAAACTATGATGTGATCATTGGACCGACAACGCCAACACAGGCATTTAAATTTGGTGAAAAAACGGATGATCCATTAACAATGTATAGGCATGATGCGCTGACGATTCCTGTTAACTTGGCAGGCGTACCTGGTATTTCTGTGCCATGCGGATTTTCTGAAGAGGGGCTTCCATTCGGAATGCAAATTATCGGGAAGCACTTTGATGAGAGTACTGTTTACCGTGCAGCACATGCCTATGAACAAGCTACAGATCATTATACAAAACGTCCAGCACTTGGAGGTGAAAGCAAATGAATTTTGAAACAGTTATAGGTCTTGAAGTGCATATTGCGCTGAATACAGATTCGAAAGTATACAGCCCAAGCACGAACGGCTTTGAAGCAGAACCGAATGAGAACGTGAACCCGATTGATCTTGCATACCCGGGAACACTTCCACTTATAAACGAAGAAGCGATTAATTATGCGATGAAAGCGGCAATGGCACTGAACTGTGAGATTGCGACAGACACGAATTTTGATCGTAAAAACTATTATTACCCGGATATGCCGAAAGCTTACCAGATTTCCCAGGACGACAAGCCGATCGGTCAGAACGGCTGGGTTGATATTGAAGTGAACGGTAAGCAGAAACGGATCGGTATTACCCGTATCCATCTGGAAGAAGACGCAGGTAAATTGACACACGGCGATGATGGTTATTCATTGGTTGACTTTAACCGCCAAGGATCACCATTGATTGAAATTGTTTCCGAACCCGATATCAACTCACCAGCAGAAGCGTATGCTTACCTGGATAAACTGAAAAACATTGTTCAATACACAGGTGTTTCCGAATGCAGAATGGAACAAGGATCCCTGAGATGTGATGCGAACATTTCCATTCGCCCGATCGGCCAGGAAGCATTTGGAACGAAAACAGAATTAAAGAATCTCAATTCCTTCCATTTTGTAGAAAAAGGTCTTGAGTTTGAAGAAAAACGTCAGGAAAAAGTATTACTATCCGGCGGGGAGATTGAGCAGGAAACACGTCGCTATGACGAAAAAACGAAAGAAACGATTCTTATGCGGGTCAAAGATGACGCTGATGATTACCGCGTTTTCCCGGAACCTGATATTTTGCCACTTTACATTGATGATGCATGGAAAGAACGCATTCGTCAGGAAATCCCAGAGCTCCCAGACGCACGTAAGAAGCGGTATGTGAAAGAACTTGGTCTTTCTGAATATGACGCAGGTGTACTAACGGATTCAAAACAGATGGCAGACTTCTTTGAAGCAACTGCTGAGGCAGGCGCGGACAAAAAGCAGGCGGCGAACTGGCTCATGGGTGATCTTTCCGCATATATGAACAAACATCTAAAAGAGCTGGATGAACTGCCGATTACACCGGAAGCATTAGCTAAAATGGTGCAGCTGATTGAAGATGGCACGATTTCATCTAAAATTGCCAAGAAAGTATTCGCTGAATTAGTCGAGAATGGCGGCGATCCGGAAAAAATCGTCAAAGATAAAGGACTTGTGCAGATTTCAGATGAAGGCCAGCTGAGAGAGATTATTTCCGAAGTGTTGGATAATAATGAGCAATCAGTGACCGACTATAAGGGTGGAAAAGGCAAAGCACTCGGCTTCTTGGTTGGACAGGTTATGAAAGCAACCAAAGGGCAGGCCAACCCGCCAATGGTAAATAAGATACTCAAAGAAGAACTAGATAATAGATAATATTTGTCCCCCGTTAACTGGCAGTAAGACCCCCAACTTCAAGATTTAAGAGAAACGAAAAAGATAAAAGTGGGGGATAACTGCCAGTAAATGTCCGATTCGCTTGGGCCTGCCCAAGTGCAGGTCACATAGGCGTTGCAACGCAAAGTTGCGTACTTAGCCTATGTTCTTCTTCATCAGTGGGGGATGAAAGAAAACCCCGAATGATAGAAGTTTCGCTTTATCACGGGAAATTGTAATTGAGGCTACTACCAACAAGGTAATAGCCTCATTTCTTTTTGGGGAACGTGTCGCCGCTTTTAAAATGATGTGAAAAGGGCTATGATAGAGGATGTGAATAAGCATTTTAAGAACGCAATAATTTTCAAAAATAAAAGATTTAACAGCACTTGAAGAATGGGGATGGGAAAGATGAAGAAAGCCCGAATCATTTATAATCCAACATCCGGACGCGAAATATTTAAAAGGGAATTGGCACATGTTTTAGAACAATTTGAAATAGCAGGATACATAACGTCAACACATGCAACGACAGGTGAAGGTGATGCGATAGAAGCAGCTGAATGGGCTGCGAAAAATCACTATGATCTAGTCGTTGCTGCAGGCGGTGACGGAACGATAAATGAAGTGATTAACGGCATAGCGAAAATGGAGTATCGACCAAGAATTGGGATCATTCCAGTAGGAACAACGAATGATTTTGCCAGAGCATTGCTCATTCCGCGCGACGTAAAAAAAGCGGTCGATATTATAGTGAATGGGCAAACCAAGCACCTTGATATTGGTAAAGTAAACGAGCATTACTTTATTAATATCGCCGGCGGTGGAAAGCTGACTGAATTGACCTATGAAGTTCCGAGCAAATTAAAAACGATGCTTGGACAACTCGCCTATTATATGAAGGGAATCGAAATGCTCCCTTCATTGAAACCCGCGAAAGTAAAAATTGAATATGATGGAACAGTCATTGATGAAGATATTATGCTGTTTCTCGTTTCCAATACCAATTCTGTCGGCGGCTTTGAAAAACTGGCTCCCGACGCAAAATTTGATGATGGCTATTTTGACTTAATTATTTTAAGAAAAACAAATCTGGCTGAGTTTATCCGCATTGCAACGCTTGCTCTCCGCGGCGCACATCTCGATGATAAAAATGTTATCTACGCCCAGGCAAAAGAAATTAAAGTAACGCCAGAAGAAGATATGCAATTGAATATTGACGGCGAATTCGGCGGCATGCTCCCGGGCGAATTCACGAACCTGAAACAGCATATTGAATTTTGCGTACCGGACATATTTGTCGAGGAAGAAGATAGCTGAGTGCTGTCTTCTTTTTAAGGTCAGGGAAAAGGTATACTAGAAACATAAAACTACAGGGCGGTGGTAATATGAAGCGGGAAAATAAAGATTTGCAACTCCCGGATATTGAGTCACTTGCACAGGATGAACACCTTATAAGTCAAATAGACGAAAGTTATGCGGATCAAAGCAATGGACGTGTCTATAATGAGGAACAGGGACTAGCGTATCTTCGCAGGCGTGCGAATGGAGATGGAGTAATGAAAAGACGACAGGACGTTTAATGCGATAATAACAGGGATTCATCCTATGATAATGGCTCCCGGCCCCACAGAAACGAATTTTATCCAATCTTATACAAGCTCGTAAAGGAAGGTTAACATGGCAAAACAAACAGCACCAGTTAAAAAGAATGAAACGGTCACACTCACCTTTGAAGATCTTACCCATGAGGGAAGCGGTGTCGGAAAAATAGATGGATATCCGCTATTTGTACCGTACGGCTTACCGGGTGAAGAGGCATCGGTCAAAGTAATTAAGGTTAATAAAAATTTCGGATTCGGAAAATTACTTGAAGTAAAGAAACCAAGTCCAGAACGCGTGGAAGCGCCGTGCAATGTGTTTTATAAATGTGGCGGTTGCCAATTGCAGCATATGAGCTACGCAATGCAGTTGGAAATGAAACAAAACCAGGTAAAAAGTGTCATGCGAAAAATCGCACACCTTGATCATGTTCCGGTTCACCCGGTAATTGGCATGGAAGATCCATGGCGTTATCGCAATAAAGTAAGCATTCCTGTCGGCGAAAAAGACGGTGAATTGATTACCGGATTTTATCAACAGCGCAGCCATCGTATCATTGAGGATATGGAAACCTGTGTCGTTCAAGATGAATTGAATGACCGGACGGTAGAAGCGGTTAGACGCATTGCCAGTAAACTTGGCATTCGGGCATATGATGAAAAGAAACATCGAGGCGTGCTAAGACATATTATGGTGCGGACAGGCCAAAGGACGAATGAAACGATGATCGTCCTCGTAACCCGTACGGAGAAACTGCCACATAAAGATGCATTAATCAAAGAGCTCACAGAGACTTACCCGCACGTAAAGTCGATTATTCAAAACGTGAACCCCGAGCGCACCAATGTTATTTTAGGCAAAAAAACAAATCTCCTCTGGGGCGAGGATTATATTTACGATACGATCGGCGATATACGGTTTGCGATCTCCGCTAAATCATTTTATCAAGTCAACCCCGATCAAACAGAAAAGCTGTATGAACAAGCGCTGGAGTATGCAGAGATTGATAGCAATGATGTTGTTATTGATGCGTACTGTGGAATTGGAACTATTTCATTATTCTTGGCGCAAAAGGCGAAAAAAGTATACGGTGTAGAAATTGTTCCGGAAGCGATCAGTGATGCAAAGAAAAATGCTGAAATAAACGGCATTACAAACGCAGAGTTTTTTGTCGGGGAAGCGGAAAAAATCATGCCTTGGTGGACAGCGCAAGGACTGAAACCAGACGTGATTGTCGTCGACCCGCCACGTAAAGGCTGTGATGAAGCATTACTGGAGGCGATGATAGCCATGCAACCGAAGCGCATCGTCTACGTATCCTGTAACCCGTCTACACTCGCACGCGACTTGCGCATTCTGGAAGACAGTGGATACAACACACAGGAAGTGCAGCCGGTGGATATGTTTTCGCAGACGGGGCATGTGGAGTGTGTTGTGAAGGTGGAGCGACGATTGTCTAATTAAAATAAACAATACCTTGTTAAAATAAACATTTCCGATTTCCAGTCTGAATCCAATAATTTCTCGGGTTTTCTTCAATAAGAACCCGGGATTTTTCTTTTTTATTCAATGAAAATTCAACACTAAACCAATAAATCTTAGTCATGGGTATACATTAATGCCTTATAAGATTCAATTGTGCGTTAACTATGGAAGAATATAAATGAAGCTATTGTTTATTAACTGGGCGATAGAAGATATTTATTTTTTAGAAGTTATGTCAAGAGAGAAAATAAAAAAACAGAATTATATGCAAACCAAGATGCTACCGGATTAAGGAACACTTCTATCTTTCCTTAAAATGTTTTTACCCACGAAGTTCCACTATTATAAAGTCTTATAATACCGTGTACCGGATCCTTGATTAGAATGAATAATTGTATTATAATGAGGGTAATATTAAGAAAAGACGCAGGTGTTATACGCCTACGTCTAGTATAGTCGCCCGCTTGAAGAGCGGCCAGTATAATATGATTGATTAGCAAAAAGTAATCACCACAACAGCCGGACAGCTATGGGGGTGATTACTTTTTTTGCAAGATCATGATTACAACCATCAAGAACGTTAGGACTAATGTTCCGAATCCTAGAATGATGTTTGCTATGTCTGCAGTAATCACGGGCCTCACCTCCTCCCTGTCTATCTAAAAAAATGGAGGTTCTGGCCGCTCACCCAGCCGATGCAACTATTCTATAATTATACCATTTATTTCATATCACTTTCATTAATGATTTTATAATAAATTCAATTCAGTAGATTATTGATTTTACCATGCCTTTGTGAAAATCACTAATCACTTCCACCCCACTCTGCAATTAGGATAGCCACTACATAAATACAACCTACTATCAATAACCTATTGTGAATCAAAAAAATATTACTAATTTACGGTTTAGTATTTTTTGTCACGGCTATTTGGGGACTTAATATTGTTATTATTAAAGTATTGGTGGTAGATTTACCTCCACAAACAATGACGGCATTTCGAATTATGATGGCTGGGATTACGGCATTAATCAAAATCGTTCTTGGAGAATCATTTCGTCGTTTATCGAAAAGGGAATGGATTTATACACTACTCGGAATGTTATTTGTGTGGGATAAACTAACAGGTTCCGTTGTTAAATATAAAACACATAGAAACTATTTAAATCGCTTATGAAGTTGTAATTGATTTCGTAGGCACTTTTTTATTGCTGTATAAGAGTATTTTGGCCCTTGACTTCTTTAACCTACATGCCCACCATTCTATTGGTAATAATTATAATGACAACCAAGCTATGAGTTTGGCTGGGGGGATTTCGGAAGTACCCAACTGTGATAGAATGTGTGTATACGAAGATACACGCTGAATACCAACTTAGGAGTGGAACAAGATTGGACAAAAAAGACATTGCAAATATACGTAAGCAATTCAAAATGAATAACGATTTATTAACAATTAATGACATCTTTAATGTGTACATCATGAAAGAATCGAGTGAGATTTATCATCATCAGAGTATAGCATTTGATTTGCTGGAAGAGGAACAGAAAGAATTATTTATGGATAACTTTAAAAAAGTACTATCCGGCCAGTTGGATGAAAAGTTATTTGAATTAAAATTCCAGCGTGATGTGGAAAATAACAGTAATCTCATTCTTCACCAGGGTCTATTAAGTAATGATACAGAAGAATGGAAAGGACATATGCTTCACCTCGTAGAAAAAATGCTGAAAGATAAGCAATACGAAATGGATATTGTCGTAACATTTATACGGGGAGAATACAGGAAACCGATGAAACGTCAGAGTGAAGAGTCGGAAGAAAGTGAACGTAATACAGTTTATTCCCATCCCTTTATTTTATGTAGTATGAATAAAACGCTAGACCCCAAAAAAGAATTACTGTTCGACTATGTTGAAAAAGAGTTTAAGTATAATATTGTCGTAGATCCAATTATCAATCTAAAAGCGCCCATATCGGGATTTCTATTTCCTACTATCACGGATAATGCCACGGATGTGAACCACGTCCTTTATTCGGCAGGGAAGAAGAATGAACTGAATTATCACTTTATAGAAGAAGTATTAAATGCGGAAGAAATAATGACTGCAGCAGAGGATAAAATTGTTTTTGAAGAGATTGTGAAAAACGTAGCTGGTGATCAAAAAATTAATACGTCCACACTTTCCAATGTATATGAAGAAATTCATCGTGTAGTGGAAGAGAATGAAGAGGAAGACGTACCGAAGTTAGACTATAAAGATGTAGAAAAAGTTTTAAGAAGCAGTGGAATAGAAGATGCCAATACGGAAAAGGTGGAGTCCGCTTTTAAGACTGTGATTGATGATGAAAGTTATGAGTTTAAAGCAAATAACATTATACCGAAATATACTTCAAAATCTATAAAAATAGAGACGAAAATAGCGAATATCTCCATCAGCCCACAAGATTTAAGATATGTACGGCAAGTCCATTTCGACGGAAAGAGTTATTTAATGATGCAAGTAGAAGAAAACACAGTGATCGAAGGCTTTGAAATGATTCCGGAAGCTTTATTTAAGAAAGTGGAAGAGAATGATGAATGATATAACATCTTTATATATGGGAGTGCAATATTAACTGTGTAAGTAAGAATGCGTACGGTTCTTACTCACACAGTTTTTTTATTTGGTAGACTAGAAATAATAGACTAAAGGAGTGATTTCCAGCCAACATAATGTAAACTGAAATATGCGATTCTTACTCAACCGGAATTAGTTTGACCTCTGCGCGGGTATCTATTTCGTCACCATCCACAGTGAAGAAGGGTTTTATGAAGCATTTATTACTTTTATCACATGAGTTGCGATGGTTGTTATTCGTCTAGCAGATTTTGCAATATCCGCCAACACAGCTTCCTATGTACGAAACAGACTATATGACTATTGTTGCATCCCAAGTAATTACTTTAAGAGTGGAAAAAAGTTTTTTACAAAAACTACTAAACATTATTCAACAACCTCCGATATAAGTAATGTAAGCATCAAGAAGGATGAATACAATGGCCCTAACGTTAGGCAGCAAAGCCGGTGAGAAACTTTATATCATCGACGCCCAGGGTAGAAAGATAGAAGTCGTGAGACGAGACAAAAAGCAAGTATTTCTACACAGTTACGAATTAGCGCTCCACAAGAATTCAAAATCATTCGTGGAGAGATTTATGATGGTAATAACTCCTAATACTGGAGATATTATATAAACTAGCATTTCACAAGGATAGGTCTTGCTAGTAAAACAAAAAACACGGAGGTTGATTAATCATGATTATTAATCACAATATTTCTGCACTTAACACACATCGTCAATTAGGTGCAAATAACAATGCAGTACAAGGTTCATTAGAAAAACTTTCTTCTGGACTACAAATTAACAAAGCTGGAGACGATGCAGCAGGTCTAGCAATCTCTGAAAAAATGCGTGGACAGATTCGTGGGTTAGATATGGCACAAAAGAATGCTCAGGATGGAATTTCTTTAATCCAAACTGCAGAAGGTGCACTAAACGAAACACATTCTATTTTACAAAGAATGCGTGAATTAGCAGTACAAAGTTCGAACGATACAAACACAGAGTCGGATCGTAAAGAACTTCAGAAGGAAATTGACGCGTTATCATCAGCAATTGATGATATTGCGAATGATACAGAATTCAACACACAAAAATTATTGGATGGAGAATTTGAAGCTACATTCCACGTAGGTGCCAATAAAGGTCAAAACCTTGAAGTAAAAATCAATCAAATGGATTCTGAAACTTTAGAAGTTCAAGGTGCAAGTGCAGGTGAAGGAATTGACATTTCATCTCAAGTGGAAGCTGATAAAGCAATTGAAACAATTCAAAAAGCAATAGATACTGTATCAGCCGAACGTTCTAAATTAGGTGCAGTTCAAAATCGTTTAGACCATACAATTAACAACTTAGGTACTTCATCTGAGAACCTAACGGCAGCAGAATCACGTATCCGTGACGTTGACATGGCGAAAGAAATGATGGAATTCACGAAGAACAACATCCTTTCGCAAGCAGCGCAATCAATGTTAGCTCAAGCGAACCAAATGCCACAAGGAGTGCTTCAGTTACTTCAGTAATAGTGGATAATTACAAGGGGACTCTAGTTTTAGCTAGAGTCCTTTTTTAGCTACTGGATTAATTAGGGAGCGAAAATGAATGAGATGTGTTAAGTGTGATGGCAAAATGGAGTACTTTGAAAAGAATGAATCAAACGGACGGCATCAAAGTCATTGGAGATGTTCTGAATGCGATTATACTGAAACTGAAGAATCAAGAGCTGATGTCTCAGTAACAAACAGTTAGTTAAACATATATTATATCCCTGAACCAATATACAGCCCTAATTCCAAAGCGGAATTAGGGCTTATCTTAATTTGGTGGAATTGTATATGAACAGCTATGGACAAAAGTTTGATCAATTGGAATTATTACAGGCGAGTAACGGGAAGAAAATACCTGCAAAGTGGGTGAACATTGTCAGTTTAAGATTATCCATAAACTTGTATCATAGTTCATATATCTCCGTTCTACGCATGTGAATTCCAGACCTTTTTATCCCAACTATCCTTTTCAAAGAGAAACGTTTCTAATAGAACTTTTCAAGCTTTCTTGACGATTATAACGTTCAATCGCTAGGTCAATTAGATGCGTGATTAAATCAGAATAATCAATTCCACTAACTTCCCACAGCTTCGGGTAGATACTTGTCTTTGCAAAAGATGGTAATGTGTTAAGTTCATTAACATAAATCTGACCATAGTCTGTCAGAAAAAAGTCTACACGAGCGAGCCCTTCACATTGAAGTGTCTCAAAAGCTTTTAGGGCCACCTGTTGCATTTCCTTTATTTTCCCCTTAGGTAATTCAGCAGGTATGGCGAATTTTGAGTTGTCTTCATCCATATATTTTGATTCATATGAGTATAATTCAGTTTCTACTAATACTTCTCCTGGTAGGGATACTTTCGGATTTTCATTTCCTAAAACAGAAAACTCGATTTCTCGTCCAACAAGCGTCTCCTCGATAATTACTTTATGATCATATTCAAATGCTGTATTGATTGCTTTCTCGAATTCTTCTTTCGTCGATACATTGTTTACTCCAACTGAGGATCCTAGATTTGCTGGTTTAATCAACATTGATTCACCCAAATCAGCAGTTAATTCAGCATAATTTATCTTATCACGTTGAGTGTTTGTATAAGCCTTGCCTCTGGTAACATTAATTCCAGCTCCTTGCATTAAACGTTTAGCAATATCTTTATCCATACAAATTGCCGACCCTAACACATCAGGACCAATAAAAGGCAGATTCGCAATCTTTAATAATCCTTGAATACTTCCATCCTCACCCAAGGCCCCGTGAACAATCGGAAACATAACGTCAAGCTGCTCCAATAGAGCACCATCCCCAGCATGAATAAGCTGTTTTTTTCCTTTACCAGGTACGATAACAACATGGTTATTTGATTTATTTAATTGAACTAGCTTTATGTTCTCAGAATTAAGTAAATAAGAAGATTCATCATTAATATGCCATTTTCCGCTTTTGTCAATTCCAATTAAAACAGGTTTAAATTTTTATCTGTCCATAGCTTCAACAATATTCTTGGCTGACTGCAATGACACTTCGTGTTCAAAAGACTTTCTTTATTGTTTTTCACCATTAAGTATTCTCTGCTGTGTAAATCGCATTTGGAATGGCACGGCGTGCTAAATCAAATTCAAAATTTCTAATACCTGGTTTATTAACATTAATTTCAATTAAATATGGTTTTGCATTTTCGTTTAATGCAAAGTCAAATGCAATTTCATTGAATTTTTCTTCATAAACAGAAGAAAAAATATCTGTAATTCTTTGTGCGACAGCCTCGATATTCTTCTCAATCTCCCCAGCATGCTTATCAGGGTAATTCCTTTTTAAAAAACCTTGTATTTTCCCTATATAACCACCATTGTCCATTACCATTATAATAGCATAATATAAGCCTATGCGAGGATCGGTACTTACAAAATCCCATTCATTTTGGCCGTTTTTCATCATGTGAACACGGATGTCAAATGGATTATCATCAATCGTTCTCGATTTAATATATTTTTGTACGACAAATGTGCTCTTCTTTAGATGGTCATTAAGATATCTTCGTAATTCAATTTCAGTGTATTCTGTTTCCCTGTCTCTTTCTACAACGAAGTATTTGTTGTTGTCTAGTTTAGAAATATAATGAACACCTATTCCAAAGGAGCCAATTTCTGGCTTTGCAATGACAGCACCGTATTCATCTATATATTGAAAAATATCTCTTACTTCTTCTATTTTCTTGTAAGGAATCAGTACATCATCTAACTCTCCGGTTGCTTTTAATTTATCATATACTTCTAATTTACTGATGGAATTTCCGTGGAATTCATTCGTAAATGGAATACCTTCAAGTTCTTCATATACATTATTGTAACGTTTTACGCCACGCAATCGGAAACGATCATAAATAACATTTGGATATTCAACAATCTTGTCTACCCATTCACCTTGTTCAAAAAATTTCGCCTTAATAAGCATTTCATTATAATCGACATCTTGTGGTGTGAAAGTATAGAATTGTACATTTTCATAGTGTGCAACATAGGCACAAGCGACGGCTAGTTTATCATCTTCTTCCTTGCTTTTCAACATTGCAATACGATACCGTTCATCCACTTCAGCAAAAGGAAGTTCACTTGTTTTAGCATTGAATTGTCCTTTATCCATTATAAACTGATTTTGCTTGACGATACCATTTCTTGCAATATATTTAGCGTAACCTATCGTGTTAATTGCTCTTTTTTCCTCATGGTAAGTTGATTGTGGGCCGTTATTGGCTTCATGCAACCAAAAGCGTCCTGTCTCATCAATGGCTAAATCTAACCCCAATTCGTCTAAAGAGAAGTTGTGAATGCGATCAAGATACTCAGTTAAGTCTATCGATAAATTTCGTAGTTTCTCATCAAATACTTCACCTGTTTGTTCACCAAATTGAGAGGTTAAAAAGTCTTGTAGTTCCCCAGTACGACCACCTCTACTTATATTACTGAGAATACTTTCTTTACTCCCAATCCTTGGATAGATTTTAGTAATTATCCATTTCCCATTTACGTCTTTTTGCATGTGAGCACGTATATCATAGGGCTCTCTGTTTTTTGTATGACAGTCAATATAACGTTGAATCATGTAACTAAATTTCTTTTGTAAGAGCGTATTTTGAATCCACTCATCAAAATTATCTTTATTATAAATACGTTCTTGACGATGATCAGTAATTGTAAAACGATTGCCCTTTCGTTGAATGAAGTAAATTCTTTCCCCACGTGCGCCGAGTATTGGTTTGACAACTGCTATTTTTTCTTGGTCTAAATAATTATAAACGATTTGTTTTTTATTAATCATTTTGAATGGAACTAACAGTTCAGCAAACTGTTTTTGTTTTACCATAACCTTTGGAAGATAGAATTTATTCCCAACATGGAAACTTGTAAAAGGGACCATTCTGCGAAGTTTTCTTTCTGTTATTGACTGCTGATGTTTGTTCGTTGAACCAGTGTTATTGATAACGTCTGGAAAGTCTGACTCTACTTTTTGCCAGTCATTATTTTCGTATGTTAAAGCGGATATTTTTTTATTCTTAAAGTCAACATTTTCAGCTGAAAAATATAATGATGTAGCTTGTTGCTTTTCGGCTTCTTTATTTAATGCTCTAACCCGTGCTTCCGGATAAAGATCCTTTGGATTTGCTTTATCATGATAGATTCCAATAACAGTTTTTTTATTGGTTTCCTCGGGTGTAAATAGGGCATATAGTTGTCTAAACTTAGGCATAAGGGAAAATTGGATGACCTGTGAAATCTTCAATATATCATTATCTTCTAACTGCTGTGCAATTAAAATGAGATCTTTCTCAGTTTTTGTGATGAGCTGATCATCAAGTTCTATTTGATACGCAATGAAAAATCTTTGAATTGACTGAAAACCCTCAACAACAGCACTGAAAATATTGATACTTTGAGTGGTATTTCTATCTTTAATATATTTAGTAAAATGTTCTGTTGCTTCAATTAATGTTTCAGAAATATTTTTCAGCTGAATTATTTCCTTTTTAGATACATCTAATTCTGCCATTAAGGACACTCCTGTTTTTAAATAAATTTTTAAATCACCTCTTTTAATATCGGTTGGAAGTCTAGTTTTGTTAAGCTAAAGCATTGTGCTTACATGCTTTAAGAGATATGCTGCTGTTAGATGATTTTAATCATCAATCATGTTTGCTTCATATGTCGAGATGGATTTATACTTTTCTATAGCATTTAATTGATCATTTCGTGTCGAAATTTGATTCGTTCTTCTCGGTCTACTAGGCCATAACCATTATAGGGAAAAATCAATAGGAAATTTATGGGGCACAAATATAGGCTCTTGCCTTTCGCCCTCCTTCTTCTTTCTGAAACGGGTACTCTATAGTATAATAGTAGTATTATAGCAAAGAGGTGCAGAGATGATTACAGGAGAACTAAGAAACAAAGTTGATCGTATATGGGAAACGTTTTGGACAGGTGGAATTACCAATCCGCTGACAGTTATAGAACAATTTACCTATTTATTATATATCAAAGGCCTTGATGATAATGAGAAAAAGAAAGAAATGGATTCGGAGCTGCTTGGTATTCCTCACAAGGGTATTTTTCCAAAAGATCAGCCTGAATTAAGATGGACAAGTTTTTCAAATATGGGGCCGGAGGAAATGTTTGAGGTCGTTTCACAAAAGGTATTCCCATTCATTAAGTCTATGGGTGAAAAGGACTCAGCCTATGCAAATCATTTAAAAGACGCGATTTTTGTTATCCCGACACCTTCTTTATTATCACGGGTCGTTGCTGGAATTAATGACTTGCCACAAGTGACTAGCGGTGAGCGGGAAGTAGATACACTCGGTGATCTGTATGAGTACTTACTATCCAAACTGCAAAGCTCGGGAACCAATGGTCAGTTTCGCACACCAGGGCAAATCATTGATATGATTGTCGAGCTGATGAAGCCGACCCCGGAAGATATTATTGTTGATCCAGCAGCAGGTACGGCTGGCTTCCTCGTATCTGCAAGTCAGTACTTAAGAAAAAACCACAATGACATGTTTTTCGTGCAGGGACTCAGAGATCATTTTAACCATGATATGTTTCACGGATTTGAAATTGACAGCACGATGCTTCGGATTGGTGCAATGAATATGATGCTGCATGACGTGGATAACCCGAACATCACGTACAGGGATAGCTTATCCGAGCAGAATAGAGAGAGGGAACAATATACCTTAGTCTTAGCAAATCCGCCGTTTAAAGGTTCTCTGGATGAGGAATCTGTTTCAGATGACTTATTAAAAATAACGAAAACGAAGCGGACAGAACTATTATTTGTCGGTTTGTTTATCCGTCTCCTTAAAAAAGGCGGACGTGGTGCAACGATTGTGCCGGATGGTGTCCTGTTCGGTGCATCCAATGCGCATAAAGCGATCCGAAAGGAATTGATAGAAAACCATAAACTGGAAGCAGTCATCAGTATGCCAAGCGGTATTTTTAAGCCATATGCTGGTGTATCTACAGGTGTGCTTATTTTTACGAAAACGGATGCTGGCGGAACGGATAACGTCTGGTTTTATGATATGGAAGCAGACGGCCACTCGCTTGACGACAAACGAGCACCTATTGAGGAAAATGATATCCCGGATATCGTCGCCCGATTTAATAATTTAGAAGCGGAAAAGGCCAGGAATCGGACAGATAAATCATTCTTTGTTCCGGTTGAAGATCTGAGGGAGAATGACTATGACCTGTCGATTAATAAGTATAAGGAGGTCGTGTATGAAGAAATGGAATATGAAGAGCCGGGAGTGATATTGAAATCTATCAAAAAGAAAGAATATGAAATCATGGAGACAATCTCCGAGTTGGAGGAGTTGCTCAAATGAAATGGGTTAACTTGGGAGACATCACAAAAATCAGAACAGGTAGACTAAATGCAAATGCTGCAGACCAAGATGGTGAGTATCCATTTTTTACATGTTCTGTAGATCCACTAAAAATCGACCAATATTCATATGATTGTGAATGTGTTCTTGTAGCTGGAAACGGTGATCTAAATGTAAAATATTACAATGGCAAATTTGACGCCTACCAGCGTGTTTATATAATTGAATCAAATAATAATGAAAAATATAGAGTTAAGTATTTATATTACTTTTTAAAAGGTTATGTGCAAATTCTTAGGGATAACTCAATTGGCGGGGTAATAAAGTATATAAGACTTGGTGATTTGGAAAATGCACGGATACCCGCATTAAGTATAGACGAACAAGATAAAATAATTGACATCCTTCAACAATCAGAGGCTATAATCAGTAAACGCAAACAACAAATCGAAGCATTATCTTCTTTAAAGCAAAGTCTTTTCCTGGATATGTTTGGAGATCCATATTCAAATAATAAACAGTGGAGTACAGGTAGAATTGGCGAATTAACATCATCTACCCAATATGGATCCAGCAAAAAGGCTGATGAAAATATTGGGGAGTACCCTATTTTAAGAATGAGTAACATTACTTATGAAGGAAACATGGATTTATCCGACTTGAAGTATATTGATTTAAATGAAAAGGATAAAGAAAAACATTTAGTCTATCAGGACGAATTATTATTTAATAGAACGAACAGCAGAGAGCTCGTAGGAAAAACGGGTGTGTACAACGGGGATGAACCAGTTGCTTTTGCCGGGTATTTGATTAAATTAATACCTAATGAAAAAGCCAATACAAGGTTTATTTCCGGATATTTAAACTCTGTTTATGGTAAGAAAATTTTGTTTAATATGGCGAAAAACAGTATCGGGATGTCAAATATTAATGCAAAAGAGTTAAGGATGATACGTATATATACTCCGCCCATCGAATTACAAAACAAGTATGCTGAGACCATATTAGAGATAGATAAAAAAGAAAAGCTATTAAAAAAAGGACTACAGCAGCTCAACGTATTATTCAACGCCCTATCCCAAAAAGCCTTCAATGGAGAATTATTCAATGACTAACATTGGTATAGAAAAAGAGTGGATAAAAGGCTTAATAGCACGTCCTAAGGAGGTGCTATTATTGGAAAGAAAGTTTGAAATTAGGTTTTATTCGGGAGACTCATTACTTGGCACACAAACATTACGTTCTGATGACTATAATAAGGTGTACGAAACTGCTCAAGGGCAACTCTAGACTTCAGTTGAAACAATTAGTTTTGCCGAAAGCGAAAAAAGAAGGGTGATTATCAACAAGAAAAAGATCACTCATATTGCTGTTATTGACCCTGCAGAGTGATGAATAGATAATCAGCGGATACGTGGGGCAGGCAAACCGCGCTGCATATCAGGAGGTGTAAAAATGACCAACTTTGGTTTTCTTACAAACAATAGCCAGTATGAATCGTTCGCCAACGCGTGCCTAGAGGCTGAGAAAAGCCTGCAGGTAAGCCCGGCAACGTGTGCTATTTTATCCCGGCGAGCATTGGAGCTTGCGGTGAAATGGATGTACAGTTTTGATGATGAACTGCAGCTTCCATACCAGGAAAATCTGGCAACACTCATTCACGAACGGACGTTTAGAGATGTGATTGATAACGATTTATTCCCGCATTTGCGTTATATTTGGAAACTAGGGAATGTTGCTGTCCATACGAATTCTAATATTAGCCAGGATGAAGCGGTGACTGCGCTCTATAATCTTCATCAATATGTCGACTGGATCGATTACTGTTATTCCGTGGAATATACGGGAGGCACATTTGATGAATCCCTCCTTTATGCAGGGGATGAACCAAGAAAGCGTCCGGAAGAATATCAGGATTTATATGACAAGCTGAGCTCCAAAGACAAGAAGCTTGAGGAAATCATTGCCGAAAATGAAAAGCTAAGAAAGCAAATGACTAAAACACGGAAGCGGAATACAGAAGAATACGATTATCAGGTCGATGAGATTCCTGAATATCAGACACGTAAGCTTTATATTGATGTGGAATTAAAATTGGCGGGTTGGGAATTTGGCCGTGATGTGCTGGAAGAGTATGAAGTGACAGGTATGCCGAATCAAGCAGGAAAGGGCTTTGCTGACTACGTCCTAATCGGAGATGATGGCAAACCGCTCGCTGTTGTGGAAGCGAAGCGCACATCTGTTGACATCTATCAGGGGAAACAGCAGGCGAAGCTTTACGCGGATTGTATTGAAAAGATGCATAATCAGCGACCGATTATCTTTTTCACGAATGGGTTTGACACGCGAATTTGGGATGATATGGATTATCCAGAACGGCAAGTAGCCGGGTTTTATTCTAAAAATGATCTGGTTAAATTGATGGAGCGCCGCAAGTTCAGAACACCGCTTTCCAATCTTGAAATTAAAGACCATATAACCAATCGTCCTTATCAAAAAGAGGCGATTACAGAGGTTTGCAAAACGGTTCAGGCTAAAGAACGCAAGTCGTTACTCGTCATGGCTACAGGTTCGGGAAAAACACGGGTCTCCGTTTCGATTGTGGATGTGCTTGTCCGTCATAACTGGGTGAAAAACGTATTGTTCTTAGCGGATCGTACAGCACTTGTGAAACAGGCAAAAAATGCGTTTAATGATCTGCTTCCATCTATGAGTTTATGTAATTTACTCGATAACAAAGACAATCCTGAATTAGCGCGTATGGTCTTTTCCACATATCCGACGATGATGAATGCGATTGATGACGGAAAACGCCAGGACGGGAAGAAGCTATTTACAGTCGGTCATTTTGATTTGATTATTATCGATGAAAGCCACCGCAGTATTTATAAAAAATATAAGTCTATTTTCGATTATTTTGACGGCATTTTACTAGGTCTTACAGCAACACCGAAAGATGAGATCGATATGAACACATATGAGATTTTCGGACTTGAGTCTGGAAATCCAACCTATGCATACGAGCTTGAAGAAGCAGTTCAGGATGGATATTTAGTTGATTACCGCACAATTGAATCAACATCCAAGTTCATGGATGACGGAATACGTTATGATGATCTTTCCGAAGAAGAACAGGAGCTGTATGAAGAAACATTTATTGAGGATGACATCGGTGATTATATTAGTGGTGGGGCATTGAATGAATGGTTATTTAATAATCAGACGGTTGATCAGGTGCTGACTGACTTAATGGAAAAAGGGATTAAAGTAGCAGGGGGCGACCGTTTAGGAAAAGCAATTATCTTCGCCAAAAATGCTGCACACGCAAAACATATCGTCGAACGTTTTAATCATTTATATCCACACTATCATAGTCATTTTTGCCGGCAAATTGATTATAGTGTGAATTATGTCGAGTCGTTAATTGACGATTTTAAAACGAAAGAATCCGGTCCGCATATTGCTGTATCGGTTGATATGTTAGATACAGGGATTGATATCCCCGAAGTGGTTAATCTTGTCTTTTTCAAAAAGGTTAGATCGAAAGGTAAATTTTGGCAAATGATTGGAAGGGGAACAAGGCTTTGTGAAGATTTATTCGGCCCAGGTCAGGACAAGGAATACTTTTTAATCTTTGATTATCTGCGTAACTTTGAGTTTTTTCGGGAAAATGAGAAAGGCATTGAAGGTCAGCTCACGACTAGTTTAACACAGCGTTTATTTGAATTGAAATTAGATATAGTCAAAGAGCTTCAGGCGATGGAATATCAGGATGAGACTTATATGAGCCACCGCAGTCACCTTGTTGATGAATTAATGGCTGACGTGAAGCAGCTGAATGAAGATAATTTCCAGGTGCGAATGAAGCTGAAATATGTCCATAAATATAAGAACCCAGCTAACTGGCAGGCATTGACGGTTGCACATGTGAATGAAATAAAAGAACATATTGCGCCTCTTGTGTTTTCACAGGATGAGGATGAGATGGCAAAGCGCTTTGACCAGGTCATGTATACGATTGAGCTTGCTTATTTAACAGTAAATAAAGTTGCGAAACCGATCCGACATGTGATTCAAACAGCCGAGCGCTTGAGCGAGCTTGCGACCATTCCGCAAATTGTTGAGCATAAGGAATTGCTCATTAGCTTGCAGACAGAAGATTTCTGGGACAATACAAATATTTTCGAATTAGATGAGGTGCGTACAGTAATTCGTGAACTTGTTCAGTTTCTGGAAAGAGAAGCGCAAAAGATGTACTATACAAACTTTCAGGATACGTTTGAAATTATCGCTGAGGGAGAGCCGATTTACGGTTCAAATGATTTAAAGAACTATCGCAAACGGGTCAGTCAATATCTGAAAGAACACCAGGATGAAATGGCGATTTTTAAACTGAGAAACAATAAACCGTTAACAAACCAGGATGTGAAGCAATTAGAAAGTGTGCTTTGGTTTGAGTTGGGCTCAAGGGAAGAGTATGAGAAAGAATTTGGTGACACACCGATTACAAAATTAGTGCGTCAAATTGTTGGATTAGATAAACAAGCTGTAAATGAAGCCTTTTCAGCCTTTTTATCGAATGAAAATCTAAATGCCAATCAAATTAAATTTGTTAAATTAATTATCGATTATGTCGTTAAAAACGGATATTTGGAAAAGGCAGTACTGCAGCAAGATCCTTTTCGCTCATTAGGAAGTGTCTCCGAATTATTCAGGGATAACATGAATGAGGTCAAAGGGATCCTAAATGTTATCGATGATATTAACGAAAAAGTTGACGTAATTGAAGGAGCGTAAGATGAAAAGCCGCATGCTTTTTCATACCAGCCCTGTGCTAGTTTGCCTATAATACTTTCTTTAATATGTAATGTAATGTTTTCATGTGTATTTGTCCACTATTCCCAGCACTCTAAAGAGTGCTTTGAAACCCAATTATTTGATATCCATCTATCATAGTGGATGACTTATATTTCACGTGCAACCTATACACATGTGTAGATTCCTCCCCCCTGTCTCAAGAAAAATGACTTCTTGGACAGGGGAGGAGGTACTATTTTATATGTATCCGCTGTTTAATACCTGAATTTCTTCACCTTAGCACTAGCTTAAAAGCATATGTAATTTCGCCCGACATAGATAACGCTAAGTTCCCATTGGCCGTAACCAATCGAATCTCCTCCGAACCGTTACTGCAAGAAGCCGTTCCCGCTTCTTTAAGTCTCGCAATCCGGTCGAAAGCAGCAGTAAAGACCTTGTCAAATGATTGCTACGTTGATTTTCTGCATCGGCTCAATTCACCTGACCTGTTATTTAGCGTGACTTTAGGGCAATCCCACGGTTATTTTTTAGAAGCTTTTTCATGTCGAAACTTCGAAACGACAGCGTTTTGGCAGAGGGTGCGGCTCTGACCCGTCGGGATTTAACTTATTGTGAAATAAATAAAACCATTTGCGAGATAAATATCAAGTGTTTTTTAACTTTTTATTTAATTTGATTTTGATATCAATTGATCGCAGCAATGAAATGTACCCTTGACATATTTTTAGAATCAAAAATATTATACTTGTTATACAAGTTGATTGATTTCAATAAGATCAGCCTTCCGCAATCGGGGCAGATTACGGAAGATTTGGTGTTGCTAAGATATGGTTACCTTTTTCTATCTTAACTTCTTAAGATATTATCCATTGGATCAAACGAGACAAAAAAGGATGTGCGGCAAATAAGCACCTCTCGCTTTAGCACATGCTTCCTTGGGATTTTTTCACAATAACCCATACTAGCCTTATAATATAGATAACTTTAATTAAGCAAGGTGGTAAAATCTTAATGGACAAAATTACTTTTATTCAAGATTTTATAAAACAGTGTGACGAGATATTAGAAAACCAGGATTCTAAAGAAGCGAAGAGCCTTAGTGAAATTATTGTTGAGACCTTTCAAAATGAAATTGATAATATTCATTACGGATTAGATAATTACAGTGGTCTAGGATTATATGAGACCAGAACGCCAGACTATTTAACTGACACTAAGAAATTAAAAGTAAAGTTGCTAAACTATATGCACGATTTAAATAGGCAAGACCAAACTTCTGAAAGAGAATTGGAAGAACTAAGATTACAGTCGAAGGTATCAGCTGTGTTTAATAATACAAATTCAAATGTAAATACGACAAATATGTCTATAAATGTTTCAATCAGCTCGCATATCAATAATAGTATCCGATTAATTGAAGAAGAGAAGAAATTAGATTCAGCAGAAAAGCAAAAGATTCAAGAGTTGTTAATGGATTTGCAATCAGAACTAATAAAGAAGGATAAAGAAAATTCTAAGGATAAATTAAAATCAATTGTTGCAACTCTAATGGATAAAGGAACGGATACTCTAATTAGCTTGTTGCCGAGCATAGGATCAATTTCTAATCTTCTTGCACAAATGTAGTTTACATTCAGTTCAAATTGATTCATTTTTATACTTTAAAACTTTGGGTATTCAACAGGGGTTACTTCATTTAGACCAATTTTCTTCAAAAAGTTATAACATCAATTAGAAATGAGGTGGGAATTATGAGTCTTCAAGAATATTTAGGAGTTGGATCAATTGTAGCCACATTATTGGTTGGAATTATATCTTGGGTTTTATCCTCATATTTGACAAAAAAGTCATTAACAAAGAAAAAAATTAATTATGAAATAAAGTTATTTCCTATTATTTCAAATAACTTTGTAACAAGAACAAGTGATTCACAAATATATTTTCACGATAAATTATTAACAGAACCGACTTTGCTTGCTGTTGATATTATTAATTCAGGAAATGCTGCTATTGAATGTCCACCTATTGAAATAGAAGCGGTGGGTGTATATCATTCCTGGTACATAGAAAATGTTCCTACTGCTTATGCAGAACTGTGGCAATTAGAAAAAAACGATGACCACTTATGTGCAATTAACTTAAAACATATAAACCCTGGTCAAGTAGTAGAAGCTAGATTTTTTTAGATAAATTGCCGGCTGAATCTCCCTTATTTAAGTGTCCTATGAAAAACCTAGAAGTTAAAGAGGTTAACACCGAGGTAAAACAGGTTTTCAAGGAGAGTGTTATTACAGCATTAGAATTTTCTAGCGTGGGTAATAATATTAGGGATTTAAGTAAGTTTATTAAAAAATGATGTTTAAGGAGAAGGAAAGCTAGGACTTATAGTTAAAGATGAAAGTATGAGTTTTTCTGTTAAATACAGATTGCTAGAAGAGCACCATATATCGCAAATATTAAAGGAGGCAAAAAAACTATTTGCCGATGGCATCCCAGTAACAATGTTTGGTGTTGCAGATATTTACAAGAAGTACAAACGACAAGGTTATTCAATTAAAGCACCATATGGTTTAGGTTTTAACTACAGTGTATAGAGATAGGAAGTTAATTGAATGAGTAAAACATTTCAATTTTTATTTAATTTAGTTGGTATTAATAGACTTAAATACAAACTAGGTGGAGCGAAAAGAACAAATAATGACCTAACAAAAAACTGTGAGAAGGAAACAGTAAAACATCGTATAGAAGTACAGGCTTTAGAGGAAACTTTTGGTGTGGGTTGGGATTTAATAAAGTATCCTAAAGACCAAAACGAAGCAGCTATTTATTATTGTAATGCTGGTCATGTATTTGAAATGGATCCAGAAGTGTTTTTTCGGAATAAACGCTGTCCGGTATGTGAAATTGGGAAAGAAGTTAAGCGAGGTAGTCCTGAATATAGAGCCTTTTTAAGAGAAGCAAAAAAAGTAAATAAAGGGAAATGTGAATTAACGGATGATGAAGATGTAGATGTTCATCACTTATATAGCATTCGTATGTATCCTGAATTAAGCTATAATCCTAAAAACGCTATCTTATTAAGCCGATATTTACATAAAGAATACCACCGATTTTTTTCACCATATAATACTAATCCTTATACATTTTTAGCTTGGTTATATTGGCTGCAGGATGAATCAAATATAGAAAATATAACTGAAACAGCAATTAATAACTTAATTTCAAAAGTGAGGCTTATCATGCAGGATCTTGAATCTGATGTAATGCGAAATCGATCAAAGATTAAAAAAGTACATACTCCTTCTAACATTAATAAAATTATATGCGATAGGCAAAAATTGCAAGACGTTTTAGATAAATTAAAAAGATTAACTGATCTCATAATTTATACGAAAGGAGAAAATGTAGAATTAAAAAGTAATAAAATTTTTATATTAGATTATACAACTGTTATTTATAGAAATGATTATGGCAATTGGTTAGAATTTAATCCTGTTTCTGGTGGTATTTTAGAAAGCGCCTATAACGCAATAATAAAAGCGTGATGTAATATGACATGGATTTATATGTTAAAAGGTGTTAAATTCTGGACGCACGGAAATATAAATGCTCTTATCTCTATGCTTTTTTCGACTATCGGGTGATTTGTTGAGGATTATAAACCTAATACTGTAAAAAATATTATGTTCGTGAATTGACAGGATAGAATCTGATAGTGATCATTTAGTGGCAATGGAAACATCATTTACATCGTTGTTTGATGTTTAAAGCGCTGTAATACGCAAGCCAAGATCTAAGGCGATAAGATCTTTATTTAAAAACCCACCAGCATCTCGTATGTTGCCACATACACTCTGGACATGTGGAGTGTGTGGTTAAGATTGATAGGGAAGTTTAATTTAAAAATCCAAGTTTATTGACCTTGATTTGTGTCGAATTCAAGGTCTTTTGTTCTGCAAACCCCTCTCTTTTTCATCTATAAAATTGTCTAAACAAGATGCTTCCCCTCTGTTTAATGTTTAGCTTAAAGTTTTATAAAGCTGACTATACTAAAGAAAAAATATGACCCTATCTAGGTGTGAAAAATAAAAAGTGACAGCATTCCCTTGTTCACTGTCTGCTGCATTTTTTTATATGTTGAGGCAGATTGTCGTTCATGTGGCAACTCCCCGTTCCATTAACCGTTTAATGGCTTGTTGTAACGCGTTGTTGCGAATTTTTTCTGAAGGATATTTTATAATAAGTTTCACGGTGCTATTCCTCCTGTTGTTTGGATTTTGTTTCGGCAGTTCATCCACCGGAAGGAAGTAACATAACCATTACGGGAAAAGAATCAATAGGAAATTAATGTGAAACCAATATAGGTTCCTGTTCCTTTTAGGTCTGAAGGGGATGCTTCGTTTTTTCACACCCCTTCACCTTTCTGAAACAATCGCTCTATAGTATAATAGAAGCATCATGATGCCAAAGAAGAGTAGAGACGATTACGGAAAAATTAGGCAACAAAGGTGATCGAATATGGGAGATGTTTTGGGCGGACGAAATTACGAACCCGCAGTGATGAATTCACCTATTACTTATATCTCAAAGGCTTGGACGATGATGAGAAAAGGATAGGGATACGGATCTGTTAGGTATTCCCATTGACGCAACTCCCTATCCCATGTAAGAATAATTTTAAAGATACGAACTGAAATAGGTGTTTTATAAGGAAAGTGATTGCAAAAATGCTTTATATATGGAACATTGAGCGGATAATTATAACAACATTAAAGGAACTCAATTTAGACATTAACTGTGAGTTTAACAATGATTTAGCTGTACCAATGAGTTATAACGTATCAACAAAGACGATAAAATTTAATTATCTCCAAATAAATGGGTATATCAGTGAATTATTTAAACTAAAAGAATCGGATGAAAACATTGTTAAACTAATCCTTTATCATGAACTTGGTTATTATTTGGATTTTAAGAAAAATAAACGTGATTTAAAGATACTAAAGTATGGGGAAGATGATGAAAAAGAAGAGCTTCAACTGGAAATAGAAGCGAATGCTTGGGAATATGGCAGGACATTAGTTGCGGATCAATTAGTGAAGTCTTATGACAAAATACATGAATTCGAGAAGATGCGTATACAGGGAGTTATAAACTAAAGGGTTGAGAGGATTTGAATTTGAAGATGAAAGATAATTTTTGGCGTGATTTACCACGACCGTTTTTTATACTGGCACCAATGGAAGATGTGACGGATGTTGTTTTTCGTCATGTTGTGAGTGAAGCAGCCAGACCTGATGTGTTTTTTACAGAGTTTACAAATACGGAAAGTTATTGTCACCCGGAAGGAAAATTCAGTGTTCGCGGCCGATTGACTTTCACAGAAGATGAACAACCAATTGTGGCCCATATATGGGGGGATAAGCCCGAACACTTTCGAGAAATGAGTATTGGTATGGCAGAACAAGGTTTCCGCGGTGTGGATATTAATATGGGCTGTCCTGTACATAATGTGGCAGCGAATGGAAAGGGATGCGGTCTTATCCGTCGTCCGGAAGTTGCAGCAGAACTGATACAAGCAGCAAAAGCTGGAGGATTGCCCGTAAGTGTGAAGACAAGGCTTGGGTACACTGATGTAGGCGAATGGCATGATTGGATCACACATTTATTGGAACAGGACATCGTTAATCTTTCCATTCATCTGCGTACAAAAAAGGAAATGAGCAAGGTAGATGCTCATTGGGAATTGATACCGGAGATTAAGAAACTTCGTGATCAAGTGGCACCAGATACACTTTTGACAATCAATGGGGATATTCCTGACCGTCAAACCGGCTTGGAGCTCGTTCATCAATACGGTGTTGATGGTGTTATGATCGGGCGTGGTATTTTTCAAAATCCATTTGCCTTTGAAAAAGAGCCGAAAGAACCTAGCAGTAAGGAATTGCTAGATCTCCTAAGGTTGCATCTGGACCTTTTTGACAAATATTCACAATTAGAGCCGCGTCCATTCAGACCGCTTCGCCGCTTTTTTAAGATATATGTCAAAGGGTTTAAAGGGGCGAGTGAGTTAAGAAATGAATTGATGGCCACAGAGTCAACAGATGAAGTGCGTGCATTGCTTGATGACTTTGGGGGGACGAGGGGACAGGAGAAGTGTCCCAATACAAGGTAAAAGCAAAGTGGGACGTTAAACCTGTCCCTCCTGTTATTTCCCTTGTCACTGCTGGATTTATATAGTATTACATTTTAGAACGAAATAGACACAGAAAGATTGGAGGTAAGGATATGAATGAGCCTATTATAATTGTCGGAGCTGGTTTAAGCGGCCTCCGTGCTGCGTCTATGCTTATCTCACAGGGGATAGCGTGTAGAGTTCTAGAGGCACGGGGGCGAATTGGAGGAAGAGTTTTAAGTAAGACGGCCGTGGACAGGCCTGACTTAGGCAAGTTTGATCTAGGACCAACATGGTTCTGGCCGCAGCATGAGCCTGTAATCTCTAATCTTGTCAGAGAGCTCGAATTAAAGACATCCGATCAGCACACCGAAGGAGCAATACTTTTTGAGCAATCTCAAAATGCACCCATACAGCGACATGTACTACCAGAAGGAGCTGTTGAGAGATCGGTTAGGCTCTTTGGGGGGATTGGATCGCTTGTCGATGCCATAGCGTCCACCCTTCCTCAAGGTACGGTGGAATTAGACACACGTGTAACCGCCATTATTATGGAGGAAGAAGGAACGCTCACACTTGAAGCAGATCTTGCTGATGGAAAAAAGAAAAGTATACTTGCTGGAGCTGTTATCTTAGCATTACCGCCACGAATCGTTGCGCAGCGTATAGCATTCTCGCCCCCTCTCTCTAACAAGCTTATAAAAAGCTTGGAGGACAAGCCTACGTGGATGGCGACACAGGCCAAGGCGATTGCGATTTATAATCGTCCCTTTTGGCGAGAAGATGGACTTTCCGGACAAGTAATGAGCTGGAGCGGTCCTTTGCAGGAGATCCACGATGCATCACCACCTGATACAGGTTACGGTGCACTCTTCGGTTTCTTTGGGATACCTGCTAAGATGCGGCAAGAGTTAGGTGAGGAAAGAGTACTCAAACTTGTCGGCGACCAGTTGACTCGGCTCTTTGGGACTTCCGCTGAAAAGCCGATTTCCCTCTTATACAAGGATTGGT
>Ga0209487_1000633_pt1 | contig 31330 bp, 36 predicted proteins | sample Poulit2012_FD_187524 | JGI IMG/M metagenome (GOLD analysis project Ga0209487, IMG submission 187524) | Agricultural soil microbial communities from Georgia to study Nitrogen management - Poultry litter 2012 (SPAdes) (version 2) | ecosystem: Environmental > Terrestrial > Soil > Agricultural land...
GCTCTTCCCAGTGGTCAAAGGCAGTTAATAATTGCCCGGTAGGGATAGCACGTACGGCATCAACGCACGCATCAACCCAAGCTGCATGCACGATGCGAATATCGTCGCGCTCGAGGACTAAGGGCAGCCGCAACAAAAACTCTTTGATGGGGCCTCGTTCGCTTGCGGTGGCCCGCACAAAAGGCGCGTAATTAGGCTCGTCTGACCCCTCTCGCTCGGCAAAATACCAACCCGAGCCCGCTTTGGGGTCATCACGCAGTAAATTGAGCTCATGATTGCCCAGCACCGCATGCGCCCGTCCGGCTTGTATCATGTTTTGGGCCATTTTAATCACCGCTGGGCTATTGGGGCCACGATCACAAAAATCACCCACAAACACGAGCTGCCGACCCTCGGGGTGTGTGCCATCGACTGCATAACCCAGCTCGTCTAATAAAGCGCATAAGGCCTCGTATTCACCATGAATATCGCCGACTATGTCTATAGGGCCTGCGGGAAGTGTTTGCACAAGTTTGTTATTCATAATAAATGCTTAATAACCTAGTTGCCTACCCTAGTGCATGAAGGTTGACCTTAGCACATGCTATTTACCCCACCCGCGCTATTGATATTTAGCTTTAAAGGGGTGTAGATGCGCCCCGTAGATGACCCCCTCTTTGGCGACCTTATTTTAAGGCCTTAGGGCCTAAGCATGGTAAAGGTGCAGTTGCAGGTTGTCTTGCAGCCCTGTAGGGGGTCGGTTTTTGTGTGGTGGTTTCTGCTTGATTTGGTGCAGTTGCGTGCGGTTTTGGCGTTATTGTTTGTTTTTATAAAGCTAGAGGTAGCCAAAACTTTGATTTTGAGGGGTGTTTTTGGGTTTCTTTTAATATTAAAAGCCCAATGGTGCCGGCTAGAGGAGTCGAACCCCCGACCTTCTCATTACAAGTGAGCTGCTCTACCAACTGAGCTAAGCCGGCCCTAAGGAAAACAGCCATTATAAAGCAAAGCTGGGCAATTTCCAAGAGGGATTGGGGGGCGCCTGCCCTGTCTTAATGCTGTTTGGTTTGTTTGCTGGCGCTTGTTATTCTGTATAGCTATATAAAACTAAGTTTTAAGTTGTTATCCTTTATTCTATTTGGGGCCATAATGAAGTCTTGGCAGCAATTATTCTTCATAGTAGAGGCTTTTTATGCGAAATAGGTTGTTCTTTCGTCTGTTTGTAGCAGTTACCGTGTTATTTGCCCCTTTGGGGTGGGCACAGACAACTTTGCTCAACGCATCTTATGATGTTGCGCGCGAGACCTTTGCCGCGATTAACCCCAAATTTATCGATTACTGGCAAGAGCAAACGGGCGAGACAGTAAAAATCGATCAGTCTTATGCAGGCACCTCGCGGCAGGCCCAAGATATTATTCAGGGCAAGCGCGCCGATACCGTTACTTTTAATCAGGTGACTGATATTGATTTCTTGGCCAAACGTGGGGCTGTGGCCAAAGACTGGGCACAGCGTCTACCCAATAATAGCTCGCCTTATTTTAGTACCATTGCTTTTTTGGTACGCGAGGGCAACCCCAAAAACATTCAAAGTTGGGATGATTTAATCCGCGATGATGTGCGGTTGGTTTTCCCTAACCCTAAAACCTCTGGTAATGCTCGTTATACCTATCTTGCTGCATGGTTATTTGCCTTAGATAAGTTTGATGGCGATGAGGACAAGGCCAAGGATTTTGTCGGGCAGTTACTCGCCAATGTTGACAACTTCCCTACTGGTGGGCGGGGTGCAACCATGGCCTTTATTCAAAATGGGCAGGGTGATGCTTTGCTGACATTCGAGTCCGAGATCTTAAATATAGTTCAAGACCCCGAGCTCAACACCGAGGGCTTCGAGGCTGTGGTACCAGCAGTAAGTATTTTGGCCGAGTTTCCTGTGGCTGTTGTTGATAGGGTAGCCAAGGCCAAGGGCACCACTGATTTAGCCGAGCAGTATTTACAGTTTCTTTATACCCCCGACATACAAGAGCTCTTGGCTACCTTTAATTACCGTGTGACTGATCCCGAGGTTGCCGAGGCTGTGAGCGATAGGTTTTCTGCCGTTAACTTGATTAACCCGGTCGAGGTTTTGGGCAGTTGGGACGACATTTTGGCCGCGCACTTTAGTAGTGGGGCGATTTTAGATCAGGTCCAAGCGCAGGGTGCACGATAAATGGCAGGTGCCACCTCAACGTTGTCATCAATCGCAACAGGTCGTCAGGCCACCAAGCGTGCTTGGTGGCTACTGCAGCATCCCTTATTGCCAGGTCTAAAGCTGAGCGCGGGCTTTAGCTTTTTTTATTTGACCCTAGTCGTGCTCTTGCCCATTGCGGCGCTATTTGTTTATGTGAGCGATTTGACTTGGGCTCAGTATTGGCATGCTATTACGCACCCGCGTGTGGTCAGCAGTTATGTGGTGACCCTCAAGGCAGCCTTTTATTCCACCGTTTTGGCATTGGCTATTGGGTTTTTATTTGCCTGGGTGATTGCCCGTTATGAGTTTCAGGGGCGGGGTTTTCTCGATGCCTGTATGGATGTCCCTTTTGCCCTGCCCACCTCTGTGGCGGGGCTGACTTTGGCCGCTCTTTGGATGCCTAATGGTTGGCTGGGGCAGTGGTTGGCGCCCATGGGGGTCAAGGTTTCTTATGCCTTTCCTGGTATCGTGGTGGCCATGACATTTACTAGCTTACCCTTTGTGGTGCGGGTGGTGCAGCCAGTCATCGAGGCGCTTGGCATCGAGCACGAAGAGGCCGCTTATCTATTAGGTGCTACGGCTAGTCAAAGGTTTTTCCGTGTGCTGTTGCCGCCTTTATTTCCTGCCCTTTTAACTGGTGCGGGGCAGGCTTTTATTCGCAGTTTGGGCGAGTTCGGGGCCGTCATGATGATTGCGGGCAATATTCCTTTCAAGACTGAGGTGGGCTCACTGATGATTTTTGTGCGCTTACAAGAGTTTGAGTACGGGGCTGCAGCGGCCATCGCTTCGGTGATTTTATTTGCTTCGCTTATTTTGCTGTTCTTATTGCAGTGGGCGCAGCGTAGACTTTCTCGATGGCAATGATAGGTATCAATAAAAACAATCGCGGCTTAGTAGTATTGGCTTGGGCAGTTGCCACGGTGGTGTTGCTCTTGCCCATATTTTTGATTTTTAGCCAGGCGCTTTCGGCGGGCTGGGCAATATTATGGGCCAATATTAGCGCCGATTATATGTTGCACGCGCTCAGTCTAACCTTGCTCATGGCGGTGCTAAGTGTGCCTTTAAATACTTTATTTGGTATTGCCGTAGCGTGGTTGTTTACGCACTATGAGTTTAGGGGGAAAAGCCTTTTGAGCGCTTTTATTGATATCCCCTATGCGGTTTCGCCAGTGGTTGCTGGGCTATGTTATTTAGTTATGTATGGGGTAGAAAGCCGTTTTGGGCAGTGGTTGAGTCAGCATGACATTATGCTGATGTTTGCCTGGCCGGGCATGCTGATGGTGACGGTTTTTGTTACGGTGCCTTATGTGGCCCGTATTTTAATACCCTTTATGCAGATACAGGGCAGTGACGAAGAAGAGGCTGCCTTAACTCTTGGTGCCAGTGGTTGGCAAATTTTTAGGCGCGTGACCTTGCCGCGCATACAATGGACAGTGCTTTATGGGGTGATTCTAAGTAACGCACGCGCCATTGGCGAGTTTGGTGCGGTATCGGTGGTCTCGGGGATGATTCTTAATCAAACGCTGACCCTGCCTTTGCTTGTCGAGCAGCTTAATAATGACTACAAAACAGTGGCCGCCTTTACGGCGGCCGCATTATTGGTCAGTATTGCAATGTTAGCAGTGCTGGGCAAACGACTTGTTGCCCAGCGTATTGGTTAATCGTATTGGTTAATTATTGGCTAGGCAGCTATTTGAAACTATTTGACAAGTCGCAGATGCCCACCTCGGCCTGAATCGTCGCTATCGTCATCTTTGCCTTGGTCTTGCTCTTTTGCTTTGGCTGCGTCTGATTGTTCTTTTTTGCCGCTGCCGGCCACCGGCTTAAGCGCAGGTTTGCTGTCAGCTTGTGTGCTTGGGCTCTCTGTGCCTGCCTCGTCTGTCTGGGCATAAGGCTCAGAGGGGGTGACCTCAAAGGGCATGCCTACATTGACCTCGCGGGCAAACACCGCCGACACGGCAGCAACCGGTATAAATATATCTTCGGTGGCGCCACCAAAGCGCGCCTGAAACTCGATGTATTCGTTGCCAATCAACAGCTGATTGGTTGATAAATAGCTAATATTGAGTGTGATTTGACCATCTTGGACGTAGCCCATGGGCACGACAGTGTTCTCATCGACCTTCACACTAATGTGTGGGCTGTAGCCATTGTCAGTGCACCAGTCGTGTAGGGCGCGAATCAGATAGGGTTTAATAGAGGATTCGGACATAAATATAAAGTATTAGCGACGCATCACTTTTTCTGATGGTGTGAGCGCCTCGATGAAAGCAGGGCGCGAGAAAACACGCTCGGCATATTTTTGCAAGGGGGCGGCGCTTTTGGGTAGCTCGATAGCATAGTGATCTAAACGCCACAACAAGGGGGCAATGGCCACGTCGATCATGGTGAACTCATCGCCAAGCATATATTTGTTTTTAGCAAGCATGGGGGCGAGCTGTGTGAGCCGATCGCGTAATTCTTTGCGTGCCTCGTTGAGCTTGCTCGTCGGTACCTCGCCTCGGTCTTCGAGGGTTAGTACGTGGCTAAAGAGCTCGCGCTCAAAATTAAATAAAAACAGTCGGGTGCGCGCGCGCATGGTGGGGTCGGCGGGCATTAGTTGTGGGTGCGGAAAGCGCTCGTCAATGTATTCATTGATAATATTTGACTCGTATAAAATGAGGTCGCGCTCTTCGAGAATGGGCACCTCGCCATAAGGGTTCATGACAAAGATATCCTCGGGCTTGTTGTAGAGGTCGATGTCACGAATTTCGAAATCCATGCCTTTTTCGTGCAGTACAAAACGACAACGCTGTGAAAAAGGGCAGGTCGTACCAGAATAAAGCACCATCATAGTTTAAGCTTCCAGTTTATAGAAATAAAACATGAGCCAGACGGCTCAACAATGGGGAAAACACCCTGCATGAGGCCATGCAGGGTGTGGTGCGCAGTGAGGGGGTTATTTGACGTCTTTCCAGTAGGCCTTGTCTAAGCGCCAGGCAACGCCAAAGAAAATAATAAGTAGAACGAGAACAGCGGCACCAATGCGCTTGCGTTCGGTTTGGTAGGGCTCGGACATCCAGCCTAAAAAGTTACTGAGGTCAGCGATGTCGCGATCAAAACGGGCCTTTTGCTCATCGTCGAGGGCGATAATCTTGGCCGTAGCAGAGGGCTTGGCCGCCGAACCGCTGACTGACTCGGTTTTGACATCCCAAAAGCCGTACTCATCGATGAGGGTGGTTGTACGCACCCATTGGCCATCGTCATCTTGTTTGACGACCACACTCTCGAGTTGGGTAGGGCCCTGGGCCTCCCACATGGCGTGGGGCATACCAACCATGGGGTAGACAAGGTTGTTCCACCCTGTCACCTGCCCTTGGTCGCGGTAAAAGGTACGCAAATAGGTATAGAGGTAGTCAACCCCATTGGGGCCAAAGCTGGTCGCCCGTGAGCGTGCAATAACCGACAAATCGGGTGGGGTGGTACCAAACCAAGCAGCGCCGTCTTTGGGGTCGAGCGCTACGGTCATGTACGAGCCGATGTCGTCAGAAGTGAACAACAGGTTGCGACGAATTTCCTCTTCGGTTAGGCCAATGTCGGTGAGCTTGTTGTACATCATTGCGCTCGCGCTATGGCAGTTGAGGCAGTAGTTAACGAACTGCTTGGCGCCATTTTGCAAGGCGCCCATATCGTTAATGAGGTTGGGGGCCTTTTCGGTGGGATAGTCATCCATAAAGGCCACTGCTGGGCTGCTAATGCAAAGTGCTAAGGCGAGCGCTCCAAGTGCTTTTTTAATCATGTTAAATCCGTATTTTTGAATAAGTTTTAGCGGGCGCGGAAAGTGATGCGCTCGGGAACAGGTTTAAACTTACCCATGCGTGACCAAACGGGCATGAGGAGGAAAAATGCCAGGTAGATCACAGTACCTATTTGGCTTAACAGGTTATAGAGGTCGCTTGGGGGCTCAGTACCCAAGAAACCGAGCATGAGGAAATTAATAATAAAAATCGCAAAGAGCAGCTTGTGCCAACCAGGGCGGTAGCGCACTGACTTGACCGGGCTAGTGTCTAGCCAGGGCAAGAAGAACAAGATAACTACTGCACCACCCATAACCACCACGCCCCAGAATTTGGCGTCAAAGACGCGGAAGCCTACGGCACAGGCAACGAGTATTAGGGTGATAAGTACACGCCATTGGATGCGGATGCTGCCGCGGAACAAAATAGCCAGCGCAGCAATAAGTGCCCCTGCAACCATTATCCAAGTAAAGTCATCAGTAGTCGCCCTTAACATGGAATAAAATGGGGTGAAATACCAAACAGGAGCAATGTGCTCGGGTGTAGCCATCGGGTCGGCTGGGATAAAGTTGTTGTACTCGAGGAAGTAGCCTGCCATCTCGGGGGCAAAGAACATAATCGCTGCAAATACAATCAGGAACCCGGCGACACCGAGGATATCGTGCACGGTGTAATAGGGGTGGAAGGGGATGCCATCAAGCGGGCGGCCTTTTTCGTCTTTGGGGCCGTCTTTGATCTCAACCCCGTCAGGGTTGTTAGAGCCCACCTCGTGCAATGCGATAAGGTGCGCTGCAACCAAGGCAATAAGCACTAAGGGTATAGCAATGACGTGGAAGGCAAAGAAACGGTTGAGGGTGGCATCTGAGACCACATAGTCACCGCGAATCCAGATGGCGAGCTCGGGCCCAATAAAGGGGATAGCAGAAAAGAGGTTAACAATAACCTGTGCGCCCCAGTAGGACATCTGACCCCAAGGCAAGAGATAGCCAAAGAAGGCCTCGGCCATCAAGCAAAGAAAGATAGCAACGCCAAAGATCCAGACCAACTCGCGTGGCTTGCGGTAGGAACCATAAAATAGGCCGCGCAGCATATGTAAATAAACCACAATAAAGAACATCGACGCACCAGTAGAGTGCATATAGCGGATGAACCAGCCACCTGGAACCTCGCGCATGATGAACTCGACCGAGGCAAAGGCCTGCTCAGCATCGGGCTTGTAGTTCATAACAAGGAAAATGCCGGTAACGATCTGAATGACCAATACCAACAAAGACAAAGAGCCGAAAAAATACCAAAAATTGAAATTTTTCGGCGCGTAATATTCTGACATGTGCTCTTTAAAGAGGGAGCTAAGCGGAAAGCGCCTGTCGATCCACCCTAAGAGTCCTGTCGTTTCAACTGTTTTCTCGCCAGCCATGAAAACGGTTCCTTTTTTTGAGTAAGAGCAAAGAGTGAAGAGAGATTAAGCCTCGTTTTCGGCCACACCTATAATGACCCGAGTGCCATCGGCAGAAAGGCTATAGGGGGGGATTTCGAGATTATCTGGTGCAGGTTTATTCATAAAGACACGGCCTGCAAGATCAAAGGTAGAGCCATGGCAGGGGCAGAAAAAGCCGCCCGACCAATCTGCAGGGAGGCCAGGTTGGGCACCGGCGGAAAAGCGCGGGGTGGGCACACAACCTAAGTGAGTGCAGATAGCAATACAAATAAAGTACTCGGGTCGAATAGAGCGCCACTCGTTTTGAGCGTACTCGGGCGTGAAACCCGGGCGATTAGAAAAGGGGTCGGCCAACTGATTGTTGAGTGGGCTTAGGGTAGCGAGCTGGGCCTCGGTGCGATGGAGGATCCAGATAGGGTTACCACGCCACTCGACAGTGCGCATTTCGCCAGGGGCGAGAGTGGTAAGGTCGACCTCGACCGGAGCCCCCGCTGCGCGCGCACTAGCAGACGGTGCAAAAGAACCAACAAAGGGGACTGCTGTGGCCACGCCAGTAACACCACCCACAGCACAGGCGGTGGTGACCCAAAAACGGCGCGATGGGTCAGATGGAAGGATAGATGTCTTTTCCGCTCCGTCGTTTTTGGGTTGTGTCGTAGATTGACTCATTCTAGTATCCTTATTTTTGCCCTAAATGGGTTGACTGCTAATAGCTTTGATGCTGATTGTTACGAAACAGGGCAGGTAGCTTGATGTAACAAGCTGACCTAGCGCCTAGATAAAATTTGCAAGATGCCTATCTTGATCTGTAGCGCAAAAACTAAAAGTGTGATTTGATCAACAACAATGTATTATAGCGCCATCAGATAAATATTGAGAGATATTAAGGGGCAAACATGAGTAAGTCATCTAGTTTCCTAAAAGAATTTCGTGAGTTTGCCGTACGCGGCAATATGATTGACCTTGCCGTCGGGGTCATTATAGGCGGTGCCTTTGGCAAGATTATTGACTCGTTAGTCAATGATGTCATTATGCCGCTTGTAAGCTTTATTTTAGGCGGTGATGTAGATTTTGCGAACTATTTTACCGTATTACGTACACCAGAGGGCTTTACCGGGCCGTATACGCTCGAAGAGCTCAACGCTGCTGGCGCCGTAGTGTTTGCCTGGGGTCATTTTATCACTATATTGGTGAATTTCATTTTATTGGCTTTTGTCGTGTTTGTAATGGTCAAAATGATCAACAAAATGCGCCAAAGCCTTGAGAAAGAGGCCGAGGCTGAGGCCGCTGAAGAGCCTAGCCCTGCCCCCGAGCCACCTGCCGAAGAGGTGGTGTTGCTGCGCGAGATACGTGATGCCCTCAAAAGCGACACGCTCAAGAGCAAATAGGCTTGCTTAAAAGGCCATCTAAAAAGCCGTTTAAAAAGCTGTCTGCAAAGACTACCTGAAAAGACTGTCTAAAATGGGTTGTCTAAATCGATAAACTCGACCTGCAGGCCAAATTGCTCGGCGAGGTGCTCGCCTAATGCTTTGACCCCGTAACGCTCGGTTGCGTGGTGGCCTGCGGCCATAAAGGCAGTCGAGCTTTCTGTAGCGTAGTGGTATGAGTGCTCAGAGGCCTCGCCAGTAATATACAGATCGGCCCCCGCGGCCATTGCATCGGGCATAAAGCCTTGGGCACCCCCAGTACACCAAGCCACACGCTGTATTTTTTGTTGTGGGTCACCAACATATTGAGGCTTTCTTTGCAAGGTTTTGTCAACATGTTTGGCCACCTCGGCAAGGGTTTTTGGGGTTTTTAGGTGGCCGAGTTGTATGAGGTTGTGGGGCCCACAGCGGCGTAGCTCGCCCGCATCGTCACGGTCGAGTTCAAAGCCCAAAACCTGCCCCAGCTGGGTGTTGTTACCATAGACAGGGTGCCCATCAAGGGGTAGGTGGTAGGCAAATATATTGAGTCGATGCCCAATGGCGGTGGCAATGCGCTGATGCTTCATGCCAATAATGCGCGGGTCTTCGTTTTTCCAAAACCAACCATGGTGCACAATTAGGGTATCGGCACCTTTGTCTATGGCCGCCTGTATGAGTGCTAACGAGGCCGTGACACCTGTCACGATATGCTTGATCTGTGTTTGCCCCTGTAGCTGTAAACCATTGGGGCTATAGTCTTGGTACTGTTCGGGGCTGAGCAGGTGGTCAAGATAGGTAAGTAACTCTTGTTGGCTGATGCGACTCATAAAATATAACTATGCTTAAAAGATGCTTGGTCAATATTAACTGTTGATCTTAACAGTAATTGCTGTTTTGTGTTTATTAATTGGTGACGCTAATCACATAGTCAACAATGGCGTCACGTTGATCTTGGCTCAGGCTATCAGCAAATGAGGGCATCGCGCCCATGCCCTCGATAAGCACCTTGTGCATGCGCTCGGCATCGGGCTGTAGGTCATCTAAATCGGGGCCAATATTGCCTGTGGCGCCTGCATCTTGTAGGGCGTGGCACAGCGCACAGGCCATAGGCTGCGCATCGCTAAGAAATAGTTGGCGGCCCAGCTCGGTATCGCTGGCCAAGACTAAATTGCTGCCGCCTAATAACAAAACAGCGATGGCTTTAAGAGCAAAATTACAAAGTGATTTCATCTTTTGTGCTATTTAAACTTGTTAGAAAGGGCCTGTCATTAGCCTAGGGTAGATGGCTTTGGGCCAGTTAACGGCTAGGTATTAGGCCGCAGGCGTTGGGCTCTAGGCCACAGGCGTTGGACATTAGGCTGCAAGCGCTGAGCATTAGACTACAGGCAAGCTTGGGTGGCTTGCCTGTAGTGGGTTGCTATTGTCCTGCTTGTGGCCTGCTTGCTTTAGGCTATTTAAAGTTGATTAAAGCTGCTAATTGGCTTTATGAGAGGACACTGACTGATGCTGCTAACTGGCTTTATGAGTGGACACTGATAGTGAGCATGTGGTCATGCCAGCTATTGTTGAGGTAACCACGGTTGTTTTCTACCCGATCTTTGGGCTGCTTTTGCCCTGCTGCGTTGGTGGCCCGACAGGCAATGTCGTATTGGCCAGGTTGCAGCTCGATGGGGAAGATAAACTGTCGCCATGCGTAGGGGCCGAGGTCAGGGCCGACAAAGCTAGCCTTGTGCCACATGGTGCCCCCATCTACTGAGATCTCAACCTCGGTGACATCACTGGCACCCCCCATTGCCAAGCCTTGTATTTGGACGAGGCCCGCGCGGATTTTCTCGTCGGGTTCGCTGGGGTAGGTGACCCAAGATTTGACGGGCATCTCCCAGACAGAGTCGTATTTGGGGTCGCCCTTTTCCCCTAGGGGGGCCATACGGTAACCACTTTGTTGGATATTGGCCGGTGATTGATCCGGGGTAAAGGCTACTTGTTTGACGTATTTAATGCTATTAACACCTGTATAGCCAGGCACGACCATGCGTAAAGGCCCGCCATGTGCCAAAGGTATTGGTACGCCGTTGATCTCCCAGGCCAAAATAGCCTGCTCGGTGGCCTCTAGGGGCACTGAGCGCTCGACCATCACGGTGTTGGGGTCAATGCCCTCGGGGATCTCTTCACCGCCTGTGCTGGTCATGTAATTGCTCCCCTCGGCAATGCCGCCAGTGGCCTCTATCACCTTTTTAATCGGGATCCCGGTAAACACGACACAGCCTGCTGCGCCGACCGTCCAGGGCGTGCCACTAGGCTTGCTGGGGAAGTAGCCCCGACCATTGCCCGAGCACTGCAGTATCATTGGTACTGACTCGAGACCCATGCGCTTGAGCTGCCCGACGGTAAAGGTGGTGGGGTTTTTGACCCCTTTGATTTGTACCTCCCAATTGTCAGGGTCGTGGGTGATCTCTTCGGGTGGTGGGTTGAGGTTATTGCGCACAAAGAGGCGATCAAGGGGGGTGATGAGGCCGCTGCCAAAGGCGTTGCGCTGTGTTTCCATTGTGTTGGCACTATGAATAATCAGTGCACTGGGGTCTTTCCAAGCTGCATAGGCAGGTAAGGTGGCCGCGTCTTTGGTCTCGGTTGCGGCGAGGGCCCGTGAAATTGGGGTGAGTGTGCCTACAGAGGCTAGGCTGATTGCCCCCCTGCACGCAATAGGGCATGACGGCGAGAAATATTCGTCGGTTTCATTATCGCTCCTAGGTTTTTTGTGAAAAGGCGTTTAGAAACATTGCCTTATGGTTATAATTATTTGTTTTTTGCTTATAACCAACAGTATATGAGGCCTAAACTATTAAATCTAGCGTGTTGGCCTAGGGTTTTCCATAGAAACCATAAATATACTAATCACTGTCCATAGAGGTGTCGGCTTTCCCCTCGGGGGCTTTGACTAGACGTCCGACTAAAATACCGATCTCGTACAAAATACATAGGGGCCCAGCCAAGAGAAACTGGCTGATCACATCGGGGGGGGTGACAATAGCGGCAATGACAAAGGCCCCGACAATGACGTAGCCGCGTATTTCGCGCAGCTTGTCAACGGTAACAATGCCGGCCTTGATCAGCAAAACAACGGCGACGGGCACCTCGAAGGTGATGCCAAAGGCCAAAAACATGGTCATGACAAAGCTAGAATAGGCCTCGATATCAGGTGTTTGGCTAATTGATTGGGGCGCAACCGAGGCAATAAACTGAAATACCGTGCGAAAGACAATAAAATAACAAAACACCATCCCTAATATAAAGAGCAAGGTGCTCGAGACAATAATAGGCAGGGCAAGGCGTTTTTCATGGGTATACAGCCCAGGGGCAATAAATGCCCATGCCTGATACAGCACGTAGGGCAGGGCAATAATAAAGGCAGCTAACAGGGTCACCTTGACCGGCACCATAAAGGGGGTGATAACGCCTGTGGCAATCATGGTGCTGCCTTGGGGCAGCGAGGCCAGCATAGGCTGAGCCAAGGTGTCATAGATAAAAGCAGCACCTGGGTAAAGAAAAATCACCACAAATATGACCAGCACGCTGGCGACAGCGCGTAATAGCCGATCGCGCAGTTCGACCAGATGCGAGATAAATGTTTCGTTTTGTGCTTCTTCTGTCATAGCCTGAGGGAAAATTATTTAAGCATCAATGAGTAGGCGCTATCGGTTAATAGGTAAAAATCTGCGCGGGGCATAATAAGGGTACATACCCAGAGTGGTTAGTGTGAATCAGATCGTCGATAAGGCTGCCCTAGGCCATAGCCCCCACGAGTAGGGGCATCGGTATCGCTGCCCTCATCAGGGGTTGCCTGCTGTGGCTTGTCAGGGTCGTGCTCGGGCTTTGCTGAGTGCTCAGCAGGGGTGTTGTCCTGGGTCTGTGGGGGGCGTTTGGTGTGTGCGGACTCGGCCTGCTTGGTTTGCTCGGCCTTGCTCGCCTGTTGGGCCTTGCTTGTTTGGTCTTGGGCAGGGGGGCTGTCGACCTCGTTGGCTGGCTCAGTGGCTGCTGAGGTTGACTCAGTCGAGGCGGTTGATTTGTCTTGATCAAGGCTCTTGACCGCATCACGGGCCTCTTGTAGTGGGTCTTTAAGCTGTTTTTCTAGATCGGCCATCGGGTCTTTGAGCCCCTTTTGTAGACCCTCTATAGGCTTTTTAAGATCTTTTTCCAAATCAGCGAGTGGGTCTTTAAGATCTTTAAACTGCTTTTCAATATCATCAATAGGGTCTTTGAACTCTTTGCCTAGATCGGTGATAGAGTCCTTAACTGATGAAGAGGCCTTTTCCATTTCCTTTTTGAGATCTTTGACATCGCTAAGATCCATCTCGCGCTGTATGTCGCGTTTGACATCATTCATATAGCGCTGGGCACGACCAAATAGGTGGCCGATCGTACGGGCGACTTTGGGTAAGCGCTCGGGTCCGAGGACGATAAGCGCAACAACAGCGATGATGAGCAGTTCACTAAAACTGATGTCAAACATGGTTGCAACCGATGCAAAAGGTGAGCCATAGATATAGGTACCATAGCGGTACCCTAATCATTATGGAAAAGGGCCATTAGGCGACTCGAGCCCCACCTTGGTACAGCAAGAGGCTGTATATCAAGGCAAAGCCTGCCTGTAGCCAGCAGTATGTGTTGCGACTAGGTGCTTAAGATGCGTCGGTTTTTTCTTTGGCCTGTACGTCGACAGTGTTCTCGTCGTCGGCCGTACGCTGCGCAATACTTTCGGGCTGCTCGTCGTCTTGGGCCTCGCGAATACCTTTTTTAAAGCCTTTGACGGCACCGCCTAAGTCTTCGCCGATATTGCGTAGCCTTTTGGTACCAAACACCAGGGCCACAATGAGTAAAACAATAAGCCAATGCCAAATGCTAAATGTCCCCATGAAGAACTCCTATGCTAAATCGAATCTTGGGTTGAATCACAGACCGTGGTCTGCATTACAAACGTTTGCCCCCAAGAATATGTAAGTGTAAATGATCGACCTCTTGGCCACCCTCGATACCGCTATTGATGACTAATCTAAAACCACCCTCGTGCCCGGGGCGACAACCATTGTCGGCAGCAAGCTTTGGCGTGAGGGCCAGCATCTTGCCTAGCCACGAGGCATCGTCTTGGGTGATGTCTTGCATCGATACCACATGATGCTTTGGTATAAGCAGCAAATGTACGGGTGCTGCTGGGTTGATATCTTTAAAAGCGACGAACTCATCGTCCTCGTAAACCTTGGTTGAAGGCAGACTGCCATCAATTATTTTACAGAAAATACAATTTTCGCTCATAAGCTTATACCAAAATGACGACCAAATAATCTAGTTATAAACCCTAGGGGTTGTGGGTAAAATCAGCTGCGCGCGGCTTTTTCGTCTAGGCCTGAGACCCCTTGTCGTCGCGCAAGCTCTGCAAAGACCTCTTCGGGGCGCACATGATAATAACTTAACACAACTAGGCTATGAAACCATAAATCGGCCATTTCGTAGACCAGCTGCTTTGAGTCATTGTCTTTGGCAGCCAATACCACCTCGGTGGCCTCCTCGCCAAGCTTTTTTAAAAAGGCGTTGGGCCCCTGATGCAATAGACGTGCACTGTAGGACTGCTCGGGGTCGCCCCCTGCATCGGGGTGGCGACTAGCTAAAAGGTCGGCAAGCTGGCTAAAAACCTGCTCATGAGGTGGCTTAGGTGCAAAGGTCATGATTATAAGTGAAAACTAAACAAAAAGGATAATATCAACCCAGAAAAGATTAAGTATAAATATCTTTTGGGTCTTTGAGTACGGGCTCGACTGCTTGCCATTGGGGTGTGTCGGCCTGATCGACCAACTGTTGGTAAAAGCAGCTTTGGCGGCCGGTATGGCAGGCAATGCCGCCTTTTTGCTCGACCTGCAGCAAGAGCACATCGCCATCGCAATCGAGGCGGATGTCATGTACGATTTGCTCATGCCCAGATTGCTCGCCTTTGTGCCATAGACGCTGACGCGAGCGCGACCAGTAGGTGGCCTTTTTATGTTGTACGGTATGGCGTAGGGCCGCCTCATTCATCCAGGCAACCATTAACACCTTGCCACTTTGGTGATCTTGGGCAATGGCGGGTATGAGCCCTTGGGCATCAAATTGTACGGCATCAATCCAACACATGTCGGTCTCCTATAAAGCAGAGCAGTTAACTGTCAGACTGTACGGCAATGCCTTGTTTACGTAAAAAGTCTTTGGCCTGAGCAATGCTGTAATGCCCATAATGGAAAATACTTGCTGCCAAAACCCCTTGTGCCCCGCCTTTGAGTACGCCATCGGCCAAATGCTGTAGTGTGCCCACCCCACCCGAGGCGATAATAGGTAGGTTTACTGCTTGGCTAATGGCTTGGGTGAGCTCGAGATCAAAGCCGGCTTGGGTGCCATCGCGATCCATGCTGGTGAGCAAAATCTCGCCAGCCCCCAACTGGGCTACCTGCTTGGCCCATTGTACTGCGTCTAGGCCAGTGCGCTTTTTGCCCCCTTGGGTGCAGACCTCCCAATGTAGGGCGGGCTGTGTCGCTGGGGCCTGTGCCGCAGTAGGCTCGGCCACTGTAGCAGAGCGAGCAGTGGTTGTTTTTGTCACGGCGGTGGCCTCGTTGCGTAGGGCATCAATGGCGATAATAAGACGCTCTGAGCCAAAAGCTTGGGCGGCTGCACGGATGAGCTCGGGCTTTTGTACGGCCGCGCTATTAATCGATACCTTTGCTGCCCCGGCATCGATCATGGCCTGCATTTGCTCGAGATTGCGCATGCCGCCGCCAACAATTATTGGGGTTTGTCTATGCTGCTTGAGCTGGGCGAGCACCTTTTTAATGACAGTATTATTTTGTTCATCGCCGGTAATATTTAACAGCACAATTTCGTCAGCCCCGTGCTCGGCGTAGCGCAGAGCAACCTCATAGGGGTCACCCGCATCGTTGAGGTCAACAAAATTGACCCCTTTGACGACACGGCCATTAGCCAAATCTAAACAAGGAATAATACGACAACGCGGGGCAGGGGACTGCATGATAGGCCTTGGTATAAACAGGCATGGCCCAAACCGATGGCGCAGCTAACTATTGAGTTAACCGGCATCGAGCAGCCATAGCCGATGATAAAAACAGAAAATTACGGGGGGCGGCTTAAATAGTTAGACGCCACCCCCAAGAAAAATATTTAAATGCCAAAACAACCCTAGGTTTTGGGCCGTTATCTATCTAGGCTGTCTACATATTGCTGGGCAGCAGCAAAGTCAACGGTGCCCTCGTAAATACTGCGGCCCAGTATGACCCCGTCGATTCCCTCATCGGCGACGGCACATAAGGCCTTGATATCATCAATAGAGGACACCCCACCCGAGGCAATAACAGGGATATCTACCGCCTGCGAAAGCGCAACAGTAGCGGGGATATTGACCCCAGTTAACATACCGTCGCGGCCGATATCAGTATAAATAATCGCCTCGCAACCATAATCGGCAAACTTTTGGGCCATGTCGATGACATCATGGCGGCTGATTTTGCTCCAGCCATCGGTGGCCACCTTGCCCTCACGGGCATCTAAACCAACGATAATATGCCCAGGGAAAGCGCTACAGGCATCGCGTAAAAAACCAGGGTTTTTAACAGCAGCGGTACCGATAATGACATATTGGATGCCCAAATCAAGATAGGCCTCAATGGTGTCGAGGTCGCGTATGCCCCCACCAATTTGAATGGGCGCCTCGTCATCGACGGCCTCGATAATTGCCTCGATGGCCGCTTGGTTGACAGGCTTGCCCGCAAAGGCGCCATTGAGGTCAACTAAATGTAACCGCTGTGCGCCTTGCTCGAGCCACTGCTCGGCCATTGCTGCAGGGTCATCAGAAAATACTGTGACATCTTGCATGTCGCCTTGGCGCAGACGTACACAGCGCCCGTCTTTGAGGTCGATAGCAGGTATCAGTAACATGGCTATAACACCCCCTTGGTAGAGGGGATCACCCCCTCGTTACGTGGGTCAGACTCAAGAGCCATGCGTACGGCACGACCAAAAGCCTTGAAAATGGTCTCGCACTGGTGGTGGGCGTTTTCACCGCGGATATTATCTATATGCAAGGTGGCTTGGGCGTGGTTAACAAAGCCTTGGAAAAACTCACGCACGAGTTCGGTATCAAAATTGCCAACCTTTTCGCGGCAAAACTGTGCATAAAAATACAACCCTGGGCGACCAGAAAAATCGATGACCACGCGGCTAAGTGACTCGTCTAACGGCACATAAGAGTGCCCGTAGCGGCGGATGCCGGCCTTGTCACCGATGGCCTGAGCAAAGGCCTGGCCCAAGGCGATGCCAACATCCTCAACCGAGTGATGATCATCAATGTGGGTGTCGCCATCGCAGTAGACCTTGAGGTCAATCACCCCATGGCGTGCGATTTGGTGCAACATATGGTCAAAAAAAGGAACGCCACTATTGAGCTCGTGCTGGCCGGTGCCGTCGAGGTTAATGGCTATTTTGATCTTGGTCTCGTTAGTATCGCGAGAAATTTCAGCAGTACGCATGGTAAAAACCACTATTCAGAAGTTGACAGTCGAAGTTGAGCGCTTTGGGCGTGCGCGTACAAGCCCTCGCCTTCGGCTAAGGTAGCAGCGATGGGCCCCAGAGTTTGGGCACCAGTAAATGAGATATGAATCACGCTGCTGCGCTTTTGAAAATCGTAAACCCCTAATGGGGAGGAAAACCGCGCCGTGCGAGCGGTGGGCAAAACATGATTAGGCCCGGCACAGTAATCACCCAAAGACTCAGAACTATAGGGGCCTAAAAAGATCGCCCCTGCATGACGGATACGGGCTAAGCAGTAATCGGGGTCTTGGGTGGCAATCTCGAGGTGTTCGGGGGCGATGATGTTGGCAATTGTGCAGGCCGCATCGAGATCGGGCACATGTATAAGTGCCCCTCGATCGGTCAAACTGCGTTGGATAATGTCTGCCCGCGGCATGGTAGGCAAGAGTTGTTTGATCTCGCCCTCGACCGCATCTAAAAACTCTAAATCAGGGGAAATTAAAATTGCCTGAGCGAGCTCATCGTGCTCGGCTTGTGCGAAAAGATCCATCGCCAACCAATGGGCCGAAACGTGGCCATCGCTGATAATAAGAATCTCGCTTGGCCCCGCTATCATATCGATGCCCACCGTACCAAACACACGGCGTTTGGCCTCGGCCACATAGGCATTGCCGGGGCCGACAATTTTGTCAACAGCAGGGATGGTCTCGGTGCCGTAAGCAAGGGCAGCAATAGCCTGTGCCCCACCAATGGCAAAGACCCGATCAACCCCCGCCAAGGCCGCAGCGGCCAAAACAAGATCGTTTTGCTCGCCCTTTGGGGTGGGGGTCACCATAATGAGCTCGGCCACCCCAGCCACCTTGGCAGGTATGGCATTCATCAGTACGGATGAGGGGTAGGCGGCCTTGCCGCCAGGCACATAAAGACCCACCCTATCAAGCGGGGTGATGCGTTGGCCCAGTCTATTGCCATTGGCCTCGGTGTAGGACCAGTCATCTTGGAGCTGATGTTGGTGGTACTCGCGTATGCGCGCGGCAGCAGTATCGAGGGCACTGCGTTGGGCTGCCGGCAAAGAGTCAAGGGCGCGCTGTAGTTCGGTAGCCGGTATCTCGAGCTGCTGTGCCTGCTCGAGTTGCAACTGATCAAAACGCTGAGTATAGCGTAATAACGCCGCATCGCCCTCGTGGCGAATGGCATGAATAATATCGCGGCAGGCGGCTTCGATAGAGCTGTCTTGCTCGTCCTCATAGGCAAGTAGAGCCCGCAACTGAGCATCGAACTCGGGGGCGGTAGAGTGTAAGCGTCGAATAACCGTCATGAAAATATCCTCGATAACAACTTGGGCGCAGGGCAACCCGCACTAGAATTGTAACCTTTTTTTAGCCTTAGGGTTCAGGTTGTATGGCGGCCATCATTAGTGCATCCATTAGGGGCTGCAGCTCGGTTTGGCGGGTTTTTAATGCCGCCTGATTAATAATTAGGCGGGATGAGATCTGGGCAATTTCCTCGACCTCGATCAACTGGTTGGCCTTGAGGGTATTGCCTGTTGAGACCAAGTCAACAATGGCATCAGCCAGACCAACCAGTGGTGCCAACTCCATCGAACCATATAGCTTGATGAGGTCAACGTGCACCCCTTTGTTAGCAAAATGCTCGCGGGTGGCACGTATATATTTGGTGGCGATGCGCAAGCGGGCCCCTTTGTAGACAGCATTGTGGTAGTCAAAGTCTTGGGGTACTGCCACACTCATGCGACAGCGCGCAATATTGAGATCAACTGGCTGATAAAGGCCGCCGGGGTGATGCTCCATATGCTCATAGAGCACGTCTTTGCCCGCAATGCCAATATGTGCTGCCCCATACTGCACATAGGTGGGCACATCGGTGGCCCGCACAATTATAATTTGCAAACCGTCCAAACTAGTAGGCAAAATCAGTTTGCGCGAGGTTTCTGGGTTTTCTAAAACCTCTATACCTGCTTGGTTGAGCAAGGGCAGGGTTTCATCAAAAATACGGCCCTTTGATAGGGCAAGAGTCAGGGGTTGTGGTTGGCGCTCGGGCATGATGATGTCTAAGTTTTCTGATAATAATCGCTGTAAATTTCAGCCTGTCGCTCAGGCATGCTAGTGATTGTTGTTGGTTGCTAGGCGTCAATGCGTAGCGGTTTATTTAAACCGCTCTACCTGTGCCCCGACCGCGGCCAGCTTGGTTTCCATTTGCTCATAGCCACGATCGAGATGATAAATGCGCTCGATAATGGTGTCGCCTTGGGCTGCGAGGCCCGCGACAACGAGGCAGGCCGAGGCACGCAGGTCAGTGGCCATGACCCGGGCGCCAAATAATTGCTCTATGCCCCGAATGCGTGCTGTATGGCCATCGGTCTTAATGTCGGCGCCCATGCGGCGTAGCTCTTGCACGTGCATAAAGCGGTTTTCAAAAATATTTTCGGCAATGATGGCCCGGCCCTGGGCAATTGTATTTAGGGCCATAAGCTGTGCCTGCATATCAGTAGGCAGGCCAGGGTATTCGCGCGTGCTAAAGCTGACAGCATTGGGCCGTTGATGCATCTGTGCATGGATAATATCGCCATCGCAGTCGATGCTTAGGCCTGCTTGCTGCAGTTTTTCTATGGTGGCAGTGAGGGTGTCAGCCTGGGTACCATGCAGGCGTAGGCTGCCTCGGGTGGCCCCTACCGCACACAAAAAGGTGCCCGTCTCGATGCGATCGGGCATGATGGTATATGTGGTGCCATGCAATCGATCGACACCTTGTATCACAATGCGGTTGCTGCCATGCCCCTTGATGCGGGCCCCCATCGAGATGAGCATATCGGCAAGGTCGACCACCTCGGGCTCTTGGGCGGCATTTTCGATGATGGTCTCGCCCTTTGCGAGCACAGCCGCCATGAGCAGGTTTTCGGTACCAGTGACGGTGATCATATCGGGGCGCACAGTGGCCCCCTGCAACCGCTTGGCCTGGGCCAAAACAAAGCCGTGCTTAAGCTCGATATCGGCCCCCATCGCACGCAGCCCTTTAATATGCTGATCAACCGGTCGTTGCCCAATGGCACAGCCGCCTGGTAGGCTCACGCGGGCCTGCCCAAAACGGGTCAGCAATGGGCCCAGCACCAGTATCGAGGCGCGCATGGTTTTTACCAGCTCGTAAGGGGCCTCGATGCTGTCTGGCTGGGCCGCTGAGAGCTCGATACTATGTGCATTGCGCTTGACCTTAACCCCAATGCGTGCAAGCAGCGCACAGGTGGTGTCGATATCACGCAGGTTGGGCACATTGTGCAGGGTGACCGTATCACTGGTTAGCAAGCTGGCACATAGTATTGGTAGGGCGGCATTTTTGGCCCCCGAGATGGTGATATCGCCATTTAGGGGGTTGCCGCCGGTGATGCGTAGTTTATCCATTCCCTTCTGCCTTGTACTCGTCTGGCGTTAGGGTGCGCATCGATAGGGCGTGTATCTCGCTATCCATCCGTGCACCGAGGGCGGCATAAACGCGCTGATGACGGCGTATGCGATTAAGCCCTTCAAACTCGGGGCTGACAATAATGGCCTCAAAATGCGAGCCATCGCCCTCTACTTGTATATGTTTGCAGTCTAGGCCGCTGGTGATGTAGTCGCGTACTTGTTCGGGTGTAGGTAAGCTCATGATTAATTCCGTAGTTTATAACCTGTTCTTAAAAGATGTAAGGCAATTAAGGAGAACAAAACAAAAGCCGTGCCGACAACGGCAAGACTATGCCATGGTGACACATCAGAGGCAGCAAAAAACCCATAACGAAACCCATCTATAGTGTAGAAAATCGGGTTCCACTGTGAAACATTTTGCCAAAATGGGGGCAGACTATGTATAGAGTAAAACACCCCCGATAAAAAGGTCGCAGGCATAATCAAAAAGTTTTGAAAGGCTGCGAGCTGGTCGAATTTCTCGGACCAGAGGCCGGCAATGACCCCCAATGTAGCCATAATGCCGCAAGAAAGTACAGCAAAGGTCAGCACCCAAAGCGGGTAAGCTACTGGCAGCGTGACAAAAAATAATGAGGTAATGCCAATAAATAGCCCAACAACCAGCCCCCGTATCACCGCGGCCAGCACATAGGCCGAAAATATCTCGCGATGCGATAGGGGCGGCAATAAAATAAAGACCAAATTACCCGTGATACGGCTTTGGATAAGCGATGACGAGGGGTTGGCAAAAGAGTTTTGCAGCATGCTCATCATCATCAGGCCCGGTATTAAAAAAGAGGTGTAGGGCACCGAGTCATAAACATGCACACGGTCTTCGAGCACCTGGGCAAAGATCAACAGATACAACAAGGCGGTGACCACGGGTGCGGCCACAGTTTGAAAGCCCACCTTGATAAAGCGCATCATCTCTTTGTGCAAAAGAGTAGGAAAGCCCGAACCGTCAACGTGTCGGGGCTGCATCATGGGGGGTTTGGTTGGCTGATTGGGGTCGTTTTGTGGTACACCCCAGCGTTTTAAATATTCAGTCTGACTCATGCGGATAACTTCTCGGTTTTCTCATTGTGCATAATACGGACAAAAGCATCCTCGAGGTCGGTGCTGCCGACATTTTCGAGTAGCGCTTGGGTCGTATCGAGGGCGACAATCTCGCCCGCTTTAAGCATGGCAATGCGGTTGCATAGGGCCTCGGCCTCTTCGAGGTAGTGCGTAGTGAGCAAAATAGTATGCCCCTTGCGATTTAGGCGCGAGATAAACTCCCATAAATTGCGGCGCAAATCGACATCAACCCCGGCAGTAGGCTCGTCAAGAATGATTACCGGCGGGCGGTGGACCAATGCCTGGGCCACAAGCACGCGGCGTTTCATACCGCCAGAAAGGGCGCGCATATTGGTATCACCCTTGTCGCTTAGGCCTAGGTTATGCAGGATCTCGTCTATCCAATCATCGTTATTGCGCAAACCAAAATAGCCCGACTGTATGCGTAGGGTCTCGCGCACCGTAAAGAAAGGGTCGTAGACAATTTCTTGGGGGACTACGCCCAAGGCGCGCCGTGATAGGCGGTAGTCTTTGACCACATCGTAGCCACAAACACTGGCTCGGCCCGTGCTTGCATGGGTGAGGCCCGCAAGAATAGAAATGAGGGTGGTCTTACCTGCCCCGTTGGGGCCGAGTAAGCCAAAAAATTCACCATGCTCGATGGTGAGATCAATGGATTTCAAGGCAGGAAAGCCTTGGTTGCGGTCGGTTAGGCCAAGTAGGCCTTTGAGCCCTTTGGCGGGCTCGTAAAAGGTTTTACTAATATTTTCTAAATAAATCGCCGTCATAAAAAAAGGACAAAAAGTCTGGCTCCATAATTGAGCCAGACTGAGTCTAAAAGAAGAGGCGCAGCACTAGGTGACGCGGCCTCTAGATGAACAAAAAGAGGGCGTTTTGCTTGGGTAGGGTGGTGCGCGATGGGCCCTTAGCGATTTTGCTTGTTGAGCGCATCGATTAGGCCATCAAAACCGCGCTCGTTGATGAGCTGGGCAAACTGATTGCGGTAGTTTTGGATTAACCAAATACCCTCTATATTGAGGTCGTAGATCTTCCAGCCATCGGGGTTGTTTTCCATACGATAATCGACAGTGACGTCGGGGTTGCTGCGCTGTGAGATCACAGTGCGTACGACCACATCGGCTGCATTGGGGTCGCCCCTAAAGGGCTGCACCTTGATTTCAGAGAGCTCGTCGACCCGCGACAACGCCCCGCTATAGGTGCGAATCAGCGTGTTTTTAAAGGCCTCGACCAAGGCCTCGCGCTGCTCGGGGGTCGCCTGACGCCAATGGTGCCCCGTGGCCAGACGGGTGGTCTTTTCGAAGTTGACATAGGGCAGTACATACTCATCGATGAGTGCATTAATGGCACTGCGGTCGCCCTCTTGGGCCTCGGTGTTGTCTTTGACTGCGCGCAAGGCCTGATCAGAGACTGCCTGAATAAACTCCGGCGGAGCCGCCTTGGTGTCTATAGTAGCCCATGCATGGCCAAAGAAAAACAAAGCACACATAAATGCGACAACTAAGTGGCTAAAACGTGCGTAGATGAATTTACGTTGCATAGGTATCACGGTTGGCATGGAAGTCGTCCTTTACTACAGTAAAAATAGCCAAAGGGCATGAGTGCGGGCATTGGCACAGGGCCGCCCGCCTAATTGGGCTAGCCCTACTCGTTGGGGGTATCGGTGTCGAGCTGATTATCTTTGGGGTCGTCATAAACCGGCAGCTCGTCATTAGGGTCGTCGTAGTCGGGTAGCGTGTCGGGGTCATCGTACACGGGCAACCCCTCGGCCTCATCGTAAAAATCCTCGTAAGTGGGCAGCTCGCCATAGTCGTCACTGCCAAAGGGGGCCTTTTTGCTGCGCACCAAAGCCTCGCGGCGCTGTAGGTAAGCATCGCGAATAAAGCTATAGCGATCAAGGGCCAGATCGTCGACTAGGTCTTCGGCATCGGTCAGGCCGGCACGCATATCAACTAGATACAAGCCCAAGATGGAGTTGCGTACGGGGACGTTTTTGATCGAGGTGATGGGGTAAGTAGCCGAGAAGCCTGTGGCAAACCCACCCACACGAGCAGCGCCATCACGTATGGTGCTGGGCCCTAAGCCTGGAATAATAAAGTACGGCCCGGATGGCACCCCCCAAACGCCAAGGGTGGTACCCAAATCATTGGGTATGGGTTTGGCGCCATTCATTGAGGCAACGTCGATACAGCCACCTAAGCCCATAGTGGTATTAAACAACACGCGCCCAAGACTATTAAAGAAGTCGTGCGGTCGACCCTGAAAAAAGCTGTTAATACCCGACCAAAGATCGCCAAAGTTGTTAAAGATGTTGCTTACACAAGTTTGGGCAGGCTTTGGAGTGAGGGTTTTGTACATATTGGTCACTGGCAATACCAGCGCCCGGTCAACATTATAGTTGATTTTGTCCATCGTGCGGTTATACGACTCAAAGGGGTCGTCAGGGTTAGGGTTGTTGACTGTAGCACAGCCAGCAGTCAGGGCCACTGCGGCGCAGGTAAGGCCATAGCGCACGGTTCTTTTTATACGTAAATTATTATTTGAGGGTTGCAAAGACATAGAGGACCTTATTGACAATGTTGTTTTCTATGGCAAGAAACAAAGGCAGCCTAATCACCGGCCATATTGTAGAGGAATTTGCTGATCAGTTCTTCGAGCACCACAGCACTTTGGGTATATAAAATAGTTGAACCATTGCTTAGGTCTACATCATTGCCCCCCGGTGATAGGCCTATGTACTGCTCGCCTAGCAGCCCTGAGGTTAAGATTGAGGCCGAGCTGTCATCGGGGAATTTGTACTGATTTTCTATCTCGAGGGTGGCCGTGGCATGAAAGCTTTGGTTATCAAAGCCAATATCGACCACCCGCCCTACTACCACCCCACTGCTTTTAACTGGGGCGCGCACCTTAAGGCCACCGATATTATCAAAAGCGGCCTGTACGCGGTAGGTTGGGGCAAAGGAAAAGCTACTTAGGTTGCCCGCCCGCAAGGCTAAAAAGGCCAGTGCGACCAACCCAAGAAAGACAAAAACGCCTACCCAGAAATCTGTTTTGCTTTGAGACATAACCGGTTCCGTATATGAAAAGGTTTTACTAACTAAACATCAGTGCAGTCATAAGGAAGTCTAGCCCCAACACTGCTAACGAGCCACTGACAACGGTGCGTGTGGTGGCACGTGAGACCCCCTCGGGGGTGGCGCGGGCTGTCCAGCCAGTATAAAGTGCGATCAACGTCACCACCACACCAAAGACAAAGCTTTTAATCACGCCGTTAAGCACATCGTTGATGACATCAACCCCATCTTGCATTTGTGACCAAAAGGCGCCTGGGTCAATGCCAATTAGCAGCACCCCTACCACCCAGCCACCAATCACCCCTACAGCAGAAAAGACCGCGGCCAAAATAGGCATGGCAATGACGCCACCCCAAAAGCGTGGCACCAGTACACGGCGGATGGGGTCAACAGCCATGACCTCCATAGCAGCTAATTGCTCGCCGGCTTTCATGAGACCGATCTCGGCTGTGAGTGAGGTACCCGCGCGACCCGCAAACAACAAGGCGGTGACCACCGGGCCGAGCTCACGCGTGAGGGACAAAGCCACCAATAACCCCAGCGCCTCTTCGGAGCCATAACGATTAAGGGTGTAATAGCCTTGTAAGCCCAACACAAAGCCCACAAATAGCCCCGATACGCCGATAATTAACAGAGAATAATTACCAATAAAATGCACCTGCTGGGACACCAGGCGGGGCCGTTGAAAAACAATGCCCGAGCGCTTGAGCAGGGCGAAAAACAAACGGGTAAAGGCGCCCAAAGTATAAAAACTGCGGACAATGGTGTGACCAAAAGCGGCGATGATATTGATTAGGGCATTCATGAGTGCTTGCTGTTTTTCTCGAGCCAGGCCTCAAAGGCAGGGGTGGTCGGATAATGAAAGGCAATGGGCCCATCAGGCAGACCATGCAAAAACTGCTGCACGTATTCATCTGCAGCCTCTTGGAGCTCGGCAGGGGTGCCTTGGGTGATCATCTTGCCTTGGCCAACAATATAAACATAGTCGGCAATCTTAAAGGACTCGGGTACATCGTGAGTGATAATAATTGAGGCACAATTGAGTTGATCGCTTAGATCGCGTATAAGTTGCGCGGTAATGCCCAATGAAATAGGGTCGAGGCCTGCAAAGGGCTCATCATAAAAAATCAGCTCGGGCTCGAGCACAATGGCACGTGCGAGGGCTACTCGGCGGGCCATACCGCCCGAGATCTCATTAATTTTTAAATGTGCGGCAGCCCGCAGCCCAACCGCATCGAGCTTTTCGAGGACAATGCGGGTGATCTCGGCATTGCTAAGCTTAGCGTGTTCGCGTAAAGGGAAGGCCACATTATCAAAGACATTTAGGTCTGTAAACAGTGCCCCTTGTTGGAAGAGCACCCCCATGCGTTTACGTAATTGCTCGATCTCGGTGGGCGAACAGCGCCCTAGATCTTGGTCAAATACATAAATCTGCCCTGCTTGGGCAAAGATCTGTGCGGTCGCACCGCGTAGCAAGGTGGTTTTCCCCGAACCCGAGCCCCCCATCATAGCGATGACTTGGCCGCGTTTGGCCTCGATATTAATGTGCTTGAGCACGGTAAAATCGCCGTACCCGAGGGCAACATCGTGGAAACGAATGAGGGTCTCATTCGATTGATTGGTTGAGCTCATGGTTATTTAAGTATTGATGCAGCAGGTGATGTATCGTTTAGATAGGGTAAAAGATAACATAGCTCGATGCGGCTTACGAGGTGCCAAAGTGCAAACTCAGTCAACTATGTTGTTACAGCGGTCAAAACACCCTTAAAAGTGCAAAAAAAGCACATAAAATGCAATAACACTCATTTTTTCTTGGGGTGCTCCGGCTAAAGGCTAAGTGTTAATCGTAGTTTGTGGCTGTGGCTGTGCCTTTGCCTGTAATAAGGGTTGCAATAGAGGCGGTGATTAGGGTAAAGCCGTCAAGACTTTTTTTACCAAACAAAGTAAAGTATAGGGTTGAACTGATTCGGGCCAAAAAGGCGCGAATCGCGAACGATTTTCATCAGTTCTAGGGTCAGAAATGAGTCAAACACATACTTCCACACATACACCTAAGCAGGCCCCAGAATCTGCCCAAGTCCTTGAGCAAGCCTCGGTTAAACGCCTATTTGCAGAGGCCGACCAAGACTACTCGCATATTGACAAAGAGGCGGTTGTGACCGCGCTCAAAGATGCTTTGCCCGCCGCTATGGTCTTGCATACTGACGAGCAGCTACGCCCCTATGAGTGCGATGGCTTTATGCTCATGACGCATGTGCCATTAGCTGTTGTTATGCCCGAGACCGAGGCACAGGTGGTCATTGCGATGCAGGTTTGTGCACGTTTAGGGGTGCCCATTGTGGCCCGCGGGGCGGGCACCGGTTTATCGGGCGGGGCGTTGCCGCACCCCCACGGGGTGATCTTATCACTTGCGCGGCTTAATAAAATTATCAAGATTGATCAGCAGGCCCGCACCGCCACGGTACAGCCAGGGGTGCGCAATATTCAGGTCTCTCAGGCTGCCGAGCCCTATGGCTTGTACTATGCGCCCGACCCGTCATCGCAGATTGCTTGCACCATAGGCGGTAATATTGCCGAGAATGCCGGGGGCGTACACTGCCTCAAATACGGTCTTACCGTGCATAATGTGTTGCGCATACGGGGCATCACCATCAATGGCGAGATCTTCGAGGTGGGCAGCCATGCCCTCGATACCCCGGGCTACGACATGATGGCTTTGCTGATAGGTTCAGAGGGCATGCTTGCCGTAGTGACCGAGGTTACCCTCAAGCTCACACCTACCCCACGTTTTGCCCAATGCATATTGGTTAGCTTTGATGATGTCACCAAGGCGGCTGATGCCGTTGCCGGCATTATTGCCGAGGGTATTATTCCTGCTGGTCTCGAGATGATGGACCAACCCGCAACCATTGCGGCCGAGGAGTTCATCCGCGCTGGCTATCCCATTGATGCCAAGGCCATGCTGATTTGCGAGTCCGATGGCACGCCCGAAGAGGTCGCCGACGAGATTGCTCGTGTCGAGGCGGTACTCAATAAATTCGGTGCTACCGATATCAAGGTCTCGCAGTCCGAACAAGAGCGCGAGCTATTTTGGGCAGGTCGACGGGCGGCTTTCCCCGCAGCAGGGCGTATTTCACCCGATTATTTGTGTATGGATGGCACCATTCCACGCAAACGTCTGGGCGAGATGCTCAATGCTATTACCGAGATGGAGGGCAAATACGGTTTGCGCTGCCTTAATGTATTTCATGCAGGCGATGGCAACCTACACCCCCTAGTCCTTTATGACAGCAGTATCGAAGAAGAGCGCCTCAAGGCCCAACAGTTTGGGGGCGAGATCCTCGAGCTTTCGGTTGCTTTAGGGGGCACCATCACGGGTGAGCACGGCGTTGGGGTCGAGAAAATCAACCAAATGTGCGTGCAGTTTAACGAAGACGAGCGCGACATATTTTTTGCCATCAAAGAGGCCTTTGATAAAGATGCTTTGCTTAATCCAGGCAAGGCCATTCCGACCTTAAACCGCTGCGCTGAGTTTGGCATGATGCATGTCCACGGTGGGCAGATTCCTTTCCCACATTTGCCCCGTTTCTAGCTTAAGAGTATTTCAATGAGTGCAACCAATAATGAAACCCTTGATCCCATCGTGCAGCAGTGGGCAGAGCAGGTGCGTACTGCCCATGACGAAAAAAAGCCGCTGCAATTACAGGGCTCGGGGTCTAAGTCTTTTTATGGCCACCCTACCGAGGGCGAGCCTATATCGCTAACCGCCTACCAAGGGGTTATCGATTACGAGCCTTCTGAGTTAGTAGTTACCGTCAAGGGGGGCACCTCGCTAGCCGAGCTCGAGGCCTTACTTGATAGCAAAAAGCAATTCTTACCCTTTGAACCGCCGCATTTTGGCCCTGATGCCACGGTGGCGGGTTGCATCGCCAGTGGTTTGGCCGGGCCCCGTCGTGCGCAGGTGGGTGGGGTGCGCGATTTTGTTTTGGGGGTCAAGGTTATCGATGGGCAGGGTCGCGCCCTGACCTTTGGTGGGCAGGTTATGAAAAACGTGGCGGGTTATGATGTCTCGCGCTTGCTTACAGGCAGCATGGGTACCTTGGCCATCATGACCGAGCTCTCTATCAAGGTGTTACCCAAACCAGTGAAAGAGATCACGCTCAAACTCGAGCTTGATCAAGCTCAGGCTTTACAAAAGCTCAATCAGTGGGGCGGGCAACCGATACCCATTTCAGCTAGTGCTTGGTTTGACGAGCAGTTGTATCTACGTTTATCGGGGGCGCCCAGTGCACTTAGCACGGCCCAAGAGATTATCCAAGGCAGTTTGCTCGAGGCCGAGCCGGCCCAGCAGCTGTGGCAGCAGATACGCGAGCAAACCCATACATGGTTCAAGCAATCAGCTGACAAGGGCAGCACTGATGGCGCTGATGCCTCAGCGGCTAGCCAAGGGGGGTTGTGGCGCCTATCTGTGCCCAGTACAGCCGCCCCCATACTGCCCGATTTGCCCCAGCTTATCGAGTGGGGGGGTGCCTTGCGTTGGTGTTATAGCGATCTTCCTGCAGCCGAAATCCGCAGCCAGGTCGAGGCCGTGGGCGGCACGGCCACCTTATTTCGTTCGGCCCGCAACGAGTTGGGGGTGTTTCACGCCCTTGACCCAGTTGTGTTAGGCATCCAACAACGCTTAAAACAAAAGTTTGATCCAGCTGGTATTTTTAACCCCGGCAGAATCTATCCAGGGGAGCTTTAATGCATACATCACTATCGCCAGAGTTTCTACATACCAAAGAGGGCCAAAAGGCGAAAGATCTTATTGCAAAGTGTGTCCATTGCGGTTTTTGTAATGCGACTTGTCCTACCTATCAAATACTCGGTGACGAGCTCGATGGCCCCCGCGGCCGTATTTATTTGATGAAAGAGGTTTTCGAGGGCGGGACACCTACCCAGGTTACCCAAGAGCATCTCGATCGCTGCCTCACTTGTCGGGCTTGCGAGACCACCTGCCCATCTGGGGTGCAATACAGTCAGTTACTCGATCTGGGCAAAGAGGTGGTCGACAAAAAGGTACCCCGTTCGCGGCCCGAGCAGCTATGGCGCTGGGCCGTACGCGAGGTGGTTTCCGAGCCCAATCGCTTTAAACACGCCCTCAATATTGGTCAGCGCCTACGCCCCGTATTACCCACTGCCCTAAAGGAAAAAATCCCCCCGCGGGTGCACCATGATGCGGCGGCTTTGCAGTGGCCTGTGGGCAAGCACGAGCGCCAAATGCTGGTGCTCGAGGGCTGCGTGCAGCCAAGTTTGGCGCCTGAGATCAACGCTGCCAGTGCCCGTGTATTAGATAGGTTTGGAATACAGTTAGTGCGCGTTGACAATGCCGGCTGTTGTGGGGCGGTACGCCACCACAATGGCGACAAAGACGGTGCCAAAGACCAAGCGCGGCGCAATATCGACGCTTGGTGGCCCTTTGTCGAGAGCGGTGCGGTCGAGGCGATTGTCATGACAGCCAGTGGTTGTGGGGCCGAGGTGCAAGACTATGCACTGCTTTTAGAGGACGACCCACACTATTTAGAAAAGGCCGAGCGTATTGGCGAGCTATGCACTGATATTAGCGTCGTTGTAGGCCAAGAGCTCGAGCGTTTGGGCAATAGCTTCGAGGTCAAAGACCAACAGCAGGCTGTGGCCATCCAAGAGCCTTGCACCTTTCAGCATGCTTTGCGCGAAAAGGTCTCGATAGCCCAACTGATGCAGCGTTTTGGTTATACCCCGCAAATACCCCAAGACGCGCACCTATGTTGCGGCTCAGCCGGTACCTACTCTATTTTTCAGCCCAAATTATCGCAACAACTGCGTGCCAACAAGCTTGATAACCTGATGCGCGATAACCCCAGTTATGTGGCCACTGCCAACATTGGCTGTAAAGAGCATCTGGCCCAAGCAAGTGAGATCCCGGTGTTGCATTGGGTGCAGCTTGCCGACAAGGCCCTAGGCAATTAGTTTCGGTGTTGTGCTGCTAACTGTTTGTGCGCTTAGGGCAAATGCTTGTTGGCAGCATAAAACTACAGCCGCATTAGGCAGGCCCTAATCTTGGGCACTGCCTTTAAATTGGTCAACCCAATATTGTGTCGAGGCATCTGGGCTGCGTTTGCTGCTGCTTTGGGGGTGCTTGAGTGCCTGCAAAATATCAGTAGCCAGGGTTTTGCCGTACTCGACCCCCCACTGATCAAAGGGGTTGATCCCCCATATGCGGGCCTGTATGGCAATTTTGTGCTCGTATAATGCCAGCAGCGCCCCTAAGGTATAGGGCGAGAGGCGTGGCAGCACAATCAAGGTGTTGGGCCGCCCCCC
>Ga0209487_1000635_pt1 | contig 31252 bp, 24 predicted proteins | sample Poulit2012_FD_187524 | JGI IMG/M metagenome (GOLD analysis project Ga0209487, IMG submission 187524) | Agricultural soil microbial communities from Georgia to study Nitrogen management - Poultry litter 2012 (SPAdes) (version 2) | ecosystem: Environmental > Terrestrial > Soil > Agricultural land...
GGTAATTCATCCAAAAATAAAACCCCGTTATGTGCCAGAGAAATTTCACCGGGTTGTGGATAAGAACCACCACCTACCAATCCGACGTCAGAAACTGTATGGTGTGGAGAGCAATAAGGACGGACGGTCATCAATGAAGAATTTTCGCTCAATTTTCCTGCAACCGAATGAATTTTAGTAGTTTCCAAAGCTTCTTCTATACTCAAAGGAGGCAGAATCGATGGGATTCTTTTGGCGAGCATGGTTTTACCACTTCCAGGAGGGCCTATCAATATGATGTTGTGTCCACCAGCAGCTGAAATTTCCAAAGCACGTTTCACATTCTCCTGACCTTTTACATCGGCAAAATCCAAACTTGCAGCATTCAATTGTTCATAAAACTCTTTTTGAATATCGATACGAGTAGGTTCAATTGTAGCACCTTTATTAAAAAAATCAATTACTTCAGAAATATTTTCAACACCAATAACATCTAAATCAGTAACTACAGCAGCTTCTTTCGCATTTTGTTTGGGTAGTATAAAACCTTTGAAACCTTCATTTCTCGCTTGAATAGCTATTGGCAGCACCCCACGAATCGGTCGGATCATACCATCCAAAGCAAGTTCACCCATGATCATGTAGCGGTCGATATCCAAGGCTTTGATTTGATTAGAAGCGATGAGAATCCCCATGGCAATTGGCAAATCATAGGCGGAACCTTCTTTATGAAGATCTGCGGGTGCCATATTAATAGTAATTTTCTTTCCTGGAATTTTATAGCCAATATTTTGAAGGGCGGATCGGATTCTGTAATGACTTTCTTTGATCGCATTGTCAGGCAAACCAACTAAGTTATAGCCTATACCTTTAAAAACATCGACTTCAATGGTAATTGTACGAGCGGAAACTCCGAAGATAGCACTTCCATAAACTTTTGTCAACATGGCTTAAGTAGTTAAGAGGTTTTTCCAAAAGTTAAATAATAATTTTTAAATTGCCAAAGATTTATAATAGAAGTAACATGAAAAAGCAAACTTTTCATTTTGAATATACAAAGTACAATTCGGTCGATGAATTGGATACGATCAGAAGAGATTTAATCAATGAATCGGTACGAATTGCCAACAAAGCATATGTTCCATATTCGAATTTCCATGTAGGAGCATGTGTATTGTTGGAAAACGGAGAAATCATCAGTGGAAATAATCAAGAAAATGCTTCTTATCCGGTAGGGATTTGTGCTGAAAGAACTTTATTATCATATGTTCATGCGAATTATCCAGACGAAAAGAAAAAAATATTGGTAGTTTCAGTTTTAGATACGGATAAGAATGTATCGCCCTGTGGATTGTGTAGGCAAACGATATTGGAATATGAAAATTTACAAGGAGACCCGATAGAAATCATATTGAATAACCCTAACTCTGGAGAGGTTTTAGTTATTCCATCCGCAAGTAATTTATTACCTTTGCACTTCAACAGCGAAATGTTAAGCTAGTTGAGGTTTGCACAAATAAATATTAACGAGTAAATTTGCTCTTTCACTATAGTTTTATGAAGAAGATTACTAAAAAGGAGTACCTTGAATGGTACAAAGACATGACATTTTGGAGAAGATTCGAAGATAGATGCCGTTCTCTTTATTTAAGACAAAAAATCAGAGGTTTTTTACATCTTTACAATGGACAAGAAGCATTGCCTGCTGGCTTTCTTCATGTGATGGAGCCAGAAGATAAGGTAATAACTGCTTATCGATGTCACGTTTGGCCGATGGCGATGGGAGTTGATCCGAAGCGAATAATGGCTGAACTTTGTGGTAAAGAAACTGGTACTTCATTTGGATTGGGAGGTTCCATGCATATTTTTAGTAAGGAACACAATTTCTATGGTGGACATGGAATTGTAGGAGGTCAAATTCCTTTAGGTGCAGGGATCGCATTTGGAGACAAATACAATGGTAGCAAAGGAGTTACTATTTGTTTGTTTGGTGATGGTGCAGCAAGACAAGGAGTTTTGCATGAAACTTTCAATATGGCAATGAACTGGAAGTTGCCTGTAGTTTTCGTTTGTGAAAACAATGGTTATGCGATGGGTACTTCATTGGAAAGAACAGCTAACCACACAGATATTTATAAGTTAGGATTGGGTTATGATATGCCATCATTTGCTGTTGATGGAATGGATCCAGTCAAAGTAGCTGAAGCAGCTTATGAAGCCATAGAAAGAGCAAGACGTGGCGATGGACCTACTTTCTTGGACATTAGAACTTATAGATACAGAGGTCACTCCATGTCGGATGCTGAGCCTTATCGTACAAAAGAAGAAGTAGAACAATACAAAAAAGAAGATCCAATTTTGTTGATGAAAGATATCATTCTGAAGAAAAAATATGCAACTGAAGAAGAATTGGATAAAATAGTAGATCAAGTTAAAGTTGAAGTGGACGAATGTGTTGATTTTGCTGAAAAATCACCATTCCCATCCAAAGAGACTATGTATAAATACACTTATTCACAACAAGATTACCCATATTTGGATCAATTTGAAAATAATTAATTATGGCTGAAAAAATTACAATGCCGCGTTTGAGCGACACCATGGAAGAAGGAACGCTTGTGAAATGGCACAAAAATGTAGGTGATAAAGTAGAAGAAGGTGATGTAATCGCTGAAATTGAAACCGATAAAGCCATACAAGAATTTGAAAGTGAATTTGATGGAGTTTTATTGTACCAAGGACTGAAAGAAGGTGAAACAGCTAAAGTCGATACCGTACTTGCAGTGATTGGTGAAGAAGGTGAAAGTTTTGATGTCGAGGGCGATAATACTTCTGAAGAAGTTTCTACTGAAACAGAAGTTGAAACTACTGACGAAACTTCTACTGAAGAAAGCACTTCACAAGAAATACCTGACAACGTTAATGTAGTATATATGCCACAATTGAGCGATACTATGGAAGAAGGTACCGTTACAACTTGGCATAAAAAAGTAGGTGATAAAGTCGAAGAAGGTGATGTTATTGCTGAAATCGAAACCGATAAAGCCGTTCAAGAATTCGAAAGTGAATTCGACGGAACACTTTTATTTATAGGAGCTGAAGAAGGTCAGGCTGCGCCTGTCAACACGATTTTAGCCATCATCGGACCCGAAGGAACTGATGTTTCTGGAATCAACACCTCTGCTCCTACTCAAAAGGAAAAGAAAACTGAAACTCAGCCAAAAACTGAAGTTAAAGAAACATCTACTTCTACGGAAACAAAAACTGTAGTTGAAAAAGAGAAGAAAATCGAAACTTCGGATGATGATAGAATCTTTGCTTCGCCCTTGGCAAGAAGTTTAGCCGAAGACAAAGGAATCGATTTGAGGGATGTTACGGGTACGGGAGATAATGGAAGAATTATCAAAAGAGATATTGAAAATTACACTCCAAAAGCTCAACCAAAAGTTGCTGCTTCTGTAGTTAGTTCCAGAGAAACTCAAAACCTTCCAAATTCACAAATGAGAAAAGTGATTGCAAGAAGACTTTCAGAGTCTAAATTCACTGCTCCTCATTATTATTTGAATGTTGAAGTAAATATGGACAATTGTATAGAATCGAGAAAACAAATCAACGATTCTAATCCAGACATAAGAATTTCATTCAATGATATCATTATCAAAGCTTGTGCTTTGGCATTGAGAAAACATCCACAAGTGAATTCAACTTGGAATGACAATGAAACAACTATTCATGGCGATATCAACATAGGAGTAGCTGTTGCTGTAGATGATGGATTGCTTGTTCCGGTAATCAGAAACACTGATTTCAAATCATTCTCTGAAATTTCATCAGAAGTAAAAGACATGGCTGGAAGAGCAAGAGAAAGAAAGTTGAAAGCAGATGAAATGGAAGGAAGTACATTTACAGTTTCAAACTTAGGAATGTTCGGAATCAAATCCTTTACTTCTATCATCAATCAGCCCAACTCATGTATATTGTCTGTAGGAGCGATTATTCAGAAACCAATTGTAAAAGATGGTCAAATCGTTGTAGGAAATATCATGGAATTGAATATGGCATGTGATCATAGAACGGTTGACGGAGCTACTGGAGCACAATTCTTACAAACACTTGTAAAGTATTTGGAAAATCCAATCGCGATGTTTGTTTAAGTTGAAAAACATATATAAAATTATAAAAATGGGCTGTCTCACAACTAGTGGAAACAGCCTATTTTCTTTAAATTATTCGACTCCGGGAAAGGAGTTGAATTCAAATATGAAAACCTCAAGAGGTTGATTGTCTTTATGAGACTCTTGCTTTTTTTTAAATTCATTCGAGGGTGAATGATAAAGATGGAATATTCTGGTTGTTAGTGGATTGAGTTAATTTTAGAGTTTTCCATGGATACCTTTAAATAGTTTGGATTTAGGGGAAGTTTACAATCGATTTTCAACATTTGAAAAGTAATAAAATTATATTAAACAGCAAACTTATAAAATCACGCTTCTTCCACTGTAAGAAACATTTATACATCTGTTCATTTTTTCATAAATTAGCAATTATGAAAACACATGCGCTTATTATAGTCGATATTCAAAACGATTTTCTCGAAAATGGAAGTTTGGAAGTTCCCAATGCCAATGAGGTAATTCCTGTAATTAATCAATTACAAAATCAATTTGATTTAGTTGTTGCTACACAAGATTGGCACCCACACAATCATAAAAGCTTTGCGAGTCAACATGACGATAAATTCGAATTTGATACCATCGATCTCAACGGGCTTGAACAAGTTCTATGGCCAGATCACTGTGTTCAAGGTACTTTTGGAGCTGAATTTCACAAAGATCTCAACACCAATAAAATCGAAGCAATTTTCCGAAAAGGAATGGACAAAGAAGTCGATAGTTATAGTGGATTTTATGACAACGGAAGAAGAAAAAATACCGGTTTGCTCGGTTATCTAAAAGATAGAAATGTCAATGAAGTTAGTATCGCAGGTATTGCAAGTGATTTTTGCGTGATTTTCACGGCTTATGATGCATTGGATTTAGGTTTTAAAACAAATATTATCGAAAATGGAAGTCGTCCTATCCATGCTGAAAATTGGGAAATCATCAAAAATGAATTTGTAGTAAAAGGTGGAAAGCTGATTTGATATTTAAGCTAAATATTTCACACAGAACACTTAAACCCCCGATTCATTCAAAATCATTATATTTGATATAACCTATCAATTACTTAAACCTATAGTTATGAGCAATAATTGTTTAGAATGTGGGGACAAAATCATTGGACGTATCGATAAAAAATTTTGTAATGACAGTTGTAGAAATACTTATAACAATCGATACAATAAGGATGTCAACAATTTAATGCGAAGTGTGAATCGCAGATTGAGAAAGAATTACAACATTTTAAATCAACTCAATTTCAAAGAGGGAAAAACAAAAATCAATAAAGAACACCTCGAAAAATTGGGTTATAAATTCGAATATTTCACTCATTTAAGAAAATACAAAAACGGTTCTGAGTATAGATTCATTTATAATATCGGTTATAAAGTTTTAGAAAACGGATGGCTTTTGGTCGTTAAAAACGATTAATTTCTACTTATCATTCTTCAACTTTCATTGATTTGCATTTTATTTGTGAATTGATTTGTAAATTGTATTGTTCATTAAATTCTCAAATAATTAAAACCAAAAATGATTCAAATTCTTTTGTTAATATTGATTTTGCTCACCGTAATTAATATCTTGATTACTATCTTTAAATCTCCAAAAACTTCCCATGGTTTACACGATAAATTATCCAAAATAGAACAGGAAATCACACGTATAGATTTGATCATAAGAGATGAATTTTCAAGAAATAGAAATGAAACTGAAAAATCCTCCAGAGAACATCGCTTAGAGTTGTCTCAATCTTTGGATAATTTCGAACAGAAACTCAATTTAAATTTCAAAGAAATTAGAGAAGTAGTCGAAAATAAATTGAAAGATATTCAAGAAGACAACAATAAAAAGTTGGAGGAAATGAGAAAAACTGTCGATGAAAAACTTCAAGAAACGGTTGAGAAGAGATTTGACAGCTCATTTAAAATCATTAGTGAACGATTGGAACAGGTACATAAAGGTTTGGGTGAAATGCAGACTTTGGCGTCAGGCGTTGGAGATTTAAAAAAAGTTTTGACCAATGTAAAAACCAGAGGAAATTTGGGAGAAATTCAGTTGGCTACAATTTTGGATCAAATTCTCTCACCACAACAATTTATTCAAAATGCTCAAGTCAAAAAAAACAGCCAACAAAGAGTAGAATACGCTATAAAATTGCCCAATAAAAATTCAGAAAATCAGGACTTACTACTTCCAATAGACTCAAAATTCCCAATCGAAGATTATTTGAGATTTAATGAAGCCATGGAGCATTTAGAAAACTATTCAAAAAGCGAATTGGAGAATCTGTCCAAACAATTTGAAAGTTCAGTTAAAAGAAACGCCAGAGACATACGTGAGAAATATATCAATCCGCCCATAACAACTGACTTTGCGATCATGTTTGTTCCAACTGAAAGTTTGTATGCTGAGATTTTGAGAAGACCAGGCTTGTTTGAATTTTTACAAAAAGAATATAAAATCACTGTGGTCGGACCTACCAATTTGGTTGCTTTTTTAAGTAGCCTGCAAATGGGTTTTAAGACTTTAGCCATCGAAAAAAGATCAAGTGAAGTATGGGAAATACTCGGTGCGGTGAAAACTGAATTCAGCAGATTTGGAAAAATATTGGACAAGACAAAAAAGAAACTTCAAGAAGCCTCCAACGTGATTGATACTGCAAGCGTTCGGTCAAGAGCCATCGAAAGAAAATTAAAAACTGTACAAGAATTGCCTGAAGATGATTCTGTAAAAGTTTTAGGTAATGAGTTTATAGTCGAAAAATCTAATGATGGATTATTAGGAGAATAAATCTCGATTCTATACTTTTACAACCTAAATTCAAAGTAGATGCATCAAGAAAAAATTTATCCAATAGATAAATTCAATAAACCTATTCAGAAATTTATTCAAAATCAAAAATCGGGTGGCATTATTTTGGGAATAAGTGTAATCATTGCACTTATTTTGGCCAACTCACCATTGGCAGACAGTTATTTCGAGGTTTTAAAATATAAAGTAGCACTTACATTCAATAATTATTCTTTCATCGACTTAAGTCTTTTACATTGGGTGAATGATGGTTTGATGGCTATATTCTTTTTTGTCGTTGGTTTAGAACTCAAAAGAGAATTTGTAGGAGGAGAACTATCAAGTCCACGCAAAGCTATTTTGCCGATTTTCGCTGCTTTGGGAGGTATGATTGTTCCTGCTACTATTTACTTACTATTGAATCCTTCGGGCGAAATGAGTAATGGTTGGGGAATCCCTATGGCTACAGATATTGCTTTCGCTTTAGGAGTTTTATATATTTTAGGCAACAAAGTTCCATTGGCACTAAAAGTATTTTTAACTGCATTGGCAATAGTAGATGATTTAGGAGCAGTAATGGTCATTGCGTTGTTTTATACATCAGAAATTTCAATCATGAGTTTAGGGCTTGGATTGGCATTTGCTTCAGTGATGTTTATTGCCAATCGATTGGGCGTTCGAAATGTATTATTTTATGCCATCATAGGAATTGGAGGTGTTTGGACCGCTTTTTTATTGTCAGGTGTACATGCAACCATTGCTGCGGTTATCGCTGCATTTATGATACCCGCTGATGTAAAGACGAAAGAAAAGGAGTTTTTCAACAAAATTACAAGGCATCTTAAATTATTTATGAATATAGATCCAAAAAATGAAATTCCAACTTTGACCGAAGAACAAGTTCATTATTTAAGCGAAATCAGAAAAGACACGAAAGATGCTATGCCACCACTCCAAAGCTTAGAGCATTCTCTACATCCGTTTGTTACATTTTTTGTTTTACCAATTTTTGCTTTGAGCAATGCGGGAGTTTCTTTGTCAATGAATCCTGAAGAACTGTTTCAAACCAATGTTGCTTTAGGTGTTTCACTCGGTCTATTATTGGGTAAAGTCATCGGTATCGTTGGATTTACAATGCTTTTGATCAAATTAAAAGTTGCAAGTTTTCCACAGGGTATGAATTTAAAAAACCTATTCGGATTGAGTTTATTGGCAGCCATTGGATTTACCATGTCTATTTTCATCACCACTTTGGCATTTGAAAATGAGTCATACGTAACACAAGCCAAGATTGGAATTTTCGTTGCTTCTATCATTGGTGGTGTTTTAGGTTACATGATTTTGAGCCGAAGTTTTCAAAAACCAAATAAGAAATAAGCTCAAGGGATTGCTTTAATCAAACAAGTATAAACCACTGCTTATGAGCTAATAATTCATTTACGAATTAAGTAGTTTTATCAAATCAATTCTATACATTATAAAAAAAGCAGCTTCTGATTGGATTCAAAAGCTGCTTAGTTTCAAGAAATTAAAACAGTACCAGCGTAGGCTGAAAATCCTCAGCTGAATGAACTGTAACACTTGATTTAAATTTATTAGTTTCTAATGCTTTAATCATTAATTCACGATAAACCTCACCATTAGAAATTTCATAAATCTTTTGTGTACCTTTAAATTGTGGAAAAACATTTTTTATTAGTCTATCAATCTCTTGATTACCTTCATACTCTGCGATTACATCTACATCATAACCTCCCAATCTTTTAGATACTCCCAGGCTTCTTCTACTGAATCCGTTGAGTTTACCACTATTTCGTGAAGTGTGTCTTGTAAGTAACTCGGATATGTTCGTATCTTCATTCTTTCCTCGTGGGTCAAGGTACGCTTCTGATTTTTTGATTTCTTCTTGTTCATTGATTCTTCTTGCTGTTTCATACGTTTTGAAATTAAATATTTTAGGTAAAATGTTATCTTTAGGTACGGCAAATACAAACTCTTTTTGCCCTTCCTCTAATAAGTTTTTATTATTTGTCTTAGAACCTTCTCTTATCTTTCTTAGGGCTTCATCATTTGCTCCTGAAAAGTTAACCCAACTATTTTGTCCCCTTGTTTGGAAAATTACAGCAGGTAATGCTTCAAAAGAGTACAAATCTAAATGCTGTAGTGTTGCGTTTTCTTCTCCTACTGCTCCAAATTGATTTCCAAGTATACCATGTCCAAAATAGTCATGTACCACTCTAAAAACTTCTGAAAGTGTCATTCTGTAGCCATCCTCTAAGTAGACATCTGTCTTTTTTAAACCTGCCCTTCCTTCTACTTCATCACCCTCTTTCCCAAAAGCTTCGCTGTTAGGTAGAAAATATAAGTGGTTATTCTCTCTGACATCTTTTAACATACTTTTAGAGTTAGGATATGGCTCTCCTTCTCCAGTCCACCTACTAACTTTAAGCCCTTTATCTACAATAAACTTATACTGTTGTAAAGTTTCTTTTTCTAAAGCTTTGTAAGTTTCTTTCACCTCTTCGGTGGTCATTCCTGTTTCTGCTTGTTCGTAAGCTTCTGCTATCATTTTTGAAACAGCAGGAAGATACTTGATCTAAATTTCAGGCACCTTGCTCTCCTGTGCTTTGAGATATTATGTTGGGGGATTGTGCTTCAAAAAGGTCACTTCTATCGTATTCTCCTCTTGTTTGCGATTGTTCATCTCCCGCATTTCTTGCACCGACAGATTTGGATTTCCTAAAATGATTCTGAATGTCCTTAACCTTATTTGTTCCAATCTTTTCTCCCTCTCCTCTGAATAGGGTTGTAATGGCTGTCGATTTTTCGGCATAAAATTCTTTCTTTTGTTCATTTGTTTCTGATTTTAAATCTATTATTGATACTATAAAATAATCTCCGTCTATACTGAATTCTTCTACTCCGTTGTTTTTTAACCTCTGTGCTATTATTGATTTCTCTGCCACCGAAAGCTGTCTGTCGAAGATTACCCTAATTTGTGGGTAGTGCATCATTCCTGCTTCGTCAATCTCTGTTAGCGGTGTTCTATCTTCTATCTCGCTCCTTTCTTCTAAAATAAAAGCGTCTTGAGACGTGTTTTCGGCTATGTCAAATAACAATCCACTAATTGCTCCCGTGTCTGCATTAGGCGATATACTCAATGTCATATTCAAAGAGGGCTCATAGTTTCCTTCCCAAGAACCTAAATAAGGTTGATTGAAGTTTACATTAACACCTCTTATTTTTGAAACCTTATCCTGAATATATTCCTGATATGCGTCCAATATTCTGTATTGCGAGTTAGTAAATTCTTCTTGATTTTCCAAATTTCCTTGCGAAATTTCTTTGGCTACATTATTATATTCATTTGTTAACTCTTTTGAGTGGTTGTAGGTTCTTTGGTTTCTGTGGTTGCGTTGAATGGAAGCTCATCATCATCTTATTCAATATCTTCTTTAATTTGCTGTTTTCAGGTGATTGGAAGGAGATTGTTTATTTAATATCGGTTTATAATCCTAAAAATAAATTGTTCTAAGATAATTTAGTCATTTTGACTATTGACTTGTAAAGTTTTAAAAATCCAATTAAAGAAAACTTAATTCTACGCGTGTATTTATCAAAAGAAATTCATCGATACTTACTTTTATTCTTTACTTTTCTATAAGTAAAATAGAAAACTTGTGGTAAAACCGTCAAAGATAAAATCATACAAATCAATAATCCACCAACGATCATAATAGCCAAAGGTTTTTGAATTTCAGATCCCATACCTGTTGAGATAGCCGCAGGAAACAAACCCACAGAACCCATGAGTGCAATCATAATAATGGGTCGAATCCTGTCTCGAACACCATTTTTTATGGCTTGTTCCAATGGCATTTTTCTTAAATAATCCTTCATAACAGCAATCAGAATAATACCATTGATGGTATTTACACCAAAGAGAATAATGAAACCTATTCCTGCTGAAATTCCAAAAATTGTTCCGGTTATCCAAAGTGAAATAAATCCACCAATAAATGCATAAGGGATTGTACTTGCAGCAATTAAAGTGTCTTTAATCGTTCCAAAGTTAAAGTACAATAAAAATAAAATCAATAATAGAACTGCAGGAACGATTACTGCTAATTGTGAAATAGCTCTTTCTTTACTTTCAAATTCTCCTGCCCAAACGATTTTATTCTCAGCAGGAATATCGGTCATTTCATCAACTTTTTGACGAGCTTCTTCGATTGTACTTCCCAAATCTCTTCCTTCAACACTAAATCCAACTGCTATGTATCGGCTGCTTCCTTCTCTATAAATAAAAGTTGGACCAGTAATATAACTGATGGTAGAAATTTCTTTCAAAGGAATTTTCACTCCGGAAGCTGTAGGAATCAAAATATTTCCAATTTTCTCATCATCATCTCTATACTCTTTTTCAAAACGAATCCTGACATCAAACATTCTATCTTCTTCATAAAAATTAGTAGCCTTTCTCCCTCCAATCGCCATTTCGACTACTGTTTGGGCATTTTCCATATCAACGCCATATCTCGCCATTAAATGATCATGCAGCTGAATACGAAGTTCTGGCAAACCGATGTTTCTATATACATTCAAGTCTTTAATTCCAGGCACATCTTTGATTGCATTTGCGACTTGATCAGCATAGTTTTCAAGTTCGAATAAATCATTACCAAAAATCTTCACCACTAAAGAGCTTTTAACACCTGCCACATATTCTTCAACATTGTCTTGAATCGGTTGACTAAATCCGAAAATCACTCCTGGATAATTCTGAAGTTCAGCACGCATTTCTTCAATTAACTCTTCCTTTGAACGTTTATTTTTCCATTCTTTTTCCGGAAATAATTGAATGTGAAATTCAATGTTAAAAAAACCGGTGGGATCTGTTCCATCATTTGGTCTTCCGACTTGATTCAACACAAATTCAACCTCTTCAAAACTTCTGATTTTATCTTTCATTTCATTGGCCAAACGCGTAGATTCCTCCAAATTCACACTATTGGGCAAAGTTGCTCTAACGTATAAAGCACCTTCGTTTAAGTTTGGTATAAATTCAGTTCCATAATTCATAAATCGAATGCCACAAACCACTAAAATTCCAATAAAAGCTATGAGTGTCAACTTTTTTCTCTTATGGCTCCATAAAAACATTTTGTACATGGAGCGATTAAAGAACTTCGAAATAAAATTCTCTCTTTCGACTATATTTTTTCGAAGAAGAACTTTACACAATGCAGGAACATAGGTAATGCTTAAAATCAAAGAACCTAGAAGTGCGTAACCTAAAGTGAATGCCAAAGGTGAAAACATTTTGCCTTCCACTTTTTGAAAAGAAAATATAGGAATTAGTGCGACTATCAATATCAACTGTGCAAAAACGATATATCCAGCAACATTTCCAGCATTCTTTTTGATCAAACCTGATTTGGACATTTTATTAAAAACAGGCATCCCCAACTGATCTGCCCTTGATGCCATTGCTACGAAAACACTTTCGACTATGACTAAGGTTCCTTCCAATAATAATCCGAAATCGATGGCTCCCATAGAAATGAGATTTGCTGGTAAACCTTGAATGCGTAACATAATGATTGCAAACAAAAATGAAAGTGGAATCACTGAAGCAACAATCAAAGTCGTTCTCCAGTTGTATAAAAACACAAAAACGATTATTGAAACCAGAATAATTCCTTCGATGATGTTTTTGGCAACCGTATTTACAGTGGTATTCACGAGTTCAGTTCGATCGATGAAAGCCTCTATTTGAACATCTTTAGGTAAAATTCGAGTATTGAGTTCTTCAATTTTTTCCTTCAACCTTGGAATTACCTCTCCGGGATTCTCCCCTCTCAGCATTACAACTATCCCTTGAACCAAGTCATCTTCATCTTGCAATCCTACTTTTCCTAAACGAGGTTTGGCAGAAATATCGACTTGAGCGACATGTTTGACCAAAATAGGCGTACTTCCACGAACTTCTATCAATATATTCTCTATATCTTCAATACTTTCCAACAAACCAACTCCACGTACTACATAAGCCTGAGTTCCACGTTCGATCACGTCTCCACCTACGTTTATATTGCTTTTTGAAACAGCTTCAAATACATCCAAAGGCGATAAATTGTAATTGGCCAATTCTGTCGGATTGATTTTTATTTCATAAATTTTTTCTTCACCACCAAAGCTAACAATATCTGCTACTCCCGGAACTGCTACCAATTCTCTCTCAATCACCCAATCCTGTATGGCTGTAACTTCTTTAATGGGTCTCTTACTTCGAATTACATATCGAAAAATTTCACCTGTGGCTCCATAAGGTGGTTCAATACTCGCTTCAGCTCCTTCGGGTAAATTAATTCCTTGTAATCGATTTGAAGCGTATTGTTGTGCATAAAAATCATCTACATCGTCATCGAATATTACTGTAACTACCGATAATCCAAACAAAGAAATCGAACGAACTTCGGATTTTTTGGGAATGGTATTCATTTCTTTCATGATAGGAAGCGTCACAAATTTCTCGATTTCTTCAGCACTTCTTCCCTCCCACTGAGTGATGATTCTGGCTCGTGTATTGGTCACATCCGGAAAAGCTTCAATAGGTGTATTCTTTAAACTGATGATGCCGAATACCACCAATAATCCGGTGAGAAAGAAAACTATCACTGAATTCTTTAAAGAAAAGGCAACTATATTTTGAATGAATTTTTGCATTTTTTTCTGTATTTTAATTCAATAGCCGACGAAATATTTCATTGGAAAATTAAATTTTCGGCTAAAAAATTTCTTCGAAAATCAATAAGTGGTTTTTAGTCAAAATCTTTTCATTTTCTTCTAAACCGTTTTCTATATAAGTTTTACCATTGGATTCTGTGAGCAATTGAATCTCTCGTTTTTCTATATGACAGTCATCGTGATGAACCAAAACATAGTTTTTGTTGTCGAAGAAAATGATGGCAGAAGTAGGAATAGCGATGGCTTCAGTTTTGGATTCTTTGAGAACTGTTATATCAGCTAACATTCCTGGTTTCAACTTAAATTCTGGATTTTCTAAAACGATTCTTGCTTTTAAAACTCTTGCTTCATCGTCTAACACTTGAGAAACAACATCGATTTTTCCTTCAAACTTTTCATTGGGATATGAAAGAGTCTTTAACTCTATCGGCATTCCTGTTTTGATATCTGCAATTTCTGTTGTATAAACATTTGCCATTGCCCAAACATTTTTTAAGTCAGAAATCGAAAACAGAATTTCTCCATTATTTGTTACTGTACTTCCAGAGTTGATATTTTTTGTAGTAATTATTCCCGCTGATGGAGCTTTTATGAGAAATGCATTTTTGTTTGGACTTGCACTGAATAGGTTTAAATTGCTTTCAATTCTTTGCTTTTCAGCCTTTAAAATTTCCAAATGACTTTTGGCTTCAATCCATTCTTTATTGGAACTAATCCCATCTTCAAACATTTGTTCTTGAGCAGACAAATCGATTTTGGCAATTTCGATTTGATTTATAATTCGATTCAATTCCGATTGAAGTGCGCTCAATTCAGTACTCTTCAATTCTGCTAAAACCTGATCTTTTTCAACAAAATCACCTAATGAAAAATAGGTTTTCGATATGATTCCATCGACTAAACTCACAAAATGAACCACTCTATCAGGATTCGATTCTATACTTCCTGTCAAATGAATTTGCTGAATGACTTTCTCTTTGTTGAGTGTCCATATTCCAACATTTCCTCTATTGTTTTCATCCAAACAATATTTATTGTTTTCAATATTTTCTATTTTCTCTTGTTCTTTACAACCGATAAAAAACAAGATTGAAAGTAATATTAATAAGTTTTTTTTCATTTTCAATGGTTTAAATATCGATGCCTGTTAGATAATTCAACTCCTCTACTATGTGATTGAATTCTTTTTGGGCTTCGATCAAAATGATTTTATTTTCTAAATAAACTTCCAGAAAATCAAAATACTCAAGCATATTTAAATTTCTGGCGCGATAATTCTTAGTGTAATTTTCTAATAATTCATCCAAATCATTCTCGTAGTTTTCATCGATTGAATGAATGAATTCGATAATTTCTAATAAGTTACTATGGGTTTGAAAAATCTCATTTTCTATTTTCAACAAAGTGTGTTCTTTCAATATTTCCGCTTGATTGATTTGAATTTCCGCTTTTTGAATATTGCCTTGATTTCTATCAAAAAATGGCAAATCGAAACTCACTCCAAATCCTACAAAATCGAGCATAGTACTTCCATTTCTGTCATAATTGATCCCAAAAGTCAAATCTGGAATTCTTTTCGATTTTTCGAAAGACAAAAGATGATGTGAATATTTCTCTTCCAACAATGCCAATTGATAATCGGGTCGATTGACTTTGGCTTGTACCATAAGTTGTTCCAGTAAAATGTTTTCGTACATTTCAATTGGTTTGGCAAAACCTTCATTTGTGATTTCAATTTCCAAAGTTGGATTCACTCCCAACAAATGTTTTAGTTCCTTTTGAATTTGTTTTTTCTCATGTTTTAATTCCAAAAGTTGTCTTTTGATCAAAATCTCTTGTGCTTTCAAACGAGTCAATTCAGCTTCAGAAACACCTCCCCTTTTCAACTGATTTTGATAGGCTTGAATCAATACCGAAATATTTTCTATCAAATTTTGATGCACATCGATCAGCAATTGATTGAATTGAAAATCTGTAAGTTGCGATCGAAGTTCAAACTTTAAATTTCTCAATAAATCTTCGAAAAACTGTTCAGTTTTAGAAACTTCTATTTCTTCAAGTGCAATTAATTTTTTCCTTTTACCAGCGGTTTGAATGAGTTGATTGATTTCAAAAGCAAATTGTTGATCTCTACCAAATTTTCCGAAAATTGGAGGTGATGATTCCACGCCAGTCGTTTTCCAAAAATTGATTTCATTGATAGAAAATTCAGGATTTGGCCACAAACGCGCTTGAATCACTTCGGCACGCTGACTTTCAATATTTAGCTTTTCAGCAATTAATAATAAATTGTTGTTGATAAATATCGCTTCAGCTTCTTCTCTTGATAATTCAAATTTTTCTTGAGCTGATATTTTTAAAGAAAACAATAAAACCAATAAGATATATCTAATCATTCTTCAAGATTTTCACCCTGTAAAAATGATTTTATACAACTTAAAATTGGCTTAAAGTCGATAAAATTTAGCTTAATAATAAGATCAATAAATATTTAATGATTGAATTCTACTTGAAAAACATTGATTGAATTCTGATCGATTGCATAGGAAATTTTTGCATGATGAATTTCGAAAATACGATGAGAAAGTACCAATCCAAGTCCAAATCCTTGTTGATTTTGAGCATTTTCTCCTCTAAAGAAATGAGAAAACAAATATTTCTGTTCGTCTGAGGAAATTGTTTTTCCTGTATTTGAAATATAAATTTTCAAAGCATTTGAACTTCCGTCAAAACTGATTTCCGCTTTTTGGTTGTTGGAATAAAGAACAGCATTTAATAATAAATTCATGAAGGCCTGTTTGATCAAAGAACGATTTGCGACTACGTATAAATTGTTTTCGTCAAAATTTTCAGGTAAAAAGTTCACTTCGAAATTAAAGTTCGGATAAAGCGTATTGATTTCAGAAATACAATCAAAAATCACATCATCGATTCTTGTTTTTTCCATAGGCATTTGTTGCCCAGCTTCGATTTTAGAGATATGAAGTAGAACTTCAATTACACTTCCCAATGATTTTGCTTTTTGAGTCGATAGCTTGAGTTCTGATTTTATAGCATTGATTTCATTTAAATTTTTAATTTTCTCTAATTCAGAAACCAAAACTGCTATTGGTGTTTTAAGTTCATGTGAAATGTGCTGAATGATATTTTTTTGAAATACAAAAGCTTCGTCTGTACGTTGGATTAACTCGTTGAATTTATCTGAAAGATTCAATAATTCACTTGTAGTTGTGTTGATTTGAAGTGGAATTTTATTTTCATCACTCAAATCATAACTTTCGATTTTCGAAGTGAGTTCTGAGATAGGTTTTGAAATGATATTTGAAAGATAAATTGAAACCAAAATCACGATGATAACAATTGCAATAAAAATTCCTATCAAAACTTTTTGTAAAAAGTCCTTTTTGGAATAACCGAAAAAATCATAGGCTTTGCTGATGGCATAATAACCTTTTGCATTATTTTCAATATAAACACCAATCAAATCGTAGCCGTCTTCCTTGGTTTCAATCCAATCGTTGGCAATGGATAATTCGCTGAGGATGGCGCTCGATTTTTCAATGTTTAAACTATCGATACTCGAAAAAATCAGCTTTTTATCATGGTCATAAATCAACATTTTCTCATCGTAAAAGTCATGAATATCTTGTTTATCAAGCAACAAAGAAACTTCAGCACTGATATTTTCGAATTCTTCAATTAATCCAACTGTGTATTTGATTTTTGAATATTGTTGTTGTTGAAATTCTTCCTCTCTATATTCAGCAAACAGAATAAACACAATCGTGAGCGAAATAGCAGAAAGTAAAATTACAGTTGTAGAAAAATAAAATAATATTTTATTTCGAATTCTCATAAAACAAAGATTTCATTGAAAGTAAACCAAGGATTTCACTCATTTGTTTTAAAAAAATATCCATAACCAATTTTGGTTTGAATTGAGTTTTTCCCAAAAGGTTTATCTATTTTATTTCTCAGAAAATTGATATAAACTTCAATCGTATTGGTATTAACATTTAGAGAAGTTCCCCAAATTTCATGGATCAATTCTTTTTTAGAAACTATTTCTCCAGGATTTTCACAAATTTTTACCAAGATTTGATATTCTCTTGGCGTCAATTTCACTTCGGTGTTTTGTCGCTTGACTTTTTTTTGCGCAGTATTTATCGTGATGTCAGAAACTTTAATCAATGTTTGAGCTTTATTGTACATTTGATTTTGACTTCTTTTAATGAGAGAATTAATTCTCATTATCAATTCTTTCATATAAAATGGTTTGGTCAAATAATCATCGGCTCCACTATCAAAACCTTTGATTTTATCGTCTAACTCATCAAAAGCTGTGAGCATCAAAACCGGTGTATGCGTGTTGTATTCGCGAAATTCTTTACACAAATCATAACCGTTTTTTTGCGGTAAATTGATATCCATAATTACACAGTCAAAATCATCTTTCTTTAAAAATCGCTCAGCTAAATATCCATCAAAAGCACTTTCTACCAAAAAGTTTTCGGCAGAAAGAGCTTCAGAAATATTTTTATTCAAAGTTGATTCATCTTCAACCACTAAAATTTTCATGATTTCAAGAATTTAGTTTCTCAATTCAATTTTAGAAAGTTAATTTTCTTTGATTAAACGTGAAAAATCTTGATTGGTATAAGAAGGCAAAGTTGGGGTTTGAATTGAAATAAATTCATAACCAGTCGCCTTGTGACAAGTATTGCAAGCATTGGTCAGATTAATGTATTCTTCTTTAAATTGACTAAGATTTTGATTATCGACTGCTTCATCCATAGCTTCCAAAGCGGGTTCTATAATAAAAATAGATTGAGTTTCTTCTCTATTTGCATGTAGCATTTTTATGTCTTCTACAATTTCTTCGATTTCATGCAATGCAAAATCAGCCAATTCCCAATTTTCATTGGTTCCAGCAAACCACAATTTGTTGTGATGATTTTGTAATCCACCCATCAAATCTCCAAAACCAGGTTTGTAGATGTTGTCCAAAAGTTCTTGTTGTTTTTCTATCTGAGATTTTAATTCTTGAATATGTTGTGAATCTGTAGAATTACAACTTATCATAAATGCTGACAAAGCCAATATCGCTAATTTCTTCATTTTTTAAATTTTGATGATAATATAATTAATTTATGAGAAATGTATAAATTGGGATTACAATTTAACCCAAATCATAAATTTCCATGATTTCCTCGAGTTCTTTTTCTAAATCGAGGTTTAGGTCGATGAGTTTCCCTGTTTGCATATCGAATACCCAACCATGCACCTTTAAATTTCGTTCTTTATAAGCTTTTTGAACAGCTGCGATTTTAATTAAATTAATGCATTGTTCTTGAACATTTAATTCGACCAAACGATTGTATTTTTTACTTTCACAATCGATTTTGTTCAATTCTTCTTTATGCAATCGATAGACATCTCGAATATTTCTTAGCCATGGATTTAGAATTCCTAAATCTTCTGCTTGCATAGCTGATTTGACTCCCCCACAGAAATAATGTCCACAGATGACGATGTGTTCAACTTTTAGATGATTGACGGAATAATCAACGACTGCATTAACGTTGAGGTCGATACTAATGACCATGTTTGAAATGTTTCTATGAACGAAAACTTCACCTGGTCTAAGTCCCATCAATTCTTCAGCGGTAACTCTACTATCGGAACATCCAATGAAAAGTACTTTAGGATGTTGTCCTTCTGAAAGTTTAGTAAAGTATTTTGGATCTTCTGCAAGATTTTGCTCAATCCACTTTTGATTATTTTCAAATATTTTGCTTAATTCCATTGAACGAATTTACACTAAAAAAACAAAGCCGACCTTAAAAAGGTCGGCTTTTATTTTCAATAACCTATAATTATTCTTTAGAAATAATTTTCGCATTTAAATATTCTCGGTTCATGCGTGCGATGCTTTCCAATGAAATTTCTTTTGGACATTCGACTTCACAAGCTCCGGTATTGGTACAATTTCCAAAACCTTCAGCATCCATTTGTGCCACCATATTTTGAACACGTCTTGAGGCTTCAACTTTACCTTGCGGAAGCAATGCGTATTGAGAAACTTTTGCACTAACAAATAGCATAGCAGATCCGTTTTTACAAGCTGCAACACAAGCACCACATCCGATACAAGCTGCAACATCAAATGCATCATCAGCATCTTGTTTGTTGACAGGAATTGCGTTTGCATCCACGGTATTACCAGAAGTACCTACAGAAATAAATCCACCTGCTTGTTGAATTCTTTCAAAAGAAGTTCTGTCAACCACCAAGTCTTTTATAACTGGGAAAGCTACAGATCTCCATGGTTCAACATAAATCGTATCACCATCGTTGAACATTCTCATATGGAGTTGACAAGTGGTAATTCCAGTGTCTGGACCATGTGGGCGACCGTTGATATATAAAGAACACATTCCACAAATACCTTCACGACAATCGTGGTCAAAGGCAATTGGTTCTTTGCGCTCGCTGATCAGTTGTTCGTTCAATTGGTCCAACATTTCTAAAAACGAGCTATCAGTAGAAACGTCATTTAATTTGTATGTTTCCATTTGTCCTTTGGCTTTGGAGTTTTTTTGTCTCCAAATTTTCAAAGTAACATTTATATTTTTTGTTGCCATAATCTTAGAATTTTGATTTTAGACTTTAGATTTCAAATGATTTCAAAATCTAATACTAAAATTATTTATAACTTCTTTGTGTTAATTCAATAAACTCAAACTTCAAGTCTTCTTTATGCATCACTTCTTGTTTGATATCTTCTCCTTTGTATTCCCACGCGGCAACAAAAGCAAAGTTTTCATCGTCACGAAGTGCTTCTCCATCTTCTGTCTGATATTCTTCACGGAAGTGTCCTCCACAAGATTCTTTTCTTTGTAGAGCATCCATTGCCATCAGTTGTCCTAATTCTAAATAGTCAGCAACGCGAATTGCTTTTTCTAATTCAGGATTGAATTCTGTAGCATCACCAGGAACATAAACATCTTTGTAGAATTCGTGTTTCAATTCTTCGATTTCTACTATGGCTTCTTTCAGTCCTTTTTCGTTTCTTGCCATTCCAACTTTATTCCACATGATGTTTCCTAATCTTTTGTGGAAGCTATCGACTGAATGAGTACCTTTATTATTGATTAACCTTTCTATTTTATCCTTAACATCCTTTTCTGCTTGTTCGAATTCAGGTGTATCGGTTGGAATTTTTCCTGTACGTATATCATCGGCTAAATAATCAGCGATGGTATATGGAAGTACGAAATATCCATCCGCTAAACCTTGCATCAAAGCAGAAGCACCTAATCGGTTGGCACCGTGATCAGAGAAGTTAGCTTCACCCAATACATAGCAGCCAGGAATGGTGCTCATCAAGTTATAATCTACCCAAATTCCACCCATTGTATAGTGAACCGCTGGATAAATTTTCATCGGTGTTTCATAAGGGTTATCGTCAGTGATCTTTTGATACATTTGGAACAAGTTTCCATATTTATCTTTGATCCATGCTTTACCTAATTCTTTGATTTTAGCTTCGCTTGGGTTATGATCACCTTGTGCATAAGCTACTTCACGACCTTTCTTCATGATTTCAGTCGAGAAATCTAAGAAAACTCCTTCTTTGGTATCGTTGTTCTCGATTCCAAATCCAGCGTCACAACGCTCTTTAGCACCACGAGAAGCAACGTCTCTTGGTACAAGGTTTCCAAATGCAGGATATCTTCTTTCTAAATAATAATCTCTGTCTTCCTCTTTGATATCGGTCGGTTTCAATCTACCTTCACGGATAGCAACTGCATCCTCTTTCTTTTTAGGTACCCAAATTCGACCGGAGTTACGAAGTGATTCCGACATCAAAGTCAACTTTGATTGATTGGTTCCGTGAACAGGAATACATGTTGGGTGAATTTGAACATAACAAGGATTTGCGAAATACGCTCCTCTCTTATGAACTTTCCATGCAGCTGTAGCGTTTGAACCCATTGCATTGGTCGATAGGAAATAAACGTTTCCATATCCACCTGAAGCAATAACTACTGCGTGAGCAGAGTGTCTTTCGATTTCACCAGTGATAAGGTTTCTTGCAATTATACCTCTTGCTTTACCGTCGACAACTACTAAATCTAACATTTCATGTCGATTGTACATTTGAATTCTACCCAAACCAATTTGACGGTTCATGGCAGAATAAGCACCTAACAATAATTGTTGTCCAGTTTGTCCTTTGGCGTAGAAAGTACGACTGACTTGTACACCACCAAAAGAACGGTTATCTAATAAACCTCCATATTCACGAGCAAAAGGAACACCTTGAGCTACACATTGGTCGATGATATTTGCTGATTCTTCAGCCAAACGGTGAACGTTTGCTTCACGCGCTCTATAATCACCTCCTTTAATAGTATCATAAAACAATCGATAGACTGAGTCGTTATCTCCTTTATAGTTTTTAGCAGCGTTGATACCACCTTGAGCTGCAATTGAGTGAGCTCTTCTCGGTGAATCTTGATAGCAAAACGCTTTGACATTATATCCTTGTTCTGCCAAAGTAGCTGCTGCCGAACCACCAGCCAAACCTGTACCTACTACAATAACATCTATACGATCACGGTTATTTGGCGAAACCAACCTAAGGTTAGCTTTGTGGTTGGACCACTTTTCTGATATATGTCCTGCTGGTATTTTTGAATCTAATTTACTCATAATGATAAACTATTTATATAATGAAAAATTGCGATAAACATAAATCCTAAAGGAATTACGATTGCAAATATTTTTCCAAAAGATTTGATAAATGGGGTGTACTTCTTATGGTTGGCACCCACTGATTGAAATGCTGACTGGAATCCATGCAATAAGTGCAGCATCAATAAGAAGAAAGCGACTACATAGAAAATCACTCTCCACGGATTAGAAAAGTTGTGCTGTAACTCAGTATGGAAACGAGTTGGATCCGCTGGATCTACTGGAGCAAAGTATTTGTAATTCAACTCTGGGAACCAGAAGTCGAAAGAGTGCAATACAATGAATGCAAGAATTACCAATCCGCTAATCACCATGTTTCTTGACATCCAAGTCGAATTTGCCGACGGCTTATTGTACGCATAATTTACAGGACGAGCTTTCTTATTTTGAATTTCTAATAGAATTCCCATAACAAAGTGATAAATAATCGCAAACGTTAAAATGGGCTGCATTAGGTATTGAATGAGTGGGTTGTAACCCATAAAATATGAAATCTCGTTATAAGCATCTGCACTAAATACAGATACAAAATTCGCTAAAAAATGCATCAATAGGAAAATCAGCAAGAAAAATGCTGATAAAGCCATTGCGAACTTTCGTCCAATGGATGACTTAAATAAAGTTTCTTTTGACATAAAGCTAGATTATTGTTTGATATGTTAACAAAATTACAAAAAGTTGATAGGCTTTAACAATGAAAAATGTCACTGAATTGCGCTCTGCTAATAGTTTAGAATGATTCTAATGAATTGACGAAGTTTTATTCGTTAAAAAAATTAACATAAAACTCTGTATCACTATCAAATAAGCTTTTCAAAGCAAAAAAATCTCACTTTTTAAAGATTTATTCTAAAATAGTCATTTACTCAATTTTTTTAGGATCTTTCTTTAAAACTGAGTGATATAAGCTTTCATACAAAGGCAAAACCATCTTCTTATCGAATCGTAAAGCTTGCTTTTTTGCATTTTCACTGAACTTTTTCAATAGTTGATCATCTTTCAAAAGCATAATTGCTTTTTCTGACATCCCTTTCACATCACCTATCGGCAAAACAAATCCAGTTTTTCCATCGATATTCACCTCAGGAATACCTCCAGCATTCGATGAAATCACTGGTACTCTTGCTGCCATAGCTTCCAAAGCAGCCAAACCAAAACTCTCTTTCTCAGATGGAAGTAAAAACAAATCAGCCGAACATAAGACTGTGTAAAGGTCATTTACCTTTCCTAAACTTTTCACTTTATCGCTGATGCCCAATCTTTCGATTTCAGCACTGGTTCGCTCCCATTCTGGTCCTTCTCCAACTATAATCAATTTGGCGTTAACCTCTTTTTGAATTTCATAGAAAACCTTTATTACATCACCTATCCTTTTTACTTTTCGCAAATTGGAAACGTGTATTACAATTTTCTCATCCTTTCCCGCTATTTCTTCACGACATTTACAATTTTCATCGATTAAAAATTGTGAATTATCAATGAAATTAGGAATTACTTCAATTTCATTATATATATCAAAGAATTCAAATGATTCTCGCTTGAGACTTTCAGAAACTGAAGTTACTCGATCGGATTTATTGATTGAAAATTCAACTGCAGGCTTATACGCAGGATGACTTCCCACAAGAGTTATATCTGTTCCGTGCAAAGTGGTAACCACAGGCAAATCGATTCCTTTGTCTTTTAAAATTTGCTTGGCGAAATAAGCTGCATAAGCGTGTGGAATGGCATAATGAACATGTATCAAATCCAAACCATGCGTCTGAACGATGTTTACTATCAAACTACTCAATGCCAATGAATAAGGTTGAAACTCGAACAAAGGATAAGTTTCTACATTTACTTTATGAAATGAAATGTTGGGCATAGTGATGTTCAATCGTGCGGGTAAACTTGTACTAATGAAATGAACTTCATGACCTCTCTCTGCCAAATCCATTCCCAATTCTGTTGCTACAATTCCACTCCCTCCATAAGTTGGATAACATACAATGCCTATTTTCATACTTTCAAAAAGTTTTCCTTGCAATTTAGTTTAATTTATAATGAATAAAGATGATTTTAACTTTTAAATTACATCACATTTGAGCTTTCCAATATTGGAACGAAAGGCACTTCATACAGATTCATTTGACTGATAAGGTCTTCTATAGAATCGCTGACCAAAATAATTTCTTTGTGCTTTTCGTTCAACAATTCCTCTTCGATCATTCGGTCGATCAATCCAAGCAAATGATCATAATATCCATTGATATTTAAAATTCCAATCGGTTTTTTGTGCAATCCTATCTGTCCCCAAGTCAAAATCTCAAACAATTCTTCCATGGTTCCAAATCCACCCGGAAGTGTGATGAATCCTTCAGACATCTCTTGCATCAATGATTTACGCTCATGCATATTGCTCACTGTAATGAGTTCTGTCAAGCCCTCATGAGCTATTTCTTTGGTTTTTAAGAATTCTGGTATTATTCCGATGATTTCTCCTTGATTGGAAATAACTCCTTCGGCCAACTTCCCCATAATCCCAACTTTTGCACCACCATAAATTGTTCTGATACCATAAGTCGCTAAAGTTTCTCCTAAATCGACAGCGACTTTTGCATACAAAGGATTTTTGCCTATGCTTGAAGCACAATAAACACAAATGCTTTTCATATTTATTCAAAATTTGAGCTCACGAAGTTAAGCTATTCTTTGAAAAAAATATTGTTAATTAAAAATCACATAAACTATCAATTCACTATGGCTTCATAAAGTTTTAGCTGAATATTTTCTCTAACTTTTTGAGTTTGTAGTTTTCTGTTATCAACATCCGGATGTATTCTGTTGGTCAAAATGACATAAATCAACTCATGATCTGGATCATTCCAAGCCATAGTTCCAGTAAATCCATAATGTCCATAACTATTGACTGAAGGTCCATTATTGCTATTGTTTCTCGGTTTATCAAATCCAGCTCCTCTGTGGTTATTGTTGAATTGTTTTTGGGTAAATTGAGACAAGGATTCTGGTTTGAAAAATTGAATTCCACCATATTCTCCACCATTCAAATACATCTGCATCAATCGAGCAATGTCTTGGGCCGAAGAAAACAAACCAGCATGAGCAGCAACTCCACCCATCATTGCAGCACCTTCATCCTGAACAAATCCATGCAAAAGTTGATTTCTGTAAATCTTGTCTTTCGAAGTTGGAACAATTTTCTCCAAAGGAAATTTATCTCTCGGTGTATAAGTTGTGGTCTTTAAATTCATTGGTTTAAAAAATTCATTTGAAACCAAAATATCTAAGCTATTTTCATATTTCTTTTCTAAATAATCCTGAAACAAATAATATCCCAAATCACTGTACTTATACGATTTGTTCGACAAAGGCGCATACAAAACATCGGTCATGATAGTGTCACGAATCGATCCGATGATGTAAATATTATCAGTCACTTTGATCGGATGTTCCTCATCTTGTTTTCTTGAATAATAATCCAAATACAAACGTGCATTTTGAACATTTACCGATTCTTTGTAAAATCCTATCCAAGGTGGCAATCCTGATTGATGTGCCAAAACCTCTCTCAAAGTCAATTCACCCTTATCGGTTCGAGCTGTTTCAGGTAAAATACTCGCCAACTTCTGATCCAAACTCAATTCTCCTCTATCGACTTCTTGAATCAATAAAGGTAAACTCCCGAGAATTTTCGTCACTGAAGCTAAATCATACAGATCGTCTTTTTCGACTTGAGTTGTCTTTTCGTAAGTATGATGACCAAAGGCTTTGTTGTAAATCACTTGACCGTTTTTTGCAGCGACGATTTGCATACCTGGTGTAGCGCCCGAATGAATGGCTTGCATGGCCATATCATCGATTTGATTGATGATTTCAGAATCCATTCCCACTGCTTCCGGATGTGCTGTTCCCAACCTTTTTAAAGATTGAGTTTTAATGGATGTTCCAAATTTAAATTGCTCATTGACATCAACTGGTAAAAATCCTTGAGTTTCACTCACTCCAAAAATTACATTGGCAGCAACTGCATGTGTATCTTTTAAATTTTGATAAAAAACCAAAACTGAATTTACATCTTCTAAATCAAGATTTTTCAAAGCATAAGGACTACCGAAAAGCGATAAAATCGTTTGGTTTTGAGCGGCTATATTTTTTAAAATTTGTTGAGATGAATTGGAAATTCTATAACTCTTATATACAGTTTCGTTGGATTTATGCAATCCGACGATTACAATATCATATTCGTTCAAACGTGAAATTTGGTTGACCGATTTAATTTCAATTAAATCAATTGGCAAATGAAAATTCAAACATTCATGAAAATATTGAAAATCACCTTCTTCTAAAGGAACATAAGCAATTTTCAAATCGTTTAAATCTTTGATTGGCAATAAATTATTTTTATTTTCTAATAAAGTTGCAGCTTCCTTGTATAATTGATAGGAAGTTTGAGCGTACTGAACTTTATTCAAATCCTTCATCACATTTTTTGAATCTAAAATTTTCGGTTGATTCAAACCAACTAAATATTTAGCCATCAAAATCTTTTTCACACTTTCTTCTAAGCGACTTTCATCGATTTCTCCTGATTGAATTTTCTCAATAATTTTTGATTTAGCAGTTTTTACATCTTGAGAGAAAAGCAAAATGTCATTGCCCGCTTCAAACGCCATTAAATCGACGGTTCCAGGAGCATATTGGTTGGAAACTCCCGCCATATTCAATGCATCTGTAATCACTAAACCCTTAAAATTCATTTCTTTTTTTAATAAATCGGTAACAATTTTCTTTGACAATGAAGAAGGAGTTCCGCTATCGTCCAAAGCAGGAACATTTAAATGTGCGATCATCACTGAAGCGACTCCTGCATCGATCAACTTTTGAAAAGTCGCCAATTCAACAGCTTTCAAGCGTTCGATATCATGATTGACCAATGGAAGTGTTTTGTGAGAATCGGTATTTGTATCACCATGACCTGGAAAATGTTTGGCCGATGACAAAACCTTGTGCTTCATCATTCCTCGCATATATGCAATTCCTTTTTGCGCAACATTTTCAACATTTGAACCATAAGAACGACTTCCGATGACTGGATTTTCTGGATTGGTATTGACATCAACCGTTGGTGCAAAATTGAAATGAACCCCAATTCTGGAAACTTGTTCACCTATATTTTCACCCATTTGCTCGACCAAATCATTGTTCGAAACAGCACCCACGGTCATCGCCCACGGAAATCTTTCAACTTCTCGAATTCGCATCGATGCTCCCCACTCTGCATCCATACCAATCATCAATGGAATTTTTGAAACTGAGTTGTATCGAATGATCAATTCAATTTGTTTATCGGCCTGATCTTGCATAAAAATCAATCCACCGATGCCTTCTTCTTTGACCAAATTTTCAATAGCTGAATAATGTGATTCGTCTCTATTTGAATATGCAGCAACTATAAATAATTGACCAACTTTTTCTTCCAAAGTCATCGCATTGTACTTTTCATCGACCCATTGCATTTGAGCAATAGAATCATTTGAAAGCAAAGGGTGAGAAATTTGAGCCAATGAATGTAAGCTCAAAAATAAAATACTAAAAACCGAAAAGTAAATCTTCATTATCTAAGTTGTTTGATCAAATACAAAACTCAAAAAACGGAATTTTATTTCGAAAACAAAAATTGTTTAAGGATTTTGACGTTTATTTAAATATTTTAATTGTTATAAATGAACAATTGTAATTTGTTTCGTTATTTAGCGTTTGAAAACAATGAAGTCAAAGCTGTTCATAATTGTATGTTTGGTGTTTTCTTTTGTCCATTCGCAAGAGAAAAACGATACTGTTTTGAAGTTTTTCAATTACAATCAGAACATGAAAAATCATGAATTTGATTTCGAAAAAAAAGCCATTAGCGATTCTACGATTTTCCAAACTTTAGATTCCTTACGATCCATTGGTTTTTATACTTTGACTTTAGATTCTATAAAATCGCCGAATATTTATTTGAACAAAGGAAAAATGTATAAAAAAATATGGGTGAAAAATGATAGTATTTTCAACAAAAAAGAAGATTGGTTTGCTGTCCAAAATTTAGATTCTTTGGTTCAAAATATTCAAGCGAAATATGCCAATGAAGGTTTCCCTTTTTCTGAATTTAAAATCATTCCTTTGGGCTATAAAGATGGTGAAGCTCAAGTGAAATTAGAGTTGAATTTATTTCCACAAAGAACCATTGATCACATAGAAGTGATTGGTTATGAAAAGTTATCCAAAGGTTTTATTAGAAATAATTTAGGTTTAAAAATAGGAGAAACTTACAATGAACAAAAATTATTAGAAGCTTCAGAAAGAATATCTTATAGCAATTTAATTAAAGAAACCAATGAACCTCAAACACTTTTTAATACCGATTCAACTACGGTTTATTTATATGTTGAAAAAGTGAATTCCAATTCGTTTGATGGAATTTTGGGTTTTGGAAATGATGAAAATGGAGATTTTCAGTTGAATGGAAATGTGAAGGTCGAGTTAAGCAACAATTTCAATGCAATGGAAATTATTCGATTGAATTGGATAGCCACAGCTGATAAAAGTAATTCACTCGATTTAAATGTTCGAGTTCCTTATTTATTTCAATCTGAAATTGGTACTCAAACCGATTTCAATATGTACAAAAAAGACAGTACTTATGTCAATTTGAAAATTGAAGAACGTTTGTTTTATCAGTTGAACAACTATTCGAACATAGGTTTAAATTTAAGTTATGAAACTTCGAATTTCGTTTTGGATGAAAGTCCGCTGATCGATAATTTATATGAAGATTTCAATAAAACCGGTATAGGAGCGAGTTATGAATTTCTAAGACCTACTCAAAAACGTTTGATGGAAGGAAAATCTAAATTATTCATTTTAGGTAAAGCATTAAGGAAAAAAACTTCTGAATTTCAGGTCGAAGTCAATGATTATTTCGATACTAAAAGTCAGCAATATGAAGTCGGAATCGATGCATTTCATTTGTTTCAATTGCATCCGCAGCATTATTTAAAATCAAGTGTAGAAGCCTTTGGTCTGTTTGGATCTGAAAAAGAATTGGCCATGAATGAACTTTATAGAATTGGTGGATTCAATAGCATTCGGGGATTTAACGAAGAAAGTATCATCGCTTCGACTTATGGAATTTTGAGTTTGGAATATAGATTTATGCCCAATGATGGAATTTATATTTCAACTTTTGGAGATTATGCATTTATTGAAAACAAATCAGCAGATTTTAGCGAGAATTTATTTGGTGTAGGCGTAGGATTTTCATTTCTCACGCAATTGGGAATTTTCAATATGAGTTATGCAGTCGGTAAACAGTCAAACGAAGGATTTGACTTTAAAAATTCAAAAATCCACTTTGGAATTTTAACGAGATTCTAATTTAAAATTATCAAATTCTTATTTTATTAAAAGTCAAAGTATTTGCCTATTTTTGGCTACTAAATTAACCATGAATCAGTATTGATAATATGTACAGACTTTTACTATTTATATTTTCCTTAATTTCCTCCATCGCATATTCACAAACCAAAATTTTAGTTTTGGATGGACTTGATGATGGAGATTCTCCTTTAGAAAATGTTGTCATTTATGATGAAAACGATATACTTTTAGGCAAAACAAATAAAGATGGTGTTTTTATCACTTCTGAAAACACAAAAACAGTTCGTTTGCATTTGGACGGATACGAAATTGAAAAATTATTTTTATACGGAAAGGACATAACTGTTCGCCTATATCCTATCACCGTTCAATTGGAAACCACACAAATCACAGATACAGATGCAGAAGCAAGGAAAATCATCAGGCAGATGATTCAAAACAGAAAGAAAAACAGCATAAAAAATCTTAAAACTTATGAATACAAAAGTTATTCGAAATTTTTAGTCACAGCTTCGACCGATTCTATGCCGTTTATTTTAATGCCTCAAAATCAAAGAGATTCGGCTTATAATGAAGTTCGACAACTATTGGATGAGAGTCATATAATGTTGGGTGAAAGAGCGATGGATCATAAGTTTTCCGATCAATTTGGGAATAAAAACACTGTAAAAGCTACAAGAGTTTCTGGAACTCGTTTGCCGATGTATGAATTTATGGCGATTCAACCTTTGACAACTTCATTTGACGACGATAAAATCAATTTATTTTTCAGAGAAATCACCAATCCAATTTCCAATTTAGGCTTGAGAGAATATCGCTATAGATTATCAGATCCTGATCAAATCGAAGGAAAAATCATGGATGTAATTTCTTTTCAGCCCAGAAAAAGAATAATCGGTAAAAATCAAATCAGAGGTTACATTTGGGTGGATCAAGAAACTAAAGCTATTGCTCGATTTTTTGCTGAAAGTCTTTCCGAAAAAAACATCACTGAGCTGGAAATGGATTGGACGCTTTTCAAAAATTATTGGTTTCCAAAGCAACAAAGATTTAGGATGGATGGTGGACAAATCACATACCCGAGTGTTAAAGATACCTTGCTTGAAGATGGAACTGTAAGGTTGGACACGATTAGAAAAAAGGAAAAAGTTTGGTTGCATTTAACGACGAGTTTCAAGGATATTAATTCGCCTGTAGCATTTGATAGGTCTGAATTCAAAGGTTATGAAACTGAAATTGATTTTTCATCAGTAGATAAATCTGATGTTGTACTCGAGCAATATCGGGATGAAATATTGACTGAAATGGAGAAAAACACTTATGTCAAAATAGATTCCATCGGGCAAAAATACAATATGGATCGAAGCATTCGACTGATGCGAATG
>Ga0209487_1000636_pt1 | contig 31238 bp, 30 predicted proteins | sample Poulit2012_FD_187524 | JGI IMG/M metagenome (GOLD analysis project Ga0209487, IMG submission 187524) | Agricultural soil microbial communities from Georgia to study Nitrogen management - Poultry litter 2012 (SPAdes) (version 2) | ecosystem: Environmental > Terrestrial > Soil > Agricultural land...
CGCCTGCCGCCGCCGGCGCCCACCCCCGAGCCCCCGGCCCCGGCGCTGCCGGCCGCCCCGGTGGGGGAGAGGCCGGCGCTGGAGTTGCTGGAGGCCCCGGGCTGCGAAAACCGCCTTTCCTACTCTGAGGAGGAGCTGACGGTCCTGTCCCGGCTGCTCGAGGAGAAGCTGGCGGATTTCGGCATTGCTGCGGAAGTGGTGGAGGTGCTGCCGGGGCCGGTGATCACTCGCTTTGAGATCCAGCCCGCGCCCGGGGTCAAGGTCAGCCGGATCTCCAACCTGGTCAAGGACCTGGCCCGCTCGCTGGCGGTGATCAGCGTGCGGGTGGTGGAGGTCATCCCCGGGAAGTCCGTGGTGGGCATTGAGATTCCCAACGAGGACCGGGCGGTGGTGAACTTCCGCGATGTGATGGCCAGCCAGGTCTACGCAGACTCCCGCTCTCCGGTGACCCTGGCTCTGGGGCACGACATTGCCGGCGAGCCGGTGGTGGCCGACCTGGTTCGCATGCCCCACCTGCTGGTGGCGGGCACGACGGGCTCCGGCAAGTCGGTGGGCATCAACGCCATGCTGCTGAGCATCCTCTACAAGTCCGGCCCCGAGGAGGTGCGGCTGCTGCTGGTGGATCCAAAAATGCTGGAGCTCTCGGTGTACGAGGGCATTCCCCACCTGCTGACCCCGGTCATCACCGACATGAAGGATGCAGCCAGCGGACTGCGCTGGTGTGTGGCGGAAATGGAGCGGCGCTATCGGCTGATGGCCGCCCTCGGCGTGCGCAATCTGGCGGGCTTCAACCGCAAGGTCAAGGAGGCCATCGCCGCCGGCGAGCCCCTGGTGGACCCGCTCTGGCAGCCCGATGAACACTACCAGGCGGGGGAGGAGCACGCCCGTCCCCCGGACCTGGAGCCCCTGCCCATCATCGTCGTCGTGGTGGACGAGTTTGCCGACATGATGATGATCGTCGGCAAGAAGGTGGAGGAGCTGATCGCTCGCATTGCCCAGAAGGCCCGGGCGGCGGGAATCCACCTGATTCTGGCCACCCAGCGGCCCTCGGTGGACGTCATCACCGGCCTGATCAAGGCCAATGTGCCCACGCGCATTGCCTTTCAGGTCTCCTCCAAGGTGGATTCCCGCACCATTCTGGACCAGGGCGGCGCCGAGCAGCTGCTGGGCCACGGCGACATGCTGTACATGCCCCCCGGCAGCGGAGTGCCGGTGCGGGTCCACGGGGCCTTTGTCTCCGATGATGAAGTGCATCGAGTGGCCGAGGACTGGCGCAGCAGGGGCGGGCCCAACTACATCGAGGGCCTGCTGGAGGAGGGCCAGGCCGAGGACGGCGTGCCGGGCCTGGCCGAGGGCGGCGGTTCCGGCGAGGAAGACGAACTCTACGACCAGGCGGTGCGCATCGTCACCGAGAGCCGGCGGGCCTCCATCTCCTCGGTGCAGCGCCGACTGCGCATTGGCTACAATCGAGCCGCGCGGCTGATCGAGTCCATGGAGCTGGCCGGAGTGGTCAGCGAGATGAGCAGCAATGGCAGCCGCGAGGTGCTGGCTCCGCCCCCGGTGCAGGATTGACGATGACACAGAGCAGAGCAATGACCTGGGCATGGCGAAGCACCGCGGCGGGGCTGGTCGCGGTCTGGCTGGGGCTGCTGGCCGCATCGGCGTTGGCCGGCGGAGAGGCCGCCGAGGCCCTGATGGCGCGCCTGCAGCCCCTGGAGAGTATGACGGCCCGCTTTGTGCAGCAGGTCACCGATGCCGAGGGGCAGCTGCTGCAGGAGGGCAGTGGCCAGATGGCCGCCCAGCGCCCCCACCGCATGCGCTGGAGCACCGAAGAGCCCTTTCACTATTTGGTCGTCACCGATGGCCAGTGGCTGTGGCGCTACGATGCCGACCTGGAACAGGCCAACCGCGAGCCCTTTGACGAGACCCTGACCGACGCCCCGGGGCTGCTCTTTGGTGAAGACCCCCAGCGGCTGGTTGAGCGCTACACGGTACGGCGGCAGGGAGAGGGCTTTGTGCTGGAGCCCCACTCCCCCCGGGCGCCCTTCCGGCGGCTCGAGCTCCACTGGGCAGGCCCGGCCCTGCAGGCGATGATCCTGGTGGACCGCCTGGACCAGACCACCCGCATCGAGTTCGAGGAGGTGCGCATCAATCCCGAGCTGGCGGCCGGACAGTTTGAGTTCACTCCTCCGGAAGAGGCCGATGTGATCCTCCATGACTGATCTGTTCGCCGCCGCGGCCCCGCCCGGCCAGCCCCTGGCGGCTCGCCTGCGCCCCTCCGCGCTGGAGGACTACATCGGCCAGGAGCACCTGCTGACCCCGGGCAAACCCCTGCGCGAGGCCATCGACGCCGGCCAGCTCCACTCCATGGTGCTCTGGGGCCCTCCGGGCGTGGGCAAGACCAGTCTGGCCCGCCTGGTTAGCGAGCTCTGCGATGCCCACTTCATCAGCCTCTCGGCGGTGTTGTCCGGAGTGAAGGAAATTCGCCAGGCCATCGAAGAGGCCCGGGAGCAGAGCCGGATGGGGCGCCAGACCATCCTGTTTGTGGATGAGGTCCATCGCTTCAACAAGGCCCAGCAGGATGCCTTCCTGCCCTTTGTCGAGGACGGCACGGTGCTGTTCATTGGCGCCACCACGGAAAACCCTTCCTTTGAGCTCAACAGTGCCCTGCTGTCGCGGACCCGGGTCTACCGGCTGCGCAGTCTCACCGAGGAGGCCCTGGAGCGCATACTGCGCCGCGCCCTGCAGCGACTGGAGGGCGACATTGCCGTGCCCTCCGAGCAGCTGGCCCGCATCGCCGTCAGCGCCGATGGCGATGCCCGGCGGGCCCTCAATCTGCTCGAGCTGGCGCTGGAGCTGGCTGCTGCCGCAGAGAGGGCGGAGCTGGACGATGCGCTGCTGGACGAGGTGCTGGTGGCGGGTCCCCGTCGCTTCGACAAGGGCGGCGACGTCTTCCATGACCAGATCTCCGCCCTGCACAAGGCGGTCCGGGGCAGTGCGCCGGATGCTGCCCTGTACTGGATGTGCCGCATGCTGGACGGCGGCTGTGACCCTCTCTACATCGCCCGGCGGGTGGTGCGCATGGCCAGCGAGGACATCGGCAATGCCGATCCCCGGGCCCTGACCCTGGCCATGGATGCCTGGCAGGTGCTGGAGCGACTGGGCAGCCCCGAGGGCGAGCTGGCCCTGGCCCAGGCAGTGCTCTACCTGGCCTGTGCGCCGAAGAGCAATGCCGTCTACCTGGCGGCCCGGGAAGCCATGGCGGAAGTGCGCAGCCAGCCCAGCCACGAGGTGCCGCTGCACCTGCGCAATGCCCCCACGGCGCTGATGAAGGCCGAGGGGCACGGCGCCGACTACCGCTATGCCCACGACGAGCCCCAGGCCTATGCCGCGGGGGAGAACTATTTCCCGCCGGAGCTGGCCGGGCGGAACTACTACCGACCCACCGACCGGGGCCTGGAGGGGCGGATCCGGGACAAGCTGGCCCGGCTGCGGGAGCTGGATGCCGCCAGCCCCCGGCAGCGCTATCGCCGGTTGTCCCCGTGAGGGTCTGGCTGGCAGTGGCCCTGGGCGGAGCCCTGGGGGCCTGCCTGCGCCATGGCTGCAACCGCTGGCTGGCCGCCATGACCCCGCAATGGCCCTGGTCCACCCTGCTGGTCAATGTGCTGGGCTCACTGCTGGCGGGGCTGCTGTATGCCCTCATCGTCGAGCGGGGCCTGCTGCCAGCGAGCTGGCGGCCGCTGTTGCTGGTCGGCCTGCTGGGGGCCTTGACCACCTTCTCCGCCTTCGCACTGGAGGCGGTGCTGCTGATAGAATCCGGCCGAATGCTCGCCGTGGTGGCCCATGTGGTCGGCAATGTCACGCTGGCCCTGGGGGCGGCCATGGCGGGATTGACGCTGGTTCGCCTGCTGCCGTGAGGCGAGGGCGCAAATTGATCAGGTGATGAGCCGACATGCTCGACAACAAGCTACTCCGACAGCAGCCCGACCAGGTGGCCGCTGCCCTGGCCCGCCGGGGCCTCCACATTGACCTGGGGCAATTTCAGCAACTGGACCAGGCGCGGCGCAGTGCCGAGACCCGCAGCCAGGAGCTGCTGGCCGAGCGCAACCGGACTTCCCGCCAGGTGGGTACCCTCATTCGGGAGGGGCTGCCGGTGGAGGAGGCCAAGGCTCGGGTCCAGCAGAGCCTGGACCGTATCGAGGGAGAGCTGGAGGCGCTGCGGAAGGAAGCGCGCCAGGCCCAGCTCGCGCTGGAGGCCTGGCTGATGGAGCTGCCCAATCTCCCCGACGAGGAAGTGCCCGAGGGCAACTCCGAGGACGACAACATCGAGCTGGAGCGCTGGGGGGAGCCCCGGCAGTTCGATCATGAAGTGCTGGACCACGTCGCTCTGGGCGAGGCCCTGGGTGGGCTGGATCTGGAGGTGGCGGCCACCGTGGCGGGCAGCCGCTTTGCGGTGCTCCGGGGTCAGCTGGCCCGGCTGCAGCGGGCGCTGGTCCAGTTCATGATGGACCTCCACACCAGCGAGCATGGCTATCAGGAAGTCTACGTCCCCTATCTGGTCAACGCCGACAGCCTTCGCGGCACGGGGCAGCTGCCGAAGTTCGAAGAAGACCTGTTTCGCATCGCCGGCGACAGCGGCTACTACCTGATTCCCACCGCCGAGGTGCCGGTGACCAACCTGGTCCGGGACCGCATTCTGGAGCCCGCCGAGCTGGGCCCCGAGGGGCTGCGCCTGGTCAGTCACACCCCCTGTTTTCGCAGCGAGGCCGGCAGTTATGGGCGCGATGTCCGCGGGCTGATCCGCCAGCACCAGTTTGAAAAGGTCGAACTGGTCCAGGTGGTGCGCCCGGAGCATTCCGAACAGGCCCTGGAGGAGCTCACCGGCCACGCCGAGACCGTCCTGCGCCGCCTGGAGCTGCCCTATCGCAAGGTGCTGCTCTGCGGGGGCGACCTGGGTTTTGCGGCCCGCCGCACCCTCGACCTGGAGGTCTGGCTCCCGGGCCAGCAGCGCTATCGGGAGATCTCCTCCTGTTCCAGCTTCGGCGATTTTCAGGCCCGGCGCATGCAGGCCCGCTGGCGCAACCCCGAGACCGGCAAGCCCGAGCTGGTGCACACCCTCAATGGCTCCGGCCTGGCCGTGGGGCGCACCCTGGTGGCGCTGCTGGAAAACGGCCAGACCGCCGATGGTCGAGTGGAGCTGCCCGGGGCGCTGGTGCCCTACATGGGCGGCCTGACCCGGCTCGGTGACTGACATGGACTATCTGCCCCTGTCCTTCGATCTGCGCCGCCAGCGGGTTCTGCTGGCAGGTGGGGGAGGCGTGGCCCTGCGCAAGGCCCGCTGGCTGGTGCGCGCCGGAGCCCGGCTGCGGGTGGTGGCCCCGGTCGTGGAGGCCGAGCTGGAAGCCCTGCTGGATGGCGTGGAGGGCGCCGAGTTGCTGCGCCGGGAGTATCGGGAGGGCGACCTGGAGGGCGTGGTGCTGGCGGTGGCGGCCACCTCGGACGACGGGGTCAATGCCGAGGTGGCCCGCGCTGCCCGGCGGGACCGAATTCCAGTCAATGCGGTGGACCAGCCGAGTCTGTGCACGGTCATCTTTCCCGCCATCATCGACCGCAGTCCCGTCACAGTCGCCATTTCCAGCGGTGGCAGCTCCCCGCTGCTGGTGCGTCGTCTCAAGGCTCGCATCGATCGGGAGCTGCCCGCCCGGCTGGGCGAGCTGGCCGCCCTGCTGCGGCGCTACCGCGATGCGGTGGGCCAGCGCCTGACGGAGTCGAGCCAGCGACTGAGGTTCTGGGAGCGGGCCGTGGATGGAGACATCGCCGACCACGCCCTGGCGGGCCGCCTGGCCCGGGCGGAGGCGCTGCTGCAGCAGGCGCTGGAACAGCCCGTGGCAGCCAGCCGCGGCGAAGTGGCCCTGGTCGGGGCCGGGCCGGGCGATCCCGAGCTGCTGACCCTGAAGGCGCTGCGCTGGATGCAAAATGCCGACGTGGTGCTCTATGACCGGCTGGTCTCCCCCGAGGTGCTGGCCCTGGTCCGCCAGGATGCCGAGCGCATCTATGTGGGCAAGGCCTGCAGTCAGCACACCGTACCCCAGGGCGAGATCAACGCCCTGCTGGTGGACCTGGCCCGCCGCGGCATGCGGGTGCTCCGCCTCAAGGGAGGCGATCCCTTCATTTTTGGCCGTGGTGGCGAGGAGCTCGAGGAGCTGGCGGCAGCGGGCCTGCCCTTTCAGGTGGTGCCGGGCATCACCGCCGCTTCGGGCTGCGCCAGCTATGCCGGCATTCCCCTGACCCATCGGGACCATGCCCACTCGGTGCGCCTGGTCTCCGGCCACCTCAGGGAGGGGAGCGAGCCCCTGCCCTGGGCCGAGCTGGCGGTGCCGGGGCAGACCCTGGTGGTCTACATGAGTCTGCGGGGACTGCCTGAAATCTGTCGCCAGCTGATCGCCCACGGCCGCTCGCCGGCCACCCCCGCCGCGCTGGTGGAGCGGGGTACGACCCGGGCCCAGCGGGTGCTGGCGGGCAGCCTGGCAGACCTGCCCGATCGGGTCGCTGCCACCGAGGTGAAGGCCCCGACCCTGCTGATCATCGGCGAGGTGGTCGCCCTCCGCGAGAGGCTGAGCTGGTTCGAGGCTGCTGGCGATGAAGCCGGAGACAACAGTTTCTAGTCCGGTGGCCGACAACCCGAAGTGTGGAGGTGCACCATGACTGACATGCCGAAAGTAGGCCCGACCTGGCAGGGCAACCAGCCCCTTCAGCGACGCCGCGACGGGGCGACCGATCCGGCGCCCAGGGCGCCGATGACGGTGGACAACCAGCAGGCTCCGGAGGTGGAGCGGCGGCGCAACCCCGACCGCCGGCGCGAGCGGCGCAAGGTGGTGATCGAGCGCCGCATGGAGCAGCGCCGGCGCCGGCGCATCGACACTCGGGTCTAGCGGCGCGACCCCGCCGGGAGCGCCCCCGACGCCACCGAACCTGTGCTAAGCTGCCCCGCGTCATTCATTCGGTGACCGGGAGGTGGGCAGTGAGTCAGTACGACTGTGATCTGTTTGTGGTGGGTGCGGGTTCAGGGGGAGTGCGAGCCGCCCGGATGGCTGCTGCCCAGGGACTGAAGGTGGTGGTGGCCGAAGCTGCCGAGCTGGGGGGAACCTGCGTCAATCTGGGCTGCATTCCCAAGAAGCTGCTCGCCTACGCCGCCCGCTACCGCGACGAGTTTTCCGGGGCCGCAGGCTATGGCTGGAGCGTCGCCGAGCCCACCCTGGACTGGCCCACCCTGCGCGATGCCAAGCAGGGTGAAGTCCGGCGGCTCAACGGCATCTACCAGCGTCTCCTGGACGAGGCCGGCGCCGAAGTGATCCGGGGCCATGCCCGCCTGGCAGGGCCCGATGTGGTGGCGGTGGGGGAGCGCCGCTGGCGCGCCCGCAACATCCTTTTGGCCACCGGCGGACAGCCCTGGGCGCCCGCCGTGCCCGGCTGCGAACACCTGACCGTCTCCGATGAGCTGTTTCACCTGCCTGAGCTGCCGCGGCGCCTGCTCGTGGTGGGCGGAGGCTATATCGCCCTGGAGATGGCCAGCATCTTCAGTGGTCTGGGCTGTTCTGTGGAGGTGGTGTACCGCGGCGAGCTGTTCCTGCGCGGATTCGATGTGGAGCTTCGTCAGCAGCTGCTGGCCGCCCTGGAGCGGCGGGGCGTGAAGGTGAGCCTGAACACCGAGCTCACCGGACTGGAAAAAAAGCCCGACGGCGCTCTCGAGGTCAGCCTGAGCGGGGGCGAGCAGCGCACCGTAGACCTGGCCCTGGCTGCTACCGGGCGTCGGCCGCGGCTGGCAGGGCTGGGGACCGAGGCGCTGGCTCTGGCCCAGACCGAGAGCGGTCACCTGCGGGTGGATCGGGGCTTTCGCACCAGCCAGCCTGGAATTTTCGCCGTGGGAGACCTCATCGGCGGCCCCGAGCTGACCCCCATGGCCCTGGAGGAGGCGATGGCAGTGGTTCATCAGCTCGTGACCGGCGAGGAAAGGGCGGTGGAGTACAGCGAGATACCCACCGCCGTGTTCAGCCTGCCCGAGCTGGCCACCGTCGGCCTCACCGAGGAGGAGGCCCGCCGTCAGCACGGCGAGGTGGCCGTTTATACCAGCCATTTCACCCCTCTGCGACATACCCTGACGGGCAGTGGCGAGCGGACCTGGATGAAGCTGCTGGTGGACCCGGCCAGCGATCGGGTGCTGGGGGCCCACATGCTGGGGGAGGATGCCGCCGAGATCATCCAGGGGCTGGCGGTGGCCCTCAAGGCAGGGGCCACCAAGGCCAGCTTTGACCGCACCCTGGGCATTCATCCCACGGCGGCGGAGGAGTTCGTCACCATGAGGCAACGCACGCGCTGAGCCCGGGGCTGGCCGTTGGGATCTACTGTCGGGCCATCATGGGGCGCTGGTACATCGGCAGGGCGTCCACCAGGATGCTGGCGGCCTCGGTCAGCAGGGGGTCGGCGATGGCGGGGTCGATTTCATCCGGCTTGCTCTCCTCGCCCTCGGCGGCCTCTTCCTCTCCTGAGTGCCGCGCCTCCAGGCTCTCCAGTCTGGGCAGGCCGCGGGCCACTCGACGCCGGTTTTCCAGCGCCAGGCGGCGCTGGTTCTGCTCCTTCATCTGGCTGCGGCGCTCGGTCTCGTTCAGGGACAGCCATTCGGGTTCGTCGTGCCCTTCTTCCAGCTCCTGCTGTTCCAGCAGAAAGCCGAGGTCGGGGTCTCGCTCCACCCGCTCCTGATGCCGGGTCAGCAGGTAGGGGAGGTGGCTCTCCATATCGTAGTAGCGCCGGTGGGGAACGCCGGCGATCTGATCCCAGGGCAGGGCATGGGGCAGGGCGCTCTCACCGATTTCCTCGTGGTCATAGAGCGAGGGCAGCTCCAGATCGGGGACAATGCCGCGATGCTGGGTGCTCTTGCCCGAGATGCGATAGAACTTGCTCTCGGTCAGCTTGAGCTGGCCGTGCCGTAGCGGGGTCAGTGACTGCACCGTGCCCTTGCCGAAGGACTGGCTGCCCAGGATCAGGGCGCGGCCGTAATCCTGGAGGGCCCCGGCGAAGATTTCCGAGGCCGAGGCGGACAGGCGATTGATGAGCACGGTGAGGGGGCCGTCGTAATAGGGCGTGCTCCGGGCTTTGCCCTCGCGGCGAACCCGGGCGTTGGCGTGGCGGATCTGCACGATGGGCCCGGAGTCGATGAACAGCCCGGTCAGGGCGTGGGCTTCCTGCAGGGAGCCGCCGCCGTTGTCCCTCAGGTCGATGATGATGCCCTCGACGTCCTCTTCCATCAGCTCGGTGAGCAGATGGTAGACATCGCGGGTGGTGCTTCGATAGTCGGGGTCGCCGCGGCGGAGGGCCTCGAAGTCGATGTAGAAGGTGGGGATGGTGATGACCCCGACCCGCACCGTGCGCTCATCCTGCCACAGTTCCAGCACCCGGCTCTTGGCGCTTTGCTCCTCCAGCTTGACCTCGTTGCGAACGATGCGGATGAGCTTGCGCTGGGCGTCGCTCTTGGCCGTGGCGGGAATGACCTCGAGGCGCACGGTGCTGCCCCGGGGGCCGCGGATCAGCTCCACCACATCGTCCAGGCGCCAGCCGATGACGTCCTGCATGACCCCGTCCTCGCCCTCGGCCACGCCGACGATCCGGTCGGCGGGGTGGAGTTCGCCCTGCTTGTCGGCGGGCCCGGCGGGGACCAGCCTCACCACCTTGGTGTGCTCGTCCTCCATCTGCAGGACGGCGCCGATGCCCTCCAGCTTCAGACTCATGTTGATGTTGAAGTTTTCCGACACCCTTGGGGAGAGGTAATTAGTATGAGGATCATAGAGTTCCGTAAGGGTGTTCATGTATAGCTGGAACACATCTTCGGCATTGGTCTGCTGAACCCTGCCGAGCTGGCCCCGATAGCTCTTGCTCAGACTGTCCAGGTGGCGGTCCTCGGGCTGGTCGGCCAGCTTCAGGCCCAGCACCCGGTTCTTGACCTGCTTGCGCCAGAGCTCGTCGGCCTCGGCCTGGTCCCGGGGCCAGGCTGCCGTCGAGCGGTCCAGCGCCATCCGCTCGTCGGCGTCGAAGTCGAAGCCTGCCAGCAGTTCCGGCAGGCGTTCCAGCAGCTGCTCGAGGCGCGCCACGGTGCGCTCGCGATAGCGGTTGAAGATGGCGAAGGCCGGGGCCAGGTCACCGGCCTTGAGACTGCTGTCCAGCCGGTGCCGAAAGGCCTCGAACTCGTCGATGTCCTCCTGCAGGAAGAGCATGCGGTTGCCATCCAGCCGGTCGAGGTACTGGTCCAGCAGTTCGCTGGACAGTTCCCGGTCCAGGCTGCGTCGAGAATAGTGACGCGACTCCAGCTTCTCGACGATGTCCACTGCCGTGGGGCCGTGCTCCGGCGCGGGTTGCAGCGCCTGGGCCAGGGCGAGGGGGCCGGCCAGCCACAGCAGCAGGGCCAGCAGGGGGCCGACCAGGGCGGGGAGGGGGGCCGAAAAGCTCAGCGACATGGCAGTTCTCGAAGACAGTCGATCGGGGCCCCTGTATACCACGGCCGGCGGCTGTGCGTCACGGGCTCTCACCAGGTTCCGGTGTTGGCCATGGACGCCCAGGGCTCGGCGGGGGCCAGGGCCTCGCCGCGCTGGAGCAGCTCGATGGAAATGTCGTCGGGGGAGCGCACGAAGGCCATGCGGCCATCCCGGGGCGGGCGCAGGATGGTGACCCCGCCCTGCTGCAGTCGCTCGCAGGCGGCATAGATGTCCTCCACCTCGAAGGCCAGGTGGCCGAAGTTCCGACCGCCGGTGTAGTCCTCGGGGTCCCAGTTCCAGGTGAGCTCCACCAGCGGGGCGTGATCTTGCCGGGCGCGCTCTACATCCTCGGGGGCGGCCAGGAAGACCAGGGTGAAGCGACCCTCTTCGTGGTCGTGGCGGCGCACTTCCACCAGACCGAGGAGGTTGCAGTAGAAGTGCAGGCTGTGCTCCAGGTCATGGACGCGCACCATGGTGTGCAAATAACGCATGTGTCATCCTCCTTTCAGGGAATCTCATGGTAGCATGTACGGCTCGAATTTCCGGGCAGGAGGGGGCATGGGACAACGGGACGGCAGGACATCACTGGCCGCCGCCTGGGTGCTGGGAGGGCTGCTGGCCGTGGGCATGGCCGCGGCGGCCTGGCTGGGCGGAGAGGCCCTGTTGAGCTTTCGCCAGCTGGAGCGCACGGTGACGGTCAAGGGGTTGGCCGAGCGGGAGGTGCCGGCCAATCAGGTCATCTGGCCGGTGCGCTTTGCCGAGGCCGGCAATGATCTGGGCGGGCTGTACGCCACCATGGCCGACCACACGGAGAAGGTGGTCGACTTCCTGCGCGAGCAGGGCTTTTCCGAGGAGGAGATCTCTCCCTCGGCGCCCTCGGTGACCGATCGCCAGGCCCAGGACTGGGGCGATTCCGGCAGCCGGTATCGCTACAGCGCCAGCGCGGTGATCACGGTCTACACCACCGAGGTGGACCGGGTGCGCCGCGCCCAGCGCTCTCTGCTGGAGCTGGGCCGCCAGGGCGTGGCCCTGACCACCGAGGGCTACCAGGCACAGGCCGAGTACCTGTTTACCGACCTCAATGCCCTCAAGCCCGCCATGGTCGAGGAAGCCACCCGCAACGCCCGGGAAGTGGCGGAGAAGTTTGCCCACGATTCGGGCAGCCGCCTCGGCAGAATCCGCACCGCCAGCCAGGGCCAGTTCAGCATCGCCGATCGCGACAGCAACACCCCCCATGTCAAGCGGGTGCGGGTGGTATCCACCATTGAGTATTATCTGGATTGACCCGGCGCTGCCCGACTCAATTCCATCAGGTGACGAGGAGCAAGACATTGGCACTGCCGACCCTTGGCCAGCTGGCCCCGGACTTTACCCTGCTCGACCACACCGGGACGCCGGTGACCCTGAGCGACTACCGCGACCGGAGCCAGGTGGTGCTGTTCTTTTATCCAAAGGCGATGACCCCGGGCTGCACCGTGCAGGCCCGCGGCATGCGGGATGTCCAGGCCGAGCTGGAGAGCCTGGGCGCCGTGGCCCTGGGGGTCAGCATCGATCCGGTGGCGAGACTGCAGCGCTTTGTGGATCGGGATGAGCTGAATTTCCCCCTGCTCAGCGACGAGGACCACGCCGTCGCCGAACAGTACGGGGTCTGGGGACTGAAGAAGTTTGCCGGGCGGGAGTTCATGGGGCTGATCCGCACCACCTTTCTCATCGGTCGGGATGGCCGGCTGCTCCACGTGGTGGACAAGGTGCGGACCAAGACCCACCACGAAGTGGTCCTGGACTGGCTGAAGCAGCAGGCCGGCAAGGACTGATCCCGCCCCGGTGCGGGGCCTCGGCGGCAGTCCCACGGATTGCCGGACTTGCATGTCATTTTCTCTAGTCGGGCAGATACTGATGTGAGTACGCTGATTCTCGGTCTTTCCGCCTATTATCACGACAGCGCCGCCGCCCTGCTGCGCGATGGCGAGGTGGTGGCCGCGGCACAGGAAGAGCGCTTTACCCGGGTCAAGCACGATGCGGGCTTTCCCGAGGGCGCCGTGCGCTATTGCCTCGAAGAGGCCGGAGTCGAGTTGAGCGAGGTGGACTACGTCGTCTTCTACGACAAGCCCCTGGTCAAGTTCGAGCGCCTGCTGGAGACCTACCTGGCCTTTGCCCCCCGAGGGTTTCGCTCCTTCCTGGCGGCCATGCCGGTATGGCTCAAGGACAAGCTCTACCTCAAGCAGACGCTGCGCAGGGAACTGGCGGGGCTGTCCGGCCTCGACCAGAAGGAGCTGCCGCCGCTGCTGTTCACCGAACACCACGAATCCCACGCTGCCTCGGCCTTTTATCCCAGCCCCCACGAGCGGGCAGGGGTACTCTGCCTGGATGGCGTGGGCGAGTGGGCCACCACCTCGGTGTGGCTGGGGGAGGGCAACCGGCTGACGCCCCAGTGGCAGATCGAGTTTCCCCACTCCCTGGGGCTGCTCTACTCGGCCTTTACCTATTACACCGGCTTCAAGGTCAACTCCGGCGAATACAAGCTGATGGGCCTGGCCCCCTATGGCGAGCCGCGCTATGCCGACCTGATTCGAGAGCACCTCATCGACATCAAGGAAGACGGCAGCTTTCGGCTGGACATGCGCTACTTCAATTACGCCACCGGCCTGACCATGACCAGCCGGCGCTTCGACCGGCTGTTTGGCGGCCCTCCCCGCCAGCCCGAGGCGGAGATCACCCAGCGGGAGATGGACCTGGCCCGCTCGATTCAGCTGGTCACCGAAGAGGTGGTGCTCCGGCTGGCCCGCACCGTGCAGCGGGAGCTGGAGGTGGACCACCTCTGCCTGGCCGGCGGCGTGGCGCTGAACTGCGTGGCCAATGGCCGGTTGCTCCGCGAGGCTGGCTTTCAGGACCTCTGGATCCAGCCCGCGGCAGGCGACGCCGGGGGCGCCCTGGGGGCCGCTCTGTCCGTCTGGCATCAGTATCTGGATCGCCCCCGCCGGCCCGAGGCGGGGGACAGCATGCGGGGCAGCTACCTCGGACCGCGCTTTCACAGCGCCGACATCCGTCGCTATCTCGATGAGCTGAAGATCCCCTATCACCAGCTGGAGGACACGCCCCTGTTCGGTGAGCTGGCGCGCCTGCTGGATGAAGGCAAGGTCATCGGCTGGTTTCAGGGGCGCATGGAATATGGCCCCCGCGCCCTGGGCGGTCGGTCCATCATCGGCGATCCGCGCTCCCGCACCATGCAGTCCACCATGAACCTGAAGATCAAGTACCGGGAGTCTTTCCGCCCCTTTGCCCCGGCCATCAAGGCGGAGCGGGTCGGAGAGTGGTTTGAGCAGGACCGCCCGAGCCCCTACATGCTGGTGGTGGCTCCGGTCGCAGAGCAGCGCCGGCTGGCCCTGGACCCCGAGGCGGAGCAGCAGTTCGGCATCGACCAGCTGAAGGTGGCCCGGTCCGAGGTGCCGGCGGTGACGCATGTAGACTGCTCGGCCCGCATCCAGACCGTCCACGCGGCCACCAACCCGCGCTTCTATGCCCTGCTGGATGCCTTCGAGCGGCGCACCGGCTGCCCGATCCTGGTCAACACCTCCTTCAATGTCCGCGGCGAGCCCATCGTCTGCACGCCCGAGGATGCCTATCGCTGCTTCATGCGCACCGAGATGGACTGTCTGGTCATGGAGGATGTGCTGCTGTACAAGGACGAGCAGCCCGCGTGGCAGGAAGAGGGCGACTGGCGCCAGGAGTGGGAGCTGGATTGACGACCATGCAGAATCATCGCGTAACCATTGCCGAGCTGCGCAGCTTCGGCTTCATCTTTGCCGGCATGGCCGCCCTGCTGTTCGGGCTGATCCTGCCCTGGCTGGTGGGCCGCGGCTGGCCCGGCTGGCCCTGGTATCTGGGTGGGGTGGTGGGCCTGCTGGCCCTGGCGCTGCCCGTTGCGCTCTACCCCCTGTATCGCATCTGGATGGCCTTTGGCGCGGTCATGGGCTGGATCAACACCCGGATCCTGCTGGGCCTGCTGTTCTTTGTCATCCTGCTGCCCATCGGTCTGATCATGAAGCTGGTGGCCCGCGATCCGATGCGCCGTCGGCTGGACCCCGATCTGGCCAGCTATCGAGTTGTCCGCAGCGCCCCCGCGCGCGATCACATGGAGAAGCCCTACTGATGTGGGAACTCATCAAGGACCTGGGGGGATTCATGGCCGCCCGGAAGAAGTTCTGGCTGCTGCCGCTGATCATTGTCATGGTGCTGCTGGGCGGGCTGATCGTGCTGGGCCAGGGCTCGGCGGTGGCCCCCTTCATCTACACGCTGTTCTGACCGGCAAAGACCCCGCCGGGCCACTTCCGAGAGCGGCCCCGGCGGGGCCACTCAATCCTGCCGGGGGGCGGCCAGAAAGGCCTCGATGGCATCGGCCACCACCCGGTTGCCGTCGGGGCTCCAGTGCTGGTCATAGGTGAAGTAGGTCTGGATGCCCGCCGCGGTGGCTCGGGTCAGGGCGGGGGTCAGGTCCAGACAGCGCTGGTCGCGGTCCCGGCACCAGTCCATGAAGACGCTGGCCTGGCTGTCCAGGCGCTGCATGATCTCCTTCTTGAAGAGCTCCGGTTCGGGAAGGGAGCGGCGGTCGTGGCGGGCAAACTGCCACAGCTGCTCGGCGGGGAGGTCCTCGTCGGCCACCAGGGGCAGCACCACGTGGGGTTTGCTCGGGGCATAGAAGAAGACCGGCTCGATGCCGTGGTCGCGGGCGCGCTGGACAAATTCGTCCAGCAGGGCCGTGGTCGCCTGCCAGATGGAGGAGGCGGCCCACTGTTCGGGGTCATGGTAGAGGCTCAGCAGCCGCTTTGGCTTGAAGCTGTAGTGGCGGAGGCGGCCGTCGGGGGCGGTCACCGCCACGGGCATGAAGCCCATGGCGGCCTCGTAGCCGGGCACCGGGCGGTCTGACCGGGCCGGCTCGAACACTCTGTGGGACAGCTCGCGCAGCCCTCCGGTCACGGGGGAGCTCTTCATTGCCTGGCTCAGATGGCGGTCCAGGCGCTTGAGCAGGCCGGGGGGCGGGGCCGGCTCAGCGGCCTGGTCGGCGGCGGTGACCCGCGCGCCGGCGGGGGGCAGAATGACGCTGCGCTTGAAGTCATTGCCCTCGTACAGCATGAACAGCACCTGGCGGGGAGCCAGGTCGATGCCGTGGTAGACAAAGTTGTTCAGATAAGTGCGCGGGCCCGACCCCGACACGCCGAGGTTATAGAAGCGCTGGCCGCTGCGCCGCTGCAGCAGCTCGACCCAGCCCTGGTCATCGGAGACATGGGAGCCGGCGGCAAAGGAGTCGCCGACCACCACGATGTCGGGCCTGCCGCCGGTGTAGTTCGGGTTGCGAAAGCCCCGCTCATCGGAGGTGAGCACGATGTCCACCGCACCGTAGCCGGGGGGCGCATCGGGATAGGAGCGGGCCTGGGGCGGTTCGTCCACCCAGGTGAGCTCGTAGCGCTCATTGGGCGGGCGGTGGCGCAGCACCCCGGCCAGCTCGAGCTCGCGGGCCCGCTCGTCCTCGGCGGCATCGGTCTCGGCATAGCGGGCCGGGCCGGCCAGCAGACTGGACAGATAGACGAGCAGCAGGATGGAGACCAGGGTGGAGGCAGTGCCCAGCAGGAAGTTGCCCAGGGCCCGCAGCAGGGTGGTGCGGGCCCACAGCGCAGCGGCCAGCCCCCAGAGCAGCGGGGTCAGGGCCAGCAGGGCACCGAAGTGACCCCGGGAATAGCGTCCGAACAGAATTTCTTCCTGGCGGGCGATCAGCTTGAGCAGGTCGCTTTCCGTCGTCCACAGCGCCAGGCTGCAGCCGAGGATGAGCAGGGCCAGAAGGCGGCGTATCAGCAGTCCATGGGCCATGGGAACTCCGGGCTCCTGTGTGGAATTGCAGTGGGTTCAAGGGACTGGCGCTGGATGGTAGAGGGCTGGCGAAAGGCTGTCCAGCGATGCAGACCCGCCGGATCGCCCTGCGGGGCAGGCGGTTTTCCAGCGGTCTTCCGGGCCGCGGCCCGCCCCGACCGCCGTTGGCTTCACAGGCCAGCAGGGGGAATCGGGACGGGCTGGGGGCTTTGACAGCGGGGCCTTCGGGCCCTATCATTGCGCGCCTATGTCCATGCATGCAGGGCCCGTGGGCCCACTGCCTCGTCAACTCGACATCCGCCGGCTGGCCGCCGCAGAGACCAGTGTGGAGGCGGTGGAGCCGTTGACCTCCTTCCCCCGGCTGACAGCGCAGCTGCTCGATCCCGAGGGTGAGGTGGCCATTGTCCTCCACTTTTCCAGCGACGAGCAGCGCCGGTGGATCATCCGGGGCCAGGTCAAGGCAGAACTGGCCATTCCCTGTCAGCGCTGCCTGCAGCCGATGCCGCTGGAGATCGATGCACACTTTGCCGTGGGAGTGGTGGAGGATGACGAGGCCGCTCGCCAGCTGCCCGGGGAGCTGGAGCCCTACATCGCCGGTCAGGGGATGTGGGATCTGCGCGATCTGGTAGAGGACGAGCTGCTGTTGAACCTGCCCTACACCAGCTATCACGACGAGGAGGAGTGTGCCGGGCTGGCCCGCTACTCCACCGGGCAGGTTGAAGAGGAAGACTCGCCCAGGCGCAAGGACAACCCGTTTCAACAGCTCGAGCAGCTCAAGCTCGGCAAGACCCGTAGAGACAACGACTGAGGAGCGCCGTCATGGCCGTACAGAAAAACCGCAAATCCCGCTCACGCCGCGACATGCGCCGGTCCCACGACGCCCTGCGCGGCGCCGCCCTGTCCGTGGACCCCGTGAGCGGTGAAGTGCACCGCCGCCACCACATGACCGCCGATGGCTTCTACCGTGGCCGCAAGGTCGTGGACCACGACGACTTCGACTGACCTTGACCCGGCCGGTCTGCATTGCCGTCGACGCCATGGGCGGAGACCATGGCCTGGCCGCAGTCGTTCCCGCCGCCGTCGACCTGCTGAACCAGCATCCCGAGGTCGAGCTTCTGCTGGTCGGCCCCGAAGCGTCGCTGCAGGCGGCCATGGGGTCGCTGGCAGAGGCCGACGGGCTTCGTGCGCGCTGGCGGACCGTCCATGCGCCGGAGGTCGTGGCCATGGAGGAACGACCCGGCCGGGCGCTGCGCTCCGGAGGGCGTTCGTCCATGCATCGCGCTCTGGAGCTGCTGGCCGCGGGGCGGGCGGATGCTGTCGTCAGCGGCGGCAATACCGGCGCCCTCATGGCCATGGGCCGCAAGCTCTGCGGCACCCTGCCGGGCATTGACCGCCCGGCCATCTGTTCCCTGCTTCCCGCTCGAACCCGCCCCTGCTATCTGCTCGATCTCGGCGCCAACGTCGACAGCCAGGCGCGCCATCTGCATCAGTTTGCCACCATGGGTGCCGCGCTGGCCGCGGCCCTTCACGATTGCCCCCGCCCCGGGGTGGTGCTGCTGAACGTAGGTCGGGAGCGCTGGCGGGGCAGCGAGGTCGTCCAGCGGGCTGCAGAGCTCATCGAGGCCGACCCGGGGCTTCATTTTCTGGGCTTTGTCGAGGGGGACGAGTTGTTTGTCACCGAGGCGGAAGTCATCGTCTGCGACGGCGCGGTGGGCAATGTGGCGCTGAAGGCCTGCGAGGGCACCGCTGCCCTGCTGCTGGATCGCCTGCGTCGGTTCGTGGGGGCCGGACAGGGCGAGCCCCTGACCGGTCTGCTGCGGGAGCTGAGCCCGGAGACCTACAACGGAGCGGTGTTGCTGGGTCTGGCCGGAGCGGTGATCAAGAGCCATGGCGGCAGCGGCCGGGTGGGCCTCGCAGCGGCCCTGGGGCGCGCCGTGGCCACGGTCCAGGCCGACGTGACCGGTCGGCTGCAGCGACGTCTGGAAAGGTCCTGCTAAGTGGCGTCTGTCTGTCCCGAGCGGGTGCGAACCCGGGGACGTTGTGAACCTAGGAGTCTGCAGTGAGCACCCCCCTTGCATTTGTTTTCCCGGGCCAGGGATCCCAGCGCACCGGCATGCTGAGCGCACTGGCCAGCCAGCACGGCCTCATTGAGGCCACCTTTGCCGAGGCCTCCGAAGCCCTGGGCTATGACAGCTGGGCGCTGGTCCAAGAGGGTCCCCAGGAAGAGCTCAATCTGACCGAGCGCACCCAGCCCCTGCTGCTGACGGCCAGCGTGGCGCTGTGGCGGCTGTGGCTGGAGCTCGGAGGAGCAGCCCCCGCGCTGATGGCGGGCCACAGCCTGGGCGAGTTTTCTGCCCTGGTCTGTGCGGGCTCCATCGAACTCGGCGACGCGGTGCGGCTGGTCCGCGCCCGGGGCCGCTTCATGCAGACCGCGGTACCGGTGGGGGAGGGGGCCATGGCCGCCATCCTGGGCCTGGCGGATGAGGTGGTGGAGGAACAATGCCGCCAGGCCGGCGAGCAGGGCGTGGTGGAGGCGGTCAATTACAACTCGCCAGGCCAGGTCGTCATCGCCGGGCAGGCGGCGGCGGTGGAGCGGGCCATCGCCCTGTGCACCGAGGCCGGTGCCCGAAGGGCGCTGCCCCTGCCGGTGAGCGCCCCCTTCCACACCTCGCTGATGCGCCCGGCCGGGGAGCAGCTGGCGGAGGAGCTGGCGAAGCTGAAGCTGTCGGCCCCCGCCATTCCAGTGGTCCACAATGTCCACTGCCGCCCGGCCGATGACCCCGAGGAGATTCGGCGCCTGCTGGTGGAGCAGATCCACAGCCCCGTGCCCTGGACCGGCTGTGTGCAGTACATGGTGGAGCAGGGCATCACCCATACCGTGGAGTGCGGACCGGGCAAGGTGCTGAGTGGACTGAACAAGCGCATCCAGCGCTCGCTGATCTGCCTGCAGCTGGACGAACCCGAGGCTCTGGAACAGGCGCTGAAAGCCTGTGCAGCATGAGAGAGGACATCATGGACAACCGCAGTGACACGGCGCCGGTGGCGCTGGTGACCGGCGCCAGCCGCGGCATCGGCAGGGCCATTGCCCTGCAGCTGGCCGGGCAGGGCATGGTGGTGGTGGGCACCGCCACCACCGAGGCCGGCGCAGTGCGCATCGACGAGGCGCTGAAGGAGGCCGGAGCAACCGGCGCCGGCATGGTGCTGGATGTGGCCGACGCCGCCTCGGTGGACGGCCTGCTGGCCGCCGTCGGCGAGCGTTTCGGGCCGCCGCTGGTGCTGGTCAACAATGCCGGCATTACCCGGGACAACCTGCTGATGCGAATGAAGGAAGAGGAGTGGGAGGCAGTGCTGGACACCAACCTCAGCTCCCTCTATCGGCTGGTGCGGGGCTGTCTGCGGGGCATGACCCGGGCGCGCTGGGGCCGCATCATCAACATCGGCTCGGTGGTGGGTTCCATGGGCAATGCCGGCCAGGTCAACTATGCAGCCGCCAAGGCGGGCATGGCCGGCTTTTCCAGAGCCCTGGCCCGGGAGGTCGGCAGCCGCAACATCACGGTCAATTGCGTGGCCCCGGGGTTCATCGACACCGACATGACCCGGGAGTTGCCCGAGGCCCAGCGGGACGCCCTGAGTGCCCAGATTCCCCTGGGGCGCCTCGGCAGTGCCGAGGAAGTGGCGGCGGTGGTGGCCTTTCTCGCCGGCGAGGGCGGGGCCTACATCAGCGGTGAAACCCTGCACGTCAACGGCGGCCTCTACATGGCCTGATTCCCCGACAGGGCGGGGTGTCGAAAGTTGTTACAAGTTCAGGGAAAAGGGGTACAATGCCGCCTCGAAAAGCCGGGCCCAGCCCATCAAGGCAACGGGAATTGGCCAGGTGGCAGGCAGACCCCGCCACCCTGGCAGCGATGGCAGCAGGCGCAGCGGCGCATCCAAGAATGAATCTGTTTTGAACAACCGGGAGTCGACAACGACCATGAGTAGCATCGAAGAACGCGTCAGCAAGATTGTGGCAGAACAGCTGGGCGTAAAGCAGGAGGACGTTCAGCCATCGGCCTCCTTTGTTGAAGATCTGGGTGCGGATTCCCTCGATACGGTAGAGCTGGTCATGGCTCTCGAGGAGGAGTTTGAGACCGAAATTCCCGACGAGGAAGCCGAGAAGATCACCACGGTGCAGCTCGCGATCGACTACATCAAGAACAACCTCCAGTAATCCGCGCGGCCTGGTCCGCCGAGGATGCAAGAGCCGTCCGGTCATCAGGCCGGGACGGCTCTTGTCTTGTCGGTACGGGATCCCCGGGAGGGGGCGGTCCCCGGCAGCCGGAGGAAGTTCTGAATGTCCAGAAGAAGGGTTGTGGTGACCGGGCTGGGCATGGTCACCCCGTTGGGCAATGCGGTGGCGTCCACCTGGGAGGGAATCCTGTCGGGTCGCAGCGGGATCGGCCCCATCGAGCACTTTGATGTCTCCGCCTATGCCACCCGGTTTGGCGGTTCCATTCGCAATTTTGACATCACCCGCTATCTGAGCGCCCGGGAGGCGCGCCGGCTGGATGTCTTTGTCCAGTACGGCATGGCCGCGGCCATTCAGGCCATCGAGGACGCGGGCCTGGACCTGGCCGGGGAAGATCCCCGCCGCGCCGGAGTGGCCATTGGCTCCGGGATTGGCGGCATTGGCCAGATCGAGCACACCTACGATGTCATCCAGCGCAGCGGTCCCCGCAGGGTATCGCCCTTTTTTGTCCCGGGCTCCATCATCAATATGATCGCCGGCAACCTGTCCATGCGCTATGGCCTGCAGGGGCCCAATCTGGCCCTGACCACGGCCTGCACCACCGGTGCCCACAGCATCGGCCTGGCCGGTCGGCTGATTGCCTGGGGCGATGCCGACATCATGATTGCCGGCGGAGCCGAGATGGCCACCACCCCCGTGGGACTGGGGGGGTTCTGCGCCGCCCGGGCGCTGTCCTGTCGAAACGAGGACCCCCAGTCCGCCAGCCGCCCCTGGGACCGCGATCGCGACGGCTTCGTGCTCAGCGACGGGGCCGGGGTCATGGTGCTGGAAGACCATGAGCGGGCCCGCCGCCGGGGGGCTCCCATCTATGCCGAGCTCACCGGCTTTGGCATGAGCGGCGATGCCCACCACATGACCTCGCCCCCCGAGGACGGCCGCGGCGCGGCCCTGGCCATGGAGCAGGCTCTTCAGGATGGTGGCTTGAACCCCGAGCAGCTGGGCTACATCAATGCCCACGGCACCTCGACGGTGGCTGGAGATCTGGCCGAAAGTCGCGCCATCGAGGCCGTGCTGGGCCCGGCGGCGAGGGCGGTGGCAGTGAGCTCCACCAAGTCCATGACCGGGCATCTGCTGGGGGCTGCCGGTGCCGTCGAGGCGATTCTCGCCGTGCTCGCCCTCCGGGATCAGGTGGCACCGCCCACCATCAACCTGGATGAACCGGGGGAGGGCTGCGAGCTCAACTACGTTCCCCACGAGGCGCAGCAGCGGACTCTGCACCACGTCCTGTCCAACTCCTTCGGCTTTGGCGGCACCAACGGTTCCCTGCTGTTCAGCCGCCTGGATTGAGGCCGGCGATGACTCCGCTGGCATTGCGCATCGACGGCGAGCCCGGCGGCAGCTGGCCGCCCCTGGATCGGGGGCTGGCCTATGGCGACGGTCTGTTCGAGACCATCGCGGTGGTCGCCGGCCGCCCCCGCCTGCTGCCCCTGCACCGCCGGCGGCTGGAGCAGAGCAGCAGGCAGCTGGGGCTGCCTCCTCCCCCCGAAACGCTGTGGCGGGAGGTGGGCGATCTGGCCGCTCATCCGGGCTGTGGCCTGGTCAAGCTGATCTGGACCCGGGGCGAGGGCCGTGGCTACCGCCCGAGTCCGAACTCTTCCGGCCGGCGCCTGGTCATGGCCCTGGCCGGCGAGCCGCCCCGACGGCACCCCGGCGAGGGCGTGCGCACCAGGCTGAGCCGCACCCGTCTCGGGCTCCAGCCCCGCCTGGCCGGCCACAAGCACCTCAATCGCCTGGAGCAGGTCCTGGCCAGACAGGAGTGGTCGGATCCCGCTATCTTTGAAGCCCTGATGCTGGATGCCACGGGCGCCCTGGTGGAAGCCACCCAGAGCAATGTCTTTCTTGTCCGGGACGGGCGGCTGTGGACGCCCCGGCTGGACCGCTGCGGCGTGGCCGGCGTGATGCGCCAGCTGGTGCTGGACTGGCTGGCCCCGGCGCTGAAGCTGCCGGTGCAGGTGGCGCGCCTTGGCCTCGATGACCTGCTGGCCGCCGACGAGGTCTTTCTCACCGGCAGCCTGATCGGCATCTGCCCGGTGATCGCGGTGGACTGCTGGCGCTGTCCGTCGGGACCGGTCACCGCGGGGCTGGTTCGGGCCTGGGAGCGCCTGTCCCAGGAAGAGACGCTCCAGGACGAGGCGGCGTGGCAGCGCTGGACGGCCGCCGTGGCCGAAGGGCGGTGGCGGTGAAGCGCTGGGTTCTGGTTGCCCTGGCCCTGGTCTGGCTGGCCGCCATGCTGCTGTGCGCGGCGGCGCTGCTGTGGTGGCAGCAGAGCCTGCGCCAGCCCCTGGAACTGCCCCCGGAAGGGCTGGTGTATTCGCTGGAGCCCGGGCAGAGCCTGCAGCAGATGCTGCGCGCGCTCCAGCAGCGCGGAGTGCTGGGTCCCCTGCAGCCCGAGGCCATTCGTCTCCATGCGCGGCTGGCCGGCCGCGGGCAGCGCATTCATGCAGGTGAATACCGCCTCGCCCCAGGATTGAACGCCCTGACGCTGCTGGAGCAGCTGGAGCGGGGCGAGGTCATTCAATACCGGTTTACCATCGTCGAGGGATGGACCGTAGCCCAGACCCTGGCGGCCCTGCGCGCCCGCAGCGAGCTGGAGCAGCGGCTGGAGGAGGGAGTGGACGCGACCACGCTGCTGACTCATCTGAACGGGGAGTCCCAGGGCCACGCCGAGGGCTGGCTGTACCCCGATACCTACCGCTTTGTGCGGGGGTCCAGCGACGTGGAGCTGCTGCGGCGCGCCCATCGCCGCATGCGCGAGGTCGTGGCCGAGGAGTGGGCGAACCGCGCTCCCGGCCTGCCCTATGCCAATCCCGGCGAGGCGCTGATCATGGCGTCCATCATCGAGCGGGAGACCGCAGTCGCTGCGGAGCGAGGCGCCATTGCCGGGGTGTTCGTGCGCCGCCTGGAGCGGGGCATGCGACTGCAGACCGATCCCGCGACCATCTACGGCCTCGGCGAGCGCTATGAGGGCCGGCTGCAGCGCCGCCATCTCCGGGACGCACTCAACCCCTACAACACCTATCGCCATGCCGGGCTGCCACCGACCCCCATCGCCCTGCCGGGGCGGGCCGCCATCCATGCAGCCCTTCACCCCGAGCCGGGCACGGCGCTGTATTTTGTCGCCCGGGGGGATGGCACCCATGCCTTCAGCAGCACCCTGGCAGAGCACGAGGCCGCGGTGCGGCGCTACCAGCTGCGGCGCCGGCCGGATTATCGCTCGACTCCGCTGCCGGTGCCGCCATGACAGCGAGGATCGCCATGTCCAGTCCAGGCCGCCTGATCACCATCGAGGGCTGTGAGGGGGTCGGCAAGTCCAGCAACATGGATTTTGTCCTCGATGCCCTGCGGGGAGCGGGCCTTGCCGTTCGACCCACCCGGGAGCCCGGCGGGACCCCCCTGGCAGAGCGCATCCGCCAGCTGACCCTGGCCCCGGTGCAGGGAGAGACCGTCCACCCGATGACCGAACTGCTGCTGATGTTTGCCGCCCGGGCCCAGCACCTGGCCCAGGTCATCGAGCCCGCTTTGCAGGCGGGAGAGTGGGTGCTGTGCGACCGGTTCACCGATGCCACCTATGCCTACCAGGGCGGGGGCCGGGGGCTGCCCCGGGAGACCATCGCTGCCCTGGAGCAGCTCGTCCAGGGAGCGCGGCGCCCCGATCTGACCCTGCTGTTCGATGCTCCGGTGAGCGTGGGACTGGCCCGGGCCAGTCGTCGCGGTCCGAGCGATCGCTTCGAGAGTGAGCAGGCCCGCTTTTTCGAGCAGGTGAGACAGACCTATCTGGACCGTGCCCGGGCTGAGCCCGGGCGCTTTGTGGTCATCGACGCAGCCCGCTCCCTGGCGGAGGTGCAGAGCCAGCTGATGACGGCCCTGCAGCAGCGGCTGCCCGTCCTGCAGGGGGAGGCCGGGCAGTGAGCGACAAGGCCTTGTTGCCCTGGCAGCGGGAGAGCTGGCAGCGGCTGGTCGATCTGGTGGCTGCGCAGCGACTGCCCCATGCCCTGCTGCTGAGCGGGCCGCCGGGCACAGGCAAGAGACAGTTCGCCGCCGCCCTGGCCGCCCTGTTGCTCTGTGCCCGGCCCGGGGCAGCGGCCTGTGGCCAGTGCCGCAGCTGTCATCTCCTGGCGGCGGGCTCCCATCCCGACGAGCTGGTGGTGGAGCCCGAGGAGGAGGGCCGGCAGATTCGGGTGGAAGCGGTGCGCAAGCTGGTGGGGTTTGCCGTCCAGACCCCCTCGCTGGGCCGGCGCAAGGTCATCCGGCTGGCGGCTGCAGAGCGGCTGAATCACCACGCCGTCAACGCCCTGCTGAAATCCCTGGAGGAGCCCCCCCCGGGCACCCATGTGATTTTGGTCAGCGACCAGGCGGGCGTGCTGCCGGCCACCCTGCGCTCTCGCTGCCAGCAGCTGCACTTTCCCCTGCCGCCGAGGGCCGAGGCAGAGCAGTGGCTGGAGCCCTGGGCCGAGGACTCCGCCGTCCTCGCCGAGGCCCTGGCCGAGGCGGGTGGCCGCCCCCTCCAGGCCCGGGCCCTGCTGGAGCAGAGCCGGCTGGAGCTGCGCCGGCAATGGCGCCGGCAGCTCAAGGAGCTGTTGACGGGGGAGAGCCATGCCGTGGCGGTGGCCGAGCAGTGGCAGGCCCAGCCGCTGGGCGAGGTGCTGGGGTGGCTGGAGCAACGGCTGGCGCTGGCCATCCGCCAGGCGCTGGTTCCCGCCGCCGATGCCGACGAGCTGACCCGGCTGCTGGCAGAGCGCGGGGCCGCTGCGCTGCTCCGCTGGCGCGACCGGGTTCTGGAGCGTCGACAGCAATGGCTCAGCGGTCTGCACTTCAGCCAGCCGCTGATGCTGGAGGATCTGTTGCTGTGAAATGCTTCACAAACCGGCCGGAATGAGGCATCGGCGTTTGCCGGCCCGGCCCCGCCGGGTCTACTCTGGGGGAGATCGCGCTCCGCGAGCGCTCGGTTGCAGAGGTGTTGCCCATGTCCTCGGCTGCTCCCCAGGGTGCCCGCAGCGGCATCCTATCCCTGACCATCAAGGACAAGGCCGTGCTCTATGCGGCCTACATGCCCTTTCTGGAACACGGCGGGCTGTTTGTGCCCACCAGCCGCCAGTACCGCATGGGTGACGAGGTGTTCATGCTGCTCAGCCTGATGGATGAGCCGGAGAAGATCCCCGTCGCCGGCCGGGTGGCATGGGTCACCCCCCAGCGGGCCCAGGGCAATCGCGCGGCCGGCATCGGCATTCAGTTCAGCGACCAGGACGACACCGCCCGACGCAAGATCGAGGCCCTGCTCGCCGGCCAGCTGGAGAGCGATCGGCTCACCCACACGCTGTAATCCCCGGCACAATTCGCTATCCTCGACCTCCCAATGTTGCGGCTGGCGGAGCAAACATGCTGGTGGATTCCCATTGTCACCTGGATCGACTCGACCTGGAGCCCCACGGGGGCAGCCTGAGCGCGGCCCTGGCCGCGGCCGGCGAGCGCGGAGTGAACCGGGTGCTCTGCGTGGGCATCGACCGGAGCAATGCCGCCACCATGGTGGCGTTGGCAGAGCGCCATGACGGCGTCTACGCCTCCGTGGGCATTCACCCCATGGCCGTCGACGGGGAGCAGCCACTGGTCACCGTCGAGGAGCTGCTGGAGTGGGCGGCCCACCCCCGGGTCCTGGCCCTGGGGGAAACCGGGCTGGATTACCACTACACCAGGGATTGGGTGGAGCGGCAGCAGGAAAGCTTTCGCCGCCATCTCCTGGCCAGCCGGCGCAGCGGCAAGCCGGTGGTGGTGCACACCCGCGAGGCGGTCGACGATACCCTGCAACTGCTGCGGGAAGCGGCCGACCCCGCGGTGGGCGGGGTGCTGCACTGTTTCACCGAGAGCTGGGAGATGGCTCGCCAGGCCCTGGACCTGGGCTTTTATATTTCCTTTTCGGGCATCATTACCTTTCGCAATGCCGCCGAGCTCAGGGAGGTGGTCAAGCAGGTCCCTCTGGAGCGCATGCTGGTGGAGACCGACTCTCCCTACCTGGCGCCGGTGCCCCATCGCGGCAAGAAGAACGAGCCCCGCCTGGTGGTGGAAGTCGCCGCCTGCGTGGCCGAGCTCAAGGGCCTGAGCCTGGAGGAGGTGGCCGAGGTCACCAGCGCCAACTTTGACCGCCTGTTCCGCCCCGCCCCGGCCGCCCGGGTCGATCCGTGAGCTTTCAGCCCGGGGTCATCGAGGGCTTTTACGGGCCGACCTGGTCCTGGGCGCAGCGCCGGGCCCTGCTGGACTGGATGCCGGGAGCGGGCTTTGGCAGCTATGTCTACGCTCCGAAAGCCGATGCCGGCCTGCGCCGAACCTGGCGCCAAGGGCTCGATGCAGCCACCACGGCGGAGCTTTGGCAGCTGCGCCTCCAGGCGCGCCGGCACGGGCTGGAGTTTGGTCTGGGGCTGTCTCCCTGGGGCTTGCAGCAGGGCATGACAGCGGCGGATGCCCGGGCGCTGCGCGCCGCTGTGGACCGCCTGAACCGGCTGGAGCCGGATCTGCTGTGCATCCTGTTTGACGACATGCCCGGCGGTCAGCGGGAACTGGCCGCCCGCCAGCGGGCGGTGGTGGAGGAGGTGCTGGCTCGCAGTCAGGCAACCCGGCACGCCATCTGCCCCACGTATTACAGCCGGGACCCGGTGCTGGAAGAGTTGTTCGGACCCCGTCCGCCCGGCTATCTCGAGGCGCTGACCGACGGCCTCCCGGCCGCCACGGCGCTGCTGTGGACCGGGCGAAAGGTGGTGAGCGAACGCTATGAAGCCGAGGATTTTCACTGGCTTGCCGAGCGGGGCGTGCGCTCGGTGCTGCTCTGGGACAACAGCGCCGTCAACGATGGCCGGCGCACCAGCGGGTTTCTGCCGCTGACGGCCTGGCGCACACCGCCGTCGCTGATTGCTGAACATTGCACGGGCCATCTGGTCAACCCTGTGAACCAGCCGGCCCTGGCCCGTCAGCTGCTGTCCGTGCTGGGTGCCTGGTACCGCCATCCCGAGCGCCCGGTCGAGGCCGGGCGGGACGGGCTGCTGGCTTCCTGCGCCCCGGCGCTGGCGGAGCTGCTGAGCCAGGATGCCGAGTGCTTTGAACACCAGGGCCTGGAGCGCCTGACTGCAGCCAGGCGACAGCAGCTGGCCGCCCGGTATGCCGCCATCGGAGATCCGGTGGCGGAGGACATTGCCGCCTGGCTGCGGGGAGAGTATGCCTTTGACCCCAACTGTCTCAACGATTAACTTTGATTTTCCCGGATCTGGATGGAGGTCTTCTGGATGGAAGCGCACATGATCTACCAGGGCAGTACCCTCTCGGCCCGCTACGTGGAGCCGGGGATCGCCGAGCTATGCTTCGATCTGGAAGGCGAACCCATCAACAAGTTCAATCAGGCGACCCTGGACGAGCTGCAGGCGGCGGTGGCTGCGCTGGCAGAGCAGACCGCCCTGAAGGGGCTGCTGGTGACCAGCGCCAAGAGCGGTTTCATCGTCGGCGCCGACATCACCGAGTTCTTCGAGCTGTTTTCCCTGGCACAGGATGAGCTGGCGGCCACCATCGCCCGCTCCCAGGCAGTCTTCAACGCAGTGGAAGACCTGCCGGTGCCCACGGTGACTGCCATCAACGGCGTGGCTCTGGGCGGCGGCTTCGAGATGTGCCTGGCCACCGACTATCGAGTGCTGTCCACCGCGGCCCAGGTGGGTCTGCCCGAGGTCAAGCTGGGCATCAACCCCGGCTTTGGCGGCACCGTGCGACTGCCGCGGCTGATCGGCTGTGACAACGCCGTGGAGTGGGCCGCCACCGGGCGCGCCCAGCGGCCCGACCGGGCGCTGAAGGACGGGGCGGTGGATGCAGTGGTGGCGCCGGATCAACTGCGCAAGGCCGCCCTCGAGCTCCTCCGGAGCTGCATCGAAGGGGAGTTTGACTGGCGGGAGCGCCGGCAGGCCAAGCTGGAGCCGGTAAAGCTGGACGACATCGAGCGGACCATGGCCTTCACCACCGCCGGGGCCATGGTGAGCGCCCAGGCCGGGCCCCACATGCCGGCGCCGCCCCAGGTCGTCAAGACCATGGAGAAGGCCGCCACCCTGGCTCGGGAGGGGGCCCTGAAGGTCGAGGCCGAGGCCTTTGCCCGGCTGGCCCATACCCCCGAGGCGGCCGCCATGGTGGGGCTGTTTCTCAATGAGCAGGCCCTGGCTCGCAGCAATCGCCGCTACGAGGGGCAGGGGCGGAAGGTGGCCCGGGCTGCAGTGCTGGGCGCGGGCATCATGGGGGGCGGCATTGCCCACCAGTCGGCGGCCCGGGGCATCCCGGTCTTGATGAAGGACATCGCCGAGGCGGGGCTGGAGCAGGGCATGACCGAAGCCGCCGGCCTCCTGTCGCGGCAGGTGGAGCGGGGGCGGCTGTCCGCCGCAGACATGGGCCAGGCCCTGGCTCGCATCCGCCCGACGCTGGACTACTCGGGCTTTGAGCACTGCGATGCCGTCATCGAGGCGGTGGTGGAAAAGCAGGCGGTCAAGGAGGCCGTGCTCACCGAGGTGGAGACCCGGGTCGGCGCCGATACCGTGTTGTGCTCCAACACCTCGACCATTTCCATCAGTCGCCTGGCCGAGGCCCTGGAGCGACCGGAAAACTTCTGTGGCATGCATTTCTTCAACCCCGTGCACCGCATGCCGCTGGTGGAGGTCATCCGCGGTGCTCGCACCAGCGAGGAGACGATCGGCACCGTGGTGGCCTATGCCCGGGCCATGGGCAAGACCCCGCTGGTGGTCAACGACTGCCCGGGCTTTTACGTCAACCGGGTGCTGTTCCCCTATTTTGCCGGCTTCAGCCTGCTGCTGAGGGATGGCGCCGATCACCGCCAGGTGGACCGGGTCATGGAGGGCTTTGGCTGGCCGATGGGGCCAGCCCACCTGCTGGATGTGGTGGGCATCGATACCGCCCACCACGCGCAGCAGGTGATGGCGGATGGCTTTCCCGACCGCATGCAGCTGGACGGCGACGCCACGGAGCAGATGTTCCAGGCGGATCGCTACGGACAGAAGAATGGCCTGGGCTTCTATCGTTACGAACAGGGGGATCGCGGCCGCCTGCTCAAGGTGGAGGACGACGGCGTGGAGGCAGTCCTCGCGCCGCTGCGCCGCACCGGGCTGCGCGAGTTCGAGGCGGAGGACATCGTGGCCCGGATGATGATTCCGATGTGCATCGAGGCGGTGCGCTGCCTGGAAGAGGGCATCGTTGCCAGCGCCGGAGATGCCGACATGGGCCTCATTCTCGGGCTGGGCTTTCCCGTCTTCCGCGGCGGGCCCATGCGCTACATGGATACCCTGGGGCTGGCGGAGTTCTGCGAGCTGGCAGACCGCTACGGGGAGCTGGGCAGATTGTATGAACCCACGGCCACCATGAGACAGATGGCCGCTTCGGGACAGCGCTTCTTTGGCTGAGGCCGGACAGGACTTGAGGAGAGCATTGTGAGTGTCAAACCGAGAGACGTGGTAATTGTGGACGCCGCCCGCACTCCCATGGGGCGCTCCCGCAACGGCGTGTTTCGCCACGTGCGCGCCGACGACCTCTCCGCCGCTCTGGTCACCGGGCTGCTGGCCCGCAACGAGGCGCTGGATCCGGCGGACATCGACGACATCATCTGGGGCTGCGTCAACCAGACCGAGGAACAGGGCTGGAACATTGCCCGCATGATGGCCCTGCTGACCCCCATTCCCCACACCGTGCCGGCCCAGACCGTCAGCCGCCTCTGCGGCTCCTCGATGGCGGCCTTGCACACGGCCACCGCCAGCATCGCCGCGGGTATGGGCGAGGTGTTTCTGGTCGGTGGGGTGGAGCACATGGGGCATCTGCCCATGGACAAGGGCGTCGACCCCAATCCCGCGCTGTCTCTGCGGGTGGCCCGGGCCGCGGGCATGATGGGCCTGACCGCCGAAGCCCTGGCCCTGCTCTACGGCGTCGGCCGGGAGCAGCAGGATGCCTATGGATTGCGCTCCCAGCAGCGAGCTGCCGCAGCCCGGGAGGCGGGTCGCTTTGATGCCGAGATCCTGCCGGTGGCGGGCCACGACGAGCAGGGCGCCCTCAGGATGATCCGCCAGGACACCACCATTCGCCCCGACACCACCCTGGAGGGCCTGGCCCAGCTGCCCCCGGCCTTTGATCCAAAGAATGGAACCGTCACCGCCGGCACCAGCTCCCAGATTACCGACGGGGCTTCCGCCATGCTGGTGATGAGCGGCGAGCGGGCCCAGGCCCTGGGGCTGCGTCCCCGGGCTCGGGTGCTGTCGACCGGCCTGGCCGGGGTCGAGCCCTCGATCATGGGCCGCGGGCCGGTGCCGGCGACGAAGCAGGCGCTGGAGCGCGCCGGCCTGACCATGAAGGAGATCGACCGGGTAGAGATCAACGAGGCCTTTGCCGCCCAGGTGCTGCCGGTGGTCAGGGAGCTGGAGCTGACCGAGCAGCTGGACGAGAAGGTCAATCTCAACGGGGGGGCCATCGCCTTGGGTCATCCCTTCGGCTGCTCTGGAACCCGCATCCTGACCACCCTGCTCCACATCCTGGAGCAGGACGACCAGACC
>Ga0209487_1000637_pt1 | contig 31238 bp, 28 predicted proteins | sample Poulit2012_FD_187524 | JGI IMG/M metagenome (GOLD analysis project Ga0209487, IMG submission 187524) | Agricultural soil microbial communities from Georgia to study Nitrogen management - Poultry litter 2012 (SPAdes) (version 2) | ecosystem: Environmental > Terrestrial > Soil > Agricultural land...
CCAGTTTGGCTCGATAGACTGCACCTGACACCCAGTTCTGCGCAGCTGTCCAAGGGCTCTGCGCCAAAAACCTAGTAGACGTGGCTCACGTTTTGGCAGTCTAGACTCAAGGGCAGATCGCCTATTACTAGGTTTAACCACAACACGGAGGGATTCATGTCTACAGATCTCACGACGTATGAAAATCTACTCAATGCTATTACGGTCGACGACGGCGCCGCAGTGCACGACCCGGCCACCGGAGAACTCATTGGCAACACAAAAATGTCCACCACCGCCGAGGTGGATGAGGCGGTTGCCCGGGCTCGCGAAGCACAGAAATCTTGGGGCGCACTCACCCACGCGGAACGTTCCGCCTACATGCATAAGGCCGCGGACGCAGTCAAAGCATCCGCCGAAGCCCTCGCCCAGGTCCTGGCCCGCGAAGTCGGCAAACCCCTCAACGGGCCCAACGCCCGCTTCGAAGCCGGCGCATGTGAAGCCTGGCTGCGCGCCAACGCCGATTTTGAAATTGCTGAAGAAGTCCTGGTCGATGACGAATCCGGCAAAGCCGTCATCAACTATGTTCCCATCGGTGTGGTCGGAGCGATTGGCCCGTGGAACTGGCCGATGATGATCTCCATCTGGCAACTGGCCCCATCCCTGCGCATGGGGAACACCGTGGTCATGAAACCATCCGAACACACCCCGCTATCGGTCCAAGCACTTATTGCCGTCTTGAACCAGGTGCTGCCCGACAACGTGTTGCAGGTTGTTCCCGGCGCCGGCGATATTGGCCAGGCCGTTTCAGAACACCCAGACATCGACAAAATCATGTTCACCGGTTCCACCAAAACCGGGCAGGCCATCATGCGCAGCGCTGCCGCAGACATGAAACGCGTCACCCTAGAACTCGGCGGCAATGATGCCGGCATCGTGCTGGATGACGTTGACGTCGACCAGCTGGCCGACGATCTATTCTGGGGCGCGTTCATTAACACCGGCCAGACCTGTGCCGCACTGAAACGCCTGTACGTACCAGCATCGATCTACGACGACGTCGTTGCAGCACTTGCCAAGATCGCAACCGAAACCCCGATGGGTCAGGGGGTATCCGAAGAAAACGTCCTGGGACCACTCCAGAACGAAGCCCAGCAGAAGATTGTGGCCGGTCTGGTCGAAGATGCACGCAATGCCGGAGCAACCATCGTCACCGGCGGCAACCCAGATGCGAACCAGCCGGGCTACTTCTACCCTGCCACGATCGTTTCGGATATCAGCCAGGACAACCCCCTGGTCCAGATCGAGCAATTCGGTCCGGCCCTGCCCATCATCAAATATGACGACCTGGATCAGGCCATTGAATGGGCCAACGAACTCGACGTCGGGCTCGGTTCCTCGGTCTGGTCCGCTGATGCAGCCAAGGCTCGTGAGGTAGCCAACCGGTTAATCGCCGGCACCACCTGGATTAATAAACACGGCGCCATTGACCCACGGGTCCCATTCGGCGGCGTCAAGAAATCCGGCATGGGCCTCGAATTTGGTGTAGAAGGACTCAAACAGGTCGCCCTACCAAAAGTCACTGCCCGCTAGACACCTCCTGCCACGAATGAAGCGCTGCTTCAGCCATCTGCCGATGGTTGAAGCAGCGCTTCTTGCGTTCTTGAAGAAATCCAGGGTTGATATAGTGGGACCACAGAGAACCGTCACGTGCCCTATCGCACAAAATTGTACATCGAGAAAGGACCTGGATCGCCGCATATGCCAGAACAGAAAGTTCCCTCGGTCCAGGCAGATTTGGCTCCACGACGTGATCACGACTTTTGGTCCTGGGCGCAGCAAGCCCAACAAAGCTTCCCCAATATTGAACTGACCACACCGGACCGCGAAGCGTTCCGTGCTGGCCAGGAACAGGTGTCTCTGGGTGAAGTTGAACTCTTCGATATGTACACCGGTCCGCATACCGTCACTCAAGGAAAGGTGCTGACGACAAGCGACCAAAAAGATTTATGTAAGCTGTCGCTGCAGTTCTCCGGAACCACCATATTGACCCAAGACGGTCGTGAATGCCTGCTGCAGCCCGGGGATCTGGCCCTGTATGTGGCACACCGTCCTTATACCCTGCATTATGCAGAAGACCAGCGCAGTCTGATCATTCAATTCCCCACAGAGCTGTTACACCTGGTCCAAAATCAGATCTCCCAGGTCACTGCCGTGCCGATTAGCGACGACTCGGGTTTGGGGAAAGTAGCAGTTCCCCTATTTGAACAGTTAGCCTTGAATCTGCGGATTTTACAAGGACCGCACGCCTTGCAATTAGTGCGTTCGGCTTTGGAAATGCTCGTGACCGTCCTATTTGCGGCAGCCCGTAACCAGGATGATCTGCATGAAGATAATCCCCTGTTTCAGCAGGCCGTTGCATTCATTGACGACCATATTCATGACCCGGAACTTGGACCGCAGATGATCGCCGATCACTTTTATGTGTCGCTGCGCCAATTGCACGGCAAATTCTCTGAAGAAGAACAGACCGTGAGCTCCTATATCCGCAACGAAAGAATCCGCCGAATCCGCGATGACCTGGCGCATCCTGCTTACCGGGAGGAAACGGTGCAGAGCATCAGTTCACGCTACGGACTCACCGATGCCTCACACGTGTCAAAACTTTTCAAACAGACCTATGGTGAGACACCGTCGGGCTATCGCAACTCGATCTTTATCGACTAGAACACTGCCCTGAAACAGTGACAGGTCACGCCCCGCGAGTGTCGATCGCCAGCGTGACCTGTCCTGATTCTCCCAAGTGTGGGGCTTATACGGTTTCGCGGAAGTCTTGAATAATCCGACGCGCCGTGGTCATGCCGGACTGCAATGCTCCGTCGATACACACACCGCGCCAACCTTGGGCCCATTCTGTGCCGGCGAAGAACATCCGGGTTCCGGTGTCTTTGAAGTTATCCCAGCCGTCGCTGAACTGACCAGCACGCAAGGTGCCCCACGCCTGGCCTGACCATTTATCGGCCACCCAGTCATGCCCTGCGGCGTCGACTACTTCGAGTTCCGGGTTGAACTGGTTCACGATTTCCTGTGCCACCGCCGTATCGTTGAGGTCTAGTGCGGAGTGGTCGCTTCCAAAACCAACCAGGATGGTGGTGTTATCGTCGGTGAAGTATTCGGAACGCAACACCGAGATCTTGGATGGAAATGGTGCATACCCCAGGATCTTGTGGTGGCCTTTAATCTTAATCCAGATCTTGGCACCTTTGGAGTTCCAGCCGTCATCGATCACCTGCTGCATGCTGTCGGGCAATGCGGGAGTGAAATTGATGGTATTCATCGCTCCGACCGGTACGGTGACGACCGTTGCGTCGGCCTTGATCACTTCACCGTTTTCCAGGGTAATCGTTGCACCCTCGGTGTCATGGTCAATGGCGGTCACCGGAGTATTCAACCGGATGTTGCAGTTGAGGTCTTCGGCCATGGCGTTGTAGATGCCCTGCATGCCGTTGACGAGCTTAAATTTCAGGGTGATATCATCCAGCAGCCCCAGATCCATGTTGCTCAGCGCGGCCCATTGTTTTGCCATCAGCGACGAACCGGTCTCTGGGTTACCGATGTAGGCTGCAGACCAGTAGGCGCTGATCAGATCCAGTTGTTCCTGGCTGAACTTGCCGCTCTCTCGGACCTGCTGGAGCACTGATTTCTGATCGTCGACCAGGAACTGTTCGCGTAGTTCTGCTGGCCCGTCGTACTGCTCCGACAGAATCCACAGTGGGTCAAGAGGGTTCGGGAAATACTCGTTGGCCCTGGCAAAGACCTCATCCATCGCAGGCCTGATCAGCTCATCGACCTGGTCCAGGGTGCCTTCGGTGGTTTCTCCGGTGGAGCTGTTCCAGTACACTTTTTCTGGCTCCGGAGAGGCGACTATGGGCTGGTTATAACGCATAATCTCGGTCCAGGTATGGGCTTGGTACCAGTGCACCCAGGTTGCGCCCAGTTCTAATGGCCGGCCCATGCGTTCTTCGGTCCAGGCTCGTCCACCAATCCGATCGCGAGCTTCGACGATTTCAACGCTCACCCCGGCTGCCTGGAGTTCGCGTGCGGCCATGAGTCCGGCGAATCCTGCACCGATGACTACCACGTGTTTTGACATGCTAAGTGTTCCCTTCGTTCAAATATTTCTGAAGTTTTATTTTGCGTCTTCGCCGAGTTCGGCATAGGTGCCTTGTGCGATCGCCACTTCTTCTTCGTCACTGAGCTGATCTTGGTCGCGCATGCTTTCGTAATCCTCTGGGCGACGTTTTTGAATGACCTGCCCCCAGATCATCCCGATAACTCCGCCGGCAATGATGATGCCCGGCATAATGTAGATCAGTGCAGAGCCTTCTTCGGCTTCGATCATCAGATCGAAGTTGACCAGGATCATCACAAACACCGTGACCAGGCCGATGGTTGCAATACCGGGGGCAATAATGCGGGTCCAGATGCCACGTTCCTGGTGGTTCTTTCGGAACCATGCCATGATGGCCACTGATGTAATCGCCAGCAGGAATACCAGTCCAAATGCGGCAGCATTGGTCAGCCACGTAAACAGGGTGATGACGGGGAAGAGATCGCCGAGTTCGTGACCGATACCGGCGATCGCAAAACCTGCCACAACAACCAGAGCCAAACCTGACTGCAGCATGGAACCGTTGCGGGGTGCGCCGTTGGAAGCAGTAACACCAAGGACCGCCGGCAGCACGGTGGAGCGGCCTAGAGCAAAGAAGTAGCGGGCAACAGCATTGTGGAAGGCCAACAGTACGGCCAGCAAACTCGTGACAAAGAGGAGGTTGGCAAAGTTCGCCAGCATTGGAGAGTGCTGTCCTAACCAGTTAAAGATCAGGTCTGGGCCGAATGCTTGGGACTCTTCGATGACGCTGCTGGGTCCGATACCAACACCAACCGCCCACGCGGAGAACGCGTAAAACAGGGCGATCACGGTCAGAGCAATATAGGTTGCCCGAGAGACGGTCCGGCGCGGATCCACGACTTCTTCTGAATAGATGGCCCCGGATTCAAAGCCCATGAATGCTGCCACCCCAAAAGCAAACAGCACGCCGATACCCGGCACGAAAAATTCGCTGACTTGGAATGCTGCACCGGAAACGCCCTCTGGTGCGATGCTGAGTGCCATGACGTCAACGACGACCACGATCACAAATTCCAAGACAACAACGGCACCGAGGACTTTTGCAGATAGATCAACCGATCGCACGCCAAGCAATGCCACGACCAGCCAGCCGGCCAGTGCCGTCAGCCACCAGGGCAACGCTATTCCAGTGAAATCCACGATCAGATTCGAGGTCGCAAAACCAAATAGTCCGTACAGGCCGATCTGCATCATGTTGTATGACACCAGCGCCAAGATGGCGGCGGCGATACCCTGTCGGTTGCCGAGCCCTTCAGTGACGTACGCGTAAAACGCGCCCGCGTTTTGAATCTCACGACTCATCGCCGTGTATCCGACAGCAAAAAAGAGCAGAATGAGACCCATCACCAAGTAGGTTTGTGGCACGCCGAGCAGACCGGCAACCGCATAGTTGGTGGGCACCCCGCCTGCCAGTACGGTCAGTGGAGCGGACGCTGCGATAATAATGAATACCAGTGACGCAGTGGATAAACGCCGCCGGTCTAAACGTGATTTTTCCATTTCGGGTCTCCTCAATCCAATGAATAGTCCCAGTGTGGCCCATCACACTGCAAATTGGATTGGTTGCCAGTGCACGCCGCTTGGTTTCCAGTGCCGGACGTCACAGTCCTCGATGCTACCAAGGTGGAGGCAAGGTCTCGTGAGCGATTGCTGCATGCACCCAATAGCAAGACCTCTGCACTGGGGTCACAGTATGTGCTGAACCAAATCAGTAAAAATACAACCGTGCCCACTTTGGCTCGAATACTTAAAGGAGACTCATGAACTACGATATTGGCCGTTTAGCTGAAGCCGAATTCCAACCATTCCCGCACCCCGCTGATCCGACCAAAACTGCAGGTGAACTGTCCTGGATCCGTGACGGCAAGGCCCAATTCTGGCGTGGTACAGAAGAGACCATGCCGAAAGTTGCACCCTATCCGTTCGCTCGGGCAGAGATCATCTACGTCATCGAAGGTGCCGTAGACATCGAGATGCCAACTGGCGAAACCGTTCATCTGGGTGTCGGTGACGTTGGTGCATTCGACCGAAACATCGACACGATGTGGACCTTCACTTTCCCGTTCACCAAACTGTCGGTATTCCCGGAAGACGGCGCCTAAAGCGTCTACCCGGTCAACGCCTGCGATCTCCCACAGCGGGGGTCGCAGGCTTTTTTATTCGGTTTCGCTACTGCGCCATCGATAGCGGACCATGTCGATTTTCTCTCCTGCATGCAGTAGTACTCCTTCGGCGCGTAACCGGTCCAGTTGTTCGGTGCGCAGATGCTGGGCGACAGTGCCGTCAGCACGGACAATACGATGCCACGGCAAATCGGCGCCGTCTTCTTTGAGCACCCACCCAACGATCCGCGGAGTTGCAGCACCTGCTATGGCCGCGATATCGCCGTAACTTGCGACCCGGCCCTCGGGGACGCTGGCAATCACCTCGCGAATACGCTCGTGCGTTTCCTCATCCATGATTGTATTGTGCCACTTGCTGTCTCAACCGGCCAAGCACAGGCCAATTGCAGGCCAAATTGCTCTACGATTTTTGCGGCATTCTTGGCGTGACAGGCACGGCGCGGTGCACGCTGTGATCGCCTGGATATCCTCGTCAAACGCAGTGCTCAGCTCACCGCGCTCACCCAGTCAGACGGGACATTGGCGGGGTTAGGGATGTTGAAAATCGCAGCAGAAAGCTATGGTGTGGATTAGATCAACGAATACATCCGGTAGCAGTTGTACTGGTATCTGTTGTGACGAAAGAGGGTCAGCCCATGTTTGGTTTATCAAATGTTGTAAAACGCATAGAACGTATGAAAAGCCTGGACGCTGTAGGCAAGCCAGTCGCGAAGTGGGCATCCCAGCTGACCTCCTCCGATGGCATAAAGAACGCCCTGTCCGGGTCATGGTTGGGACACCAGTTGCATCCGATGGCAACAGATCTGCCCATTGGCGCATGGACTATGGCAAGCGCCCTTGATCTGACCGGTGGGGAAACGATGCGTGACGCGGCACAGCGGCTGGTGGGCATCGGCGTACTAACATCTGCGCCCGCTGCTCTATCGGGTGCCTCGGATTGGTCGGAAACATACGGTAAAGATCAACGGGTTGGTCTCATTCACGCCGTCGGGAATGCAGCAGCAACCAGTTTGCAGGTTACCTCGTGGATGGTCCGGCGCAACGGCCGCCATAAGCTCGGTGTTGGGCTCTCATTGCTCGGGTTAGCTTCCACGCTGAGCTCCGCATATCTTGGCGGTCATTTGTCATTCAGCAAAGGCGTGGGTGTCAATCACACCGCATTTCAATCCCGCACCACCCAATGGATCGATGTGGCGGCCGAGGCTGAAGTCGAAGAGGGCCAGCTTATGCGGGTCATGGCCAAGAACACCCCGGTGATGTTGACCCGGCATAGAGGCGAATTGCGGGCTTTATCCGCCACCTGTTCGCATGCGGGTGGCCCGCTCAATAAGGGGCATATCGAAAACGAATGCGTGGTGTGCCCGTGGCACCAGAGTAAGTTCCGTTTAACGGATGGGACGCCGGTGCGTGGCCCGGCCGGTTCTGCCCAACCGGTGTGGGACGTCCGTGCTGTGGATGGTCGCGTTTCCGTAAAAAGTGCTGGTTAACTTCCCAGTCGGTGCCTTTAACGGAAATCGTCCCTTTCTGGGACACCACGCCATGGGCTACGTCGGACTGTAATATACGCAAAACCTGCGATGACGAAAAGGAGTTTCAACATGTCAACAAAGTTTTCGGTGGGTGACCACGTTTCGTGGAACTCTGAAGCGGGCCGAGTTTCGGGAAAATCATCAAAGTCCATACCGCTGACTTCGATTATAAAGGCCATACCCATCGAGCGTCTCCGGATGATCCACAATATGAAATACGTAGCGACAAAACTGACCACGTCGCTGCGCATAAGGGCAGTGCGTTACGAAAAGCTCAATAATCCTGATGCGTGATATCACCGTATTTACGATTGGGCATTCAAATCACGAGTTTGATGATTTTCTGGCGCTCCTGCAGGAACATGCCGTACAACACGTGGTCGATGTACGGAAACTGCCGGGTTCCAACCGTTACCCACAGTTTAATGCCGACACTTTGGCCGACACATTGTCGTCATACGATATCTCGTTGTCACGGAGTGCCGGTCTCACTGGTCGGCGTAAGGTCAGTAAACACGTGCCATTTGAGGTCAATGCGTGGTGGAAAAACCGCAGCTTTCACAACTACGCGGACCATGCTTTATCCCAAGAATTTCACACCGCATTGACACAACTAGGTCGATTAGGGTCCACGCAGACCACCGCCATTATGTGTTCTGAAGCAGTTTGGTGGCGTTGCCACCGAAGAATTATCGCCGACTATCTTTTGGCCCACGACTACGCTGTCGAACACATCATGGGGCCCAACCAGCTGATGACGGCCGAACTCAGCGACGGCGCCTCACCTCAGGCTGACGGCACGATTGTGTATCCGGTAGCTAATGACGAGTAGCCTCGTGGGCACGCTACGGTTGAAGTATTGCAATTGGTAAAGGGGAATATGGCAGAACACGGTGACGGAAATTTTGTTCGGGTCGTTGAGGCCAAGCTGCACAATCTGCAGCATGCCTCGGTGGAGTTTCCGCGCGGTGCGGTCGTCGCGTTTACCGGGGTTTCTGGGTCGGGAAAGTCGTCGCTGGCGTTTGGCACAATTCACGGTGAGGCGCAGCGCCGCTATTTAGCCTCGGTGGCGCCCTTTGCCCGACGACTGATCGGTTCCGCGGTGGATCCGCAGGTAGAAATGGTCGAGGGGATGCCGCCCACGGTGGCGCTTGAGCAGCGGACATCAGCCGGTGGGGCACGGTCGGATGTTGGCACCATGACGGCCCTGTCCAATTCGCTCAGGTTGCTATTCTCACGCGCCGGTGAGCACCCGGCTGAGGTCTTGGATGCCTCGCACGGGATTGCCGGTGGTCGGCTCACCGCCGGGCACTTTTCGCCGTACACGACGGAAGGCATGTGCCCGGACTGTCAGGGCGTGGGCAAACAATTTGATCCGGCCGAAGAACTCATGGTCCCCGATCCAAATCTCAGCATCTTGGATGGCGCAATCGCCGCCTGGCCTGGCGCCTGGTTGGGAAAAAACTTCCGCGAAATTCTGGAAACTTTGGGCGTAGATACGTCGCTGCCGTGGCGTGAACTCGATGAGACAACGCGGCAGTGGATTCTCTACACGGATGAAACGCCAATCATCACCGTCCTCCCGGTTCGCGAGGCTGGCCGCGTTCAAGGGCCCTATGAAGGCAAATGGGAGTCCGTCTCGCGCTACTTGCGCCGGACTGTTACCGCAACACAGTCGGATAAGAACCGGGCCCGCGCGCTCAGTTTTTTCACGTCCCGCACGTGCCCGACGTGTCAGGGCCACCGGCTGAATCACGCCGCCCTACAGGTACGGTATTTAGACGCAGCCATTTGGCAGCTCACGAGCCTGAGCTTAGAGGCCCTATTAGAACGCCTGGGCCAGCGTTACCAGCATCTGGAAACTCTCGACCCGCATGATGAAGGTCCCGAAGTTGGTGCCGAACGTATTCTGCTGCCCTCAGCACTTTCGGTGTTGAAGGCCATCAACGCGCTGGGGTTGGGCCATCTTTCAATGAATCGGTCGGCACAAACCTTATCGACCGGTGAGCTGCAGCGTCTTCGCTTGGCTTCCCAAGTTCGGGAGGGGCTTTACGGGGTGGCCTATGTCTTGGATGAGCCCTCTGCCGGACTGCATCCGGCGGAGAAAGAGGTGCTGTCGAAATTATTTCGCCAGTTTATTGCCGAAGGCAATTCGGTGTTGCTGGTGGAGCATGACATGTCACTGGTGGCTCAAGCCGACTGGGTGATTGACGTTGGTCCACACGCCGGCGTGCATGGCGGTCGCATCGTGTATTCGGGCCCAACTGCGGGATTGGTTGATGCCGAAAAATCCATTACTGCCCGGTTTGTCAACCCACCGCCATTAGAGCTCAATGCTGCACCACGGCACGACGCGATTGGCGAACTGAAGTTCACCGGTATCAATGCGCGCACCATCGTCGAGCAGGATGTCTCGTTCCCACTGGGGCAACTGACTACGGTGACCGGGGTTTCCGGCGCTGGCAAATCCACCTTGGTCACGCATGTGGTCGGCAGTGTAGTGGAGCAGTCTGTGACCACCACGGTGACGGATGAGCCAACAGACAGTGCACCGGACACCGATCGTGTGGACGTGCGATCTGTCGAAGGGCTGGAGCACATTCAGCGGTTGGTCCACATCACGCAGCGTCCGATCGGCCGGACTCCGCGCTCGGTGGTCGCCACCTACACCGGCCTGTTTGATCGGGTCCGTCGGATCTTTGCGGAGACGGACGAAGCGCAGCGCCGCGATTGGGGTATCGGCAGGTTTTCTTTCAACGTTGTCGAAGGCCGCTGCCCGGAGTGTTCCTGACTGGGGCAAATAGAGGTAGAACTGATTTTTCTGCCTGGCTCGTATGCCACCTGCCCGGTGTGTCACGGCAAACGCTTCAACCAAGACACCCTAGATATCACCTGGCATGGCTATACAGTGGCAGATATTCTCGAGCTCTCCGTGACCGCGGCCAAAACAGTATTTCGTGCTGAACCCCAGATCTTGCGTGCACTGGAAGCGCTTGAAGCCATCGGGCTGGGCTACATCACGTTGGGCCAGCGCGCGACGGAACTGTCGGGTGGGGAGGCACAACGCATCAAACTGGCCACCGAGCTCCAACGTATTACGTCCAACCACACCATGTACCTGCTCGATGAGCCGTCCACGGGACTGCATCCAGCAGATATCGTCTTGCTCAATGCGCAGCTACACCGCCTGGTGGAACACGGCCATACGGTCATCGTAGTCGAACACGACCAGTCGATGATTGCCAGTGCAGATCACGTGATTGACATGGGCCCAGGTGCTGGAGTGGGCGGCGGGCAAGTCATCGCTTCAACCACCCCCGCTCAGCTGGTGCATGAGCCCGCTTCGGTGACCGGCCGATACCTGGCCACCCAAGCGCCGGTTACGGCAACGCATTAGCAACCCGTTACTGGACGCCGCGGAGCCTATCGAACACTCCGCCACTGTCGAGCCGGGGCAGGATACTTTTCGGGCGCTTAGTCGGTAACTTCGGCGCCGGCATCCAATGCCTCAGCCACCTCGGCCAACTTCGCAATGGATGCGGCGAGGGTCTCTTCGGTATTCGCCCGCGCCCGTTCAAACCGTGTCTCATCGGTCAGCTGGGTCCAGTCATATATGTGGCGGACCAAGGTGGTCATGTCATCCACCGGTTCTAATTCCCACCGCCAGATGTGACCGCGGGGCTCTTCCCCAGCGGGTGCCGGCTTCCAGGCAATGAGCCGACCTTCGTCGAATTCCACGACGTGATTTTCTCGCTTTTGACCGTTGGTTAATTCCACGGTGAAGGTCTGGCCAACGACACTGATGCGTTGGCCCTGGTCGGCGTGCGCCACATTGTCATTGGCATCGATTTGTGGGTGTCGCGCCGGATCAGCCAGCAGTTTGAAGATCGCAGCGGCAGGAAGCGTAATTTCTTGCTCCGCGCTGATAATGCGTTGTACTGTCATGTTCCCACTCTCCCACCGCTGATCGGCTGCGTCTAGGGATTTTGCCCTGTGCAATGGAATTCACAAAACCTAGAGCAGCCCGGCCGGCTGAGTCCGTATTAAACGAATCGGACCAGGCACCTGTGGCACCTGGTCCGATTCGCTCAAGATATTAGTACTGCACCCCGGTTTCAGAATAAATCTGACCAATGGGCATGGTTTTCTCGGCCTGGAACGCATCCTCGGCACGACCGTATGCCCAGTAGGCAGACAGTGACAGGTCGGCCCGATCCACACCGCGCTCATCATGCAGGTATACGCGCAGGGCCTTCATAATTTCGCGTTCACCGTGCACAAACGCCTGAACACGACCGTCACGCCACGGCAGATCTTTGACGGCCTGTTCGATCACGGTGGATTCAGGGGTGAATTCACCCCCGCGGTGCAACCAGGTCACGTCAATGCCTTCGGGGGCGGTGAGGTTCCACTCATCAGCTTCGGTCGCAACTTCGATCAGTGCGTGGCCTACGGCGTCATCCGGCATGGATTCCAGCGCGGAAGCAATGGCTGGGATGGCGGCTTCATCGCCGGCGAGCAGATGCCAGTCCGCGGTAGCGTCTGGCTGATATTTGCCACCCGGACCGGAGAACTGCAGGAGGTCGCCGACCTTAGCGTGTTCCGCCCACGGGCCGGCCAGTCCGTCAGCTCCGTGAATTACAAAGTCCATTTTCAGGGTTTTGGTTTCAGTGTCGACCGAGTGGACGGTGTACGTGCGACGCAGTGGTAGTTCGTCTTTTGGCAGGGTCTTGCGCAGTTCGGTGAGGTCAAACGGCGGGGTGAGCCCAGCCGCAGGATTCTGCGGCAGCAAGAGTTTCACATACTTGTCAACGGCCTCGGAGTCTTGAAAGAGATCAAAGTCTTCCCCGCCGAAGGTGATGCGTTTAAATGTGGGTGAGAGGTCTTCGATGGCCACGACCTCCATCACCATTTGTGGACGACGTGGACGAGTACTCGTGGTGCGAGTGGCTTGTTGTGACAAGAAATCTCCTATCGAAGATCAAGAATTAGAACACATTGTTATTACCTAATATATTAGGCTAGCCTCATTTTTGGTGAATGTGAAGTGCGATGACCGGCCGCAGCCCGCGCCAAGGCGCCCTGAGACGGGAGCATGAATCTGCGATTTTGCTACCCTCCGCCGTCGTCGGGGGTTTACACTGGCATCAGGAAAGTCCGTCGCGGCGAAGGGACACCATGCCTGATTTGACTCGAGACCACATAGTGCGTTTGGCCCAACTTGCGCATTTGCAGCTGACCCAGCAGGAACTGGATCGGGTGGCTCAGGAGCTTGAGGTCATCCTGAATTCTGTGGCCCGTGTCCAAGAGGTTGCCACCGACCAGGTGGCGGCAACGTCACACCCCATTGCATTAGATAATGTGTTCCGTGATGACGTGATCCGCGGGGTGCTCAGCCAGGATCAGGCGCTGGCCAATGCTCCGGACGCCGAGGTGGGGCAATTCAAAATACCGGCCATTCTTGAGGCAGATGATGCCCGATGAATCCGGCGGCAATGACTCGGCTGACCGCCTTAGATATGGCGCAGGCATTGCGCGACCAGACGTTGACTTCCGTGGAGCTCACGCGAGCCCATTTTGCTCGAATCCGCGAGGTGGATGGCACTCCTGAAGCCGGAATTCATGCGTTTTTGCATCTGAACGAAGACGAAGCGCTAGCCGTGGCCGCGGAAGTGGACGAACTGCGAGCCGCAGGAGGTTCGGCGGCGCAGGCCCTGCACCCGTTGGCCGGGGTGCCCATTGCGGTCAAGGATAATATTGTGACCGTCGGGCAGCCGACGACCGCGGCATCCAAGATGCTCGAGGGCTGGATGAGTCCCTATGATGCCTCGGTGGTGCGCACGATTCGGGAAGCCAAGCTGCCAATTTTAGGTAAAACCAATTTGGATGAATTTGCGATGGGCTCCACCACCGAATATTCGGCGTTTGGGGTGACCCGGAACCCGTGGAATCAGCAGCGCGCGCCGGGCGGCTCTGGAGGTGGGTCCGCAAGCGCGGTGAGCGCATTCATGGCCCCGCTGGCCCTGGGTAGTGACACCGGCGGGTCGATCCGTGAGCCGGCCGCGTTCACCGGGACGGTGGGGACTAAACCCACGTACGGTTCGGTGTCGCGGTACGGGTTGATCGCGATGGCGTCGTCGTTGGACCAAATTGGGCCGGTGGCCCGCACCGTCACCGACACGGCGGCACTGCACGAGCTGATTGCCGGGCATGATCCGAAAGATTCCACGTCGCTGCAGACCAGTTGGGATGATCTGCTGGCTGCTGCCCGGAACACGGATCTGCGCGGTCTCCGGTTCGGGGTGCTGGATAGCTTGCAGGGCCCGGGCTTTTCGGCAAAAATTCAGGCGCGCTTCCAGGAAATCCTGGAGCTGTTGCGTTCCGCCGGGGCGCAGGTGAGCACCGTGGAGTGCCCGCATATGCCCTACGCGTTAGCCGCGTATTACTTGATTATGCCCTCGGAAGTGTCCTCAAATATGGCCCGCTACGACGGCGTGCAATTCGGCAATCGCGTGGTGCCATCCAACAACGCCACGGTGTCCGAGATGATGGCCGCCACACGTGCCGCCGGGTTCGGGGATGAGGTGAAACGTCGGATTATTCTGGGGACTTATGCGTTATCAGCGGGCTATGTGGATGCCTATTATGATTCCGCGCAGCGGGTGCGCACCCTGGTACAACAAGACCTGGATCGGGCCTTTGATGACGTTGATGTGATGATTAGCCCCACCACCCCAACGGTGGCGATGAAATTAGGTGAGCAGCTGTCTGATCCGTTGAGCATGTACCTCAACGATGTGGTGACAATTCCGGCGAATCTTGCGGGCATTCCGGCGATGTCCATTCCCGGTGGCCTGGCCGAAGAGGACATGCCCATGGGGATCCATCTGCAGGGCCCGGCTCGGGCAGATGCCACCGTGTATCGGGCGGCCGGGGCCCTGGCCGCCCTGTTGGAGCAGGCGTCTGGTGTGGCTTTTTCGACGTTGGCCCCTGAGGTTGCCTGGCAAGGAGAACACGCATGACAACACTGTTGAGCTTTGATGAGGCGATGGCCCGGTTTGATCCGGTGTTGGGGTTTGAAGTACACGTGGAACTCAATACCACCACCAAGATGTTCTCCTCGGCGCCCAATGCGTTTGGCGATGTGCCCAATAGCAATGTCACCGAAGTAGATCTGGGCTTGCCCGGGGTGCTGCCGGTGGTCAACTATACGGCCGTGGAATCCGCAATCACGCTGGGGTTGGCCCTGAACTGTTCGATTGCCGAAACCTGTCGGTTCGCGCGCAAACACTATTTTTATCCGGATATCCCCAAAAATTTTCAAACCTCCCAGTACGACGAGCCCATTGCCTTCAACGGCTGGGTTGACGTCGAACTGGCCGACGGTGCCGTATTCCGGGTGGAGATTGAACGGGCCCATCTGGAAGAGGACGCGGGCAAACTCACCCACGTGGGTGAGTCCGGGCGCATCCGGGCGGCATCACATGCGCTGGTCGATTACAACCGGGCCGGGGTGCCCCTGGTGGAGATCGTCACTAAACCCATTATCGGGGCCGGCCACCGCGCCCCTGAACTGGCCCGAGCGTATTTACAGACCATTCGGGATATTGTGCGGGCTCTGGATATTTCGGCGGCCCGGATGGAACGCGGCAACCTGCGCTGCGATGCCAATGTGTCGCTCATGCCCAAAGACGCCCAGCAGCTGGGGACCCGCACCGAAACCAAAAATGTGAACTCGATGCGCGCGGTCGGCCACACCGTGGAGTTTGAGATTCGACGTCAGGCCACCCGGCTAGCCGCCGGCGAACCGATTATCCAACAGACACGACACTGGCAGGAAGATACCCGCACCACCACCTCGGGGCGAATAAAATCTGATGCCGACGATTACCGCTATTTTCCCGAACCCGATCTGGTGCCAATCCGGGTTGATCAGGCATGGATCGATCGACTAGCCGCCAACTTGCCCGAACTTCCGACCCAACGGCGGCGACGCCTCACAACTCAATGGGGCATCCCGGATGCGACGTTCCGCGATATCGTCAACGCCGGTGCACTGGACGTGATTGAGCAGACCATTGCGGCCGGGACTACCCCGGCTGCGGCACGCAAATGGTGGACCGGAGAAATCGCCCGGCTGGCTCATGCAACCAAGGTGCCCATCACTGAGGTTGGGGTGACACCCCAGCACGTGGTGGAACTGGAATCGCTGCTCGAGACGGGCATGATCAACGATACGATCGCCCGTCGAGTGCTGGGCTATGTGGCCGCTGGTGAGGGCCACCCGCGAGACATTATTGCCGCACGCTCCCTGGCCGTGGTCACCGATGACGCGGCATTGACGACGGCGGTACGCCAGGCAATCGCAGCGCACCCGGAGATCGCACAGAAAATCCGGGGCGGAAAACACCAGGCCATTGGGGCACTGATCGGTCCGGTCATGCAGGCGACCGGCGGCCAGGCAGACGCCGCCCGGGTCCGGCAACTGCTGGTGGAACACCTCGACATCGCAAACTAACCACCCCGGACTGGTTGTAGGACAAGGCTAAACCCGGCCCAACCGCTCCCCCAGCTTCGGAGAGAAACCAGCGCGGTGGAACCGCAGACACAGCCGGGGTGGAGTTCGTAGACTCAACTCATGGAGATTCTCGACTTCGGCAGAGCACTTGACGACCCGATGACCCCGTATCTGGCGGTCGATCGCAGCCAGCCCCGCCACGAATGCTGGGTCACCGGCCACATGGTGGCCGGCCTGGACGGCACCGCTGCAATCCAAGGCAAAGTTGGGGCCCTATCCACCGACGTGGACCAAGACCTCTTCCGTCGGATGCGTCAGATCGCCGACGTCGTTTTGGTCGGGGCCGAAACCGTCCGGCAAGAAGGCTACGGCCTGGTACGCCTCTCGGAACAAGCACAAGCGGCACGGCAGGCCGTCGGAAAACCACCCACACCACCCGTCGCGGTGGTCAGCAGCAGCCTCAAGCTGAACTGGCAACTCAAACTCTTCTCTCAGCCACCCGAACACGCCAAAACCCTGATCATCACCTCGGAAGCAGCCGATCCCGACCGGCTGGCCGAAGCCCAACAGCACGCCGAGGTGATCATCGCCGGTGTTCACCGGGTAGAACCCGCGGCCGCCCTGCGTGCGCTGGCGGAACGCGGCCACCGGGTGGTGTTATGCGAAGGCGGTCCCAGACTGCTGGGCGAATTCGTGACAGCAGATCGACTCGATGAGCTGTGCCTCTCCATTGCCCCGGTGATGGGCGGCGACAACCTGCCCGTCGCCGTCTTCCCAGAACAGGCCGGCATCAGCCGTTTCACCCTGCAACACATGCTTTCCGAAGACCAGACCCTCTTCCTGCGCTACGAGGCCAAACGCAACGGAGAACCCAACCATGAGTAAATCTGCTTTTGCCCGGTTAATGACCGCAGAAAACACCTCCCTGATCGTGGTCACCACCGCCGCCGACGAGGTCCCGGCCGGCTGCCTGGTCAGCTACCACACCCAGGCCAGCATGACACCACAGCACTATAATTTCTGGTTATCCAAAGCCAATCACACCTATCGGGTGGGTCTGCTCGCCACCCACTTCGCGGTCCACTTTTTGACCAACGACGACCTCAACCTCGCACACCACTTCGGCGCACATTCCGGTCAGCAGACCGACAAATTCACCGGGCTGGACGTGCAACCGAACGACTATGCGGTCCCATTGCTTGCGGCCTATCCAAACCGGATGATCGTCGAACAAATTTCCATGCTCGACGACGGCGGCGATCACGTGTGCGTCACCGGCCGAGTGGTGGCTGCCGACAGCGCCGGCCACTTCACCCCGCTGCGTCTGTCCGATGCCGGAGACCTTGCCCCCGCACATGACAACACCGAACGCATTATCCGCCCGTAACCCGAAATTTCTCCCGGCGTCGCCTACGAGCTGCCTTGGCACTGTCCCATGAGTAGGTGGAACGGCCCAAGGTGTTTAGACTAAAGGCTATGACCTTCTCTGCTTCCACCCTGTTCCGTGCCACCGCCCTCGCGCTGACCGCCGGCCTGAGCCTGGCCGCGTGCTCGTCCACTGATGAGACCCCCGAATCCGATGGGCAAACACACGAGCTCGACACACCTGAGGCACCCGAAGCAACCGAGCAAGAAACCGCACTGGCCGAAACTCTGGAAGAAGATTTCGACGCCGACAGCGCGCTCACCATGGAAGAGCAGTGGCCCGATATTTATGCGATGGCCTCCGCCCTGGCCGGCACCGAAGACCCAGACCTGTGCCAGCAGGCCGGCGCCGCCCAATACGATCTACTCATCGATACCCAACCCGCCAATGTGCGCGCCACAATCGCCGACGACGCCCTCCTCGACGAACAGGCCAGTGGAGAAACCGTCACCGTGTTCTATGCCAATGACGACGTCACCCCGCAAGAACTGCAGGAAGCTCACGAAAACACCGACACCGCCTGCGTCGAAGAATACGAATCCGCCATTGACCACGACACCACCCAAGACACGGTTGGCGACCACGACGTCGAGGTCCATACCTGGCAGGTCATCGCAAGCGAGCAACTGACCGGCCGAATGATTGACGTGGTGAGCGACGAGCTGTTCATCCGCTACGCGGCAGCCTATCCCCCACAACTGGCAGAAGACGATCTCCCCGACGACGCGGCCACCGAATTCAACGACCAGGCCACCGAACGCGCCCTAGCCGTGTTTGAGGCCGCCGCAGCGCAATAAGACCAATTATCCCAGGCTTTCACCTCGTCCCAAGCCCGACAGCGCTACGATGTGCATGTGACTCAAACACCATATGTGCCATCCGGTAGCGAAGTTGTCCAATCCCTGCCGTGGAAATGGAATGTCCAAGGCCGCATCTTCATTATCGGCGGACTCGGCTTCATGTTCGATGCCTGGGATGTGTCCCTCAACGGCATTCTCATTCCACTGCTCTCCGACGTGTGGGACCTAACCGCCGGTCAGGCCGCCTGGATCGGCACCGCCAACCTCTTGGGCATGGCCCTGGGCGCATTTATCTGGGCCACGATCGCCGATCGGATCGGTCGCAAAGCAGCATTCACCGCCACCATCGCGGTCTTTGCCATCTTCACCGTGGCCGGAGTCTTTGCCACCGACATCGTCGTCTTTGCGATCTTCCGGTTTATCGCCGGTTTTGGCCTAGGCGGTGCCATCCCGGTCGACTACGCCCTGGTGGGTGAATTCACCCCACGAAAACACCGCGGCCGGGTGCTCACCGCAATGGATGCCTGGTGGCCCGTGGGTGCCGCACTGGCCGGCTTCGTCTCGGCCTGGTTTGTAAGCATGTGGGCCGACTGGCGTCCACCACTGCTGGCCATGGTGCTCCCGGCCGTGCTGCTAATCTTTGTGCGGCTGTGGATCCCAGAATCTCCGATGTTTCTAATCCGACAAAACCGGCACGCCGAAGCCCGGACCGTCATCGATGCGTTAGTCAAAGCGACCGGCCAACCACCGGTCGAATACCGTCTCGACACGATGGCCGCGGCACCCAAAATGTCGGCTGGCGCCGTCTTCGATCAGCTCCGCCGCGTCTGGGCATTCTCCTGGCGCACTACTCTGGCCATCTGGCTATTATTTCTCACGGTCATGTTCGTCTACTACGTTTCCTTGCAGTGGCTGCCCACCTTCCTGATGGAGGCCGGCTTCGCCCAAACCCGGGCTTTCCTGACCACCGGTGGGATGTCGGCCATCGGTCTCATTGGCGCCCTGTTGGCCACCTATCTGGTTGAGAAAACCGGCCGCAAAGCCCTGCTGGCGGTTGCCGCCGTCCTGGGCTCACTGCTCCTCGTAGTGCTGGCCATGTTCCTGCACGTACCGGCCGCTGTCCTGCCCCTGGTGTTGATATACGGGCTGGTCATCCAAGTCGCGATCCCAGTCATGTACGCCTACGCCTCCGAGCTCTACCCCACCGACCTGCGCTCCTCGGGCTTCGGCTGGGCGTCAGCCGTATCGCGCATCTCGGCAGGCATTGGCCCGCTGCTGTTCATCACCCACCTGGTCCCGGCATTGACCCTCCCCGGCGCCTTTGGGCTGGCCGCCGGACTCGTCATTCTTGCGGTGGGCGCCATGTTTCTGCTGGCTCCCGAAACCACCGGCAAAGATTTGCAGGATTAGAGATTTTGGTGTTGTATCTAGGGGTGGAAACTCGCCAGCTTCTCTGACGAGCCCTGCACACTTTCTGGCAGGATTCACGCTCTCATCCATAGTATGCAGCATTCACGGGACGACTCTGACTCATACCCCTGCTGTTGTAGCTGAAAGGTCGGTGCGGCTATGTCGAAACCAACGACGACGCCCACAAGCCCATTCCGAGTGATCGCTATCCTGTCGGTCGCCGCGTTTGTGGTCATCCTCAACGAAACCATCATGTCGGTGGCCCTACCGCGGCTGATGACTGAATTCGAGATCACCGAAGCCACCGTCCAGTGGGTGACCACCGCGTTCATGCTCACCATGGCCGTGATCATTCCCACCACCGGCTGGATTCTGACACGGTTCAATATCCGCAGTGTCTACCTGGCTTCCATGCTGATCTTCGTCGCCGGCACCCTGGTGGCAGCTACCGCACCGGTATTCGTCATGCTGGTGGCCGGGCGCGTCATCCAGGCTGTGGGCACCGCCATTATGATGCCCCTGCTGATGACCACCGTGCTCAATCTGGTGCCGTTTGAAAAACGCGGCCGGGTGATGGGCATCGTGGGGATGGTCATCTCTGCTGCACCAGCCCTGGGTCCCACGGTTGGTGGCGTTATCTTGGAACAGTTGGACTGGCGCTGGATGTTCTGGACGGTCCTGCCCATTGCGGTACTCACCCTGATCATCGGTGGTGCCCTGCTGAGTAATATCACCGAAACCCGCCCCATGAAACTGGACTTTTTATCGGTCGTGCTGTCGGCCATCGGTTTTTCGGGTCTCATTTACGGGCTCAGTTCCCTGGGCGAAGCCGCCCGCGGAGTGGCGCTGATCCCAGCCTGGATTCCGCTGGTGATCGGTGGCGTCTCGTTAACGATCTTTGTGCTGCGCCAACTGTCCTTGGGACAGAACGCGTTTCTGCACGTGGGCGTCTTCGCCGTGCCCACTTACACGTTTGCCATGGTGTTGACCATCGCCTCCAGCATGGCCATGTTCGGTACGTTTATCGTCCTACCCATCTACATTCAACAGGTGCTGGGCTTTGACGCCCAGATCGCTGGGATGGTCATGCTGCCCTCCGGTGTACTGATGGGTGTGCTGGGCGTTTTTGTGGGCCGCATGTTCGACATCGTCGGCGCCCGTCCACTGCTCATTCCTGGCTCTTTGATTGGAGCCACCGGATTATGGGGCATGGTGAGCCTGCATGCGGCCAGCCCGTTGTGGTCCGTCATTCTGTGGAATATTTTGATGGCCGTGGGCATCGGCATGATGATGGGTCCGCTCATGACGTCGGCGTTGAGCGCCCTACCGGGCCGGCTATACCAACACGGTTCGGCCATTTTTACTACCCTGCAGCAGGTGGCCGCCGCCGGTGGAACCGCACTGTATATTACGGTGATGTCCGTGGCCGCGGTTGTCGGCGCTGGGCAAGGTGAGGACCCGTTGACCGCACAGATGACGGGCATGCACAATGCGCTGATTGCTGGTGCGGTGATTATGCTCATCCCGGTGCTCGGTGCGCTGTTTTTCAAACCAAAACCCCACACCGAGCCGTCCGAGATTCCTGAGCCGACCGCCTAGTTGCCGCCGTCGTCGTCGCGTTGTTCTTTGGCGCGGTATTCGTCGGCCTCGTGCTGGACCTTCCGTATTTCTTCAACCCGGCTGCCGCGTCGTTGCCCACGCCGCGGTCCGGTCGTCACGGAAATCCGGTAGTCGATGGGGTCGCCGTCGCCCGGTCTGGCACCATCTGGGCGTCGGAGCTCGTAGACGTCCCCGACGTGTTCGGAGAAGATGTCCATGCGCCGGCCCAGATGTGCCTGCTGTGCCCGAGCGTCGTCGAGCCGCAGTCCGCGATATACCGCGATGGCCATGAACACCATAATGATGGAGAACGGTAGCGCGGTGGCTAGGGATGCGGCCTGGAGTCCTTCTAGTCCACCGGCCAGTAGCAGGCCGATGGCGATGGCGCCTTCCAGGACCGAGAACACAATCCGTGACCAGGTCGGTGGGTTGGGGTGGCCGCCGGCGGTGAGCATGTTTTGTACCAGCGAGCCGGAGTCTGATGAGGTGATGAAGAACAGCACCACCAGGATGACGCCCACAACGGAGAACACAGTGCCAAACGGGAGATCACCCAGCACGGTGAAGAGCGAACCTTCGGGTGAGACTTCATCGTTGGTGACCAGATCTGCTTCACCGAACATTTGTCGGTAGATACCGGAACCGCCCATCACACCGAACCACAGCATACCCACCAGGGTTGGGACCAGCATGACGCCGATAATGAATTCCCGGATGGTGCGGCCGCGGGATACGCGCGCGATGAAGATGCCCACAAATGGTGCCCAGGCGATCCACCAGCCCCAGTAGAACAGGGTCCAGGTGGAGTACCATTCGGAGCCTTCCGCACCGGCATAGGCGCCGACATCAAAGGACATGCTGAAGAAATTCGCCAGCCACATGCCCAGCGATTCAACAAAGTTTTCGACCAAGAACAGGGTGGGTCCCAACAACAGGGCAGAGATGATCAGTACTCCGGCTAGTGACAGGTTGATCGAGGACAACCATTTCATGCCCTTACCAATACCGGAGACCACCGAGGCGGTGGCGATGAAGGTGATCGCAATGATCAGAATGACCAGCAGCAGGTTGTCGGTTTGATCGACAATGCCAAGGTATTCCAGTCCGGAGGCGATCTGTTGTACACCCAGGCCTAAGGAGGTGGCCACACCGGCCATGGTCCCGAAAATAGCGAGCACATCTACGATGTCGCCCATCCAGCCTCGGACACGTTTGGCGCCGATGAGTGGTTCGAAGACCCAACGGATGGAGACGGGGCGACCGCGCCGGTGGATCGTGTAGGCAACACCCAGCCCCAGGACGCCGTAGACCGCCCAGGGGTGCAGACCCCAGTGTAAGAAGGTTTGGGCCATCCCCATTTGGGCAAGTTCATCCGGGCTGCCTTCCCAGCCGGGTTTAGGATCCACGGTGGCGTAGGTCAGTGGTTCCCCGACACCGTAGAAGATCAGGCCGATGCCCATACCGGTGGCAAAGAGCATCGAAAACCAGGCGCCCCTAGAAAATTCGGGTTTATCGTCGGGGTCTCCCAGTTTAATGCGGCCGTATTTCGATAGGGCCACATACAGGCAAAAGACGATGAACCCGAACATGATCAGAATGTAGTACCAGCCCAGGGTGTCCACGATCCAGCTCTGGGCGCTCAGGAGGGCTTTGCCGGAAATATCTGGGAAGATAATGGAGATTCCCGCGGTAAGGAACAGCACGATAATGGCTGGCCAGAATACCCGCGGGCTAATGAGTCCGCGTTTGAGCCGCACCCCTTGGCGCAGCAGTTTCATGGTGGTCGCATCGTCCGAGTCCAGATTGCGGATCTGAATATCCCAGGGCAACACATCGGAACGGTCCTGGGCCCGTAACTCATCGACCTGCTCATCAATCTCCGGGTCGGTTTTGAGCGGGGTCTCGTCAGTTCCCTCACGTGGAGAACCAACGTCCTCAAATTCACTATCGTTGCCTGACAAGTTGTTCCTTTCACTATCTTCTGCAGTAAATTGTTTTCCATCCTAAGGTGCAGCGTGCAAAGATGATACGCCCCAAAAACTCTCCGAAATAATTCTTCGTCTGTGCCAGTCCCCCGAGGTCCTGCGGGCCTCCAGCAAAACACTGTGTCGCTGATGAAGCGCTGACAACGCTGCGTCACTCTTGTTTGAATAATCTAATAACTATAGCGTTACCACCATGAAGCTTCTGTGACCGAGCATGTCAATGCAAGGGGACGCGATGAATAATTCAGATCAAACAGCCCTGGACGAGAATAAGCACACCGCTGAAGCTGAAAGTCTGGCCGAAGACCTCCCGGGCAGCCAGCGGCTGGAAGACGATCAGTCTGATGAGGAAATTACTCAACGGCTCCTACGCCAAGGAGTCAGACTGGGGCGCGGCACGGTTGCGCCGTGGGTTTTCTGGCCCTCTTTGATTACCATTATCCTCGCGGCAGCCGTGACGATACTCGCCCCCGGTGCCGCAGATGCCGCATTACAAGCGACCCAGTCCTGGATTGTCGAACATTTGGGCTGGTTCTACATGATTCTGGTGGCCGCATTCATCGCATTTACGCTGGTGATCAGCCTCACCAGGTATGGCCGGATTACTCTGGGGCCAGATGGTGAAGCACCAGAATTCGGAACCCTCTCGTGGTTCGCGATGCTTTTCGCCGCGGGGATGGGTATCGGCCTGGTGTTCTATGGTGTCGGGGAGCCGCTAATCTTTGCCACGGAGTCGCCCAAACCCGGCGGGCCCGATGACCAGGCCGATCGAGGACTGTTGGCCATGGCGCAGACCTTTATCCACTGGGGGCTGCACCCATGGGCTATCTACGCAGTGATCGGGCTAGCCATGGCGTACGTGATCCATCGACGCGGTCGGCCGGTCTCCATCCGCTGGGCCTTCGAACCCCTGCTGGGTGAACGCGTGAAAGGCTGGATGGGTCATGTCATTGATGTCTTGGCCATTTTCGGGACGATCTTCGGCATCGCCACCTCGCTGGGGTTGGGCGTGCAACAAATCGCCACCGGTATGCAATCCATCGGCATCATCGACAGCTTCGACAATATTTTTCTGGTGGTCTTGATTGTCGTCATCACCTTTATTGCCACATTTTCGGTGGTTTCCGGCGTCGGGAAAGGCATTAAATGGTTGTCGAATATTAACCTGTCAATGGCGGGACTACTGCTGATCTCTGTGATGCTGCTGGGTCCAACCCTGTTCATTTTCCAGCACATGATTGAGTCCCTGGGCGTGTATTTGGCGCATTTCCTGGACATGACGCTGGACGTTGGAACGTATACCGGCGAGGAGGGGCTCGAATGGGCCGGCACTTGGACCATATTTTACTGGGGTTGGTGGATGTCCTGGGCGCCCTTCGTTGGTATTTTCATTGCACGCATCTCACGCGGCCGGACCGTACGGCAATTCATTATCGGCGTGCTGCTGGTACCTTCCATCGTCAGTGTGCTCTGGTTCAGCGTATTGGGCGGGGCAGGTCTATACCGACAATTTTTTGGGGCCGCAGACTTGGTCGACCCGCAAGACGGCGTCGTGGTGGAGGCCGCGCTATTTGATGTCCTCAGCGATTTGCCGCTGGGCGGCATATTCTCGATAATCGCCATCCTGTTGGTGGCCATCTTCTTCATCACGTCCTCAGACTCCGGCTCGTTGGTCATCGATATGCTGGCTTCCGGCGGCCACCCCAACCCACCGATCTGGTCCCGCGTACTCTTTGCGGTACTGGAAGGCGTGCTAGCCATCGCTCTCCTATTTGCCGGTGGGCTCGAAGCGCTCCAGGCTGCGGCACTGACTACGGCCGTACCCTTTAGTATTGTGTTGCTGTTCATGTGTGTGGCAACGCTGCGCAGTCTCCGAGGGGATCTTGCACAATATGACCGGCAGGCCTTCCGTGCCCAGTACGAAGAAGTCACCGAACAGCTCACCGAAGACTTCGATGACGCCTTCGGTGAGCAGGTCGATTCCCGGGTGGATGATCGGATTGACTACCGGCTGGCCAGAACCCGAGGGATCTTCAACCGTCAGGCAGTGAAAGACCGCGTCCGAAGAGAGATTCGCGGTAAACGTCGCAAACGTGACGGCGGCGGCACCACCGAAAATTAGCCAGCGTTAACGCTCACGATGGTCGGTCACCGGGAGTCCGCCGTAGCTACCCCGGTCGCGAGCACGTGGCCGTCGGAGTCCAGGGCTTCCACGGCAACGTAGTCGCTGTCCGTTGACAGCGGCAGCGATGTTTCAAACGATTCTTTGTCCACGGTGACCTGTTCGGTTGCACTGGCCTCATCCGCTCCAGCCAACAGCCGCCATTGGGCAACTTCGGTTGCACCGTTCCAGGACACATACACATGCCGGTCGTCGGAGGCGTTTTCTTGGATAACCACGCGGGGTTGGGTGGTGGGGTGACCTTCCCAGGCGGCTTTATATGCTCGGTAGCTGCCACCGCCGTCGTCGCCGCCGTGGCAGGCAGCACCGTGACAGACATCGTAGATGAGTTCGCCGTCGCGGGTATATTCCGAAAAGAACGGCTGTTGGCCCCAGCCGATCACGACATTGCCATTCTCTAGGAGTTGCAGATTGGCCATGGAACCGGCGGGGCGCTCTGCCGGGGGCCGGTATTCGGTGTGCACCGATGCGGTCATGGCCTCTTCGTCTAGGGTGAGGCGCAGGCCGCGGGAGGACTGGTCATCGTCGTCGTTACGGGCGTGGTTATCCAGCAGCACCAGGGTGCCATCGTCGTCGCGGGCGGCGGCATGTTGCCAGGCGAAGACCGCGTCGTCGTCCATGGTGAAGTCGCTGGCCGTGCCACCCAGGATCCAGTCGAGTGCACCGGTGTCGCGGTCGATTTTATAGACGGCGTGGGTGTGGCGGGCGGAAAGCAGGAGTCCGCCGTCGTGGTCGACGGTGGCCGAGTTGATGTGGAAGTAATCGTATGGGTTGTCTCGGGTGCCCAATTCGCCGTCTTTGGCGTGTTCGTCACCCTCGTCCAGGCGGTCTTGTTGGCGCTGGAGTTCTTCGTCAAAGTCCAGCATGGTGTCGGTGACCGGCACGTGGTCCAGGGCGCTCCATTCAAAGGTGACCTGTCCGGTTTCGATGTCGATTTCTTGGACGACGGCATCGTGCACCCAGCCGGCTTCGGGCCCGCCCAGTGCCGACAGGTCGGCCGGGGCGGCAACGTAGGCCAACACCAGCATGGTGTCGTCGTCGGTGATGGTCATATCGTGGAAGTCGGTGGAGTGTGGTGGCAGGGACCCGCCGGTGGTGACCGTGGTGAACACCTGATATGAGCTGTCCATCAAGTAGATGTCACCGTAGCCCCAGCCGCCAGCTGCGGGGCCTTTGAAGTAGGTGAGCACTGGTTCCCCACGATATTCTTGGACCCGTAAATCGAAGTGGCCGGCGTCGTCATCATGTTCTCCAGACGGGTCCATCCACACGATGTTGCCGGCGGCATCGAGGATGGTGGCCGCACTGGAGGGGGTCTCGGTGTCGAAATTTGGGGTGAGCAACACGTATTCTTCGGCCGTGGCGTACGTGTCCTCCCAGGCCGGTCCCTGAGTGAATTTCAGTTCAGCCGGTTTCAGATCCGGACGGGAGATAAACGTCTGGTGCGGTACCGGCGGCTCGTCTTCTGCGGAGTCAGTGCTGCATCCGGCAAGTAGCAGTGCGAGGCCGAGCGCGCCGATGGTGTGGTGTCGGCGAGGAGGTCGTCTGGTCTTGCCTCGAGTACCCATACTTTATGGTGCCCTATGACTCGAGGGTGGGGCAATGGTTTGTGCGGGCTATGCCGCCCAGTGTTGGTAGCCGATCAGGTCCGACAGGGGCTCCAGGGTGATGGCCAGTTCTGGGTCGTTGGCATCGATGTGCCAGTCCCCTTCGGTCCACACCATGTTCAATAGCACCGAGGTTCGGGAGGTTTCGGTGCCGTCGAATGAGGTGACCGCCATATCGATTTGGGCGGTGTCGCCGTCGTAGTGGACCATGCGGAACCCACCCAGCGCGGTGTCGGCATCGTTGAACACGGCGGTGAAAAGTTCCTCGGCTTCGGCCTGCTGTTGGTCGGCGTGCTCGCCGGCGAAGAACTCTGGTGGGTCCTGCCAGTAGGACGGGTTGGTCAGTTGCCCGGTGTAGGCGGAGGCGGCGAATAGCATGCCGCGTGGGGAATGTTCAAAACAGTGCAGCTGTTCGTCGGCGTCGGTGTCGGCCGGGCCGTAGGTCTCGGAGGTCGGCAGCCACACGCCGCGGTGTTCGATCCACTCGGCGTCGGGGGTGTCGGCGATGGAGCCTTCCAGGGCGACCCGGCCGAATCCGCACGCGGAATCGGTGGTCTCATCCGTGTAGACGGCCGGCTGACCGAATGCATTATCGTCGTCCAGCGTGGAGACAATCAGCCCGATGACCACCGCGGTGGCGGCCACGGCGATGGCCAAGATGGTCAGGACGCCTTTAGCCGAGGTCCAGAAATTCGAGGCTTGCAGCTGGGGCGGGTTTTCCGAGCTGGTGGGCCGGTGCCGGGAGGGCTGATCGTCAAAAGATTCACGCTGAGTCATCACTGCGAGTCTAATCGGTGCCGTGCCGGGGTCCTAAGCGGTACCCGGTCAGCTGACCGGACGGGTCGGGCAGTGGGTATGCTGTCATGAGATACCTTGTAGTCCGAGGTAATATCCGTGCCGTGTTGTCCCGGAATTTAGGACAATGGGGCGAAGACCACCGCTTGCTAATGCTTGAATGAAAAGGATGTCATGGCAGACCACAAATTTGGGTTCCGCACTCGTGCCCTGCACGCCGGAGCCGTCCCGGATGCTGTTCACGGTTCCCGGGCCGTGCCGATTTATCAGACGACGTCGTTCGTCTTTGAGACCCAGCAGGATGCGGCTGACCTATTTGCGCTGCAAAAGTACGGCAATATTTATTCGCGTATTTCTAACCCGACTGTGGCTGCTTTTGAAGAACGCATTGCGTCCTTGGAGGGTGGTATCGGTGCGGTGGCCACGGCTTCCGGTCAGGCCGCAGAATTTGTGACCATTGCAGCCCTGGCTGGCTCGGGCGACCACATTGTGGCGTCCTCCAAACTCTATGGTGGGACCGTCACTCAGTTGGATGTTTCCCTGCGCCGTTTCGGCGTGGACACCACGTTTGTGGATTCAACCGAGGTCGAAGGTTTTGCCGCTGCGATCCAACCGAATACCAAGGCCATTTACACCGAGATTGTGGCTAACCCCTCGGGTGTGATCATCGATCTTGAGGGCCTGGGCAAGCTCGCCGCCGAACATGGCATCCCGTTGATTGTCGACGCCACGCTCACCCCGCCGTATCTGATCCGTCCGTTAGAGCACGGCGCCGATATTGTGATTCACTCGGCCACCAAGTTCTTGGGCGGCCACGGGACCACCATGGGCGGTGTGGTTGTAGAATCCGGGAACTTCCCGTGGGATAACGGCAATTTCCCGTTGATGACCGAACCGGTCCCCTCCTATAACAACCTGTCCTGGTACGGCAACTTTGGTGAATTCGGGTTCCTGACCAAATTACGCAACGAACAGTTACGAGACTTCGGACCTACCCTGTCGGCTCAAGCCGCCTTCCAGCTGCTGATTGGGGTAGAAACCTTGCCACAGCGCATGGATGAGCACTTGGCCAATGCGAAACAGGTGGCCGAATGGTTGGCCGCAGACGATCGCATCGAATACGTGAACTACGCCGGTCTGAAAGACAACCCGTACTACGAACGCGGTAAGGAACTCCTACCGTTGGGTGTCGGTTCGGTATTCAGTTTTGGTGTGAAAGGTGGCCGCAAGGCTTCCGCCACCTTCATGGCTCACCTACAGTTGGCATCACACCTGGCAAATATCGGTGATGCCAAGACCCTGATGTTGCATCCGGGCTCCACCACCCACCAGCAACTGTCCGACCAGCAGCTGGAGGCCGCTGGTATCCCAGACGATCTGGTGCGGATTTCGGTGGGTATTGAAGATGTGGATGATATTATCTGGGACCTGGACCAGGCGTTGACCAAAACCATGCAAGACGCCTAAGGAGAAAAAATGTCTGCTGTAACTGAACGTACATGGGTCAGCCCCAGCGCCGTTGAGCGCCTAAACATCCTGAAAAAGACCAAAACCATTGCCATTGTTGGTGCTTCCGATAAACTCGAGCGCGCCTCGTACTTCGTGGCAACCTACCTGTTGGCGTCATCAACCTACGATGTCTACTTCGTCAACCCAATCCTGGCCGGCAAAGGTGGCACCATTCTGGGCCACCCCGTCTACCCATCGCTGGAAGACATCCCGGTAGAAATCGACATGGTCGATGTGTTCCGCCGTGCCGAAGACACTCCCGGTATTGCCAAAGAAGCAGCTGCGGCAGGAGCAAAATATTTCTGGCTGCAGCTGGGCATCTGGTCCGATGAGGCGGCCGAAGTTGCCGAAGAGCTGGGCTTAGAAGTCGTGATGGATCGCTGCGTGAAGATTGAGCACGCACGCTTCCACGGTGGCCTGAATCTCGCGGGATTCAACACCGGCGTGATTTCATCGAAGCGTCAAACACTCGACGCTTAACACCTCAGATGTAGACCGGCCGTTGGGGTGTAGCTCAGGTACACTCCGACGGCCAGTTTTCTCATCGACTTGGCTACGATCAGCGTGCGCTGCAGGCAGCTTGCACATCAGCTAATGCTTCTTCGGTGGTCTCAGCGTCCCCGCGGGATAATCCGCTGAGCAGATCCACGCCGGCCTCGGATAAGTCTCGATCATCTTCCAGGAACTGGCCGTTCCAAGCACCGGTGGCGGCTCCGATGGTCCCGGCCAGATTCCATGCCGGCGTTTCGGGCGTACCGGCCCATTCTGCGACGGCACCGTATTCTTCTTCGATGTGGTCAGCCAGTGAGCACGCATAATCCAGCTGGCTTTCATGCGATACCTCAACATCTTGATCCACCCCGAGGTCATCGCAGCCCTCCTGGGCTTCTTCCAAGCCGGTGGTCAACGCGCCCGTATCGGCACGACTCACACCGGTGAGGAGGTCTTCTCCGACCTGTACTAAAGGATCATCAGCCGCAAGGCCTGCGTCTTTGGCCGCCATGAAAATACTGCCGACGGTCGCAGTTTCCCGTACGGCAGGGTCGGCGTCATCCCCCAGGAATGGCGACCAGGAATCCGCGGTGTCATGTTCTTCGTGGATATGTTGGGTGACAGAACAGCCAAAGGCTAGCCGTCCGTCTTCCGAGACATCACTGTCTGCGGAGGCGCTACTACACGCGGCGAGGGCACCAGCCATCAGGGTGCAAGCGGCAAGGAGTGGCAAACGTTTCCGCAATCGGCCTGTTTGTGTTGTTCTTTGTACTGTTAGTGGCATGACGGTGACTTTAGCAGACGCTTATCTCAGACGAGCTGTTTGCGTCGTGGCTACGATTCTTTATCGCCCGGTGTCCGATCCAGCACGTCGCAAAGCTGGTTGCACATTGCCCAGCTTGCCATGCTGGTTGTATTACGGTGGAGCAATGAATACCACACACTTTAGCCATCACGAGCCGATCGCCACGTTTCCCACGAAAACCGGGCGCAGAATGCTTCTGCTGCTCGGTTGCGCCGCGTTTGTGATTGTTAGCGCGGTGCTGTTATGGATAGGGGTGGCCAATTTTGTCAATGGTCAGGTTGGACGCC
>Ga0209487_1000638_pt1 | contig 31234 bp, 23 predicted proteins | sample Poulit2012_FD_187524 | JGI IMG/M metagenome (GOLD analysis project Ga0209487, IMG submission 187524) | Agricultural soil microbial communities from Georgia to study Nitrogen management - Poultry litter 2012 (SPAdes) (version 2) | ecosystem: Environmental > Terrestrial > Soil > Agricultural land...
CACCCGCCGGCCCGCCGACCTACCGACCCACCCGCCGGCCCGCCGACCCACCCATCCACCCACCGACCCACCCACCTACCGGTCCACCGCCCGCGGGGGTGTGGTTATGGTCGCCCGCAATCGATTTCAGCGACCATAACCGCACCGGCGCGAGGGGTGCAGGGGGCGGGCGGCGCGCGTGGCGGCACACCCGGCAGGCTGTAATCGATTTCTGCTACCGTGGCGCCAGGTGTGCAGCCATGGCCTCCGCAGGCCGTGCAGCAGACCGCAGCGACGCCGTCGGAGAGGATGCAACCCATGACCAGCTACGCGATGCCGACCATCGATGCCCCCGCACCGGCCGAACCAGGCACGGTCTATCTCGTCTCCAGCGGTGACCTGCGGGAGTCGGCGAACCAGGCGAGCTGGCCGGTGCAGCAGGCGCTGGAGCAGATGCTCACCAGCGCGATCGAGGCCCAGGGGTACCGGGTGGTCCGCGCCCACGGCATCGACCCGGTCACCGGGCACGGCTTCATCTCCAGCCAGCGGATGGGCCTGGAGGTGTTCGCGACCATCCCGCGCGAGGTGCCGCTGGTGGTGGCGATCGGCAACTGGCAGTACTCCAGCCACGTGCTGCCCGGGCTGCGCAGCCACGCCGGCCCGATCCTCACCGTGGCGAACTTCGTGCCTGACTGGCCCGGGCTGGTCGGTCTGCTCGGCCTGAACGGCGGCCTGACGAAGATGGGTAAGCCCTACTCCACGCTGTGGACCGTCGACGGCACCGACGACTGGTTCACCGAGCGCCTGGCCGGCTGGCTCGCCAACGGCCAGGTCACCCACGACGACTCCCACGTGCGCGACCTGCCCGCGCTGCCCGAGACCGACGAGACCGCGCTGGGCCGTGCGCTGGCCGAGGAGCTGCTGCACGCCAAGGCGATCATCGGCGTCTTCGACGAGGGCTGCATGGGCATGTACAACGCCATCATCGACGACGAGCTGCTGAACCCGATCGGCGTGTACAAGGAGCGGCTCTCGCAGAGCGAGCTGTGGGCGCAGATGCAGCAGGTGTCCGACGCCGAGGCGGACGCGGTGGGGCAGTGGCTGCGGGAGGCCGGGATGACCTTCCGGCTCGGCACCGACGAGGCCACCGAGCTCACCGAGTCCCAGCTGCGCTGGCAGTACAAGATGTACGTGGCGGTGCTGCGGATGAGCGACGACTTCGGGCTGGACGCCGTCGGTATCCAGTACCAGCAGGGGCTGAAGAACCTGTGCCCGGCCTCCGACCTGGTCGAGGGGCTGCTGAACAACGAGGTCCGCCCGCCGGTGACCAGCCGGGACGGCTCCCGGGTGCTCTGGGAGGGCCGCGCCCTGCCGCACTTCAACGAGGTGGACGAGGGCGTGGCCGTCGACGCGCTGGTCACCCACCGGATCTGGCGGGCGATGGGCCTGGACCCGGCCACCACCCTGCACGACGTGCGCTGGGGCGAGGAGTTCGACGGCGACTATGTGTGGACGATGGAGATCTCCGGGTCGGTGCCCGCCTCGCACCTGGACGGCGGATATGCCAGCGCCGAGGGCTGGCGGCAGGGGCCGGTGTTCTTCCCCGCCGGCGGGGCCACGCTGAACGGGGTCTCCCGGCCCGGTGAGGTGGTCTGGTCCCGGGTGTACATCGCTGACGGCGGACTGCACGTGGATCTGGGTCGCGCCACCTCCGTAGCGCTCCCCGAGGCGGAGAGCGACCGGCGCAAGGAGATGACCAACCCGGAGTGGCCGGTGATGCATGCCGTGCTGCACGGAGTCAGCCGCGACCAGTTCATGGCCCGGCACAAGGCCAACCACATCCAGGTGGTCTACGCCCCGGACGCTGCCACGGCGGACAAGGCGCTGGCAGCCAAGGCTGCGATGTTCGACCGGCTCGGCCTGGCCGTGCACCTGTGCGGGCAGGTGCAGCTGCCCGGCTGAGCACCGCAGGTGTCCAGCTGCCCGGCTGAGGGCACCAGGCCGACCTGGTCGGCTCCATGGGCGGCGTCGGTATCGCTGATCGGACTGAAGCGATCAGCGGATCGGGGCACCAGGACGTCATCTCAGGTGGCGGCTAGGTATCTCAGCTGACCTGGTGGCCGCGAGGGAGACTCAGGCCAGCCGGTGCAGCGCGGACCGGTCGAGCCGGGCCACTCCGTTGCCCCCGTTGTCCATCAGGGTGCTGTGCACCCGCTCGCCGGCGAACCGTGCCGCGGCGTCCACGACGGCGTCGACGCCGCCGGAGCTGATCCGGATCGGCGGACGCTGCTGCAGGTGCGCCGCCAGGTCGTCCTCCAGCACCGGCACGAGCGACTCGGCGAACGGGACCAGCGGCCCGCTGAGCACGATCACCTCCGGATCCACCACAGCGGCGAACAGCGAGATGAACGGTGCGAGGTCCTGCAGCCAGCGACCCAGCACCGCCAGCGCCTCGGTGTCCCCGGACTGAGCGGCCTGCAGCAGCGGGGCCAGCGGGTCGTCGCCGGTGCCCTGGTCCAGGTCCGGCAACCACTGTCCGCGGCCCCGCCACGAGGTGTCGGCGGGGCCGAGCCCGACCCGGGACAGGTCGCCGGCGGTGCCGTGCGCCCCGGTGTAGGGCCGGCCTCGCAGGATCAGGCTGACCGCGGGGCGCCGGCCCAGCCACACCAGCAGGGCGTGCTGGTAGCCGACTGCAGCACCCCACAGGTGCTCCGCGCGGGCGAGCAGCTGGATGTCGTTGCGTACCTCGACCGGGACGTCCAGCCGGTCGCCGAGCTCGCGCACCAGGTCTGTACTCGCCCAGTCCGGGATGGCCACCGACCGGCTCACCGTCCCGGCCTCGGTGACGGTACCGGTGGTCGCCGCCAGCACCGACCACAGCTGGGCGGTGGTGTGCCCGGCGCGCGCGAGCAGCTCCTCGAGCAGCTCGGCAGCGCAGGTGAGTCGTTGCGCGCGCGGCAGGTCCGGGTGCACGGTCACGCGGTCGCGCGCCAGCACGGTGCCAGACAGGTCCGCCACCGAGGCTGCCACCTCGTACGCGCCCAGGTCCAGGCCGCCGACCAGGCCCTCGGCCACGACCCGGCTGAAGACCTGCGCCGGCCGGCCTCGACCGCCGGAGGAGGACTGCGCGGCGATCCACCCCTTGTCCTGCAGCTGGCGCAGCACGTCGGTCACGGTGACCCGGGTCAGGCCCGAGCGGCGCATGAGCTCGGTGACCCGGTACCGCTCTCCAGGGGTCATCGCCTCCAGCACGACCCGCTCGTTGATCCGGCGCAGGTCCGAGGGGCTCACACCGCGCGTCGATGCCGAGCCGTGCATGTCACCTCCGGACGTTGTCCCAGACGTCGCGCTCTTCCCAAACGGTCGCTGTGCTGGGTATATTAGCCAGACACTTTAATAAAGAATCTATCGTAAATGGTGGCCGCGCCTTCGAGGACGTGGCGGTATCACCCAGGACCGTCCCGGGAACGGGTCGACGAGCAACGAGGAGTGTCGATGATGACGACAGCGAGGAGGCGCCGGAGCGCGTTGGTTCTCCCGGTGCTGGCGGTGGGTGCGTTGGCGCTGGCCGGCTGCAGCGGTGGTGAGGGCGGCGACGGGGGCGCCGTCACCTACTGGTCCCAGTGGGAGCAGGGCGAGCCGCAGGCGGAGATCCTGCAGGAGGCGATCGACGACTTCACCGCCGAGACCGGTATCGAGGTCGAGGTGGAGTGGCAGGGACGCCAGATCATGCAGAAGGTCCAGCCGCTGCTGCGTTCTGGGGACGTGCCGGACGTGGTGGACGCGTCCAGCAACGACATCCGGGCTACGCTCGTGCGCGCCGAGCAGGCCCGGGACCTGTCCGACCTGTTCGCCGCGCAGGTGCCAGGTGAGGACGCCACGGTGGAGGATGCGCTCGGCGACTACGACGAGCTGATCACCGACGAGGCGATGGACGGGCCGTTCATGCTGCCCACCATCCTGATGGCGCAGAGCCTGTTCTACGACGGCAACGCCCACGACCTGACCCAGCCGGCCGACTGGTCGGAGCTGATGACCACGCTCGAGGACCTGAAGACTGACCGCGGCTCCGGACCGATCGCCCTCGATGGCGACATCGGTTCCTACGGCGCCGTATGGACCTCTGCTGCGCTGATCCACGAGCTCGGCGCCGGGGGCTTCAACACCATCGCCGCCGACGAGTCCGGGCAGGCCTGGGACGACGACGGGGTGCGCACCGCACTCGGCCGGATCGCCGAGCTCGCCGAGGGCGGGTACTGGGCGGACGGCAGCTTCGGCTCGAAGTTCCCGCAGATGCAGGAACGTTGGGCCGCGGGGGAGGCTGACCTGCTGTTCATGGGGTCCTGGGCGCCGCAGGAGACCAGCACCTCGACCACGGAGGACTTCGAGTACCGCCAGCTCGGCTTCCCGCCGGCCGGTAACGGCGAGTTCATGCAGAGCGACGTGTCCGGGTTCGCTGTCCTTGCCGGGTCGGACAACCCCGAGGAGGCGGAACAGCTGCTGGCGCACTTCGTGCAGGCTGGTGTGATGCAGGCGATGGCCGACGACGCCGCCCAGCTGGTCACCCGCCCGGACGTGGACCCGCCGGAGACGCTGGCCGACACCGCCGAGCTGATCAACGACCGTACCGCGGTCCGGTTCTATGACGGTGTGGACGGGGACTATCCCGGATATCCCACTGAGGTGTTCGAGCCGGTGAACCTGGAGCTCTTGCGCGGGGAGATCGACGTGGACGAGGCGATCGCCCAGCTGATCGAGGCCCAGCAGAGCTACTGGGCCAAGCAGGGCTGAGCATGACGGCGCCGGTGGCCGACCCGCTGACCCGCCCGGGCGGGTCCGGGGCGAACCGCTCCGGGCGGCGCGCAGACGGCGGAGCGACCTCACCGCTGCAGCGTCGCCGGGCGAAGATGTTCTGGCCGTTCCTGCTGCCCGCCCTGGTGCTGTACACGGCCTTCATGGTGGGTCCTACCCTCGCCTCGTTCTGGATCTCGCTGCACTCCTGGGACGGCATCACACCGATGAGCTGGCGCGGGCTGACGAACTTCCGCCTGCTGCTGGGCGACCCGGTGTTCCACACCGCGCTGGTGAACACGTTGGTGATCCTGTTCGGTGTCGGCGCTGCGGTGTTCGCGCTCAGCTTTGCGCTGACCATGCTGCTGCGGGACATGGCCGGACGGCGGTTCGCCCGCGCCGTCATCTTCTTCCCGTCGATCGTCTCTCCTCTGGTGCTGGCGATCTTCTGGGGCTTCCTGTTCCAGCAGCGTGGTCTGCTGGACAGCCTGCTGACCGGGCTCGGGGTGATGGACCGGCCGAACTTCCTCGGCGACCATCTGTGGCTGATCGTCTGCCTCGGCATGGTGTGGATGTCCACCGGGCTGTACGTGACGATCATCATGGCCGGTGTCGACCAGATCCCGCCGTACCTGTACGAGGAGTGCGAGCTGGCCGGCGCCACCGCCTGGCAGCGGTTCCGGTACGTGACCTTCCCGCTCACCTGGGACGTCATCGCCACCACCACCGTGCTGTGGACGGTGAGCTCGTTGAAGATCTTCGACTTCATCCTCGCCTTCGGCGGGACCACCAACGACCTGCCACCGACCGGCACCTGGAACACTGCGCTGTTCATCTACGGCAACACGTTCGGCGGTCGGGTGCCGTCCTACCAGTTCGGCTACGCCTCCGCCGCTGCGGTGGTCACGCTGGTGACCATCATCGTGCTCGTGGTGCTGCTGCGGCGGTTGACCCGACGAGAGGCGGTGCAGCTGTGAGCATCGCGGCCCTGCGTCGGTCCTCCAGGCGCAGCAGCGGTTGGCGCAAGGTCGCCTCGGCGGCCGTCTGGGTGGTGATCGCCTTCAACCTGGCGGTCTTCATCTGGGTGTTCGTCAACTCCCTGCGCAGCCACGCAGAGATCTTCGCCAACCCCTGGGGCCTGCCGCGTACGTTGCACACCGAGAACTGGGTGAACGCCTGGGTCACCTCCGGGTTCGGCGCTGCCATCAGCAACTCCGTGCTGGTCTGCGTCACCGCGGCGGTGGGCATCGTGGTCATCTCCGCCCCGGCCAGCTACATCCTCGCCAAGACGAACCGCCGACTGTCCGAGGTGGCGCTGATGTACATCGCCGTGGGGGTCGGGGTGCCCACCCAGGTGATCGTCATCCCGCTGTTCACCATCGTGCAGCGCCTCGGCCTGCTGAACTCGCTGTTCGGTCTGGTGGTGGTGTACGTGGCACTGAACCTGCCGTTCACGATCTTCCTGCTCGCCGGCTTCTTCCGGTCGATGCCGGATGAGCTGGAGGAGGCGGCGGCCCTCGACGGTGCCGGCAGCCTGCGCACCTTCGCCCAGGTCGTGGCCCCGATGGCACGCTCCGGGATGACCACAGCGCTCATCCTCAACCTGGTCTGGTTGTGGGCCGAGGTGTTCCTCGCCCTGATCCTGATCCAGAGCACGTCCAAGCAGACCCTCCCGCTGGCGCTGCTGAACTTCATGGCCCAGCAGCAGTACGGCGGGAACGACTACGGCCAGCTGCTCGCGGGCATCGGCATCATCCTGCTGCCGGTGCTCGCCGCCTACATCTGGTTGGGTCGCCGCATCATCGAAGGAATGACTGTAGGAGCCGGTAAGTGACCCCAAGAGCAACGCTGCGTCGAGAGCCGCTGCACCTGCCCACCGCCCCCCTGGGAGAGGACAATCCCTTACCGGTGCCGGACGGGCTGCTCGAGGCCCCGTTCGAGCTCGGTGACGACCTGCCGGAGGAGCTGCAGGAAGGGGCACAGATCCAGCCGCCCCGGTCGATGTACCCCTACCTGCTGCAGGACGGCTACGGCCGGCGCCGAGACCCTACGGAGCACGACGCGCTGGTGCTGGACAACGGCATCCTGCGCGCGACGTTCCTGCCCGGGATGGGCGGACGGCTGTGGTCGCTGGCGGACGTGGCCACCGGGCGGGACCTCGTCTACGCCAACTCCTGCGTGCAGCCGGCGAACCTCGCCCTGCGGAACGCCTGGGTGGCTGGCGGGGTGGAGTGGAACCTGGGTACGAAAGGCCACAGCGTGCACACCATGGCACCGCTGCACGCCGCACTGGTGCCCGGGCCGGACGGGCCCCGGCTGCGGATGTGGGAGCTGGACCGGATCCGCCGGGTGGTCTTCCAGATCGACGCCTGGCTGCCCGCAGGTGGGCGCGGGCTGCACGTGTACGTGCGGATCGAGAACCCGAACGCCGAGCCGGTGCCGATGTACTGGTGGTCGAACGCCGCGGTCGAGCAGCGCCCCGATCTGCGGGTGCTGGCCCCCGCCGACCGCGCCTACGCCACCGGCTACGACGGCACGGTCGGCGAGGTTCCGGTCCCGGTGGCCGAGGACGGCGACCACACCTGGCCCGCGGCCAGCCCGCGGGCCGCGGACTACTTCTACGCCCTGCACGGCCAGCAGCAGCCGTGGGTCGCCGGCGTGCAGGGCAGCGGCCACGGGCTGGCGATCGCCTCCACAGCGCGGCTGTACGGACGCAAGCTGTTCTGCTGGGGCAACGGCCCCGGCGGCCGGCACTGGCAGCAGTGGCTCTCCCCCGGCGGCGGCGAGTACGTCGAGCTGCAGGCCGGACTGACCAGCACCCAGTTCGAGCACGTGATGATGCCCGGTGGGGCGAGCTGGGACTGGGTCGAGGTGTACGGGGACGTCGCCGCCGACCCCGACCTCGCGCACAGCAAGGACTGGGACGTGGCGGTGGCGCACGTCGCCGACCGGGTCGCTGCACTGGCACCGCCGGAGCAGCTGACCGAGACGCTCACTGCGGCCCGGGCGCTCGCCGACCAGGCACCGGACCAGATCCTCGCCGCCGGTTCCGGGTGGGGCGCCCTGGAGCGAGACGTGCGCCGGCAGACCGGGGAACGCTGGATCGACGAGAGCTCTCGACCGTTCCCCGCCAGCACCCTCGGGCCCGGGCAGCACCCCTGGCACCGGCTGCTCACCGAGCGCGGTACCGATCCGTTCGCGGACGCAGACCCGGCCCTGCCGCCAACGTCCTACGTGACCGGCCCGCCATGGGCGGAGCTGCTGCAGGAGCTCCCACCCGGGTGGCTGCGCGACTACCACCTGGGCGTGCTCGCCCACGCCGGCGGCGACCTGCAGGCTGCCCGCGACCACCTGCACACGTCCCGACGCCACCGCCGCACCGCGTGGGCGGCGCGCGCGGAGGCCCGGGTCGCCACCGAGCAGGGCGAGCCAGCGCGCGCGGTCGACCTGCTCGCCGAGGCGATGCGGCTCGCGCCGACCCAGCCGCACCTGCTGCTCGAGGCGATGACGGCAGCACTGGCTGCTGACCGGCCCGAGCTGGCCCTCACCTTCTTCGATGCCGCGCCGGCCAGCAGCACCGGCGCCGGCCGGGCACGGCTGCTCGAGGGCACCGCCGCGCTGCGCACCGGCGACCGGGCCAGGGCCGAGGCCGTGCTGGTCTCCGACCTGGTGATCCCTGACCTGCGTGAAGGTGAACGCTCCCTGAGCGACCTGTGGCACGACGTCTTCGGCGACGAATCTGTCCCCGCCCACTACGACTTCCGGATGGCCTGACCCACCCCTGCTCGCTGCCCAAGGAGGACAGCCTGATGACCCCCGGACTCCACACCGCCCCGCTGGGCGGCATGTCCCTGTTGTCCGACGCCCAGACCCGATCGATCAGCGCGGAGAACCCCACCGGCGCCCCCGGCGGCGGAGGCCGCGCCGAACGCGGCGACCACTCCACCGCCTACGCCTCCCGCGACCTGGGCGTCGGCTGGAAGAAGTCGCCGTGCAAGGACCTGCGCGGCGGTGAGACCTTCACCGTCGCCGAGATCGAGGGTCCGGGCATCATCCAGCACATCTGGATGACCACGCTGCCCCGGCACTGGCGGTCCCTGGTGCTGCGCTGCTACTGGGACGAGGAGGACACCCCATCGGTCGAGGTGCCGCTGGGGGACTTCTTCTGCCAGGGCTGGGCGCGGTACGCTCCGGTCTCCTCGGTGCCGGTCGCCGTCGCCCCGGCCGGAGGGCTGAACTCCTACCTGCAGATGCCGTTCGCCCGGCACGCCCGGATCACCGTGGAGAACACCAGCAAGGACACCATCGAAGGCTTCTTCTACCAGGTCACCTACAGCCTGACCGAGATCGGCCCCGGGCACGGCTACCTGCACGCCCAGTGGCGCCGGTCCGACCCGTTGGCCTACGGCGAGCCGCACGTCATCCTCGACGGCGTGCACGGGCAGGGGCACTACCTGGGCACCTACCTCGCCTGGGAGTCCCACCACACCGGCTGGTGGGGAGAGGGAGAGATCAAGTTCTACCTCGACGACGACGAGGACTTCCCCACCATCTGTGGCACCGGCACCGAGGACTACTTCGGTGGCGCCTGGGCGTTCGAGCACCCGGACGGGTCCCGGTACCAGCCGTACAGCACGCCGTACCTGGGCATGCCGCAGGTGATCACCCCGGACGAGTTCTACGACAGCCAGCTCCGGTTCGGGCTGTACCGCTGGCACCTGCCCGACCCGATCCGGTTCACCCGCCGGCTCCGGGTGACGATCCAGGCGCTCGGGTTCGCCAGCCCGCAGGAAGGCCTGGAGCGCTACCGACCACTGCGGGAGGACATCGCCTCGACCGCATGGTGGTACCAGAGCGAACCGCACGCACCGTTCCCACCGGCGCCGACCTTCGACCGGATGGACACCGTCTGACCGGAGCGCCGGCAGCGCTCACGTCTCGAGGAGGAGAGAACTTGTGCACACCCGACGACTGACCACCCTGCTGGCGGCACCTGCGCTGCTCGCCGGCCTTGCCGTTGCCGCCGTCCCGGCCACGGCCGCACCACCCAGCGAGGCCGCCGAGGTCTCCGACCTGCAGGTCGTGCCGACCCTGAAGGAGTGGCACGGCGACGACGGTACGGACTTCACCCTCGGCCGGCAGCTGGTGCTGCCCCGGGATGCGGGGGAGGAGCTGACCGCGGTCGCCGAGACGTTCGCCGACGACCTGGAAGCACTCACCGGCCGGCATGTCCCGGTGAGCAGCGGTCAGGCCGGTGAGGGGGACATCCGCCTGGACCTCGCTAGCGACCAGGAGCTCGGTGAGGAGGGCTATCAGCTCGACGTCGACGGCACGCTGACCGTCACCGGGCCCACCCCGCACGGAGTGTTCAACGGCACCCGCAGCGTGCTGCAGCTGCTCACCCGCGCTGAGGTGATACCAGCGGGCACCGCGCGGGACTGGCCGACCAAACCGGTGCGCAGCGTGCTCGTGGACAACACCCCGCGGCACTTCTCGATCACGTGGTGGGAGTCGTTCTTCCGGCAGATGAGCTACTTCAAGCTCAACGACACCAACCTGTACATCGACGGCGTGGGCATCACGCCGGAGCAGATGACCCAGATCGACGAGCTCGGCCAGCGCTACTACGTGCAGGTCGTGCCCCAGCTGAACATGCCCGGGCACATGGCGACCGTGCTGCCCTCGCACCCGGAGTACCAGCTGCGCAACCAGGACGGCACCCTGGATCCGCAGGCCCTCGACCTCACCAACGAGGACGCCGTCGAGTGGGCGCTGAGCATCATCGAGGACAACATCGACCAGTTCTCCTCCGATGTGTGGCACCTGGGCTCGGACGAGTTCCCCAGCTGGCCCGGCACGGGTGAGAACCACCCCCAGCTGACCGAGTACGCACAGCAGAAGTTCGGTCCCGAGGCCACCTTCGCGGACCTGTTCGCCGACTTCCAGAACCGGGCGAACGAGATCGTGCAGGCGCGCGGCAAGACCATGCGGGTGTGGAACGACATGATCCGCCAGTCGGACGTCGTCACCCTGGACGAGGACATCGCCGTGGAGTACTGGATCAGCCATCCCGATCTCCCGGGCCTGCTGTCCCCACAGGACATCGCCGACCGCGGCAACCAGCTGATCAACGCCGACGTCGACCTGCTCTACTACGACATGTCCCGGCGCAACCTCGACCCGCGCGACCTGTACGAGCAGCTCGACGTGAACACGTTCACCGCCGACCAGCAGGTCGACCCCGAGCACGTGGCCGGAGCGCGGATCGCCGTCTGGCTCGCGTGGATCGACACCCCGATGGAGAGCGACGCCGAGGTGCTCAGCAACCTGCGGCCGGACATGGCTGCCCTGACCCAGCACACCTGGGGGGAGGGGCCGGAACAGTCCTGGACCGGTTTCTCCGCCCTGGTGGACGAGCTCGGCCTGCCGCCCGGCCTGGTCAGCGGCGGCCACGGCATGACCGGAGAGCCGGCGCTGGCTGCCAACCCGGACAGTTCCATCGCCTGGTTCGCCCGCGACGAGGAGGGCCGGCTCTGGACGGGCCAGCAGCACGACCCCGCATCTGGTCCGTGGTCCCGCGACCGGCTCGCCAGCAGGGTGGACACCGATCCGCAGACCATCGTCGACGACGACGGCCGGGTGCACGTGCTCGCCGGTGCGGCCCACGGCCGGGTGCTGCACGCCTGGCAGACCTCCCCGGGAGCCGACACCTACCGGACCGAGCGACCGGGTCGCAGCGTCGACGGGCCGCCCGCCCCGTTCCTGGACGCCGACGGGGTCGGTTGGGCGGCCCGAGCCGGCGCGGACCTGGTGGTCCGTACCGGCGACGGTGAGCAGTCGGTCGTGGCCGGCTCGGTCACCGGGCCGGTGGCGGCCACCGTGGCCGACGGCACTGTGCACCTCCTCGCCGGGACGACCGACGGCACGGTGCACGCCTGGCGCACCGGCTCCACCTGGCAGACCGAGACCGAGGACCTGGTGCTGGACGCCGACCCGGTGCTGGTCGCTGACGACGGCCAGCCGCTCGCTGTGGTGCGCAGCGGAGAGCAGGTCCTCGCCCGCGACCTGGCCTCCGGTGCCGACTGGACGCAGGTCGCCGATGCTGCGCACGGCCAGCCGGCGGTTGCCGTCGGCGCCGACGGCACCGCCCACGTTGCCTACCTCCGCAGCGATAACCAGGTCTGGTACGCCCACCGGGACGAGGACGACTGGTCCACCCGGGTGGCCTGGTACGACTTCGTGGAGGACCCGGCCATCCTGGTGCAGCAGGACGGGAGCCCGCTGATCATGGGCCAGAACGACCGCGGCTTCCTCGCTGCCGTGCAGCCCGACCCGGACGACCCGGAGGCCGACTGGCAGTGGGCGCACCTGGCGGAGAGCACCAGCGGCACCCCGGCGATGATCCTGGACGCCGAGGACCGGGCCACGTATGCGGCCACCACAACCTACGGTGACCTGCAGACCGGCACCCGGTGGGGCGGTATCGCGGACTGGGGGCGCGACTTCATCGTCGGCACCATCCAGTTCCCCGGTGACGACCTGGTCCCCGAGGAGTTCGGGCACACCCGGTTCGCCGACCACTTCGACGCCGACACCAGCGACGACTACGAGCTGCTCACCATGAGCGACTCGGAGGCCGCCCTGGCGCCGCAGGTCGTGGACGGACGACTGCAGGTCAGCGGCCAGGACTACTACTCGATGCTGCTCGCCGAGGAGAGCCTCCCGGACCAGGGTGAGACGACCGTGGTGCTGGACATCGAGGAGCTGGCCGACTCCGGCGGACCGGAGCGCTCGCTGTTCCTGGGGTTCGCCCAGGACGCGGACAACCGAGCGGTCGCCTGGTACAACCGGAACACCTCCAGGCTCGGGTTCGACATCGTCACCGACGGGCAGACCTTCGGTGGCTGGGGCGACGTCCCGGCCCACCTGCGCCCGGGGGACCGGCTCGCCGTCACCCTCTCCGGGCGATGGCTGACCGCCTACCGGTGGCACGACGGGCAGTGGGACCGGATACACACCGCCCCGGTGAACGGCAGCGACGACATCACTGACCCTGCCGTCCGGGCCGAGTACCACCCAGCACTGGGTTTCCGGGCCACCAGCGGCACGCTCGCCGTGGACAACCTCGAGCTGCGCACCCGCAGGGGCTGACCACGTCCGTGGGTCGTGCGGCACCCCGCCGCACGACCCACCGTGGTCGCTGCGCCGGTGCTGCCGCGGCCACGGCAGCTGCCTGGCTGTGATCGGTCCGGACCTGTGCACACCCTTGCTACACTCGCCTGAAATCGATTACGAAGGTGTGTCATGGTGTCCCAGGAGGAGTTCGGCGGTGTGCCCGGACTTGGTCACCGGAACTCTGCCGCCACCGGCCACCGGGCTGGCCCGCCCGCCTCGGACGCTTTCGCCGTCGCCACAGTGCACCCCGCCACCACCGTGACCACAGCCAGCGACGGCGACCTGTGGCCGAGCACCTGGGCTGACGACGGTGCGCTGTACACCGCCTGCGGGGACGGGCTGGGGTTCTCCACCGACCCCGCGGACTTCTCCGAGATCGTCGTCAACCGGATCGACGGGACTCCCGAGACCGGTCTGACCGGCACCCGCCTGGCCGCAGGACGGGACGTCGCCCCCATCTGGACCGACCCGCAACGGTACAACTCCAAACCCACCGGAATGATCGCCGTCGACGGCAACGGGGACGGCCGCGACGAGCTCTACCTCGCCGTGCAGGACCTGCGCTGCGGCACCGGACCAGACACCTTCAACATCGCCCCGGCCGCGGGCATCGTCACCTCCACCGACTATGGCCGCACCTGGACTGCCCCGCCCGAGCCGATGTTCACCGACCGGCTCACCACCCTGATGTTCCTCGACCTGGGCCGCAGCAACAGCGCCGCCGTGGCGCTGCGCGAGCTGCAGCCCGATGGCGAAGGGGACCCCGCGCGCTACGCCTACGCCTACGGGCTGGACCACAACTGGCGCACCTCCTACTCCGGGGCCGTGCCCGACCCCACCGACCTGTACCTCGCCCGGGTACCTGTCGACCGGATCGCCGACCGCACCGCCTGGCAGTTCTTCGCCGGCGCTGCTGCCGGTGCCGGACCCTGGGGCCGGCCACAGTGGAGCCGAGAGCTGGACGAACGCGTCCCGGTGCTCACCGACACCCGGCGCACCGGTGAGCAGGAGCGCACACCGATGGCCCCGCCGCCGGTGCTCGGCACCCTGCTCGGTCAGGGCGGGGTGGTGTACGTACCCGGTCTGCGCCGGTTCCTGTACACCTCCTGGACCGAGCACACCTTCCAGCTGTACGAGGCGCCCACCCCCTGGGGGCCGTGGCGACACTTCCTCAGCCACGACTTCGGCCCCTACCCGTGGACCGGGCCGCGCTCGGCGGACGCCCACCACGGTGGCTACGGTACGAGCGTGCCGAGCAAGTTCATCAGCGACGACGGTCGCCACCTGTGGCTGCAGTCGAACTGGTTCGTCCGCTCGGAGAGCTACACCGGTTCCAGCTACGGCTTCTCGCTGCGACCGCTGCACCTGGAACCCATGCCACCGGCCGACTCCCCCGCGCAGGTGCAGGCGCCGGGCACCAACCTGGCCACGTTGCCCGGGGCTGCCCCGATCGCCCGCGCGGTGCGCACCGGCCACCTGGAGGTGCTCGCAGACGGGCGCACCGACCGCGGCGTTGACTCCTGGAACGGTCAGCGCAAGGAGACCGACCACTGGGGCTACACCTGGCCGCGACCGGTACGCTGCACCCGTGTGCAGTACACCACCGGTCCGCACGACGCGGGCTCCGGCTGGTTCACCGACACCCCAGCAGTCCAGGTCCGCCGCGGCGCCGTGTGGCACGACCTGCCCGAGGTCACCGTCACCCCCGCCTACCCCGCAGACCGCACGGCGACCGGCTACCGCACCTACACCTTCACCTTCGCCCCGGTGACCACGACCGGGATCCGGCTGCACGGCCGGCCTGGTGGCTGGGAACGGTACACCTCGATCAGCGAGCTAGCGGTCTACGACGACGGAGGATCTGGATGAAGGAGCACCATGCCGTGCGCATCACCGACGTCGCGGCCGCGGCCGGGGTCTCCACCGCGACCGTCTCCCGGGTGCTGAACGGATCCACGAGCGTCACCCCGGAGCTCGCCGAGCGGGTCCGGCAGGCGGCGCTGGCGGCCAACTATGTGCGCAACCCGAACGGTCGTGCCCTGCGGCGGCAGCGCTCGGACATGTGGGCGGTGATCGTCTCCGACCTGCAGAACCCGTTCTTCACCTCGCTGGTCGCCGCCGTGGAGCGGGTCGCGGTCCGAGCCGGTTACTCGGTGATGCTGTGCAACACCGACGAGCAGCTGGACCGGGAGAACACCTACCTGGACGCCGCCATCGCTCAGCGGATGGCCGGTGTCGTGGTCTCGGTCACCTCCGAGGAGGCCTCCGACCTGGCCCGGCTCACCCGGTCGCAGGTACCCACAGTCGTGGTGGACCGGCGGGTGCACGACTTCACCGGTGACACGATCCTGCTGGACAACGTGCGGGCCGGGCGGATGGCCGCCGAGCACCTGCTCGAGCTCGGCCACCGGGACATCCTCTGCCTGGCCGGGCCGTCCGGGGTGAGTACCACCGAGGACCGGCTCGCCGGCGTCGTGGCAGCGTTCGCCGATGCCGGGGTGGAGTTCGACCAGAGCAGGATGATGCGTACCGACCTGCGCGCTGCGGACGCAGAGAGCATCGTGAGCACGGCACTGGACTCCGGTCGGCGCCCGGACGCCGTCTTCGCGCTGAACGGACCACTGACCACCGGCACCTACCGGGCGCTGCAGACTTCCGGTCTGAGGATCCCGGAGGAGATCTCCCTGGTCGGGTTCGACGACGACCCGTGGACCCGGATGGTCACCCCGGCGGTGACGCTGATCGCCCAACCGGTGGACGAGATGGGCATCCGGGCAGCAGAACGGATCCTGGCACGTGCCGCCGTCCCGGAGACCGAACCGGTGCACGTGCTGCTTCCGCCCCGGCTCGAGGAGCGTGGCAGCACCGCCCCGAGATGACGGCTCGGGCGTATTGACACCGGCAGTGGGTGGTCCTACCGTAAATCCCACTGAGTAATCGATTACAGCCGATCGAGTCTCCGGGTGTCACAAGGGCGGATCGACCCGGACGGGACTGCACACAGATCCGCTTCTCGGAGGGAATGACCCCGATGCTCCGACCTGATCTTGCATCACTTCGTACGGTCGCTACTCGTTCCATCAGCCCGGAGAACTTCACCGGCGCCAAAGGAGGGGGCGGCCGCGCCACGGAGGGCACCGGGGCCGGTCCCGCCCGGGACCTCGGCCAGGGCTGGAAGGTCTCGCCGAGCGTGGAGATCGCCGCTGGTGAGACCTTCGACATGGCTCAGATCGACGGCCCGGGCCGGATCACGCACATCTGGTTGACCACGCACCCCGACCACTGGCGCTCGCTGCTGCTGCGAGCCCACTGGGACGGTGCGGACGAACCAGCCGTAGAGGTGCCGGTCGGCGACTTCTTCGGCCAGGGGTGGGGCACCTTCGCCCAGCTCAGCTCCGAGCTGGTAGCGGTCAACCCCAACGGCGGCTTCAACAGCTACTGGCCCATGCCGTTCCGCGACCGCGCACACCTGACGGTCGAGAACCTCGGCGCGGAGACTGCGGTCCTCTACTACCAGGTCACCTACGAGACCGGTGCGAGCCAGGATGGCAGCGGCTACCTGCATGCGCAGTGGAACAGGTCCAACCCGCTGCAGACCGGCGTCACCCACCCCATCCTCAGCGGCGTCCAGGGGCAGGGCCAGTACGTGGGGACCTATATCGCCTGGGGCGTCAACAGCTCGGGCTGGTGGGGCGAGGGCGAGGTCAAGTTCTACCTCGACGGTGACTGCGCGGAGGCGACTGCGGGGGCGCAGGACTTTCCCACCATCTGTGGCACCGGTACCGAGGACTACTTCGGTGGTGCCTGGAACTTCGATGTCCCAGGAGAGGGCTACACCGCGTTCACGACACCGTACCTCGGCCTCCATCAGATCCTGAGACCGGACGGGCTGTACCGCTCGCAGCAACGGTTCGGGATGTACCGCTGGCACGTGCCGGATCCGATCCACTTCGCTCAAGACCTCACCGTCGACATCCAGGCGCTCGGCTGGCGTTCTGGGCACCGGTACCTGCCCCTGCACGACGACATCGCATCGACTGCGCTCTTCTATCTCGACCGTCCGACGGCGAGACGGCCGCAGACGCCGGATGTCGACGCTCTCGAGGTGCTCTAGCACGCCGAGGGGAGTGGGCCCTGGCGCGCTTCAGTCCGACCTGTTGACACCCCAGGGCCGTCGTCCTATCATGCTGAAATCGATTACTTGTAAACGATTTCTGACGGGGCGAAGGTTGCCGTCGTCAGCTGCAACCGGTCACGTGGAGGTGTCCGGCACGGGCGGCCTGTCCGCACCGGTCAGCCACCAGCACGGGCCGCGGGGAACGAACTGGGAGGAACGTCGATGACGATGGCCGTCAGCCGGTACGGCGACTTCGGAAGCAGCCTGCGCGACCTGCCCCGGCTGCGCACGCAGCGCCGTCGCCGGGAGTCCAGCTGGGACCGCAGCGGCGGCAACGAGGACCGCATCACCATCCGGCCCGGCCAGACCGTGACGTTGGCGGACCTCAAGGGCGCCGGCTCGGTCAACCACATCTGGATGACAGTGGCGCCCAGGGAGCCGGACACCCCGGAGACCGCGGACCGGGACTTCCTGCGCAAGCTCGTGCTGCGCATCTACTGGGACGGGGCGGAGACGCCGAGCGTGCTGGTCCCGCTGGGCGACTTCTTCGGTGTGGGGCACGCCCGCACGGTGAACTTCGCCTCCCTGCCGCTGCAGATGAGCCCCGAGGACGGCAAGGCGTTCAACTCCTTCTTCCACATGCCGTTCGCCGACGGCGCGCGGTTCGAGCTCACCAGCGAGTGCGACCAGGAGGTGCTCTGGTTCTACTACTACATCGACTACGAGGAGTTCGACGAGCTCGAGGACGGGCTCGGCCGCTTCCACGCGAGCTGGAACCGGCAGTGCCCCACCGACGGCGTCGCCGAGGATGGCCAGAGCAACTCCGAGCTGCTCTTCGAGGGCACCAACCTCACCGGTGCGGGCAACTACACGATCCTGCAGACCACCGGTCGCGGGCACTACGTCGGCTGCGTGCTGAACGTGACCAACCTGCGGCACACCGAGAAGTGGAACTGGTACGGGGAGGGGGACGACATGATCTTCGTCGACGGCGAAGCGTGGCCACCCTCCCTGCACGGCACCGGCACGGAGGACTACTTCAACACGGCGTGGTGCCCCACCCAGGCGTATGCCGCGCCCTACCACGGCCTCACCCTGCCTGGCGGAGAGAACTGGTCCGGTCAGGTCTCCACCTACCGGTTCCACGTGGAGGACCCCGTACCGTTCACCCGCTCGATCGAGGTCACCATCGAGCACGGTCACGCCAACAAGCGCAGCGACGACCTGTCCTCGACCGCCTACTGGTACCAGGAGACCCCGGCCGACCACCTGGTGCTGCCCCCGGTCGAGGCACGACTGCCGCGACTGGGCTGAACCCGGGCGGCACACAGCCCAGCAACTGACGAGAGCTGATCTCAACGAGGAGAAGGAATGATGACGACACCCACCCGCCGCCGCCTCGGCGTCGGAACCGCCCTGCTGGCCGCGACCGCCCTGCTTGCCGCTTGCGGCAGCGGAACCCCCGGCCAGACCGCGGACGCAGATGCCGAAGCAGGTGACCGCGAGGTCGTGGAGTTCTGGCACCACACGTTCACCACCCCGGAGAACGAGTGGTACGAGCAGGTGGTGGAAGACTTCAACGCCTCCCAGGACGAGATCTTCGTCAACGCGACCGTCGTCCCCGGGGACGCCTGGGACGAGAAGATGACTGCCGCCCAGGCCGCCGGGAACGCACCGGACGTGTACCCGGTCCCTGGTCGGCTCAACGACGGTGTCCGGCTGGGCAGCTACCTGGCCCTGGACGACCTGCTGCCTGCCGAAGCGTTCGAGCAGGTCACCGACGCCGCTGCGGAGATCTCCCAGGTGGATGGCACCTGGTACGGGTACCCGCTGCTGCTGGAGCCGCAACGGGTGCTGTACTGGAACAAGGAGATCTTCACCGAGGCCGGGCTGGACCCGGAGAGCCCGCCCACCTCCTGGGACGAGCTGTACGACGCCTGCGAGCAGATCCAGCCGGTGCTCGCCGACGGCCAGTTCTGCATCGAGACGTTCAGCGACCAGGACACTCTCGCCTGGAGCACGGTGGCCGAGCAGATGCACGTGGCCGGGCACCTGCCGATCTCCGAGGACTGGACCACCGCAGAAGCCACCGACCCGGCGTACGAGGAGCTGATCGAGCACTACACCACGCTGTACAGCGAGGGCTACATCCCGCGCCAGTCGCTGGACGCCGGGAACTCCGCCGCACCGTTCGGCGAGGAGAAGGTCGCGATGATCACCCAGGGATCCTGGGGGATGAGCGAGCTGGTCGCGGACTACCCGGAGGTGGTGGAGCACACCGGCGTCGCCCCCACCATCACCAGCGACGGCGACCAGACCGAGTCGCTGACCACGGTCGGGAACTTCAAGTGGGTGCTCGATGCCAACAGCGACAGCGCCGAGGCAGCGGCCGCGTTCATCGAGTACGCGCTCGCCGGGGACACCGACGTGCTGCTGCCGTTCTTTGTCGACACGCAGTTCACCAAGGCGCCTGCCCGGGAGGACGTCGCCGAGGCGGTGAACGCCGACCCAGGTGCCGCTGAGGCGCCCTGGTCGGAGGTGATCACCGAGGACGTCGTGCCGTACACGATCGGCGAGCCGCTCTACCCGTGGGACGTGAACGTCGCCATGGGGCTGGCGATCCAGCAGTCGATGATGGGCGATGTCGCCGCGGCCGACGCGCTCGCCGAGGCCAACGCCACGATCGAGCAGATCATCGAGCGCGAGGACCTGCCGGCCAACCGCGCAGAGCTCGGGGACTGAGCACCGACGCTGACCCAGTCCGGGGTGCGCAGCCCGGCACGTGCTGCGCACTCCGGGTGGCACCGAGGAGAGGTGAGAGATGGCCAGGAGGCGGCTTGCTGAGGACCACATGGTCGCAGCGAACAAGAAGCGCTACCCGGACACGGCGATGGCGTACGTGATGATCGCGCCGATCGTGATCCTGCTCGGGATCTTCGTGATCTACCCCGCGCTGCAGGCGACGGTGCTGAGCTTCTACAACTGGAGCTTCTACCAGGAGTCGGAGTTCGTGGGCCTGAAGAACTTCACCGACGTGCTCACCGACCCGAAGTTCCGGGCCTCGATCCTGCTCGGCCTGAAGTTCGTGGCGATCACCCTGCCGGTGCAGATGGTCGGTGCCTTCCTGTTCGCCTCCCTGGCCACTGCGGTCAACCGACGGTTCGCCGACGTGCTGAAGGTCTCCATCTACATCCCCACGATCATCTCCGGGGTGATCACCTCGGTGATCTTCACGATCATCTACGACTACTCCGGCGGCATCCTGAACGCGCTGCTCGCCAAGCTCGACCTGTCCACCCAGGCCTGGCTCGGTGACCCGAAGCTGGCGCTGGTGGCCATCGCCGCCCCAGCGGTCTGGCTGGGCATGGGCCTGACCTGCCTGATCATGATCGCCGGCATGCTGGACATCCCGGCCAGCTTCTACGAGTCCGCGGACGTCGAGGGTGCGAACTGGTGGCAGAAGACGGTCTACATCACCATCCCGCAGCTGAAGAACGTGCTGCTCTACTTGATCATCACCGGGTTCGTCGCCTCGATCCAGCAGTTCGAGCTGCCGCTGATCATGACCAACGGCGGCCCGATGTCCTCCACCGAGCTGCCCAACCTGTTCATCTTCAACCACTTCCGAGGTGACCCGTACGTCGGCTACTCGATCGCGGCCGCGCTGTTGCTGTTCGTGGTGCTCGGTTCGGTCTCCGCGCTCATCTTCCGGGTGCTCAACTCCGAGAAGCTGGTGGACTGATGGCCCAGGACCTCACCCTCGCCCGCCCGGTGACCGGCACGCCGGCCACCACCTCCCCAGACCCGCGCCGCCGGCCACGCCGATGGTTGGCCAGCACCCTCAAGGCGCTCGCCGGGCTGTTCTTCGTGGCGCTCGCCCTGTTTCCGCTGGCTTGGATGGTGATCGCCGGGTTCAAGACGAAGACCGAGGTGGTGCGCACCCCGTTCCAGTTCTTCCCCGAGGTCTGGAACGTCGACAACTACACCCAGATCCTCGCCGACCCCACGTTCCTGCGCTCCCTGGGCATCACCGGCTTCGGTGCGGTGCTGTTCACGCTGCTCTCGCTGACGGTCAACTCGATGGCCGCCTATGCGTTCGCCCGGCTGGAGTTCCGGCTCAAGCGCACCCTGTGGGTGGTGGTGATCACCACCATGTTCATCCCGGGGATGACCATCCTGCTCACCTCGTTCATCATGGTGACCAAGCTGCACATGCTGGACACGCTCGCCGTGCTCGTGCTGCCCGGAGCCGCCGCCGCCATCCACGTGTTCTTCATCCGGCAGTTCTACCTGAACATCCCACGCAGCCTGGAGGAGGCGGCGCTGATCGACGGCTGCGGCCGCTGGGGCGTCTACCTGCGGATCTTCCTGCCGATGTCCAAGGCGCCGTTCGTGGTGGTCGGGGTGACCTCGTTCCTGACGTTCTGGAACTCCTACGTGTGGCCGATCATGACCATCACCTCCCCGGAGCTGTACCAGATCCAGCAGTACCTGGCCTCGTTCCGCTCCGAACGCTCCTCCGAGCTGGGGATGCTGATGGCCGGCTCAGCGCTGGCCGCGGCGCCGGTGGTGCTGGTCTTCCTGGTGTTCCAGCGGCAGATCATCGCCAACATCAAGATGGCCGGGCTGAAGTGAGCCGCCGGGAAGGAGGCCGATGAGCACCGGTGACCAGCCGCGACCGATATCGCACACCGAGGGCCGGCACGTGGCCATGCCGCTCGGCGGTATCGGCACCGGCAACCTGGCGCTGGCCGCCGACGGTGGCCTGCGGCAGTGGCAGCTGCACAACATCGGCAACCACCGCGGGGAGCTGCCCGGGTCGTTCTTCGCCGTGCGCATCTCGCAGTGGGAGCCGCCGTTCGACGCTGTGCGCGTGCTGCAGGCCCCGCCCGCACCACCGGGCAGCACCAGCACTCCGCTGGTGACCGATGATCTCGTGCCTACCTGGCAGCGGGACCTGCTCGCCCGTGCTGACGGCGTAGCCTCCACCACCTTCAGCGGCACGTATCCGTTCGGCCGGGTGGAGTACCACGACGACACCCTGCCGGTGCAGATCAGCCTGGAGGCGTTCACCCCGCTGGTGCCGCTGGACCTCGACCGCAGCTCGCTGCCGGCCGCGCTGTTCACGTTCACCATCACCAACACCGACTCGGTGCCGGTGCACGGCTGGCTCGGCGCCGGGCTGCAGAACGCCGTCGGTGGCGATGGCGTCCTGCCACCGGACGGGGTGCACCACCCCGGCTACGGCGGCAACACCAACCGGGTGCACCGCTCCGGCGGGTGGACGTCGCTGCTGCTGGAGAACGACACGCTGCCTGAGCAGCACCCTGGCGCCGGGCAGATGGTGCTGACCTGCGACGCCGCCCCCACCGCGGCCCTGCCGGCCTGGACCAGCCCGCAGCAGCTGCTGGACTTCCTCTCCTCCCGGCAGCCGTTCGCCGCCCAGGACTGGGCACAGCTGCCCACAGATGCGGCCGACCCGCAGCCGACCGGAACCTGGGCACAGGCCGGCCTCAGCCCGAGCGGCAGCACCTGGAACGGCGCGCTGGCCGGCCAGTTCACCCTGGCGCCGGGGGAGAGCACCACCGTGCGGGTGGCGCTGACCTGGCACTTCCCGAACCGGCAGGTGAGCTTCACCCAGTTCGGCGGCATCCGACCGGAGCAGCTGGCCAGCCGCGCCTGGCTCGGCAACTACTACACCACCCGGTACGCCGACGCCCTGGCCGTGGCCGAACAGGTGCAGACCGAGTGGCACGAGCTGGAGCGGCTGTCCCGCGACTGGACCGACGTGCTGAGCACCGGAGCGCTGCGCGCCGGAGCGGTCGAGCACCTGGCCGCGCAGGCGGCGGTGATCCGCAGCCCGAGCTTCTTCCGCACCGCCGACGGGCACTTCTTCGGCTTCGAGGGGGTGCACGGCGCCTCCACGCTGATGTGGTCCGGAGACGTGGGCGGCTCCTGCCCGCTCAACTGCACCCACGTGTACAACTATGTGCAGGCGGTGGCGCACCTGTTCCCCGAGATCGAGCGGGACATGCGCGAGCTCGAGCTGGACGTGCTGCAGGCACCGGAGGGGTTCATCCCGCACCGGCTGCTGCTGCCGCTGGGCACGAAGCAGCTGTGGGACCGGGAGATCGGCGGCCCCGGGGAGCCGGCCCTGGACGGCATGCTCGGCACCGTGCTGAAGACCTACCGGGAGGTGCGCGCCGGAGCCGGGCTGGACTGGCTCACCCGGTACTGGCCCCGGCTGCAGCGGCTGCTGGGCTACGTGGCCGACCGGTGGGACCCCCGCGGCACCGGTGTGCTGCACGGTATCCAGCCCTCCACCCACGACATCGACCTGGCCGGGGTGAACTCCTTCATGGGCACCCTCTGGCTGGCGGCGCTGCGTGCCGCCGAGGAGATGGCCCTGCTGCTCGGCGACCGGGCGGCCGCGCAGTCCTGGCGGGACCGGTTCGAGACCGGCTCGCGTGCCTACGACGAGGCCCTGTTCACCGGGGAGTACTACATCCAGGTGCTCGAGGACGGTGACCCGGAGCAGTTCCAGTGGGGCCGCGGCTGCCTGTCCGACCAGCTGATCGGACAGTGGTGGGCGCACCAGCTGGACCTGGGCCACCTGCTCCCGGCCGAGCATGTGCGCACTGCGCTGCAGGCAGTGGTCCGGCACAACCTGCGCACCGACTTCACCGACATGGAGCACGGCTACCGGGTGTTCGCCGACGGCGACGAGACCGGCCTGCTGGTGTGCAGCTGGCCGCACGGCGGCCGCCCGGAGGTGCCCACCCGCTACTGCGACGAGGTGTGGACCGGCACCGAGCAGCAGGTGGCGGCGCACTGCCTGGCCGAAGGGCTCATCGAGGAGGGGAACGCCATCCTGGACGGCCTCTGGTCCCGCTACGACGGCCGGCGCCGCAACCCCTACAACCAGGTGGAGTGCGGCGACCACTACGTGCGCGCCCTGTCCGGGTGGAGCGTGCTGGGGGCGCTGACCGGCCACGCGTGGGACGCCACCTCGGCCACCCTGCAGCTGCGCCGCCCACCGCAGGGCACCGCGTGCCCGGTGCTCACCCACACCGGCTGGGGCACGGCGGAGGCGACCACTGACGGCCTGGTGCTGACCGCCAGGTACGGACAGCTCGCGATCGACCACCTGGCCGTGGACGGCCAGGTGAGCTCCGCCGTCGACCTGCGCCTCGGCCCCGGCCAGACGGCCACCGTTGCGGGTGCGGTGCCGTGAGCAGGAGGCGACGGACCGCACTGGTCAGCATGGGAGGGATCGTGGCGATGAGCCTGGCAGCTGCAGGCGGGGCCTCGGCATCTGAGGCCGGCTCCAGCGTGGTGCTGGTGGAGGAGATGACCGGCGCCGGTGCCGTCACCGACACTGCCGCACAGTGGCAGGTCGAGGGCACCGACCTGGGCATCATGTGGGACGACGGCCACGGCGGTGTGCTCACCGCGTTCGGGGACACCTTCGGCGACTGGTCCGGGGACGGCGGCGGCGGCCAGGACTGGCGCTCGAACGTGCTGCTGCGATCCACCGATGCCGACCTGACCGACGGGATGTCCTTCGACTGGGCGCTCGAGGACGCCCCCGGGCACGCCGGGGAGATCATCGGCTCGGCGAAGGTGCCTGGCGAGGAGCACACCACCATCCCCACCGCCGGGATCGAGATCGAGGGACGCCAGTACCTGTCCTACATGTCGGTGCGGGAGTGGGGCGAGCCGGGCCAGTGGTGGACGAACTTCGCCCAGCTGGTCTACTCCGACGACGGCGGGCAGACCTGGAGCAGCGACGGGATGCCCCGGTGGGAGAACGATGCGGACGGGTCCAGCCCGTTCCAGATGCATGCCTTCGTCCGCGACGACGGCTACCTGTACGTCTTCGGCACGCCGAACGGTCGGTTCGGGGCCGCCCACCTGGCGCGGGTCGCCGAGGGCGAGGTCGCCGACCAGGCCGCTTATGAGTACTTCACCGGCGAGGGGTGGACCGCCGACCTGGCTGACGTGCAGCCGGTGGTCGGACCGAGCGTGGCCGAGCTGTCCGTGCACCGGGACGCCGAGACCGGGCTGTGGCTGATGGTGTACCTGAACGAGGACGTGGACCTGGTGCTGCGCACCGCCACCGAGCCCACCGGACCGTGGAGCGAGGCGCAGGTGCTGGCCAGCTCGGCGGACTACCCGGGTCTGTACGGCGGGTACGTCCACCCCTGGTCGCCCAGCGGTGAGCTGTACCTGGCGATGACCCTGTGGGGCGGGTACAACGTGGCGCTGATGCACGCCCAGTACGACGCCGACGGGCAGCTGGTCCGGCCGAACCTGCTCGCGGACCCCAGCTTCGAGCGCACCACCGACCTGGGCGCCGATGGTCCCTGGCAGCTGACCGGGACCGGCGGCATCGACACCGAGATCGCCGAGGCGAAGCTCGGCGGGCACCAGTTCTGGCTGCGGGATGCCGAGGGGTCGGCGGAGCTGAGCCAGACCGTGGGGGTGCGCCCGCACACCACCTACCGGCTCAGCTGCTGGTTGCGCACCGGCGGGGCGAGCGGACCGGGGGTGCTCGGTGCCCGCCCGGCTGCCGGCTCCGGTGGTGAGCTGGCCGTGGACTTCACCGACCTGGAGGGCTGGCAGCAGCTCAGCGGCACAGTGGACAGCGGCTCGGCGGACAGCCTCCAGGTGTACATCTCCACCACGTTCGATGGTGGAGACCGGTGGGTGCAGGGCGATGACTGCTCCCTGGTGGAGGTCGCCGGCGGCGGTGGTGAGGCGGCTGGTGGCTCACCCGTGGCCGCGGTCGCCGGCGGAGTGGTCGGCGCCGGCGTGCTCGCCGGTGGCGTGTTTCTGATCCGTCGACGGAACCGTCCCTGATCCACCCGGCCCCTCCGCCGCCCCACCCCCTGCACCCCCGGCCGCCACCCCTCTGCCACCCCCTGCCGCCACCCCTCTGCCACCCCCGGCCGCCCCCGCGGGGGTGCGGTTATGGTCGTTCGAAACCGGTTTCGGGAACCATAACCGCACCCGCGCGAGCGCGGGTCGCTGCTCAGTGCCCGCCGTCCCGCCAGAGCCGGGACTCCTCCTGGTCCAGCAGCGACTGCGCCTCGGACAGCACCCCCGAACTGCGGGCGCCGATCGAGCGTGCGTCCAGCAGCGCACCCCGTTCCGCGTCCAGAGCACGACGGCGCAGGGCACGGTACTGCTCATAGGTTCCGTCGCTGTCGGCTTCTCGGGCAGCGGCCATGCGTAGTCGGGCCTCGTTGCGTACCCGGTCCAGCACGGCGGGGTCGACCTGCTCGCCGGCGGTGGACAGTGCCTCGTCGCTGATCGCAGCGAGCCCGGCCTGGGTGATCTCCTCCAGCAGGCTGGCCAGCTCCTCCCGGTGTGCCTCGGCGTCGGTACCGCGGAGCCGGAGCCGGCGGATCACCATCGGCAGCGTGCTGCCTTGCAGCAGCAGCGTGGTCACACTGACCGTGAACGCCACCAGGACCAGCTGCGGCCGGTAGGGCAGGTCCCGCGGCAGCGTCTGGGCGGCCGCCAGCGTGATCACTCCGCGCATCCCAGCCCAGGCGAGCACTGCACCGCCGCGCCAGCTCAGGCCCTGGGACGCAGCGAAGTCGATGTCCGCCTGCCGGCGGGCGAGGAACCGGCGACCGACTGCGAGCCGGGCGCGCAGCCGCTCGTCGGACGGCTCCACCTGGTTCATCCGTTCGGCCATCGTCGCCAGCCGCGGGCTGTGCTCCGCGGCGTGCCGGGCCTCCCGACGCAGCTCGGCCACCAGCGGCACCATGAACAGCACCCGGACGACGATCAGCACCCCGGTACTGAGCAGACCGATCAGCACTGCGGAGCCGACGCCCAGGCGGTCCTCCTGGACCGCCTCCACCAGCGGCTTGAGCTCCACGCCGAGAAGAAGGAACACCCCGTTCTCCAGCACGAACTGGATGGTGCGCCAGTTCAACCGCTCACTGATCCGGTCCTGGGCAGTGAGTCGCTTGGCGCCGCGGTGACCGGTGACCAGGCCGGCGATCACCACCGACAGCACCCCGGAGGCGTGCAGCTGCTCGGCGGGCAGGTAGGCGATGAACGGGACCGCGAACGATACGGCGGTGGTCAGCACCGGGTTGTGCAGCCGGGAGCGGACCTCCACTGCGAGGTACCCGATCACCAGGCCGATCACGACAGCGGCCAGCACGGCCAGCACGAAGTCGCCGAGCACGTCCCAGAAGGTGACCGCGGCAGCGGTCGCGCCGATGGCGGTACGCAGCAGCACCAGGGCGGTGGCGTCGTTGACCAGGCCTTCGCCTTCGAGTACCGACACCAGCCGCGGCGGCAGGCCCAGGCGCTTCCCGACAGCAGTCGCGGCCACTGCGTCCGGTGGGCTGATCACCGCGCCGAGCGCGAACGCCGGTGCCAGCTCCAGGTTCGGGAACACCAGGTAGAGCACGAACCCGGAGACGGCGGTGCTCACGAGCACCAGCACCACCGACAGACTGCTGATCGCCTTGAGGTTGCGGCGCAGGTCGATGATCGGCACCGTGACCGCCGCGGAGTACAGCAGCGGTGGCAGCACCCCGACCAGGATCCACTCCGGTTCCAGCTCGATCGACGGGGTGCCGGGGATCAGGCTGAAGATCACTCCGACGAGCACCAGCACCAGCGGGGCGGCCACCCCGAGCTTGGTGGAGAACCGGGCCACCAGGACGATCGTGACGATGGCGATGGCGCCACCCCACGCAAAGTCCATAGGGTGATTTTGCCAGGTCCACCCGGAGGCTGAGGTGCAAGTGCACCGACAGGAGGAGAGGCCCACCCCGGGACGGCACCGCGGGGTGGACGTCGGCGCACCCAGATCCCGCCGCCGGACCGATGTGCCGCACCCCGGCCCCGGCGCAGGATCGAGACATGACCACGATCCACGCTCCCCGCACCTTCACCCCGGGCTCCATCACCCGGTCGGCGGCCCGACCGGCCACTGCGCCCCGACCGGCCGATGCGGCAGATGCGACCGCTGCGCCGGCTGCTGATCTCGCTGCCGACCTGGACACCGACTGGCCCGCCGACCTGGGCACCGACTGGCCCGCCGAAGAGAAGCCCGGCTCCCCGGGTGCCTCAGTGCTCACCGCAGGGCTGTCCCTGGTGGCCGTGCTGGCCGTGTGCGGCGGCGCTGCCGCCCTGCTCGGCCTGGCGTTCCGCGCCACCCTCGCCTTCTTCGCCGGCTGACCGCCTCGCTAACGTCAATAAGATCCGGGCATCGGTGCCCGACTCTTCGTGACCTTGTCATCCGATCTGGTGGGTCTCGATGCGTCGGACGAAAGCGCGGGCCCAGGTGACCGCCTGGGCAACCGTCGGTAGCACGTCGATCCCGTCCGCGGCCTCGGCATAAAGCGTGTCCCACTCCAGGCCCGCGAGGATGGTGGGTGGCCACTCTTGTTGCCGTCGGTATGCGAAGAGCCGGACGCACGTCGCGCGGACCTGTCGGAGGTCGAGGCGTTCACCCTTGTCGAGAAGCTGCAGGTCGATGAGATCGTGAGCCCGTCCGCTTTCGGTGCTCGAAAGGGCGTGCAGCTTCTGTGCCGTCTGATGGTCTGAGCGCATGACCGGCACCGGCCTCGGCGCGCCGAGGCCAACCTCTGTGAACAGGTGAGCCAGGTCGGATGCGAGCTGGTACTGCGGATCCTCGAGCGCAGCTCAGTAGTAGTACGGGAACGCCGACCAGTCCGGCTCGCGGCGCTGCAGGAACGCGTCCCGGCCCTCCACCGCCTCGTCGGTCATGTACGCCAGCCGGGTCGCCTCTCCGGCGAAGACCTGCTGCCCGGCCAGCCCGTCGTCGGCGAGGTTGAACGCGAACTTCAGCATCCGCACCGCCTGCGGGGACTTGGTCGCGATGATCGCCGCATACTCCAGCGCTCGTTCTTCCAGCTCCGCGTGCGGCACCGCCTCGTTGACCGCACCCCACGCCTCAGCCTGCTGCGCGGAGTACTCCCGGGCGAGGAAAAAGATCTCCCGCGCCCGCTTGTCGCCGACCTGCCGGGCCAGCAGCGCCGACCCGTACCCGCCGTCGAAGGAGCCCACGTTCGCATCGGTCTGCTTGAACCTCCCGTGCTCGGCCGAGGCCAGCGTCAGGTCGGCCACCACGTGCAGGCTGTGCCCACCACCGGCCGCCCAGCCCGGCACGACGGCGATCACCGGCTTGGGCATGGTCCGCATCAGTCGCTGCACCTCCAGGATGTGCAGCCGGCCGGCCCGCGCCGGGTCCACCTCGCCCGGCGTCTGCCCCTCGTACCGGTAGCCGTCCCGACCCCGGATCCGCTGGTCGCCGCCGGAGCAGAACGCCCAGCCGCCGTCCTTCGGGCTGGGGCCGTTTCCGGTGAGCAGCACCGCCGCGACGTCCGAGGTCATCCGAGCGTGATCCAGCACCCGGTACAGCTCGTCGACGGTGTGCGGGCGGAACGCGTTGCGCACCTCCGGCCGGTCGAACGCGACACGGACCACCGGCAGGTCACGGCCCTGGCCCCCGGACCGGTCCACACCCCGGTGGTAGGTCAGATCCGTGAGGTCGAACCCGGGCACCTCCCGCCAACGGCGCGGATCGAACAGCTCGGACACCTGGGCGGGAAGATCGTGGCTCACCCACCCCACTCTAGGCTGGCCCGCCGCGCGTCGGCCGGGTGGCCGATGCTGGCCCGCCGCGCGGGAGCCGGGGCCTGGACCAACCACCGGCTCAGCACAGCGGCAGCCCCTCGCGGAGCATCGCCGCTGCGGAACGGGTGCGCTCCTCCTGAGCCTGCAGGTGCAGCAGTCGAGTGCCCTGCCGACGAGGTCGCTGGCCACGCGCGATCAGGGCCCTGCCGAGGCGCACCAGCATGCGGCTGCGCGGACCGTGCGGACCGGCGCCCGCCCGGTTCTGCTCCACCCGCGTCGGCCAGAACACGTGGTGCGGTGCACCAGTGAGCTGCGTCATGGCCGATCACCTCCTCATCCTCAGTCCGATGTACCCAGCGTCCCCGACAACTAGGACATATTCGGTCCTAGAGCACCTCTAGACTCGACACCGTGCTCTCCGCCACCGCCCGACTGCTGCAGCTGCTCTCCCTGCTGCAGCTCCAGCGCGAGTGGACCGGCGCCGCGCTCGCAGAACGGATGGGCGTGACCGACCGCACCGTGCGCCGCGACATCGACAAGCTCCGCGAGCTCGGCTACCCGATCCAGGCCAGCGCCGGTACCGCCGGCGGCTACCGGCTCGGCGCCGGTGCGCAGCTGCCCCCGCTGCTGCTCGAAGGGGACGAGGCGCTCGCAGTCGCACTCGGGCTGGCGGCCGTGGCTACCAGCCCGGTCGCCGGAGTGGCCGAGGCCTCGGTCCGGGCCCTGACCAAGCTGGAGCAGGTCCTGCCGTCCCGGGTGCGCACCAGGTTCGCCACGCTGAAGGCAGCGGTCACCAGGATCGGCGGCCCCTCGGATGCCGTGGACCCACAGCACCTCACCGAGATCTCCGCTGCTATCGCCTCCCGCCGTCAGCTCTCGTTCGAGTACCAGCGCGCCGACGGCCAGCGCATCCGGCGCGTGGTCGAGCCCTACCACCTGGTGGACTCCGGACAGCGGTGGTACCTGGTCGCCTGGGACACCGCCCGCGCCGACTGGCGCACCTTCCGGGTGGACCGGATCCGCACCCACCCCTCCGAGCGCGCCCGGTTCACCCCGCGCCACCTGCCCGCACAGGACCTGGCCGGCTACGTGCAGGAAGCGATCAGCCGGTCGCCCTACCGCTACGACGTGACCGTGCGGCTGCACGCACCGGTCGCCGACTTCGCCTCCCGGGTCAGCCCGGCCACCGGACAGCTCATCGCCGACGGTCCGGAGCACACCGTGCTGCGCGCCGGCTGGGACGATGCTGACGACTTCCTCGGCTGGCTGTTCGCCCTGGACGTGGACTTCGAGATCCTCGGCCCACCGGAGTTCGCCGAACGGTGCCGACAGCTCTCCGCCCGCCTGCAGTCCGCCCTCCGGCCACCTGCAGGCCGCGCTGCGCCGCTGAACTGACGGACATACGGCACGAGCTCGCCATATCGCCGAGCTCGTGCCGTATGACCGTCGTTTTCGCGCCCCGCCTATCCTGAGACCCGTGCGCACCGCCTGCTACGCCATCGACCTGCACACCCGGTTCCGCGGCCTGACCCGCCGCGA